>Ga0209585_10001095_pt1 | contig 10521 bp, 10 predicted proteins | sample NGEPerone_FD_185491 | JGI IMG/M metagenome (GOLD analysis project Ga0209585, IMG submission 185491) | Arctic peat soil microbial communities from the Barrow Environmental Observatory site, Barrow, Alaska, USA - NGEE Permafrost154B-one... | ecosystem: Environmental > Terrestrial > Soil >... | reverse complement strand
GATGAAGAGTTCCATCCGGTAGTCTTCGCCGTGGCCCATGTCCCCGCCCGGGTGTCGCCCGGGCTCGCCTCCTCTCTCACCAGCTGTATCGGAACGGCAACGCCGCCGCTTGATTCCCGGCGTTGCCTGCGCGGACAACGGCGCCGGCAGGGCGCCCCGGCCCGTCTGGACAGTGCCGCGCGCGGTGGGGGATACTACCAGGGCGCCGCGCCGGCGCCCCGCGACCATGACCAGCCCCTCCACAGACGATCGCGACCTCGCCGCCCTGCCCATCGGCATGTTCGACTCGGGCATGGGCGGTCTCACCGTGCTCCACGAGTGCCTGGTCACTCTGCCCGGCGAGAACTTCGCCTACGTGGGCGACACGGCGCGTTTTCCCTACGGCGAGAAGACCCGCGAGGAGCTCGAGCTCTTCGCGCAGCAGCTCACGGCCTTTCTCGAGACCGTGCCGGTCAAACTGGTCGTCGTGGCCTGCTACTCGGCCACCTCGGCGGCGCTGCCGCTGCTGCAGGAGCGTTTTTCCACGCCCATCGTGGGCGTGGTCATGCCGGGCGCGCGGGCGGCGGTCCAGACGTCGCGGTACCGCCGCATCGGCGTCCTCGCCACCGCGGCCACCGTCGCCAGCGGCGCCTACCCGCGCGCCATCCACAGCCTCGACGGCGGCGCCGAGGTGTATCAGCAGGCCTGCCCCGGCCTCGTCTCGTTCATCGAGGAGGGCGACGTGGCGAGCCAGGCGCTCGCCGACGCGGTGCGCGGCTTCACCGCGCCGCTGAAGGAGAAGCGCCCGGACGTCGTGATCATGGGCTGCACGCACTATCCGCTCATCGCGCCCATGCTGCAGCGCTTCCTGGGGCGCGACGTCACGCTCGTGAACCCGGCCACGGAGATCGCCCTGGAGGTCGAAGGCATCCTCCAGCGGCAGGGCCTCGCCCGGGCCGACGACCGCGTGGGCTCGTACCGCTTCTACGCCACCGGCGACGTCGAGGCCTTTCGCACCGTCGGCGCACGTTTCCTCCAGATGCCCCTCACGCGCGTCCGCAAGCTCTCGCTCGACGCCCTGGGCGCTCTCGTCGCGCCATGACCGCCCGCCTGCTCGTGCGCGCGGCGCTGTACGCCGCGCTCTACGCCGCTCTCACCCTGGCGCCCGGCCTCAACGCGCTGTCCTACGGGCAGGTGCAGTTCCGCGTCTCCGAGGTCCTGCTGGTCTTCGCCTGCGTCGATCCGGCGGCCGTGGTGGGTCTCACGGTGGGCACGGCCCTGGGCAACTTCGGGAGCCCGATGCTGCTCGTCGACGTCGTCGTGGGCTCACTGCTGACGCTGGTCGCGGCCGCGCTCATGTATCGCATCGGGCCGCGGTTCGTGGCCCTCGTGGCGCCGGTGGTCGTCAACGGCCTCGGCGTCGGGGCCATGCTGGCGCTGGTGCTCGAGCTGCCGTTCTGGGCCAGCGCGGTGTGGGTGGCGGCCGGCGAGGCGGCGGTGATGGCGACCGGCGGCGCGGCGCTCCTCGTGCTTGTCAAGCGCCGCGGCGACATGTTCGGACTGACACGGTCCGCGGCCTGACGGCCGCGTGAGGCCGCCGCGGCGGCCGGGGAGGACGACCTTGAGGACAGGACGCAAAGCCGACGAGCTGCGGTCGCTGAGCATCGAGCCGGCGGTGGCCAAGTTCGCCGCCGGGTCGGCGCGCATCGCGCTCGGCGACACGATCGTATTGTGCACGGCCTCGCTCAGCGAAGGTGTACCGCGCTGGCTGCGCGGCTCCGGCCGCGGCTGGCTCACGGCCGAGTACAGCATGCTGCCCGGCGCCACGCCCACGCGCACCGCCCGGGAGGCGGTGCGAGGGCGTCAGTCCGGGCGCACGATGGAGATCCAGCGGCTCATCGGCCGCAGCTTGCGCAGCATCGTCGACCTCGGCATCGTCGGCGAGCGCACCATCGCCGTGGACTGCGACGTGCTCCAGGCCGACGGCGGCACGCGCACCGCCGGCATCACCGGCGCCTACGTGGCCGTGTACCAGGTCGCGCTCAAGATTAAGGACCTGCTCGGCCTCGGCGAGCTGCCGCTCTTCGACTCGCTGTCCGCCATCTCCGTGGGCGTCGTCGACGGCCGCACGCTGCTCGACCTCGACTACGAGGAGGACTCCGCCGCCGCGGTCGACATGAACGTGGTCATGACCGGCGAGGGCAAGCTCGTCGAGGTGCAGGCCACCGCCGAGGGCGAGTCGTACGCGCGCGCGACGCTGGACGAGATGCTGGAGCTGGCCGCCGCCGGGGCGGCCGCTCTGGCGGCCGCGCAAGCGGCGGCCGTCGAGGCGCTGGGCTGAGGGTGGGCGGCGTGCACTTCATGCTCGCCACCGGCAACCGCCACAAGCTGGGCGAGTTCCAGAAGATCCTGGCGCCGTTCGAGGTGCTGCCGATGCCCGCGTGGGTCGAGCTGCCGTCCGAAGACGTCGAGTCGTTCGCCTACAACGCGCGCGGCAAGGCGCTCGGGCTGGCGCGGGCGCTTGCGGCCGGGGGGCCTGCGGCCGCCGGCCCGCACGGCTCCGCCGCTCCGGTCGCCGGCCGCGACCTCTTTTGCCTCGCCGACGACTCCGGCCTCGAGGTGGAGGGGCTGGGGTGGGCGCCGGGCGTCACCAGCGCCCGCTACGCGGGCGTGGACGGGCCCGGCGCCGACGCCGCCAACGTGGCGCGCCTCCTGCGCGAGATGGCCGGCTTCGCCGGCCCGCTCGCGCGCCGGGCGCGCTTCGTCTGTTCGGTTGTCGCCGTCGCCCCCGACCTGAGAGAATACGCGGCGACGGGACACTGGTGGGGCGCCATCGCCACGGCGCCGCGCGGTGAGGGCGGGTTCGGCTACGACCCCGTCTTCGTCCCCGAGGGGTCAGACCTCACTGTGGCCGAATGGTCACAGGCCGACAAGGACCAGGCCAGCCACCGCGCACTGGCCGGCAGAGCCCTCCTCGAACGTTTGCGACGGGAGGGGCTGCTGGATGGTGACCAACGACCCTGATATGCGGGACGCCCACGGCGACCTGACCAACCACCGGCTCAAGTCGCGCGCCGCGGCCGTTTCCATCGCCTCCAACTCGGCGCTCATCGCCTTCAAGCTCGTGGTCGGCATCATGTCGGGCTCCATCGCCATCGTGTCGGAGGCGCTGCACTCGGGCTCAGACCTCGCGGCCGCGATCGTCGCCTTCTACTCCGTGCGCAAGGCGGCGGAGCCGCCGGACCTCCACCATCACTACGGCCACGAGAAGATGGAGAACCTGAGCGGCGTCATCGAGGCGCTGCTCATCATCGCCGCCGCCGGCGTGATCATCTACGAGGGCGTCCTCAAGATCATCAGCGGGCCGCACATCGACCACATCTGGCTGGGCATCGCCGTGATGGTCGTCTCCGGCGTCGTCAACCTCGTGGTGTCGCGCAAGGTGCTCTATCCGGTCGCCAGGCGCACGCAGTCGGCGGCGCTCGAGGCCGACGCCGCCCACCTGCTCACCGACGTCTACACGTCGTTCGGCGTGGCCGGCGGTCTGCTGCTCGTCAAGCTCACGGGCTGGGAGCTGCTCGACCCCATCGCCGCCATCGCCGTGGCCGTGCTCATCATCAGGACGGGCTACCAGCTCGTGGTGCAGTCCACCAGGGTGCTGCTCGACCAGACGCTGCCCGAAGAAGAGCTGGAAGACATCCGCCGCTGCGTCAAGGAGCATCGCGGCGACCTCATCTGGGGCTACCACAAACTGCGCGCCCGCCAGGCCGGCAGTCGGCGGCACATCGACCTGCACATCACCGTCGACGAGACGCTGACCGTGGCCGCGGCGCACGAAACGGCCGAGCACATCGCCGCCGACATCCGCGAGTGCGTGCCCAACTCCGACGTGCTCGTGCACATCGAACCCCGCTCCCACGAGCGTGAGGACGGTACCTGAGCGTCAGAAGATGAACGGCGACGCCACGAGCGTCACCGAGAGCCCGATCAGGGCCACCGAGAACGCCCAGGCGATGGTGTTGTAGATGCGCCCGTTGACATGCTCGCCCATGACCTTCGGGTCGTTGATGATCTTGAGCACGTAGATGAGGATGATGGGCAGCAGGATCCCGTTCACGTCCTGGCTGAGCAGCATCACCTGGACCAGCGGGAGGTGGGGGATGATGGCGACCAGCGCCGGCACGAGGATGAAGGCCGACAGCAGGCCGTTGAAGGCCGGCGCCTCGTCCCACTTCTTGTCGAGCCCGCTCTCGAAGCCGAAGGCCTCGCACACGGCGTAGGCGGTGGTGAGCGGCAGGATCGCAGCTCCCAGGATGGAGACGTTCAGGAGGCCGAAACCGAAGAGCAGCGACGCGGCCCGGCCGGCGAGCGGCGCGAGCGCCCGGGCCGCGTCCTGGGCAGTCTCGACGACGATGCCGGTCTTCCAGAGGGTCGCCGCGCACGCCAGCACGATGAACAGGTCGATGGCGTCGGTGAACACGGCGCCGATGAAGACCTCCACCTTGGTGTAGACGTAGTCGCGGATCGAGATGCGCTTGTCGACGATGTAGGCCTGGATGAAGAACTGGCCCCAGGGCGTGATCGTCGTGCCGATGGCGGCGATCGCCGTGAGGAGCCACAGGCTGTTGAGCTGAGCCTTTGGCACGACGGCGCCGTGGACCGCCGCGCCCCAGTCGGGCTTCGCCAGCACGCCGGCGATGAAATAGGCGACGTACACCGCCGTGAGCGCCAGGAAGACGCGCTCGACCTTGCGGTAGTTGCCGCGCGTCACGAGCAGCCACACGCCCACCGCGACCGGCGGCACGGCCAGCCACGGCGGGATGTGGGCCAGGCTGAAAGCGGAAGCCACGCCCGAGAACTCCGCCACGGTCGTGCCGAAGTTGGCGACGAGGAGGGCGAGCATCGCGAACGCCGTCACCTTGAGGCTGAACTTCTCGCGGATGAGCGCCGCCAGACCCTTGCCGGTCACGGCGCCCATGCGCGCGCCCATCTCCTGCGTCACCGCCAGGATGGGCGTGATGAGCAGCAGCAGCCAGAGCATGCTGTAGCCGTAGCGGGCGCCGATGACCGACCAGGTGGTGATGCCGCCGGCATCGTTGTCCGCGGCGGCCGAGATGAGGCCCGGCCCGAGGATCGCGAGGAAGATGGCGAGCCGACTGCGGCCGATGCGGCCGACGAGCCGGCGGCCTACACTCCGTGGAGACTGCGCCATCGAGGCCTCCTCAACGGAAGATCCTCGGCAGGCGCTTCTTCCAGGCGAGCGGAAGCACCAGATCGATGGCATCGTCGATGGTGATGATGCCGTGGAGCTCGCCCTCGTCGTCAACGACGGGCAGGGCGAGCAGGTTGTACTTGGCGATCACGTCGGTGATCACTTCTTCGGTCGCCGCGGTGAGCACGGAGACAGGGTTCTCCGTCATGAAGTCGCGGACCTTCTTGTCGGGCGGCGTGGTGAGCAGGTCGCGCAGCGAGAACACGCCGCGCAGCTTCTCGGAGCGGTCGACCACGTAGATGTAGTAGACGGTCTCTACGTACTCCGCCTGCTCGCGCAGCCACTCGGTGACCTCAGCGGCGGTGTCGTCGAGGCGCGCCCAGGCGTAGTCGGTGGTCATGATGCCGCCGGCCGAGTGCTCCGGGTAGCTGAGCAGCTCGCGCATGTCTTCGGCGTCGTCCTTCTCCATCATCGCGATGAAATGCGCACGGCGGTCATCGGGCAGGTCGGCGAGCAGGTCGGCGGCGTCGTCGGGCGACATCTCGCTGAGGATCTCGCTGGCCTTGTCGTCCGGCAGATCGAGGAGCAGCGACGCCTGGTACGAGGGGTGCAGCTCCTCGAAGGTGTCGGCGGCCAGGTCGTCCTCGAGGGCGTCGAGCACGGCCGCCCGCTCCTCCGGTGACAGCTCGTGGACGAGGTCGGCGATGTCGGCGGGGTGGAGCAGCTCCAGCTTGGTGCGCGGGACCGCGAGGCGGACGGAACTGTCGTCGGTATGCTCGACGTCGACGTCCTTCCAGTCGATCAGGTGCGGCTTGGGATTCTGGCGTCCCTTGGCCAGGCGTTCTCCGACTTTCGCGAGGCCCACGCGGCGCAGGATCGCGCCGCTCGAGACGTCGACGCCCACGACGTGCACGTCGGCGCCGGTGCGCAGCAGCTGGATGTCGTTGACGCGGATGACCTTGCGGCCATCCGTGTCGACCAGCTGCTTGTCGAGGAAGGTGGCCGAGAGCTGCAGCTCGTCCGGCAGCAGCTCGCGTTCCCCCATGTCGGTGGCGGGGACGCGCAGTATCGTGCCCGACTCCTCGAAGCTGGTGACCTGGTCCCACGCGGCGTAGACGATGCGGCCGCGCCGCTTCACGGCGAGCGCCGTGACCCGCGGGTACGCCTGACCAGAGGAGACGATGAGGTCGTTGAGCGAGCCCGCCGGCTTGTCTGCGGCATCGCGTACCGGGCTGCCGAGCAGCTTGCTCAGAAAGAACACCGGCCTCACCTCCTCCGCGGCCTGTCGACCTCGAGACACAGAAAAACCTTCCTCGCGGAAGGCTCCGTGCGCGCAGCAGCAGGGCGATCCTCACTCGTCCCAGCTTTAGCACAACATACCGTAGAGGTCAGGGCCTCAGCCGTCTTGGGCAAAACCTTGATCCGGTAGTGCCTGTTCTACCCGTTGGCGTCTCTGGACGTTTCCGGGCAACGGCCTCTATGTATGTCGGAGCCTCACCTAACGAGGAACGCGCCGTAATTGACGCTCACGAAACGTACCCCCGCGCCCGTACGGTGTCAAGGCGGCGCAAGGTGCTATACTGCACCGTTGACGAGGCCGGCGCGGGCAGTGCGCCGGCTTTCGTACGAAGGCCAAGAGAACCACTCACGGGACGTTCACGTGATCATCACCGTCACGCCCAACGCCGCAGTCGACAAGACGCTCACGGTGCCCAACTTCCAGACCGGCTTCAAGCACCGCGCCAGCGAGAGTCTCACGCTGCCGGGCGGCAAAGGGGTCAACATCGCCCGCGCCCTCAAGGCGCTCGGCCAGCCGGTGGTCGCCACGGGACTTGTGGGCGGCCGCGCCGGGCAGCAGATCGTCGAGGGCCTGCAGCGCGAGAACGTGCTCAACGACTTCGTGCACATCGGCGGCGAGTCGCGTACTTCCACGGCCGTCGTCGACCCGACCACGATGACCCAGACCGAGGTCATCGAGTACGGGCCGGTGGTCACGGCGCCGGAGGTCGCTGCCTTCTTCGAGAAGATCGAGTATCTCGCCAAGGGTTCGCGCTTCGTCCTGCTCGCCGGCTCGCTGCCCCGCAAGATGCAGGAGGACTTCTATGCCGGCGTCATGCAGCGCGTGCGCCGCCACCGCTGTTTTGTCGTGCTCGACAGCGCCGGTGAACCGCTGCGCCTGGGCATGAAGGGGCGCCCGCACCTCGTGGTCCCCAACTTCCGCGAGGCCGAAGACCTCGTCGGGCACGAGTTTCACGACGACCAGGACATCGTCGACGCCACGGCCATCATCTGCGAGATGGGCGCGCGCAACGCCATCATCAAGACGCCGTACGGCTGCGTCGCCCGCTTTCAGGTGGGGCGCCGGCAGCGGGTCTTCCGGGCGCACATCGCGCCGCTCGAGAGCGTCGTGAGCACCGTCGGTTCGGGCGACGCCTTTCTCGCCGGCTTCGTGAGCGCGCGCTTCGAGAAGCTCGAGCTGCCGGAATGCCTGCGTCAGGCGCTGGCCGCCGGCGCCGCCAACACGCAGCGCTACGGCGCCGGCGTGCTCGACCCCGACGACGCTCGTCGGCTTCTCGAGAGCACCGACGTCGTCGAGCTCGACGGCGCCGGGCAAGCCGTCTCCTAAAGACCTCCCCTCCGTCTGTCGATACCGTCTGACGGGGGCAGGCGACGCCGCTGCGCGACGCCCCGCCCCCACGATACAGACAGCCTGGAGAGAGGGCGCGCCATCGAGGAGCTTGCCGGCACCGTCTTGCAGCACGTCCAGACCGCGGCCATGGCCGTGGACGACGACGGCCGCGTGGGCGTCTACAACCCCGCGGCCGCGCGCGCGCTCGGCGTCGAGGTGGACAGTGTCGTCGGGCGCGACCTCGAGTCGCTGGCCACCGCGCCTCCGGCGCTGGCGGCCCTGGCGGCGATCCTGCGCGAAGCGCGGCGCAGCGGCCGCGCCGCGACACGCCGCCAGGTCGAGGTGCGGACGCCCGCCGGCGAGCGCACGCTCGGCTACACGGTGAGCATCCTCGGCGAGGGCGGCGCCGCGGCGTTGTTCTTCACCGACCTCACCGATGCTCTCGCCGAGGAACGTCGGGCCGCCGAGGCTCAGCGCTTCGCCGAGGTCGGCCGGATCGCGAGCGCCATGGCGCACGAGCTCAAGTCGCCGCTGGCCACGGTGGAGCTGTACGCGAATCTCCTGCGGCGGGCGCTCGCCGACCAGCCCGCCGCCGTGCACCAGCTGGACGTCATCAAGGACCAGACGCGCCGCTGCCTCGAGCGCATCCGCGCCATCATGCACTCCATCAACCCCGACGCCGCGCGAGTGGGCGGCACGGTCCTCACGCCGCTGGTCCCACTCGTCCGCGCGGTGGTGGCCGACCAGCGGCGCCGCTACGAGGGATCCGCGATCACGCTCAAGGGCGCCTCCGGCGACCTCAGAGTCGCGCTCGGCGAGAACGACCTGCGCTCGGTGGTCGGCAACCTGGTGGTGAACGCCCTGGAAGTCTCCGGCGGCAAAGGGCCGGTGGACGTCCGCCTGAGGAGCGACGCCGACAGGGTGCGCCTGCGCGTCGCCGACAAGGGCCCGGGCCTGCCCGACGGCGACGTGTTCGCCGCCTTCTTCAGCACCAAGTCGAGTGGCACCGGCCTCGGCCTCTGGCTCGTGCGCCGCCTGGTCGCGGAGGCCGGCGGCAGCATCGCCGCCTGCGACCGGCGCGGCGGCGGCGCCGTGTTCGAGGTCGATCTGCCGCTGCCGCGCCACGAGCGGCTGCGCGGCGCGGACCTGCTCGTCGTCGAGGACGACGAGCTCCTCCGCGCCGTCTCTGTCGCCGCCCTCGAAGCCTGCGGCGCGGGTGTGACCGCCGTCGGCGCCGGGAAGGATGTGCCGAACGGGTCACACACCTGGGAGTGCGCCATCCTCGACTATCATCTGCCCGACCTGACCGGCGTCGAGATCGCCGCGCGTCTGCCCGCAGGCACGCCGATCCTGATGGTCAGCGGTGACCCGGCGGCAGGCGCCGCGCTTGCCGATGTACGCGAGCGGCGCGCCTGGTACCTGCCCAAACCCTTCGAGCTCGAGACCTATCTCGACCTCGTCTCTCTGCTGGTGGAGTCGACATGACTGACAAGGGACGCGTGATCATCGCCGACGACCATGGCCTCTTCCGGCAGGGGCTGCGGCAGCTGCTCGAGGGCGAGGGCTACGTCGTCGTCGCCGAGGCCACGAGCGGCGACGAGGCTCTGACGAGTGTCGCCGCGAACCCCGGCTGCGTGCTGCTCCTCGACATCGCCATGCCGGGCATGAACGGTCTCGAGGTCGCGCGCCGCCTCGCCGAGCGCGACGACGACGTCAAAGTCGTCATGCTCAGCGCCCGCGAGGACCGCGACGCGCTCTTCAGCGCCATCTCCGCGGGAGCTCGGGGCTACGTGGCCAAAGACGCCGAGCCCGAGCAACTGTACGCGGCCATCGACCTCGTGTTCCGCGGCGGCACGGTGCTCAGCACCGGGGTCGCCGCCAACCTCGGCGAGGGCATCCGCCAGCTCGACTACGCCCCGGGCTCCTACGAGCAGCGTCGCCTGGAGCTCACCGACCGCGAGCTCGAGATCCTGCGGCTGTTGGCCACGCCGAGATCCCCGGCGCAGATCGCCGCCGAGCTCTTCCTCAGCAAGAAGACGGTGCAGAACCACATCTCGGCGATCTACCGCAAGCTGGCCGTGGGCAGTCGCAGCGAGGCGATCGTCAAGGGCATGGAGCTGCACCTCATCGACTCCAAGGGCTGAGGCCTCCCCAGATCGGGGACTCCTGCCCATCGTGTGCGGGAAACGTGGCGCCGATTCTTCCTTGTGAAGGAAGCGGACTCGGCGGGTCGCGCGGAGACGCGGAAGGGGCTGACAGACCGGCCCCAGAGGTCGACCCGCCAGGCGCTTCCCCCGGCGGGTCGACACGAGGAGGCGCCTTACCGGCCGCACCTTACGCTCATTGCCTTGCCTGGCCTCCAAAGGGGCGGCCGGCGGCCCTTCCGGCCGCCGGCCGCCCCGGCCACGTAGGCGCGCGCGCCTGTGTGTTGCTTCCCGCCGGAGCCGCTGGTAGAGTCGAGCGACGTTGCCACCCGTAACAGCAAGCTCACACATCAGCGCAGCACAGAGCTCAGAGACCCCGGTACGTCCGTGCCCGGGTCTTTTGTTTAATCCGAGATCGCCTGACCCGGCGCGCCCATGAGGAGGACGGCATGGAAGTAGAGATCGGCCGCGGCAAGAAGGGCCGCCGCGCCTACGGCTTCGACGACATCGCCATCGTGCCCAGCCGCCGCACGCGCGACGCCGAAGACGTCGACATC
>Ga0209585_10001094_pt1 | contig 10525 bp, 9 predicted proteins | sample NGEPerone_FD_185491 | JGI IMG/M metagenome (GOLD analysis project Ga0209585, IMG submission 185491) | Arctic peat soil microbial communities from the Barrow Environmental Observatory site, Barrow, Alaska, USA - NGEE Permafrost154B-one... | ecosystem: Environmental > Terrestrial > Soil > Wetlands... | reverse complement strand
GCCGCCGCCGGGCGCCGGCTTCTTGCTCGCCGCGTCGTCGAGGTAGACCTGCAGCGGTTCGCTCGAGTAGATGGTTGGAGCCTCGCTCACCGTGTACCTCCGATGTGGGACCGCAGGGGCCACGCGACGCCTGCCGCCGGACCGCCCGGAGCCGCCGGAGGCGGCTCCGCGGGGCGCCGGCGCCGCCAGGCGGCCGGCGCCCCGCGGTCGTTCCTCAGGTTCTCAGAACAGGCCGATGATGCGGCCGGTCTCGACGTCGATGTCGACGTCGACGGCAGCCGGCCGTTTGGCCAGGCCGGGCATGGTGCGCATCTCACCGAGCAGCGGGTACAGGTACCCGGCGCCGGTGGCCGGCACGATGTCGCGGATCGGCACGCGGTAGCCGCGCGGCCGGCCCTTGAGCGCCGGGTCGTGGCTGAGCGACAGGTGCGTCTTGGCCATGCACAGCGGCAGCTTGTCCAGGCCCTGCTCGGTGAACATCTTGATCTTGGCCTCGGCCTCGGGCAGGTAGTCCACGCCGTCGGCGCCGTAGACCTTGGTGACGATGGTCTCGATCTTCTCCTTGATGGAGGCCTCGAGCGGATAGAGGAACTTGAAGTCGCCGCCCTTGTCAGCGGCCGCCTTGACGATCTCGGCGGCCTCCTGGCCACCGTCGCCGCCCAGCGCGTGGACGTTGATCGGCACGGCGTCCTCGGCGCCGGCCGCGACGGCGTCCTTGCGCACGATCTCGACCTCGCTGTCGCGGTCGAAGGCGAAGCGGTTGATCGTGACCACCACGGGGATGCCGAAGAGCTTCATGTTCTCGACCTGCTTGGCGAGGTTCTCGCAACCCTTTTCGAGGGCGGCGTTGTTCTCGGCCTTGAGCCCCTCGAGGTCGCTGACCGGCAGCCCGCCGTGCATCTTAAGGGCGCGCATGGTGCAGGTGATGACCACACAGCTCGGCTCGAACCCGCCGTAGCGGCAGATGATGTCCATGAACTTCTCGGAGCCCAGATCGGCGCCGAAGCCCGACTCGGTGACGACGTAGTCGGCCAGCTTCATGGCGACCTTGTCGGCGATGATCGAGTTGTTGCCCTGGGCGATGTTGGCAAACGGCCCGGCGTGGACGAAGCAGGCATTGCCCTCGAGGGTCTGCACGAGGTTGGGCTTGATGGCATCCTTGAGCAGCACCGCCATGGCGCCACCGGCGCCGATGTCGTCGGCGGTCAGCGGCTTTCCCGCAGTGCTGTAGCCGAAGGTGATGCGGCCGAGGCGCTCGCGCAGATCCTTCAGTGAGGTGGCGAGGCCGAGGATCGCCATGACCTCGCTGGCGACCGTGATGTCGTAGCCCGTTTGGCGCGGGATGCCGTTGAGCCTGCCGCCCAGGCCGTTGACGATCTCGCGCATGGCGCGATCGTTGAGATCGACGACGCGACGCCAGGAGATGCTCAGAGGGTCGATCGCGAGAGCATTGCCGTGCATGAGATGGGTGTCGACCATGGCGGCGAGCAGGTTGTTGGCCGTGCCGACCGCGTGGATGTCGCCGGTGAAGTGGAGATTGATGTCCTCCATCGGGACGACCTGCGAGTACCCGCCGCCGGCGGCGCCGCCCTTGATGCCGAAGACCGGGCCGAGCGACGGCTCGCGAAGGGCGAGCATCGTATCCATGCCGAGAACGTTCATCGACTCGGCGAGCCCGATAGCGGTGACGGTCTTGCCCTCGCCCAGCGGCGTAGGTGTGATGGCGGTCACGTTGATGATCTTGCCGTCGGGCTTGTCCTTGAGGCGCGCGAGCAGCCCCAAGTAGTCGATCTTGGCCTTGTAGCGGCCGTACAGCTCGAGCTCGTCTTCCAGGATGCCCGCCTTCTCGGCGATCGCCTGGATCGGTTGCATGGTGGCGGCCTGGGCGATCTCAATATCGCTCGGCACCGGGGATTTGCGAATGGGCTTCGCAGAAGTCAACGCGTCCTCCTTTGGGTCCACTGTTCCGCGCGTCTCATAGGGGAGCCCGTGCCAGGTGGCACGAAGATGCGGCTCCTTGTGCGGGATTGTACAGGTGCGTGGTCGCGTGGGTCAATTTGGTTTGGTCAAGGGGCGCCGGGACGGCGCCCAGGCCCCGGCCTCAGGCGCCGCTGAACCGCGTGCGCGCCGCCGACTGGGCGGCCTCGTAGACGACCTTGGCCGGCCGCCCTACGGCGGCGGCCACGCGGCGTACGTCCTCGTACTCGGGCGAGACGGTGGCGAGCTTGCCGTCCACGAAGCCCAGGCGCACGGCCACCTTGAGCTTGCCGATCTTGATCGTCTCGTGCCGCTCCTCAGCGTACAGGCGCCCGCACGGCACCACGCGCAGACCGAACGTCGAGGTCTCGGCGAAGATCAGCCCGGCCAGGCGCTCGCGGTCTGTCGCGGCGGCCAGCACGTGCAGCACGACGCCGGGGCGGCCCTTCTTCATCAGCGCCTGGCTCATCCACACGTCCACGGCGCCGGCCTCGCGAAGCGCGTCGGCGGCGTGCGCCAGCAGCTCCGGGCTCAGATCGTCGATGCTGGTCTCGAGCAGCACATGGTCGCCGGGGCCGTGGCCGCCAAAGGCGGCATCCGCTCCGGCATCCGCCCCGGCCTCCGCGGCGTCGGCGCCCGCGTTCGCCTCTCTGACGTCCCGCGGCTCGACGACGACGACGCGCAGCACGTTGGGCCGGCCCGGCACTTCGCGCTGCCCGGCGCCGTAGCCCGTGAGCTCGATGCGACCCGCCGGAAGACCCGTGAACTCCTCCGCGAAGTGGGCGAGCAGCGCGGCGCCGGTGGGCGTCGTGAGCTCGCCCAGCGGCTGCCCGCCGGGCGCCGTAAGTCCGCCGGCCGTGGGCAACCCTGCAAGCAGGGACAGCACGGCCGGCGCCGGCACCGGCAGCACACCGTGCGCCGTCTCGACCGACCCGTCGCCGAGCGCCGGCGGCGAGGCCACGACGCGCTCGGGCGCGAGGCGGTGCAGGAGCGACACGGCGCTGATCAGATCGACGGCCGTGTCGATGCTGCTGAGTTCGTGCAGGTGTTCCTCGTCGCGGCCGTGGACCTCGACTTCGGCGGCCGCCAAGCGCTCGGCGATCGAGGCGACGGCGTCGGCCACGGGCTGCTCCAGGTCCGACGCGTACATCGACACGATCAGCTCGTCGAAGGTGGCGAAGCCGGGGCCGTCCGAGACCCTGAACGAGAGCGCCGTGAAGCCGCCGCGGCGCACCTCCTCAAGGGCGACCAGCCGCGGGTCGATGCCGGCGGCGGCCAGCGCCGGCCGCACGACGTCGTCCAGCGGGCCGGGATCGTCCGGGCGCGCTCCGGACACGGCGAGCAGCGCGGCCACGAGCATGTCGCCGCTGATGCCGTTCGCACAGTCGAGGTACAGGATCATCGCCGACACTCTACCCTCACGAAGCCGGGGTTGGACAGACCCCGGGCCGAAGAACGTCGGCAGCACGGGCGACGTCCTATACAATGCCGGCATGCGTATCGCCCAGATCGCCCCACCGTGGATCACCGTCCCGCCGGCCGGCTACGGCGGCACCGAGTGGGTCGTGCAGCAGCTCTGCGACGGCCTCGTCGCCCGCGGCCACGAAGTGGTGCTGTACGCCAGCGGCGATTCCCACACGGCCGCCGAGCTCTGCGCCCTCTTCCCGCAGCAGATGCCCGCAGTGCTGGGCCAGACCAGCTACGACGCGCGCCACGTGTCCTTCGCCTTCGCCGACATCGAGCAGGACCGTTTCGACCTCGTTCACGACCACTCCGGCTTCCTCGGCATCGCCTTCAGCCGCTACCTGGCGGCGCCCGTGGTCCACACGATCCACTGCGCCTTCGACGAGCAGGCCTACGGCTTCTACGAGCAGTTCCAGAACGAGGTCGCCTACATCGGCATCAGCGAGTACCAGCAGTCGATGGGTCCGGCCGGCATGAACTGGGCCGGCCTCGCCTACAACGCCATCGCCGTCGAGCAGTGGCCGTACACGCCGCAGAAAGACGACTACCTGCTCGCCTTCGGGAGGGTGTGCGAAGCCAAGGGCTTCCATCTGTCGATCGAGGCCGCCAGGCGCACGGGCCACCGACTCATCATGGCCGGCGTTCTCCAGGAGCCCTACCGCGACTACTTCGAGGAGAAAGTAGAACCGCTCATCGACGGCGAGCAGATCGTCTACGAGGGCGAGGTCAGCGACGCGCGCAAGCGCGAGCTGTTCGCGCACGCCAAGGCGTTCGTCTTCCCCATCACCTGGCCCGAGCCCTTCGGCCTTGTGATGATCGAGGCCATGGCCACGGGGACTCCGGTCGTCGCGCTGCGCCAGGGCTCGGTGCCCGAGGTCGTGGACGACGGCAAGACCGGCTTCGTCTGCGACACCTTCGAGGAGTTCGTCGCCGCGGTGGGCCGCGTCGGCGAGATCGACCCCGCCGTCTGCCGGCGCACGGTGGAGGAGCGCTTCACCGTGGAGCGCATGGTCGCCGACTACGAGGCGATCTACCGGCGCGTCCTCGAGGCGTGAGCCGGGCGCTGGGCGGCGCGTCGGGCGGCGCGGCGGCGGGCGACCACAGCCCAGCGGCGGCCCGCCTGACGGAGTATCTGGCGGGCCGCGACCCGCAGCCGTTCTTCCTCTGCGGTGACGCGCTCGAGACCCTCCGGCTCTTCCCCACCGCAAGCGTGGACTGCTGCCTCACCAGCCCGCCGTACTTCGGCCACCGCCGCTACGCCGGCGGCGGCATCGGCGCCGAGGGCCGCTGGCAGGACTACGTGGCCGCCCTCGGCGCCGTCACCGCCGAGCTGCGCCGGGTGCTGAAGCCCGCGGGCTCGCTCTGGCTCAACCTCGGCGACACGTACCGCGGCAAGCGCCTGTTGGGCATCCCCTGGCGGGTCGCCTTCCACCTCACCGACCAGCAGGGCTGGACGCTGCGCAACAGCGTCGTGTGGCACAAGGTCAAGGGCGGCCCGGACACCAGCCGCGACCGGCTGCGCAACGTGCACGAGCTGCTCTTCCACTTCGTCGCGCAGCCCAAGGGCTACTACTACGACGCCGACGCCGTGCGCCACGCGCCGCGCGCGGCGCGCGTGGTCGGCGGCGCCGTCGTCTCGGCCACCGGCGTGCGCGGCGTGCGCTACCGGCGGCAGATCGAGCTGTCGACGGCGCTGAGCGCGGCGGAGAAAGAGGCGGCAGGGGCCGCCCTCGACGGGATGTTGGCGGAGGTCGGCGCCGGCCGCCTCGCCGACTTTCGCATGGTCGTGCGCGGCCAGCAGCGCACGACGCACTCGGACGAGACGGCGGTATCGGGCCGCGCCCGCGAGTTGCAGGAGCGCGGCTTCTACTTCCTCCGCTACCACCCCGGCGGCGCCAAGCCCGGCGACGTCTGGGACATCATGCCTGAGGACACGCAGGGCCGGGAAGCGCACTTCGCGCCGTTCCCGGCCGACCTCTGCCGCATCCCCATCCTCGCCACGTGCCCGGCCGGTGGGGTGCTGCTCGACCCGTTCTGCGGCACCGGGACGGCGATGCTCGTGGCTCGGCAGCTGGGCCGCCGCGCCGTCGGCATCGACCTGGCCGAGGAGTACCTCAGCCTGGCGCGCAAGCGCTGCGGCCAGCACGCCTGACCCGGCGCCGCGTTCCTCGTGTACTGCGTCGTCCTGCCGGCCATCTACCCGTACGCCTGAGGCGCGGCGGGAGCGGGTGCGCCGGCTGCCCGCGGGCAGCCGGCGAGGGCCCGAGGCGTCACCCGCCGCCGGAGAGCTTCGCGGCGATGTCGTCGAACTGCGCGCGCACCCACTTCTCGATGCTGTTGCAGTCGACGACGCCGCGGATGGCGTCGCCGCGGGCGCGCTTCTCGGCGGCCGGCATCGTCAGGGCCTCGTAGATCGCCGCGGCCTGCTGCTCGATGTCGAACGGGTTGACGGCCACGGCGAACATGCCCAGCTCCTCGAAGGCCCCCGTGTTCTCGCTGAGGATGAGCACGCCGTCGCGCGTGTTGACCACCGGCCCTTCTTTGGCCACCAGGTTCATGCCGTCGAAGATGGCGTTGACCATCAGGGCGTCGTAGTGCCGGTAGGCGGCCAGCGTCTGCGGAAAGTTGTCCTCGATGCGCAGATCGATGGGCATCCAGTCGGTGTTGCCGTGCTTGGTGTTGATCTGCTCGACGGCGCGCGTCACGCGCTCGCGGTAGACGACGTACTCCTCCACGTCCTCGCGTGACGGCTGCAGCAGGGCGAGGAAGGTGATGCGGTCCTTGAACTCGGGGTGCAGGTCGAGGAAGCGGTCGAAGGCGACGAACCCTCGGATGATGTTCTTGCTGAGGTCGAGGCGGTCCACGCGCAGCAGCAGGAACTCCCGGCGGCGGCGGAGCAGGCTGCGTTCCTCGGCCGCCATGCGCCGCGCCGTGGCCGCCCTGCGCAGTTCGTCGGGGTCGATCGACGCCGGGTAGGCGCGCACCCACACCTCGCGGTCACCGTAGGCGACCGCGAGGCGGCGCTCGTCGACCTCGAGGTCGAGCAGGTCGCGGCAGCCCTGCAGGAAGTTCACGGCGTAGTGCCGCGTGTGAAAGGCGACGATGTCGTTGCCGAGCAGGCCCTCGAACACGGCTGTGCGCATGTCCGTGGGGAGCACGAGCCACGAATCGCTCTGCGCCCAGGGGATGTGCACGAACTGATGGATGAAGGCGCCCGGGACGGCGGCGCGCACCAGCGGCGCGACGCCGTAGAGGTGGTAGTCGTGGAGCATGACGAGGGCGCCGGGCCCGGCGGCCGGCACGGCCGCCCCTCCGGCGCCCGCCGCGCCCACGCCCAGTTCGGCGGCGATCGCCTCCGCGAAGAGCCGCTGCACCGGCAGGTAGCCGCGCTCCCAGGCGTCGACCTCGTTCGGTGAGATGTCCGGGTGCCGCCCGAGGTCCCACAGATAGTGCTGGATGAACCACAGGATCGGGTTGGCGATGATGTTGTAGTACTTGTCGTAGACGTCGTGGGCGATGGCGACGTAGTGCACGCGGTACGCGTCGCCGCCGAGCTCGACCTCGACGGCCCGGCCCTCGGCGGCAAGGCGCTCTTCTTCATCGCCCACCGCGGTCGCGACCCAGGTGCCGGGGTATTTGCGCAGGAGCTCGGTGAGGACGGTCACGAGGCCACCCGGACCGCGGGTCACCACCGGCTCCCCGGAGGGGTCGTTGTGGAACGAGACGGGGCCGCGATTGGCGGCCACCACGAGACGGCGTCCTGCGAGATCGGCAGCGTGCACGCCGCGCCCCCTGCGTCGCTGTTCGAGTCCGGCCGGGCCGGCGAGACGTCGCCCGGCCGGGACCTACCGCCCTATCTTACCCGCCTGAAGGTCCGAGAAGAGCCTGAGGTCGTCGCGCAGCAGCCGCGGCGTGAGGAACTCGCGGCGCACGTGCTCCTTGCCCAGCAGAGCCATGCGCCGGTGCTTCTCGGGCTCCGCCAGGACCTGGAGGCACCGCTCCGCACACTGGGCCGCGGACTTGACGAGATACCCGGTGACGCCGTCCTCGATCTGCAGCGGGATCCCCCCCACGTCGCCGCCGATGGTCGGCCGCGCCTTCCACAGCCCCTCGGTGACAGTGAGGCCGAAGCCCTCGCGCGTGGACTTCTGCACGATCACGTCGGCGTGGCTCTGGAACGCGTTGATCTCCACGGACCCGACGTTGTCGAGGCTGGACAGGATGAACACGTCGGGGTCGGCGCCCACGTACTCGATCACCTTCTCCAGGTACTCCCAGCCCTCCGGGTCGTCGCTCGCCATCGATCCGACGAGAGCGAGCTGCATGGCGGGGTACTTCGCCTTGACGGTACGGTAGACGTCGACGACGCCCAGCGGGTCCTTCCACGGGTCGAAGCGCGAGACCTGCAGCAGAAGGGGTCGCTCGACGTCGATGCCGAACTGGCGCACGATGTAGGCGGCGTCCTCGGCGGAGAGCTTCATGTTCTTGGGCGCCAGAGGGTCGATGGTCGGGGCGATCTCGCGCACCGGCACGGTGAGGCCCTGCGGCACGTAGTCGCGCAGGGTGTAGACGGCCGCGTCGTAGCCGTTGATGAACGGGAGCAGGTAGTCGTACAGCCCCTGGTCCGGCGTGGACGTGTCGATGTGGCAGCGCCAGATCCACCAGGTCGACCGGTCCTGGCTCAAGGTGACGTAGTCGCGCATGGCCAGCGGCTGCGGATCGTGGATCACGACGAAGTCGTAGGCGCGCGTGAGCTCGGCGGCGTTGGCGCGACAAACGCTCTCGTAGAGCTCCCGCGCCGCGGCCGGGAAGTCCACGGCATGGCCCTGCAGGCCGTTGTGGAAGCTCTTCGTCACGTTGTAGAACTCGGGCGGAGCCGTGATCACCTGCCACTCGGCCGGGAGGCCGGCGTCGGAGGTGAGCGGCACCAAGGTGTAGAGGATCTCGGCGACGCCGCCGCCGAAGGCGGTGGCGTTGACGTGAAGGACGCGCTTTCCGCGGAGGTCGGCGGCCAGCTCGGCGATCTCGGCCATGAGCTCCCTGGGGACGATGGAGCGGTAGTCGGCCAGGGTCTTGTGGCCGACGTTGACCTCGTGCATGGGACCTCCGTGACGGCGGGGCGTCGCTGCCCGCCGGGTGTCGCAGTGACGATACGGCCGCGGCGGGCTCAATAGCGCTTCGCCGATTAGTACACCACAAAAGGGGGCGTCGGCTAAACTCGGGCCGTGCGCACCTCGTCCACACCGGCGCCGGAGACGCTCAGCATCGCCTCCGACGGGCTCGAGCTGGCCGGCCTGCTCTTCCGGCCGGCCGGCCGGCCGCGCGGCTCCCTCCTGGTGTGCCACGGCGCCGGTAGCCGCAAGGAGAACCACGGCATCATGGGCGAGCAGGCGGCAGCGGCGGGGCTGGCCGCGCTGACCTTCGACTTCCGCGGCCACGGCGAGAGTGACGGCGTGATGGGCCCGGAGGGCTGGCACGACGCCGTCGCGGCCGGTGAGGCGCTGCTGGCCGCGAGCGACGCTCCGTGGCTCGCGGCGCGCGGGGCCAGCATGGGAGGGTGCTTCCTGCTGCTGGCGGCGCGCGCCCACCCGCGGCTGTTCCGCGCGCTCGTGCTCCTGTGCCCCGCGGACGGGCCGTCCCTGCTCGCCGGCCTCGACGACCTGGAGAGGCTCGAGCGCCGCGGCGACCCCGACCGCGAGTACTACGGCCGCTTCGACGCCGCCGCCTTGCGGCCGTATCTGCGGCGGCTCGACCTCGTCGCGGCGGCGCGCGGCCTGCCGCGCGTGCTTCTCGCGCACGCCCGGGACGACGAGGCCGTGCCGTTCTCGCACAGCGAGCGCCTGGCGGCCGTGCTCGCCGACCCGACGCGATTCATCGCTCTGGATGAGGGCGGCCACCACGGCCCCGGGCGCTCGCCCGAGGTCGCGCGAGCGACGCTCGACTGGGTCGTGACGAACGGCGTGTGAACACCTAGCGTCGCACGAGTTCGGTCGTCCGTCCATGACCGTTGCGAACTACAGCGACTCGTAGCGCGTTTCTCTGGCGGGCAAGACCGAACGCGCTCTCGAAACGCGTCCGCGTTCGGGCCAGTTGTCACACCGAGCCAGCGGGAGGAACAAGTGAGCATGAGACAGTCGTTTCTGCTGGTGGCCGCGGTCTCGCTGACCCTGCTGCTCGCCGGGTGCCAGAAGCCCGGCGCGGAGAATCCGCCCGACGCGACAGATCCCTCCAGGGAGAGCACGCCGACGGGCATCGACGCCACGCCGACGACGTTCGGCGTCAGCACGCTGGTCGCCGCGTTCCACGACGCAGGCCTGGAGACAACGATACGGCCGTCAAGAGGCGCCAACCTCCTCGGTCCACAAGCAGACGTCTACTCGCTTTCCGTCGGCACAAGGGGAGTTGCCGTGTTCGTGTTCGCCGATGACTCGATCGCGCGCAAGGCAGCCTCCCGCTTGTCGGAAGACGATCCCTTCCCCCTCGTCGAATTCAAAGGCCGTCCTCACCTCTATGCCCGTGGGCGAGTGATCGTTCTCTTCGTGGAGACCAGAGGTCGGTCGATCGACCAGCCCTTGGACGAGCAGGACGAACGCGTGATTGAGATTGTCGAGGGCGTCATGGGAGCACAGATCGCCGGCGGATAGACAGCGGCAGCCCGTCTCGCTTAGGTGCGACCTCAGCTGGCGACCTTGAGAGGCTCGACTGGCTCGGCCGGCCGACTGCGCGCGAGATCGTGAGCCGTCTGCAGGTTGACCCAGTACTCGGGCGTGGTGCCCAGCGCCTGGGCCAGGAGCCAGGCGGTCTCGGGCGTCACGCCGCGCTTGCCGCGCACCAGCTCATTGACCCTCTGGACCGGCACGCCGAGGTGCGCCGCCAGGGCCACCTGCGAGATGCCCAGCGGAGCGAGGAACTCCTGGGCCAGAATCACGCCCGGGTGGGTTGGGATGCGGTTCTCGGGGATCACAGCGAGCCTCCTATCAGTGGTAGTCGGTCAGACGTACCTTGTGGGCGTCGTTGCCCTGCCAGCGGAAGATCAGCCGCCACTGGTCGTTGACACGGATCGAGTGCCAGCCCTTGAGGTCGC
>Ga0209585_10001093_pt1 | contig 10545 bp, 12 predicted proteins | sample NGEPerone_FD_185491 | JGI IMG/M metagenome (GOLD analysis project Ga0209585, IMG submission 185491) | Arctic peat soil microbial communities from the Barrow Environmental Observatory site, Barrow, Alaska, USA - NGEE Permafrost154B-one... | ecosystem: Environmental > Terrestrial > Soil >... | reverse complement strand
CTATTGAGCCCACTGTCCCAAAACTAAATCTTCGGGTTTCATATATCTTGTCATTACTTATAAAATGAAATGTTTTGTCAGTTTCATAATCTTGGGAAATTGCAGGAAACATAAAAATTCCAACTGTTCCAATTATAATTCCTAATGATATACTAACAATTCCTACAACTTTAAAAATTTTAAAATAATTACTCCGTGATTTATATTCTCCAAATGTGAGAAAACAGAGAAATAAATATTCTATTGAAAATATGGTATAGTCAATATAGTCGCCCTTTAAAGAATATCCAAAAAGGAATAATAAATTATGAACTACAAAAAATATAATTATTGGCTTAATGAATTTTGAAGACCAACTAATTTTAAGATATTCCGAAAGAATAATTCCAAGGAATGGAAATCCTAAAAATGAAACTAGAAATATGTAATAGATTATAGGCACTTAGTGATTGCACATTTTTACCAACACTTACTATCGATGTTATAAGACGTAAGATATAAAAAAAATTGAATTTTGCATTCCTTGGTCTTCCAAATCAAAAATTAAAAAGATTCAGCATCACCCAATTAACGCAAGGTTGCACCCTTTTCTCCGAAGTACAATGAAAGTATCGGTGGCGCAAGCTTGGTAGCCTGGCATGAGTGTTGGCTATGCCATAATTGAAAAGATACTTTTATTAAATTTAGGTTTATAGATTAGCTTAGGCTTCGCAAATTTCTAAGTAAGCGCAATATTGTAAAACATGACCGGCTACGAGGTAATAATACCAGGCAAAAAATATCAAATCGTTGAATTCATCCAGGATGATTTACCGGGAGTTGCAGCAATTAATGTTGCCTTAAAAACATTTGAACCTAAGATTGTTTTTAGCTGGCATCTTTCAATAATGTTTGACTTAAATGAAATAGTAAAAAACGGAATGCCTTCTAAAGTTGAGCAATCCGTAATTGATCAATATGGCGAATTTCTTGACGATAAGATTAAAGGAATTACGAAGGCGAAACCTAATGCACTTTTTCTTGCGAGAATAACGTGGAATAAAACACGTGAATTAATATGGCGAATTTATGAGTCCGAGTTGGTAAACACATTTTTGCAACAGGTCATTTCAGAAGAATCTTCGCCCAGACCTTTTGATTATAGAATGGAACAAGATAATGAATGGAAATTAGCTGAATGGCATTTAAAGCATTGATAAAGCCCTCTTACAATTCAACTCACTAGCCATGAACAAAATAAATAAAGGACAATTAGTAAAATCAAATCTTTCAAAAGAAGAAATGAGCAAAGCTTTTAGCCTTGCTCTTACCAATAAAAATTTAATAACTGAAGACGATACAGCAGTTATATTTTATGATTTCACTTTTTTGAAAGGTAGAATTGCTAACCTGAAAAATTTGTTTCCTCCAACTACTTTACATGCCGTTGCGGTAAAAGCTAATCCTCTGACAAAAAGTTTAATTAAAATCAAAGAGATGGGAGTAGGTGTGGAAGTTGCCAGCCTCCCCGAACTTTACTTAGCTGAGAAGGCCGGATTCCAGGGGGACCAGATCGTATTTGATTCACCCTGTAAAACAAAAAAGGAAATTGAATACGCTTTAAAACTGGGAGTATACCTCAACGCTGATTCTTTTGATGAGCTTGATAGAATTAATGAAATTTTAAAAACTGTAAAATCAAAAAGCATCATTGGTATAAGAATTAATCCACAGGTAGGTTCAGGAAGTATAAAAGCTACAAGTGTTGCAGATTCAATTTCAAAATTTGGAATTCCATTAAACGACAACAGGGACAAGCTAAAAGAGTATTACCTGGGTCATGGTTGGCTAAGAAGTATTCATGTTCACATTGGTTCACAAGGCTGTCCGGTTCCTCTGATTATTGACGGAATAAGAAAAGTTTTAAACTTTGCGAATGAAGTGAACGAAAGTTTGAAACAAATACCAACAAGAAAATTGATTGAGACTTTTGACATTGGCGGAGGACTACCGGTTTCATATCACCTCAATAAAACTCCAATTTCAATGGAGCAGTATCATTCGATGTTAACAGAGAATTTTAAAGAACTTTTCAATGGTCAGTTCAAGTTGATAACAGAATTTGGTCGCTACATTTATGCAAACACAGGATGGGTTGCTTCAAAAGTAGAGTATGTGAAAAGAGAAATAAAATACAACATCGCAATGACTCATGTAGGTGCAGACCTTCTTTTAAGAGAATGTTACAACCCTGGCGATTGGCATCATCAGATTACAATTGTTGACAAGGAAGGAAAATTGAAAAGCGGGACAGACGAAACTCCATACATCATTGCTGGGCCTCTTTGCTTCGCAGGTGATGTAATTGCAAAAGATTTAGAGTTACCAATTGTAATAGAAGGAGATTACATTTTGATACACGATACAGGTGCATATACATTGAGCATGTGGTCGCGTTACAATAGCAGACAAATTCCAAAAGTTATTGGGTTTTGGAATAAGAATGATACCTTTGAAGTCATTAAAGAGAGAGAAAGCAAGGAAGATTTATTTGAGTTTTGGACATAACCTGCAACTCATTAATTACAACCCAGGATTAAGTTTTTAATATTATGTTCCGGCCGGGTTTACACAGCATAAATCTTAAATTATTAACTAAAATTCGTGTAACTCCCAACGTTTAACAAACTTCATATAAAAGGAAAGCCAGGCATTGGATTTTATTACGCTGCTGGTGCAGCAGGAATTTTAAAATTTAATATTATGGATGAAGATTACAATGAAGATTATAATGAAGATTACAATGAAGATTACAATAGATTTATAAATGGGAGCTTTGAGCTTTTAAATAATTTAACGCAAAATACATCTAAGATTCTAATGACAATGAGTAAAGAAGAAAAAATTATTGCCTTAAAAGAAAAGCAAATTCCAATGTTAAAAAGATTATTCATTATATCCTTCAATAGTGAAAATTATGAAGTTTGCCAGGTAATAAAAGAAATATTAGAAGAAAGAGGGATTAATATTTAGTAAGCTATATTGCTTATTCACTTTACCCCGTAGTCGGGGTACCACTTATGGATTGATGTGATGTGTTTGCTAGGTAATATAGGAACACCAACGCCGATTAAAAGTCTTATTTGTTAGGCGCTATTCTTTTCATATCTCTTGGTCTGAATTCCGTCTGACATTTTATTTAGGATTTCATACATGAGATCATTTACCAGTAATTTATATTTTATAAAAACATCTATGGCAACTTTCTCTTCTGAAGAAATATCGCCACCATGTGCAATGCCATTTCTATATCGTAGAAATGTCGTCATTGTTTCTTGTAAACTATCGGGTCTGAAATTTATCCCCCGTTGGTGTTCCATTTTAAAAATTTAAACATTTCCTTTTCAGCACGGCCCCCGTCTGGTCTCCCCTCCCTCGGTTCGCGTCTGCATGAACCGAAATCTCCGGTAGCACTTCGTGCCCGACGAGTTTTGTTTGTTACCGGAGGTTGCTATCTGTCCGCCATGAGAAGTTGTCTGAAATAATGATTTCATTCTTTTCAAAATGAAGCGTTGTCTTCATTGGTATAGTTCTGAATTGTAAATTATATTTGTTTGCAAGTTGTCGTATTTCTGGTGTGTCATCATATGTCAACATGAACTTTCCTTTTAGTTGAGCAGTGAGTTCAAATAATCTTTCATGGTCAATGTCAAAATATGTGTAAAGACGTTTGCCGGCAATTGTGTATGGTGGGTCGATAAAAAAGTAAGCACTTTTGTTATTTAGATTTTGTTCCAAAACTTCAAAAGCATCACCTGAAATAAACGTTATCTTGTCTTTAACGTAGTTGATTGCAAGTATTCTGTCACGCAATGTTTTTGGATACCAACGGGAAGTAATTCCTTTTCCATTCTCACCATTTTTAATCATTCCAGAACCTTTAGCAAGAATGCCTCCGTGAAAAACCCTATTCTTCAATATTGTACAAAATGCTAAGTCGTGAAGTTTTTTGTGTGGGTTTTCTAATTCAGCTTTTACGTTTGCATGTGTCAGGTCGTAAGAATAAATTTTATCTGCAAGCCATTTATTTTTACCGTTTAAAATAACTTCCCAAACCGCAGCAATTTCTTCGTCCATTTCAACCATTGTAATGTGTTCAGCCATTTTTTCAAATGCTGCTGTCAAACTTACAATACCACCGCCTGCAAAAGGTTCAATTAATTCCTTTGCAATTTTACCTTCCTGCTTTAGCCATTGTCTAACGGTCGGAATTAACCATGTCTTGCCACCTGGATAACGAAACGGACTGCGTTGTGGAACAGATGCAACATTGATGATGGCTTGTGTGCTTTTTTGTTCGCCAATGTCGAACATAGTCATTTGATTTTTCATTCTACAACTATGTTTTCAAGGTTATCAATGTCAGAAGCCCCTGCTCTTTTAGCATCAAGTTTCTTCTGTAATATTTCTGTAAACTGGCTTATTGAACCTGCTTCAAACTTAGCAATCTGTTCTAATGCACTTGCGAATTTGGTGTAAACAATTCGTTGAAGTTTCAGCGACAGCACTTTCGTTTTCTTGTCAGGCTCAAGGTCGTAAAGAAAGAAAGCAAAATCAGATTCAGCTTTGTCAAACTCTGGAAGTGCTGGCAATGTGTTATAAAAACTCGTCTGTAATGCAACAACTTGCTTTTTGTTCCATTGCTTCAATATTGAGCCTTTGGCAATTATTTGAGGGATAAGCCTTTTTCGAGATGATGAAAGATAATCAGGTTTTGGATATTTGAATGCCTGCGTCCAGCTAAAGTCAGGTATTGGATTTTCCAAATATGCTGTGAATGGCCCTGTTAAATTCCCTGAAATGTAAACAGCCTGAACTTCCAATGAACCAAAGTCCAAAACACGGCCCTTGTCGTCATAAGAAACTAAAACGTAGTCAATATTGCCTGCTGATTTACCATGCTTATCTTTAAGTCTTACTTCGCCAACATGTGTCCATGTCGCCTTGCTGTCAAAAATAAAATTTGCTGCATCACTAATAATAGTCCAATCTTCTCTAAACCTTATTGGGCAAATGATTACCTGTTTGTCTTTATGATTTAGGCTGCAAACACCTAATGGAAACTCAATACTATTTTTTGTGCAGTTTGAAACAATGTTATTATATGGACATAGTTTGTTGTCCCGATAGCGTTTTGCTCTATCACTTTCATTGTCAATAGGAAAGCCAAAAACTTCACCTAAAGGCTGTAAATTTTTTTTGTCCAAACTCATTTATCAAAAATAGTAAATATTGCTCGTCTTTGGGTTGTATGAAACTAAACCTAATTTCCGGAATAATGTTTCAGCATTCCTAAACTATCTGTTCCATCAAAATAAAATTTTTTGATGCCGTTGGTCGCAGACCAGACGGCGGTTTCCACCGGGGGAATGATGTATTTGTAATTAAAGCAGGAACAACAACGTCGGTTAAAAGATTCTTATTTTGGGCCCAGGTATTCTATTATTGTTATAATTTTAGTTTTGCCAAACTTCTTCATAATGAGAAGATCTTTATCACCTGTTAAAAGATATGTGGCATTTCCGTCTACAGATAGTGAGAGTAGAAAATTATCTTTTGGGTCTCTACAAGTATTTATTTCGCTGGTTACTTCTATAAAAATTGCTCTTGCTTTTACTTTCAGCATTAAACTTTCAACATCATCTAATTGAAATGCACCCTGAACTTAATTCTTTGAGTTACTTCTACAATTTCGTATAGCAATTCCTGGCTAAAAATGAGCGTAATTTCACTATCAGCAATTATAGAATCTAATTGTGAAAGGTTATTTGTAAGTAAAAAACTTATCCAAAGATTGGTATCAATTATAACTCTATCTTTTTGCTTTGGCATATCGTTTTGATCTTACAATTTCTACTTCTTTAGTAATATCTTCAAGTGAAGGTGGATTGTCTTTTGCTTTTGCCCTAAATTTATTAACTAGTTTAAGAAATCCATCATCCGAAGTGCTTCGAATAGAAATGAGTTTTAATTCAGCAAGGTCTTCAAGTAGTTTACCTGCTTTAGGATTCAATATGTCAACTTGTATGGTGGTCATGATATAAATGTAAGAATTTTTCGTCAATTTGGAGTCGTTCCAGCATTCTAACTAATGTTTTTCAATCCGCTAATTTATAGTTTTTACCCCCCTTTGATGTTCCATTTTAAAAATTTAAACATTCCCTAATCAGCACGGCCCCCGCCTGGTCTTTTACCAACGGGATTATGAAACTAAACCTAATTTCCGGAATAATGTTTCAGCATTTCAGAACTGGCGCATCCCGACCTGTGACTGCTCGTTACTAAATGAAACATTATGCCTTATCCTGAAATAGGTTGACTACAAATATCCAAAAAACACCTATACCTGCTCGTTACACCTCCACATAACTCTCTACTGGCTCACAGGTACAAATTAAATTCCTATCTGTTTTTAGCGCGGGTTTGTAGCCGGCATCACCAACAACTCAAACCCCATAGTTCTCAATTATTCAATCACCGGTTCCCCCGAATAGGTTCGGGGCAGGCGGTACAACAGGGGACTCATCCCTGCCCGACCGGCAGGCACGGTTGGCACTGCCTGCCCGACGATTCTTGTTTGTAAGTGGCAGTACTATTTTTTGTAGAACCGTTGTCTAATATTATTTGCTTCAATGACTGTAAAGGCGCCTGATAATTCAATACTTGTATTGGCGAGTAAAGAGATAAGTGATGAAGCTGCAAATTCAGGCTGATTCCCCTTTTCTCTGAAAAATACCACGGATGGAGGATTGTCTTTTGCATATTTGAATATTAATTCACCATAGTCACTGTCAAAAGTAAGTATGATGAGATTCAAATTCAACGCAATTTTCATTACTTCCGGATCAGCAATACCAGGGCTATCTTCCTGTATGCTTTTAACAATAAATCCATTTTCTCTTAAAGTAATAGTGCTTGGTCGAGGAAAATTTTCGTTAGCTAAAAACATAATTAAGCTGAGATTGGGAAATAAAGTTCTTGCTGAATACAGGCTCTTAAATAGGCAAAAACAGCCCTCAAGGATTCAGCAGAAATTGTAGGGTAAGACTCAAGAAATTGAGCCTCAGTCCAGCCAGCCGCAAATAGTTCCAAAACCAGTTCTACAGAGATTCTTGTTCCCTTGATAGTAGGCTTACCAAGTAAAATTTGGTTGTCAGAAATGATATAGTCTTGCCAATTCATAACGCAATTTACAAATTTTTGAACTGTTCCGAGGTATAGCGCCCAACACTTAGAAAAGTATCAGCCTGCTTTTCTATATGGTTGTTATTTTAAAATATTGCCTTTGATTTAAAAAGCCTCCCCAACCTTGGTTCGTGTCTGCATGAACCAATTCTTAAAGATATATATTTATTGGCCTATAAAGTTAACCATCACTTTTTATACCGGAGATTCCGGTTCGTGCGGAAACGAACCGGGAGATGGATCTTTACAATAGAATATGCGTTATAAACCCAACCATAAACGAAAAATCTTCCAACTCAAACCCCATAGTTCTCAATTATTCAATCATCGGTTCCCCCGAATAAGTTCGGGGCAGGCAGTACAACATGCGACTTCATCGGAGGCACTTCGTGCCCGACGAAGTCTTATTTGTTATCGGTCGTGCTATCCTGCAGTTATAATTACTTAAAAAATCAACAATATCATAATATTTTACCAAAAACACGATCAACGAGGATCACAAATGTCATCCATAACACAACCAGCATCGTCAGCAAATTAATAATTGTGAGTGTTATGTAATAATTTCTCTGAAAAACAACGGATTTGCTAATAATTTTTTTAGCGTAGAAATTAGACGCAATTGGAATCAAAGTCAATAACAAAAGCACAATTATCCCTGGATAAAAACCAGTGATTGCAACACCAATAACGCTGGCAGCTGCTACCGTAAGGGTTAATATCATTGATATTAAGGTGACAATTCTAAATATTTTCATTAATCCTTCCATGATTTTGTTGTCCGTGAGTATAGTGCTGACTCGGCAATTTTCGTTTGCCTCTTCTGTTCGGTTTTCAGCATCCCCGTTTGTCAATGCGATTGTAAACTTCTTGCAGTTAGTTGGGAGTTCGCACTGCCCCCAAGCATGACCGATAACGTTAGGTATTGCTGAAGGCAGGATATTCAATGAACGTTCTGCCCCGAGCTACCAATGATTTATAATTTATAGATGAAGATAACACCAAAAGTTGATAAGAATTCCTTCTGCCCGAACGCAAGATGACCAAAGAACTAAAAGTGATGAAATTCACGTCAGCCACGCTTTTAGCAAATGTTGGCAGCCGCCTATTTAGGAGCATTAATTTTTATCTCATTAAACTCTTTGAGATTTACATCAAAGAGAACTCTCCAGAAACCAATACCTCCACCGCAATATACCACGGCCGATGTTTTTAAATCATGATGCAATTTTTTTAAATCCTCCATCGCACTTTTATGGAATGCATTTATGTAAATATATTTTTTTCCTTCCAATGTTATTCCGATATATTGTATTATGTAACTCAAGTTTCGCACTTAAATTAGGTTAAAATTATTTTTGCTTCCGGAGATAAAAGTTCGAGGATCCCCGCCAGCTTGTTTTGATTGATAACTTTGGTAATAGCCATATCGATATCCTCAATGATTATACCCAAGGTATCCACGATTGTTCTCATAATGACGATAAGTAATTCCCATAGTCTGACGTGGAGTCTTCGTTCGCCCACCTGTTCACTGGTGTTTCTGAAAATTTCACCTCTCGTTTCATATTGGTCGAATCGCTTCTTTAAAGTCAAAAGTATATATTGGATCATAGTAACAGTGGTATCTGCAATCTGTGCATCGAAGTTCTTAGATTGACAGTGCCCCAGGTTTAAGAAGCCTTTGCATTCCTTAAAAAGCACCTCAATGGTCCATCGTATTTGGTAGAGTTCCATCATCTGCACATAACTGAGGGATCGGTCTGTGGATAGCAATAAATGCCATTTTCCCCTTTGACCAAACCGACTGAAATATAATCTTACTGGGTAATCCTTATAAAGGACATCTACCACGATATAGGCTGATTTGATTTTTCTACTCCGTTTAATTCCTATAGTACGCTTCACTGATTTCAAGAGTGCCTGTGCATCATAGAACTTGCCCTTATATTCATATTTCGCATTGCCCATCTTCATCATCCCAATCAAATTAACCCTTTGCTTATGATGGCCTAATATACACCCGATCATTCTTTCTGACGTAAACCATGAGTCCATCAGTACATAATCCACCTTCAGGTACCGAAGTGCTCGTTTGATCATTTGCAGTCCTATTTCAGCCTTGGACTCATCCACTTCCATTGACCTTTGGTGTCCCTGGCTTCCTTCAGTACGATCCTTCTTATGTTGCTGCTTCAAGTGTTTCCTGGATAATCCATAAGGCTTCTGCTCATTTTTACCCCGTTCCCGGTGAATCGAAAAATCAACCGGTATAGTGCTTTTGCCATCATAGTAGCACAAAAGTAGTAGCCGTAATCCTAGTAAAGACCGGTGGGTTACATGATCCCACAGCCTGCCTGAATATTCTATTTTCCGTCCTGTCTTGGACAGCAACGAATCATCGATAATTAGACAACGCTTTCCAACTTCAGTCACTTCTCCCTTTGCTGCTACAATGCGCTCAAAGCGCTTTACTACGTTCACAAGCAATTTACGCCATCCGATGTCTTCGCGGTTTTTGGCCCTATAGTATACATCCTTTCCCCCTTCAGCCAAATTTCTGCTGCCAGATCGAAATAGGGCGTGTACGCTGCCATGGTGAAGAAAGGGAAGCGATATAAACAATGCTAACACATTACTCAGACTGTACCCTCTTTTCTTAATACTATTTAATGGCTTGAATACACTTTTGATTTCAAAGAACTTTACCAGATCAATTAAGTAATCAACTACTTTTTCTGGTTTTGAAAAATATTCTTGGAGTTCATTTACTGTTTTGATATCTTTGGCTTGCAGCATAATTGGACGTTTTGTTTGACAACACTAAGTTACTGATTATCAGTGACTTAGACAAACAATTATGCTGCTTTTTTTATTTATTTATCCACATCCTCCTCCTACTTATTTAAGTGCGAAACTTGAGTTAAGTAACCCTTTGGTTTTAGATACATTTTCTTTTGTAAATAAAAGCGAGCCTGTGTTAACAAATGGTTTCGAAAGTGATATCCACTTAACCCTGGATAAATTACAATTCTTTGTGGGTTATAGTTTTGTGGATGCACGCAGAAAATACAATAACATACAATCCTTTGTTCCGTTAACGCCAAAGCACAAAATAAATATTGACATTATTTATGAAAAAGAAGATAATTTTTCTGTTGCCTTTGAAGGTTATTACGTTTCGTCAATGTTTCGTGACTTTGATACAAAGACAAAAAGTTATTTCACAACTGGGCTGATAGCGCAAAAGCATTTTAAGCATTTTGACTTAATTGCCAATTGCGAAAATTTATTTGATGTAATACCAAACCGCTATCAAGA
>Ga0209585_10001092_pt1 | contig 10555 bp, 10 predicted proteins | sample NGEPerone_FD_185491 | JGI IMG/M metagenome (GOLD analysis project Ga0209585, IMG submission 185491) | Arctic peat soil microbial communities from the Barrow Environmental Observatory site, Barrow, Alaska, USA - NGEE Permafrost154B-one... | ecosystem: Environmental > Terrestrial > Soil >... | reverse complement strand
TCTACTTCGACGTCACGATGTCCGACGCGTGGGTCTGGGATGTCTACCGCCCGGCACGCTTCGTCAAGAACGTGCGGGTGGTGACCTTCAAGGACGTCAACGTCGAAGAGCTCGCCAAGACCGAGCTCGAGCTGCCCAAGGAGGGCGGCTTCTAGGCTCATCCACAGGGGGTGGCGCCTTGGCCCCACCGTCCACAGGATCGGTCAGCGGACTGTGCAGTCGGCCACAGTGTTGCCACAGTCGGCCACGGAGGTGGTCAAGGTGACCGATTCAGTCCCCGCTTCGGGGATCGTGGTGAAGGCGGGCGCGGCCAATGCAGTTGGTGCCTATGGCGAACGGCTCGCGGCGCGGTATCTCACGGAGTCCGGCATGCACATCCTGGACCGCAACTGGCGCTGCGACCAGGGTGAGATCGACATCGTTGCCATGGATGACGCATGCCTGGTGATCATCGAGGTCAAGACCCGGCGGAGCCTGGCGTTCGGCGCTCCCGTTGAGGCCGTCACGGCCGCCAAGGCTGCCCGACTGCGCCGGCTGGCTGCGCTCTGGTTGACCGACCATCGATCCCAGGTCGACGCCGTGGCTGAGGTCCGTATCGATGTGATCGGCGTGTTGCGTCCCGTGAGCGGCCCGGCCCGGATCGAGCACCTGGTTTCGGTGGCGGCATGAGCCTGGGTCGTACGCGAGGGGTTGCCCTCCAGGGGATCGAGGGCGCACTGGTCGAGGTGGAGGCTGATCTTGAGCGGGGGCTGCCGAAGATCATGTTCAGTGGTCTGCCCGATGCGGCGTGTCGGCAGGCCCCTGACCGGATCAAGGCCGCGGCGATGAACTCCGGTGTGCCGATCCCGAATCGACGGCTGACGGTCAACCTCTCGCCCGCATCGATACCGAAGGTCGGCAGTGGTTGGGACCTGCCCATCGCCATCGCGGTTCTCGCCGCGGCCGAGGTGTTCAAAGCGCACGTCGTCGACGGGATCGTGCATATCGGTGAGCTGGGTCTGGACGGTTCGATCCGCCCGGTGCGTGGTGTCCTGCCCGTGGTGCTGACCGCAGCGCGTCTGGGTATGACTCAGATCGTCGTCCCGGCGGCGAACGCGGCAGAGGCGGCACTTGTCCCCGGTATCTCGGTGGTGCCCGCGCGCCACCTGCGTGACCTCGTGACGCGTTACCAGGCCATCGGGCGGGGTGAGCAGCCAGAGCTGTTGGTCGTCGACCGTGCCGTCGCGCCGGATGACGTCGTGGTGCCCGACCTGCGTGATGTGGTCGGGCAGGACGAGGGGCGTCTGGCGCTGGAGATCGCCGCTGCGGGCGGGCACCACCTCTTCCTGTCGGGGCCACCCGGCGCTGGCAAGACGATGCTTGCCGAGCGGTTGCCCTCGTTGCTGCCCGACCTTGAGCCTGCGCAGGCGCTGGAGGTGACCGCCATCCACTCGGTCCTCGGCGCGCTGCCCACATCGGGGGCGCTCATCGTGCGTCCGCCGTTCGTGGCGCCTCACCATGGCGCGTCGATGCCGGCGATCGTCGGGGGCGGGAGTGGTTTCATCCGGCCGGGTGCCATCTCGCGGGCGCATCACGGCGTCCTGTTCCTGGACGAGGCTCCTGAGTTCAAGCCAGGGGTTCTGCAGGCGTTACGCCAGCCGGTGGAGTCCGGCGAGGTGGTCGTGGCCCGCGCTTCGGGTGTCGTGAGGTACCCGGCCCGGTTTCAGCTGGTGCTGGCGGCCAACCCCTGTCCGTGCGGGCGCGGCTTCGGCAAGGGCATCGACTGTTCCTGTTCACCGCGAGCTCGCCGTGACTACACGGGCAAGCTTGTGGGGCCACTTCTGGACCGTGTCGATCTCCAGCTTCAGGTCAGGGCTGTGTCGCGGGCGTCCTTGTTCGCACCCGGGGGAGAGTCCAGCGCCCAGGTGGCTGCCCGGGTTGCCATGGCAAGAGGCCTACAGGCAGAGCGCTTGGCCAACACGCCATGGCGGCTCAACGCCGGCGTTCCCGGTCCAAAGATGCGTGAGGGTTTGTTGAAGCTCCCCGCGTCGGCCACCAAGGATCTGGAACGTGCTCTGGAACGAGGAGTCCTGACGCTTCGCGGCTATGACAGGGTCCTGAAGCTGGCGTGGACCGTGACCGACCTGGCTGGTGGGGGCACACCCAACCGTGACGATGTCGGACTGGCCCTGACCCTTCGCGCCCAGTCGGCGGTGGCGGCGTGAGTGTGCCGCTGCGCAGCAGTCTGCTGTCCCAGGACCGGTTTGCCCGAGCGGCGTGGAGTCGGGTCGCTGAGCCTGGCGACCCGGTGGCGAACCGTCTGATCCGCACGCATGGTCCGGTCGAAGCCCTGCTCGTGGCGGCCTCCGGCGTGGGGCAGAAGGTCGAACGGTTCCTGCCCCGCCTTGAGGTGCTCGATGTTGAGCGAGACCTTGAGGTCGGGGCCAAGTTTGCCGCGCGGATCGTCTGCCCCGGCGATCCCGAGTGGCCACAAGGCCTCGACGATCTGGTCGCGCCTCCCTACTGCCTCTGGGTCCGCGGACCCATCGATGTCGCGTCGTCCTGTCAGCGAAGTGCAGCCGTCGTGGGAGCCCGAAGCGCCACGGCCTATGGCGAGATGGTGGCCACCGAGATGGCGGCGGGCTTGGGCGAGCGCCGGTTCACGATCATCTCGGGAGCCGCTTTCGGGATCGACGCCGCCGCCCACCGCGGCGCCTTGGCAACAGGAGCAACCACCATCGCGGTGCTGGCCGGAGGTGTCGAGCGCCCCTATCCATCGTCGCACGCGGCGCTGATTGCCCGCATCGTCGAGGTGGGTGCGGTCATCAGTGAGGTGGCGCCGGGGTCGGCACCCACCAAGACCCGCTTCCTGCAACGTAATCGAATGATCGCCACGATGAGTCGGGGCACCGTTGTGGTCGAGGCGGGTTTGAGGTCGGGGTCGTTGAACACGGCCCGTACCGCAGCCGAGCACGGCCGGGTGGTGGTCGCGGTGCCGGGGCCGGTCACGTCCATGATGTCGGCCGGATGTCACGAGGAGATCCGGTCCGGGATGGCGCTGCTCGTGACAGATGCAGCGGAAGCAGCCGAAGCCATCGGGGACTATGGCAGCGATCTCGCTCCCGCTCGTCGAGGCCCGACCATGGCTTGGGATGAGCTGGACGAGCCCGCGGCCCGTCTGCTGTCTGCCCTCCCAGTGCGCAAGGGTGTCTCGGTCGAGCGACTGGCGGTCTCGTCCGGACTCTCGGTTGCCGCGGTCCGGTCGCTGCTCGGTCGTCTCGATCTTTCTGCGCTTGCCGAACGTCACGGTGAGGGGTGGCGACAGGGACCGGCGGTGCGGAAGCGCGCGGTCGACAACCGTGGACTGCCCAGCTGAGAGGTCGTCCGGTGGTCGTGAGCGGGGACACGCCAAACCCCGGCGGCGATGTCCTTGCCGTTCGCGCCGAGCCTTGTCAGCGTGGGGTGGTGCAGACAGACCCGATGGTTCAGGTCGAGGCCTTCGCCCGGCATCTCGGTGCCGTGCGGGGTCAGTCCGAGCACACCCAGCGGGCCTATCTGGGGGATCTGCGCAACCTGATGGCCTTTGTTCGCGATCGCGGGATCAACGACCTGTCTGACATGACGCTCTCGGATCTGCGGTCCTGGCTGGCTCACCAGTCCGAGAACGGGGCGGCTCGATCGACCATCGCGCGCAGGGCTGCATCGGCACGGGCCTTCCTGCGTTGGGCGAGTCGAACGGGCGTGATCCCAACCGACCCGTCACTACGTCTGGTGGCACCCCAGCGTCTGAAGACTCTTCCGGGGGTGCTCAAGCAGGACGAGGCCAGCGCCTTGCTGGATGTGGCAGCGATTGCTGCCGACGATGAGGACGCGCTGCATCTGCGCGACCGCGCGATCCTCGAGCTGTTGTATGCCAGTGGGATTCGAGTCGGTGAGCTGGTGGGCCTGGACATCGACGACATCGATTTCGGCTCCAACGTGGTGCGTGTCATGGGCAAGGGAGCCAAGGAGAGAACGGTCCCGTTCGGTGGCCCAGCTTCCATCGCGCTGCAGGGATGGTTGCACCTGGGCCGGGGTCAGGTGGTTGCTGCCGGCAGTGGACCGGCGTTGTTCCTGGGCCGACGGGGTGGGCGGGTCGACCCGCGACAAGTCCGCACCGCAGTTCACCAGATGCTGCGACACGTGCCGGGCGCTCCGGACGTGGGGCCGCACGGGCTCCGACACAGCGCGGCGACTCACTTGCTCGAGGGCGGCGCCGATCTCCGCGCGGTGCAGGAGATGCTTGGCCACGCCAGCCTGGCTACCACTCAGATATACACACACGTCTCTGTTGAGCGGCTGAGGCGTTCCTACCTCCAGGCGCATCCGCGCGCCTGACGCCGCTTCAGTCCGTCGCCGCTTCAGTCCGTCACCGACGCACTTCGACCACCGACGCACTTCGACCACCTCAGCCGAGCGGCAGCAGGATGGGGTGGCCCAGGCCCAACAGCGACAGGGGATCTCGGTACGACTGCCCGACGATGGCGCCCCAGTGGAGGCAGGTGATCGGTGCGCAGTGTCCGGCTGCGGAGGAGATCGTCCCGATCGGGTCGCCCCGATGCACGACCGTCCCGGATGCCAACCGTTGGTCGACCGGTTCGAAGGTCGTGCGCAGCCCACCGGAATGCCTCACGGTGATGACCCCGCGGCCCGCGATCACGCCTGAGAAGGACACGACGCCGTCGCCCGCGCTGACCACCACCTGGCCGACAGTGGCCGACAGGTCGACGCCTCGGTGCCCGGATGACCACTGGGTTCTGGGCTGTTCGTACTGACGGAGGACCGCCGGTCGAGGGGCCAACGGCCAGGCGAAGCCCCGGTGAGACGCAACGCGGGTGTTAGCCCCAGCAGGCCCGTCGGTGCCGGTGCGCCGCGTCGTGGTTGGTGCTGCCGTGGTTGGTGCTGCCATTGCCGCTGCAGATGCTGCCGCCGTTGGGGCCGTTGGGGCCGTTGTTGCCGCCCGAGTCCCGGTGGTGGGCCACGCTGCGGCCGACGGCAGGGCTGCGGTCGCGACGAGGGCGACCCACGCCGCCGGAAACAGGAACCGCATGGATCCAAGGTTCCCGATCTGCGGCTGGCGGGCCAAGGTGCAGGGCCAACCTGTGGACGACGTGACCAACCGGCATACCCCTGTGGACGGCGCATGTTCAGGCCCGGGTGGGGGACCAGGTCGAAGGCTGTCGCCCTGGGTTCTTGATTGATTCCAGAAAATGGGCCACACTTCGGATGGTGTCCACGACTTTGGATGTTGAGCGGCTGTTGCGCGGGGCAGCCCTCCGCGTGACGCGTCCCCGGGTGGCTGTGCTGACCGCGGTGTACAAGCATCCGCACGCCCACACGGACTCGATCATCGGTGTCGTGCGAGAGGATCTCGGGGAGGTGTCCCACCAGGCCGTGTACGACGTGCTGCGAGCGCTGACTGCCGCGGGTCTGGTTCGGCGCATCCAGCCATCGGGTTCCTTGGCGCGCTACGAGTCGCGGGTCGGGGACAATCACCACCACGTCGTGTGCCGGTCGTGCGGTTTCCTCGCCGACGTCGACTGTGCCGTCGGTACCACCCCCTGCTTGACTGCGTCCAACGACCACGGCTTCGCGATCGACGAGGCCGAGGTCCTCTACTGGGGCCTGTGCCTCGACTGCTCCGCCGCACCACGTTCCTGAGCTCACCCCTGAAAAACCGGAAGGATTCCCCATGTCTGACAGTCCTGATGCAGTCGTCGGCGAGATGAACCAGGAGCGCGACGCCACGTGCCCGGTCGCGGGAGCGACCCAAAGGAACCCCCAGGGCACGTCGATCCGGGACTGGTGGCCGAACCAGCTGAACGTGAGCGCCCTGGCCCAGAACTCCCCCAGGTCCGATCCCATGGGCCAGGACTTCGACTACGCCAAAGAGTTCAAGGCCCTCGACCTCGATGCCGTGAAGCGGGACCTGGTGGAGCTGATGACGTCGTCGCAGGCCTGGTGGCCGGCCGACTACGGGCACTACGGACCGCTGTTCATCCGGATGGCGTGGCACAGCGCCGGCACCTACCGCATCAGTGACGGTCGGGGTGGCGCGGGGACCGGCAACCAGCGGTTCGCGCCGCTCAACAGCTGGCCCGACAACGCGAACCTCGACAAGGCCCGCAGGCTGCTCTGGCCGGTCAAGGCGAAGTACGGCCGGAGGATCTCCTGGGCCGACCTGATCGTCCTCACCGGCAACTGTGCGCTGGAGTCGATGGGCTTCAGGACGTTCGGCTTCGCCGGGGGGCGGGCGGATATCTGGGAGCCCGAGGATGTCAACTGGGGTCAGGAGGCCGAGTGGCTCGGGGACGAGCGCTACACCGGCGACCGGGATCTCGCGAACCCCTTTGGTGCCGTTCAGATGGGCCTCATCTACGTGAACCCGGAAGGGCCGAACGGCACCCCGAGTGCGCTTGCCTCGGCCAGGGACATCCGCGAGACGTTCGCCCGGATGGCGATGAACGACGAGGAGACCGTGGCACTGATCGCCGGCGGCCACACGTTCGGCAAGACCCACGGCGCGGCCGACCCGAACAAGTACATCGGCCCCGAGCCGGAGGCTGCCCCCCTCCAGGAAATGGGCCTCGGCTGGAGGAACAGCTTCGGCACCGGCAGCGGTAACGAAACCATCACCAGCGGGCTCGAGGGAGCCTGGACCCCCACCCCCACCACGTGGGACAACAGCTACTTCGAGACCCTCTTCGGCTACGAGTGGGATCTGACGAAAAGCCCGGCCGGTGCGTGGCAGTGGGTTCCGACGGACCCCGCCGCGAAGAACGCCGTGCCGGATCCCCACGATCCGTCCAAGACCCAGGCCCCGGTAATGCTCACGACCGACCTCGCGCTGAGGCTGGACCCGATCTACGAGCCGATCTCGCGGCACTTCCTCGAGAACCCGGATGAGCTCGCGGACGCCTTCGCGCGGGCGTGGTTCAAGCTGACGCACCGTGACATGGGACCGATCTCGCGGTACCTCGGACCGGAGGTTCCCCAAGAGGCGCTGTTGTGGCAGGACCCCGTGCCTGCGGTCACGCACGAGCTGATCGGTGCCGAGGACATCGCGGCTCTGAAGGAGAAGATCCTCGCCTCGGGGCTGTCCGTCTCTGCGCTGGTCTCGACCGCGTGGGCTTCGGCGTCGACATTCCGCGGCTCCGACAAGCGCGGTGGCGCCAACGGTGCGCGCATTCGTCTCGAGCCGCAGAACGCGTGGGAGGTCAACAACCCGACCGAGCTGGCGAGGGTGCTGCCGTCCCTGGAGGAGGTCCAGAAGCAGTTCAACAGCTCACAGACCGGAGGGAAGCAGGTCTCGCTCGCCGACCTGATCGTGCTGGGGGGGTGCGCAGCCATCGAGCGGGCTGCGAAGAGCGCCGGGAACGACGTTGAGGTTCCCTTCACTCCTGGACGCACGGACGCGTCTGCGGAGCAGACCGACGTGGACACCTTCGCGGTGCTCGAGCCGACCGCGGACGGGTTCCGCAACTACCTCGCCAAGGGACACCAGCTCCCGGCGGAGCACCTGCTGATCGACCGGGCGAACCTGCTGACGCTGTCCGCCCCCGAGATGACGGTGCTCGTCGGTGGCCTCCGCGTTCTGGGCGCAAACGTCCAGCGGTCCCAGCTCGGCGTGTTCACCACACGGCCCGAGTCGTTGACCAACGACTTCTTCGTGAACCTGCTCGACCTCGGCACGAAATGGCAGGCGACGTCCGAGGCAGAGGAAACCTTCGAGGCCCGCGACCTCGCCACGGGTGAGCTCAGGTGGACCGGCAGCCGCGTCGATCTCGTCTTCGGGTCCAACTCCCAGCTCCGTGCACTTGCGGAGGTCTACGCGAGCGACGACGCGCAGCAGAAGTTCGTGCGCGACTTTGTCGCCGCGTGGAACAAGGTCATGAATCTCGATCGCTTCGACCTCGCCTGATCTGTACCGAGGCAAGGCGGCCGCGGTCGGAATGTCACGCCCCGACCGTGACCGCCTTGCATATCCATTCTCAACTGCCGAACGCGGCAAGGGAATGCGACCAGTGAAGCGATTACGTGATGATCGCCGTTGACGGCTCGGGTGCCGGGATCGGACCCTGTGGCCGACGAGGTGAAGCCCAGATCGAACACGGAGCTCAGCCGGTCGGCCAGACGCTCACTATTTCGTCCTGCACGACCGCTGTAGCAAGGGCGTGGTAGGCGACGCCCTCGGCCGCCATGGAAACCCGGCTCCCGGCCGTTCCGGCAAGGAGCTCGGGCAGGTCGGCCAGGGATCCGATCACAGCATCGTTGCCGGTGCCGAGGGCGAACTCGATCGCCGCCTCGACCTTGGGTCCCATCGAGCCGGCCGCAAAGTCCATCTCGGCGAGCGCGTCCGGGTGGGCGATCGAGATGGCGCGCGGGTCCACCTCAGTCATGGTCAGAATGGTGGCGATCGACCTATCGAACGGCAGCCGGTTGCCGAGCTCCTGTTCGATGATGTAGCCGATCATCCCTTCGGTCTGAGCGCCGAGAACGTCGAAAGGGTAGGCGGACGCGTCGTCGTACGCGGCGGCTTGAAGGGCGAGCAGACCGACCTGTGGTCCGTTGCCGTGCGAGATCACCAGCTCATGCTCGAGGGCGATCGGTGCCAGAGCGGTGCACGCCATCGCGACGTTGGCGCGTTGGTTCTGCGCCGTCATCGGGGCGCCGCGCTGCATCAGCGCGTTGCCGCCCAGCGCGACCACGACCCGCATCAGGAGCCCAGAGTGGCGACCATGATCGCCTTGATCGTGTGCATCCGGTTCTCGACCTTGTGCGGCCCTGCCTGGTGCTCCTCACACTCCGGCGGCAGCGCCCGAGGGCGCGGCGGCGCAACCTGCTTGCCGATCGGAACCGAGAAGCTGTGCCTCTTCGCGCCGTCGGGCCAGCAGCAGTAGCGGCGCCGCTCGCCGGTAGACGTCGTCATCCTCCCGCTCGACTGGAGGCGCGAACCCGGATGCAGCGGACACGCCACCGCCAGCACTGTGCGGGGTCTGCCGCGAACACGACCCATCGCCACCTCCCACCGAGACCGGACCGTGCCCAAGTCTTCGGCAGCAGCATTGCTGACTTTACCCGCACCTCACCTCATCTTGCCGCCGTACTCAGCGTGCGGTGAGTAGGTCCTCAGCGTGCGGCGAGCGCGCCCAGACGTGCGACTGCCTCGGTCAGGACGTCATCGCGCTTGCAGAACGCGAAGCGGACGAGGGTCCGCGCGGCGTCCTTGTCGTCGCAGAAGACCGACACGGGGACCCCCACCACGCCGCACAGGTCCGGCATCTGGCGGCAGAAGTCGAGAGCATCGCTCGCCCCCAGAGGCGCCGCATCGGCGATCACGAAGTACGTGCCGGCCGGCCGGGCCACCTGCAGGCCGGCCGCGGTGAGCCCATCGCAGAGCAGGTCGCGTTTGGCCTGCAGCGACGTCGCGAACCCGCGGTAGGCGTCGTCGCCCAGGCCGAGAGCGAGCGCGACAGCCGGTTGGAAGGGTCCGCTCGCGACGTAGGTCAGGAACTGCTTGACCGTCCGCGCTGCCGCCACTGCGGCGGCGGGTCCGTGCAGCCAGCCGACCTTCCACCCCGTGGCTGAGAACGTCTTGCCTGCCGAGGAGATCGTGATGGTCCGGTCCGCCATCCCGGGCAAGGTCGCCACCGGGATGTGCACCGCGCCGTCGAAGACGAGGTGCTCGTAGACCTCGTCGGAGACCACCCAGGCGTCATGCTCACGCGCCAGCGAGCAGATCAGGTCCAGCTCGGCCCGACTGAACACCTTGCCGGTGGGGTTGTGCGGGCTGTTCAACAGGACCAGGCGGGTTCGTGAGGAGAATGCGGCGCGCAGAGACTCCTCGTCAACGGCGAAGTCCGGAAATCGCAGCGCTGAGGTTCGTCGGACGGCCCCGGCCAGGGCGATGGTGGCGGCATACGAGTCGTAGTAGGGCTCGAAGGTCACGACCTCGTCGCCCGGCTCACACAGGCTCAGGATCACCGCCGCGATCGCCTCGGTCGCACCAACGGTGACGAGGATCTCGTGGGCGGGGTCGACCCTCAGCCCGTAGAACCGTCTCTGGTGCTCGGCGATCGCGTCCAGCAGCTCCGGCACCCCCGCTCCGGGCGGGTACTGGTTGCGGCCCGAGCTGATCGCGTCGATCGCCGCGTCGAGCATCTCGGGCGGTCCGTCGGTGTCAGGGAAACCCTGCCCGAGGTTGATCGCGCCCGTGCTCAGCGCCAGGGCGCTCATCTCGGCGAAGATCGTGGTCCCAAACCCCTGCATACGGGTGACGAGCGGATTTCCCATGTCCGGCAGGCTAGCCGTACCATGAGCACACCACAGGTCCGTCCTCGGACAGATCGGTGGAATTCGCGTGTCTGCCCACCGCCGCAAACGGGTGTGCACCACCGCAGTCCCGGATCGTTCGGGCGGGGTGCGCTCGCAGACGCCAGGCACGAGAACGGCAATCCTGTCGGACTCGTGGATAACTGAAACGAACGAAAGCGAGACAACGGCCATGCCCGTCGTCACAATGCGTCAACTGCTTGAG
>Ga0209585_10001091_pt1 | contig 10556 bp, 8 predicted proteins | sample NGEPerone_FD_185491 | JGI IMG/M metagenome (GOLD analysis project Ga0209585, IMG submission 185491) | Arctic peat soil microbial communities from the Barrow Environmental Observatory site, Barrow, Alaska, USA - NGEE Permafrost154B-one... | ecosystem: Environmental > Terrestrial > Soil > Wetlands... | reverse complement strand
ATTATAAATATCCAGTTCATCCCTTTCAATAAAAAACAAAAGCAGATCGAAAGGGCCTTCAAACTGTGGTAATTTTATTTGATAAATTTCTGAATTCATTTAAAAATCATTTATGTAAAACCAAGATAAAAAATATCCCGATGATTTTATCACCGGGAAAGCAAATTTATTGAATTATTCTTTCTGCAGATTATTTTGATCTGAGCTCATCCCTTATTTCAGCCAATAATTTGTCGGTTGAGGAAGGGCCGGCAGGTGCTGCTTCTTCTTTCCTTTGAAATGAACTTATTGCTTTGATAAGTGAAAAAATTACCAGAGCAATTACAATAAAATTTATAACGGCTGCCAGGAAGCTACCATATTTTACTTCTCCCCACTTCAGATCTTTTATATCTGTCAGATGAGCCATTCTAAGTGCCGGTGTCAGCAACAAGGGTGTAATTATATCCGCCACGAAAGAAGAGACAATTGCTCCAAAAGCTGCGCCGATAATTACCGCAACCGCAAGGTCCATAACATTGCCTTTCATAGCAAATGATTTAAAATCTTTAATGAAACTCATATAGTTGTAATTTAAATGATGATAAAATATTGATTTTAATTATAAGATCCGGAATTGACATTTAAAAGTATCAAATATTTTTTGAGATTTAAAAAAAATCAACTATTCCAGGTATAAATTCCGGCCTTCAAAAACTAAGATTCACTAATTACCGATGCAATATTCCAGGCAATCTTCATCAGTCATAATGTTCTTCAATGATATTGAACGGGTTTCAGAAACTATGAAATCACCCTTTAAAATAACCAATAAAAATGTAAAGAAAAAAAGTACATCTTTGCTGGCAAATTATTATATTGAATAAAGAATTAGTGAACTGGATCTTTTTTAGTTTATTATCTGTTATATGGGGAAGCTCATTTATTTTAATGAAAGTTGGTATGGAAACTTTAACCGTTTACCAGGTAGCTTCTTTAAGAATTGTAAGTGCCGGTTTGGTTTTACTTCCACTCACTATAAAGCATATACGAAAAATTACATTCAATAAAATCGGTTACATTTTTTTATCAGGGCTTCTTGGGAGTCTTTTACCTTCTTTTTTATTTTGTATTGCAGAAACAAAAATTGACAGTGCACTTGCGGGTACTTTGAATGCACTTACGCCCATTTTTGCTATAATAGCAGGTTTTGCAATTTTCAAAATCAACATGCCTTCAAAAAAAATAAGGGGAATAATTATTGCTTTTGCCGGAAGTATATTGCTTTTATTCAGCAAAGGCATTAAAGATACTGCCAATGCTGAGTATTCCTTTTACATTGTACTGGCTACCTTATTATATGGAATCAACGTAAATCTTGTTCAAAAATATTTAAACGATATCGGATCTTTAAAAACAGTATCAATTGGAATATCGCTTTGTGCGGTACCTGCTTTATTGGTTTTAATTTTTACCGGATATTTTCACTCATATACTTATGCGGCAACATTGAATGGAACTTTAGCCGCTGTTACTTTGGGCATTTTTGGATCTGCTATTGCCAACATTCTTTATTATATGCTAATTAAACGTGCGGGGGCATTATTTTCATCTATGGTAACTTATGGTATTCCGTTCATCGCTCTTTTCTGGGGATTGCTGGCACACGAAGACATTGGATGGAAACAAATTGTTTCTTTAATGGTAATTCTTACAGGAGTTTATATTGCAAATCGAAGTGGCAGAGTTGTAGCCGTTCCTGATTAATTTTTTCCTGATTGAAATAATTCTTTCCTCAATTCCCTGGCAGTTTTGGTACTTCCATCATGGCTCCAGCCGGGTGGCATTATTAAATATTTCAGTTTAGTGGAAAAAGGTATTTTTTTATGGAGATCGTTGGAAATATTTTTCCATTCATGGAAAATAATATTGGTAAGATGATAAGGCTGATCCAATTGTTTAGTAAGCCCGTATTTTACCGGGTCAGTTTTTACTTCCTCCTGAAAGGTTCCAAATAACTTATCCCATATTATTAACACCATTCCCATATTTCTATCCAGATAGCGGATATTACTTGCATGATGTACCCGGTGATGTGATGGGCTTACAAAAATTGCTTCAAACCAGTGGGGCATTTTGTTGATATATTGGGTATGAACCAGTATTCCATAAATCTGCGTAAGCGAATACATAAACACAATATCAATCGGCTTAAAACCTAATAGCACTAAAGGAATAAAATAAATAAACCTGTACAAAGGTTGTAATACAGATGAACGGAAACCGGTAGTTAAATTAAATTCTTCGGAAGAATGATGAGTAACATGTACTGCCCAAAAAATGCGGCAAATATGGTCAACACGATGTTCAAAATAAAAAACCAAATCTTCTAAAATGAATAGTAAGAACCAATATAGAAAAGGATTAAAATGAAAATCAACAAAATGAAATTGGAACATTAAAGCGAGGATCACTACATATACAGCACGAAATAAAAGATCAATACCTCCATTGAGAATGCAAAGGTAAATATTCATCAAAGTTCCCTTAAGGGTATAATATTTTTTTAGATGAAGATTGCTTAATACTATCTCAAAACCAATTACAATTAAATATAATGGCGTAGTTATTAAAATAAGTAATTGCTCATTTAACATGATTCTTGTTTACGATTAAACAGACATGATCTCCTTTTCTTTTGCCTCAAGATGCTTATCAACCAGTGAAATGTAATTATTGGTTATATCCTGTATATCCTTTTCTCCATCTTTGGCGGCATCTTCACTTAAACCATCCTTTTGCAATTTTTTAATTTGTTCAATTGCATCACGACGAATATTACGGATTGCAATTTTTGCCTGCTCGCCTTCTGCCCCGCTTCTCTTTACCAATTCTTTTCTTCGTTCTTCTGTAAGAGGCGGCAAAAATAAACGGATCATATTACCATCATTTTGTGGATTGATACCAATATTAGCGGCAATAATGGCTCTTTCAATTGGCTGGAGCATATTCTTTTCCCAGGGTTGAATGGTAAGCGTTCTTGCATCCATAGCGCTTAAATTACCCACCTGGCTTATCGGAGTAGGGTTTCCATAATAATCAACTACAATTCCATCGAGCATCGTAGGATTTGCCTTACCCGCGCGAATCTTTATCAGTTCGGATTCAAAATGTTCCATTGCTTTTTTCATGGAAACTGGTGTTCCTTCTAATACTTGTGCTAAATCTTCTGTCATCATTTGTAATTTTTAAAAAAAATCATTATACCAACAATGGCATTTTAAAAAGTGTACAAATTTAGTAAAACGGGGTGATAAAAAAGTTAAAAGACTTAGTCCTGCTCAACTGTTTCTCCGGCGAGAGTCAATATTTTGTGCGATTTGACAATAATTTCATTCTGAGCTTTTTCTTTCGTAGCAAGTAATTTGGATTTTGGACGGTTGTAATAAACGATGCTTACTCCCAAAATGGAAACTACGCTAAGCGCGAGTATCACCATAGTGGTTCCTGAAAACCGTAAAAAATAGGCCAATGCTATAAATAATAGATTGGCAGACAAACAGGTAATAGAAATCATTTTATGACTGAAACCCAATTCAAGTAAAAAGTGATGAATATGATTTCTGTCGGGGCTGAAAGGTGAACGCCTGCTTAATATACGAAGACTTACAACCCGGAGTGTATCAAAAAGTGGAACAATTAAAATAGCAAAACCTATAGCAGGAGCAGATTGTAACGGAATACCAAATTGTGGATTGGAAGCAACTGTAATAAATTTTATTACAAAAATTGAGTTCAAAAGGCCTATCAGTAAGGATCCGGTATCGCCCATAAAAATCTTGGCCGGGTAAAAATTATAAATCAAAAAAGCAACCAGGCTTCCTGCAAGAGATAAAGCCATTACGGAATAAAGCATCTGACCGGTAAAATAAAAATAAATTCCAAAAATAACTGAAGTCAACAAGCCAAGACTTCCGGCCAGTCCATCTACACCATCAATAAGATTGAATGAATTGGTAATAACTACAATAGTGAATAACGTAAGTAAAATACTAACCGTATGAGGAAGTTCATGCACACCTAAAAAACCATCCATATTGGTTATCTGTAGTCCGCCAAATTTTATAATAATACCCGCTGCCACCAGTTGTCCGATAAATTTTTTGGTAGCTGAAAGAATTAAAATATCATCTTTAATACCGAGGAAAAAAATCACCAATACCGCCGCGATAAAATATTGAAGAACAGAAGCCATTGAAGGAGGTACACCCATTAAAGTGGCAATAATAAATCCACCAAAAATACCGAGCCCACCCAAAGTGGGGATTACTGCTTTATGAACTTTTCTTTCATCGGGTTCATCGAAGAGCTTTTTATCTTTGGCAACAATGATTATTACTGGTATAGAAAAAAAAGTAATCAAGAATGCCAATGTTCCGCTAAGTATAATATTATCCATGCGTCAGTAATTATTTATTAAATAAAACCTTTTGCAAAAATATAATTTTGTTTAACGTTAAAATTATATTTTTTTTAATGTGAAGTTCTTTAAAGTTCCATACATTATATAGTTAATCTAAATAAAATTGGGTTTTATTGCTTCATAAGTAAATGAAATATTCCAATAAGATAACGTAATAAATTACAAGGTTATTTTATTTATTTACTTTTTATGTTTTTTATTCTAATATTTTTTCATCTATACTACCTGCTACAATAGATGCGCCAAGCTTTTTCATCGGGTTTTTGCGGTTTTCTTCGTATACTGCCTGGTTATTCAAAATTTCTATCGCTCCGAAAATTGCCGCCAAAAAGGATGATGGATCTGCTTTATTTTTTCCAGCTATATCAAAAGCTGTTCCATGATCAGGGCTTGTGCGAATAAATTTTAACCCTGCAGTAAAATTTATTCCATCGCTCTGTGCAAGAGATTTAAAAGGTATCAATCCCTGGTCGTGGTACATTGCCAATACCGCGTCAAATTTGTCCTGTAATCCACGGGCAAAAAAAGCATCAGCACTAAATGGGCCGGTTACCATCATATTATGTTGCCTGGCTTCTTTAACAGCCGGTTTTATTATTTCCTCTTCTTCCGACCCAATTAATCCTTCGTCGCCGGCATGCGGATTTAATGCTAGTACGGCAATTTTTGGTTTATCAATATTAAAGTCTTTTTTGAGAGAAGCATTCAAAATATTGAGCTTGCTTAAAATGTTTTCTTTGGTAATATGATTGGCAATATCTTTTACTGGTAAATGTTCTGTAACTAATCCCACTCTAAAATCGCCGGCTGTAAGCAGCATCAATACATCTTTTACTTCAAAAAAGGCTTTCAGAAATGGGGTATGCCCTGTATATGGAAATTCGTTTCCATACACATTTTTTTTATGCAATGGAGCAGTTATCAACGCATCTATCTTTCCATCTTTTAATGCTTGTGCCGCTTCCGCCAGGCTTTTCACCGCATATTTGCCACCTGTATCATTTAATTCCCCGGGATTAATGGCAATATCTTCTTCCCAACAATTAAAAATATTTACCTGCTTTGGATTAATTTTAGAAAAATCCTTAATGTTGGTAAAACTTAAATTAATTTCTGGAATGCTTTTTCTATAAAAATTAATGACTTTATTATTGGCAAAAACAACCGGTATACAGAAATCGAGGATCCTGTTATCAGAAAGTGATTTAATAATAAGTTCGGGGCCTATACCGTTGATATCGCCGCAACTGAAACCGATTACCGGTTTTTTATCTGTGGATATATTAGTCAAATGCTTACAGTTAACATAGGTATGCAAGTTAGTAAATTATGATCTGCCAGCAATATTCTATTCAGTTTAAAGGTATTATATAGAATGAAATGCTTACAGTTTATTATTCCCCACATAATTCTCAACCGGCATACGGTTAGAAATACTTCTGGCAAGAGTCATTTCATCGGCGTATTCCAATTCACCTCCAAATGCAATACCACGTGAAATTGTAGTAATTTTTACAGGGTTATCTTTTAATTTTTTACTGATATAATAAATGGTAGTATCGCCCTGTATGTTGGGGCTTAATGCAAAAATTAATTCTTCAGTTTTTTCATCAATTACCCGTTGTATGAGTGAGTTAATTTCCAACTGGTCAGGCCCTACACCATCAAGGGGGGAAATAATACCTCCCAATACATGATAAAGCCCATTATATTGTTGGGTACTCTCTATAGCAATTACATCGCGAATGTTTTCTACTACGCATATCATGTGTTGCTTGCGGCTTCTGTCTGAGCAAATATTACATAATGGTTTATCAGCAATATTATGGCAATGGCTGCAAAAATGAATCTCCCGGCGCAATTTCAATATGGAATCACTAAATATTTTTACTTCATCCACGTCCTTTTTTAAGAGATGAAGCACGAGCCTCAAGGCCGTTTTTTTACCAATACCGGGCAATTTCGCAAATTCATTTACCGCATTTTCTAAAAGAGATGAAGAAAAAATCATTGGGCAAAGATAGTTTCGATTTTAGATTTTAAATTGGTGATTTTGGGCACTCACTTTCTTCTCTTTTGCTAAAGAATAATATCCCTTTCATTTTCCCAATCGGCACGGATACTCAATTTCTGCGGAATACTATATACTTTTTCGGGTTGCCTTTTTAAATGATAACTTCCGGTATCCCAAATTCCGTTTTGATTTTCATCATCAAGAATTCTTAATTCGTATTCACCGGGAGGAAATAGTTTTTGACTCCATGTAGCCGATGTTAATGGATATGAATTTATTACTTCATTGTTAGCTATAAATTGTAAAACAGGATGATGAAATTTATTAAGGTTTTTGAAATTTATTTTTATACTTCCATAATCGCTTTCTCTTTTTGTTTTGAATTTAAGCGTATCCGATTTCAGCAGAGCAATTCCTGATGTATCTGTAGCAAAATCTTTTTCAATCAATAATCTATAAGCTTCGCTTTCTTTCCAATTATTATTAATTACTACTTCTTTAAAAGTAGTATCAATTGATACTGCAACTGATGGAATAGAGTTAAAAAGCGTATCGGTTAACTTTATTTTTAAGCTGTCAAAATCCTTTAATTTATTGCTGAATTTTAAAGTAAGTGGGCTTAATAGATCCTGTGTTCCGCCTGAAATGGATGTAGTGTATTTTAATATTTTTTGTGCAATAGTTTTATTTCCCGTAGCAGGCTTTGTAAAAGGTTTTTCTTCTGCGTAAGCATACAATTGTATTGGCTTTATTTCATCAGAAATTTTAATAGAACTATCTGCAAATGCAAAAAGTTGTGTTGGATTATTATACATTTTTTGCCCGCTTTCATCTTTCAAAGCAAACACATTATAGGTTCCTTCGGCAAGATGTTTAAATTTAAAATCACCTTTACTATTTACCTTCTCTATGTATATTGGTTTCTCTTTATAGACTGCTGAATCACCAAGATTTTTATATAAAAAAACTAACAATGTTGAGTCTGCTTTTCCTGTTTCAGCCAATATCACATTGCCACTGAATTGCAGAGAATCAATATAAGCGCCGGTTGAAAAAACATAGGTAAAATCAGGATAAGGATTATTTTCATTAATATCCTGGATAGAATTTCCCAATTGAATACTATACGTGGTATTAGCAAGCAGTGTATCGCGTAATTTTATCGTAACTGTTTTTAATTTATAATCCACATTAGGCGCAATCTTTGGAGTAGGTGCTAATAATAAATTTTCCTGCAAATTATTAAGCTGAACATATTCATCAAAAGTGAGTACGATGCGATTTCCTTTGAAGTGAGTCGTATTATTTGGAGGATTGGAATTTAATAAAACCGGAGGAATAGTATCTTTAGGGCCGCCCAGCGGCATTCCTATCTGCGCACAACCACTTCCCATAACGGAAAGAAAGTAACAAAATCCCAGGGCAGTCAAAAATAGTATTGTATTGCGTATATTCATTTTAGAAAAAAAGCAAACATAATTGCTTTGTACCGATATTGATTTTTCTTCTTCCTAAATTAATTTTAAATCTCCTGCTCTTCTTCAATAATATCATGCAGCGCTATTTCAAGTTTATTGCTTTTTACAAAATTGCACCAATAACATTCTTCTTTGCCACAACCCGTATAAAAATCATGTGCCTGAATTTTTTCCCAAACTGTTGTAAGTTGTTGCTTTACGGTTTCTATATCTTCAGGTCCTATAAAGATCTTTCTTTTCTGATAGCCTTTTATTTTATCAGGCTCAACAAAATCAAATTCTGTACTTACTACTTTCCATTCTTTCCCATCAAGATTATCAATTAATATTTTATAAAAAACAGCCTGCCGCCAGTAATCGCCACCATTTGGATTTTTTTCGCCCGGGGCCAAAAGTTTTTCTGTAGTGTATTTGCTGTTTAAATCGCCGGTTTTGTAATCCACTACATTTACTTCTTTTCCATTAAATTCCATTTTATCTATTTTCCCTTTTAATGGAATTCCATTGACCACTACATTTTTTATGTTTCTTTCCACCGCCACTATTTTGTTCCAGGAGTTGATGTAATATTCATAATAATCTGCCAGTACTTTTTCGCCGTATTCCATTCTTCTTTCAAATGCTTCCCTGGTAAAATTTTCGCGATGCCGCACCATGTACCATTTAAAATATCCAATCATAATTTCCTTATCCGGAAATTTTTGCTGAGGATCTTTTTGCATATCTTCAAAAAGACGCTGTACCGCTAAATGAACAGCGCTGCCAAATTCAAGGTTCTCTGATTTTCCTGAAGGAATACGGATCAGGTTTTTATAATAAAACCCAAGCGGACAATCCAGGTAATTATTGAGCGAGGTTACATTCATTACATATTTTTCAAGCAACCCTGTGATAAAATCTTCTTCAGATTTTTCAATCTCCGGCGCCTGGTTCACGTAATTCAACAATTCATACTCCATCAGTTCTTCTTCAGGCAAAGCAATGTGTTTAATTTTCAAATCATTGGCTTCTATAATTTCGGCAATAAACATAGAGTGTTCTGCCTCTTTTCCATCCGCTTTAAATTTTACAAATGAAATCTGCAGATTTTTTTCGGCCCTGGTAATCGCTACATAAAATAAGCGGCGTAATTCTTCATCGGCATCTCCTGATGGTAACGAAGAAAATAAGGTATCAGGAAATTTATATCCACTAGACTGTTTTCTTTTTTTCTCCCACAAATAAGCATTGATACCAGTAATAAAAACATGTTCAAATTCCAAACCTTTTGAGCCATGCGCCGTTAACAGATTCACGCCATTTTCACTACCAGAAACCTGCACCATTGGCAATGAAAGTCCTTCTTTTTCCATCAATTCAATTACTGTAACCAGGTCCTGTAAATTGAGCATTGGGTTCCTTGCAGTTTCTTCTTTTATAAAATCAAATAATGCTGTAAGAATTTGAAGCAAGCGGATTTTTTCATCGTGCTTCATAATATAGCCAAGCACTCCGGCTTCAGAAATAATTTTTTCAAAAAGTTGTTGCAGGGTAACATTGGAAACATCTGCAATCAACTGCTCTATCATTTTACTAAAATTTTTTAACCCCGTATTTATTCCGGTATCAAAAAGATCTTTTGAAAAGGCATTTGCTTTTTCGTACAATAATTTTCTGATGGAAGTGGCCTGGCCGCTGTATTTTTTACTATTTACTTCTACCGTAAGTTTTGCGATTTCTATAGGTGGAATTTTATAAAAATCGTAATGCATCATTTCAAACAATAATTCGTCGCCACCATAAGGAACATCGTGCTCAGCAGCGAGATAACGCAAAATTTGTATAATTTTTTTTGCAAAAGGATCTTCCAAAATATTGAGATTCCGTTTAGAAAAAGCAGGTATATTCTTTAGCCGAAGATATTTCATCAGTTGTTCGCCATAACTGTTCTCTTTAAAGATTACAGCAATCTTACCCGGCTCTGTTCCTTGCTCAATAAGGATTTCCACTTTATTGGTGATATCGGCCATTTCATCTTTTACCGTATTGTATTCTACTATTAAAGGAAGTTCTGCAAAGTCCTTTAAATTTATGTTTGAAGAAACCAGGTCTTTGCTCAGACCTTCAAATTTATTGATAAGCCTTTCTTTATTTTTATCAATAAGCGATTTTGAAACTTCAAGTATGGGCGTGGTAGAACGATAATTATTTACCAAAACAATTTTCAAAAGATCGTCATAGCTATTTGCGAAATTTTCCATGTTTTCTATATTGGCGCCCTGGAAACGAAAAATACTTTGGTCATCATCACCAACAACAAACACGTTTGGCGATTCCCAAAAACTGATAAGCAGTTTTACAATTTCATTCTGTGTGCCGCTGGTATCCTGGTATTCATCTACCAATATGTATTGAAATTTTTCCTGGTACTTAGCCAATACCTCTTTATTTTCAGTAAACACTTTTATCACCCAATTAATCATATCATCAAAATCATAAAGATTATTTTTCTTCATGAGCACCTGAAAATTGGAATACTCATTTACCGCTGAATATAATTTTTCCATTCGGTTGATTTCTTCAGCATAAGCAGGTTTATATTCCCCTTTATTATAAGATCCTT
>Ga0209585_10001090_pt1 | contig 10567 bp, 7 predicted proteins | sample NGEPerone_FD_185491 | JGI IMG/M metagenome (GOLD analysis project Ga0209585, IMG submission 185491) | Arctic peat soil microbial communities from the Barrow Environmental Observatory site, Barrow, Alaska, USA - NGEE Permafrost154B-one... | ecosystem: Environmental > Terrestrial > Soil > Wetlands... | reverse complement strand
GCAGTGTCGCGCGCAGCCCGTAGAAGCCGTTGCTCATCGGCCCGAACGTCTCGGTGGCCACCTCCAGGAGCCCGGTCATCTCCAACGCGGGCAGCGCGAGCAGCAGCCCGACCAACGGCAGCTGGGCTCCCTCGGTGAGCACCACCGGCGCCTCGGCCAGGTTCCCGAACCGGGCCGCGACCCGATCCGCGGTCCGTGGTACCGGCGCGGCCAGCACCACCAGTTCGCCGACCCGCGCAACGTCCCGGTCGGCAGTGTCAACGACCCCGCCCAGCACGAGGCCGACTGGCCGGGCGGGCTGCTCGCGGCGCGGTCCGACCCGACCCAGGGCGACCCGGACCGTGGCCGTCGACACGTTGACGGCCGCGGCGATCTCGAGCAACGTCAACCCGGTCGCTTCCAGCCCGACGATCTGCGCCAGGAGCGGGCCGGTGAGCTTGCTCGGCCCTTTCGGGCCCGAGCGCTCCCGGACCAGGGCAACCACCCCGCCCTGGGCGACCGCGGCCGTCCACCGCCACAACGTCGCCACGCTGACCCCGAACGCCGAGGCGACCTCCACGGCCGGCGCGATCTTGGTCGCCGCCAGCTGCACCGCTGCCAGTCGCCGGCCCGTCTCGTCCCCGGCCCGGAAGCTGAACGTCGCCAGGCCGAACACGAACACCACCCCACCGTCCGGACCCTCCACCAGACCCGCCGACGGACCCACCGAGCACGCCTCGGCGGGCAGCAGCGCCAACACGGGCTGACTCACTCGACTCATCACGACTCCCTCGGTAACCGTCGCAACGATTATCTCATTGCCCGGCCATCACCAGAAGCCACGACACGCCGAAAGGCCAGGTCAAGCGGCGAAACAGAGAAGTCACCCGACCGCTATGTCAGGAGATCTGGACCCACGCGTCCCGGGTGGAGCTCCGACCGGCATTGCCCCGTGGTCGCCGACTCCGGCTGACCGAGCCCTCGGGTTCTGGCCTCACGCGTCGCCGCAGTCCACGCCGCTGCTGCGGATCGTGACGAGGTGCTCACCGATCTCCGCGTCGAAGCGCACGTCATCAGCCAGGTCCAGGGCGAGGGACCGTCGAAAGGCGTCGCCGTCGACGTCCGGCGCCCGCAAGAGCGCGGCCGCGAACATGGTCTCTTCCGTCAGGACGATGACGTCGACGTCCTCCTGCAGCGCTTCGCAGAGAAGTCCTGCGGAGCCCGCCCCGTAGCCGTCGCGCGCCGCTCGGACTGAATCCGGCCAGCTCTGGTAGGCGAGTGCGTAGTTCTTGTCCCCGGCCACATTGTAGGAGCGGTTCCCGATCAGGGGCACGATGTAGTTGACCAGGACGTCGTTGTCGGACGGCAGGAAGAGCACCAGTTCGCCCTCGTCCAGGAGTTCGTCGGCCTCGGCGAGGTACCTGTCACGCACCTGGTGGATGTGCGCGATCGAACGCTCCCGCTCGTCCACCGTCACCCACACGTTCGGTGCTGTCTCGAAGACCATCAAGGCCGCGAGCGCCACGATCAAGCCGCCCCGAACGATGCTCGTCCCGCGCCACCGGCGCCAGAGCACGGTCAGTCCTGCGGCAGCCAACGCGATGCAGGCGAACCTCGTGACCACAAGCCACCGATGCGTCGCGCGCATGTCGGAGAAGCCCGGGACGTGCTCGTAGAGCCACGCCGACGGGAGCGTCAGCAACGATGCATCGAGTCCTGGATCAACCTGGCCGACCTTCAGCGTCGGACCGAGGGACAGGAACAGAGTAGCGGCGCCCGCAAGGGCAACGACGACAAGCTCACGACTCCCGGGTCGCCATCCCCCCTTCCGACCTATGACGAGGTACCCCGCGACCAGCACGAGGGTGACGAACCCCAAGTAGTTGGTCAGCGGTGACGCCGTGTAGCCCCAGGTGTGCAGCGGGGGGAGGTCGAGGCCGAGCACCCGCGGGAAGAGGAACTGAACCGACGGCACGAAGAGTGTGATGACGTCCACACCCAGCAGACCGAACACCTCAAGACCCACATTGGTCTCGTACCCATTCCCCGGCACCCAGAGCGTGTAGGCAAGGGCCGCGACCGCCAATCCACTCGGCCAGAGCGCCAGCTCAGTCAGAGCTCGTGCGGCACCATGTCGGCGCCAACGCTCCCGCACCCGGGCCAGGCCGAGCATCCCGACGACGAGCGCGCCCCCGAAGAATGCGTAGCCATCCATGAAGACCAACGCCAAGGATGCCGCGACGCAGGAGACGAAAGCTTGAACATACCGGCCCGTGTACAGCCAATCGAGCACTTTCACCCCGACATAGACAAAGGCAGGAAGTAGAACGTAGCCCAGGAACGTCTGCCCAAATCCATTGAGTGAGATGACATTGGTGGCCGTCAGATAGCTGGTCATTGCGACGACGGAGATCCATCGCGGGAAGCGCCAGCGACGCATGAGCGCGATCCCGCCGACGAATGCCAACAAGTCGAAGAACGCATTCGACACTTGGTGGGCGCCCCACGCGTCGAGGCCCGGGACATAGGAGACCAGCCACGCAAGGTACATCTGCGTCTCCCCGGTGAGCCGCGGGGCGCCTACGGGATACCCGACGGACGTGCACCAGGTCCAGAGACTCGATATTCCTTGATCATGCAGACACTCGACGATGCCCGTCGCCTCAAGCGACGCAGCTGGTATCCCGCTCTGACCCGGGAGGAAGCCGTGCACCGCGAGGACGGCAACGTAGCTCACAGCCGTGCCGATCAGGAACGCGGCCGTCTGCCAGTGCGAAAGTGCGTAGGTTGCGTCACTCCGGACGCGATGCCTGGCTCCCTGCGCGGAGGGTTCGGGCTCGGCGTGAGCAGGCGGCACGGCTTCCTCATCAGTCGTATGGCTCTAGCTCCGGCAAGCCTAGTCTCTGTGTTCTCGGCAGCCCGCGGTCCTCGGAGCCGGCCGACGGTCCACCCGACTCACGGCACGGAGGCCACCAACCTGATGTGTCGCCGCAGCCCCCGACCATCGCCGTGGTCAGTAGGCTCGAGGCTGGTCAACGTGGCCTGAGCGCACTCGATCAGCCAATCCCTCGACCTGAGAGGCTCGTCGGTGGAGACTCCTGCCGTCACGCAGACCGATCACGGCCGCAACCCGCAACGGGCAGCGGTGACCACGGTCGCCCGACCGGGTCGGCGCCTCCGGTGGCCCGACCGGATGTCAACGGCTCTCCTGCCACGCCTGCCCTGGCTTGTCAGCATGCTCCTCGTGCTGACCGCCCTGCGCGCGACGTGGAGGGTCCCGCTGCAGGGCGACGACTTCTGGCTGATCTTCTCGATCCACGCGAACGACGTCGGGGTGTGGGCGAACTCGGTCGACTTCCTGTCGCTCTGGATCGCGCACGGTACGCACTTCAACCCCATCGGCTACCTTCTGGATGCGCTCCTGAAGGGTGGGATGCTCGCGAGCGAGAACCCGGTGATGTCTCCGTCCGTCATGCACCACGGCACGATCGCGCTCTGCTCTCTCTTGACGTTGGTCGCAGCATCGAGCCTTCTCCGCCGCGTGCTCGTCATCGCCTCGAGCGACTCCCCGCCCAGCGGGATCAACGGCTTGGGCAGGATGAAGGTGTACGGCCGCAGCCTCGTCCCGGTCCCCCTTGCGAGGATGAAGCCGTACCTCATGTGTCCTCCCCCGATCAGCCAGGCGCACCCCGACTGCCTGGAGTCGGGATCACGGCCGATCGACGACACTACCGGACGCGTCACCGTGCCGAGCGGGCTTGGAGGGCCGAGGTGGGTGCAGGCCGGAGCCGACCGAGCCGGTCCGGTACGCTCGCCCCCGGTGGAACCGACCGCCGCGGGCCCGCTGGCCCGGCGCGTCGGGCACGTCGACCGGAGGGACGAGCGTTGCAGACCGCGACCGTGCCGGTGTGCGACTCGTGACGGACGTCTCCGGCAGCAGCCGGCCCGGGCTCGTCCGGCGGGTCCAGGCCGACTCGCGGATCCGCTACCTCGTGGTCGGTGGCGGCACCGCCTGCGTCGAGTTCCTGACCTTCACGCTCCTCGTCCATTCCGGGGTACCGCCCGTCGCGGCGAACGTGATCAGCTTCTGCCTGGCCGTCGTCGTGAACTTCTCCGGCTACCGCTGGTGGTCGTTCGCCGGGGACCACGGCCTGCGCGGTCACACGCAGTTCGTCGCCTACCTCACACTCGCCCTGGCGAACGTGACCATCACCTCGGCGATCATCAACCGGCTGGTCGGGCTCGGGACCGCTCCGTGGATGGCGAAGCTGGGCTGCATGGCGATGGTCACCGTGTGGAACTACTTCATCCTCAACCTCGTGATCTTCCGCCGGACCACCGGGCAACGACCTGCCGTGGAGGCGGATCGCCCGGCTGAGCCGAGAGACCGATGACACCGCTCCACGTCACCGTCGCGAGCACGCGCCAGAGCCTCCCGGCGGCGCGTGCAACGGTGCGGTCCGCGTCCCGGGTCCTGCCCTGGGCGACGGTCGTCGTGCTCGACGTCGACGGTACGTACCAGCCGGTCGCCGAGGAGTCCGTGCGCAGCCCGGGCGACCTCGGCCTCCCGCCCCGCGAGCTGCATCTGCTCGCGGCAGCCCTGCCGCCGGACGGCGTCGTCGCGCAGCTCCTGCCCCGGCTCGTGGCGCAGGTTCTGGACGGTGAGCCCACCTCCACGGTCCTGGCCCTGGAACCAGGTGTCCTCCTCCTGAGCCCACCGGACGAGGTGATCCAGGGAGCAGTCCTGGCGGGCCTCTGCCTGGTGGCGCGAACGCCAGAGCCGCCGCCCGACGACGGCCTTTGGCCGGGTCCGGCCGACGTCGCGGCGGCGGGCCTCTTCTCCACGGCAATGGTCGCCGTGCACGGCGAACGCCTCGCCCCAGGCCTGAGCGTGGCCGATGCGCGGTCGGCTGACCGCTGGCTCGACGTGCTCGCCGCCGGGTCCGCGCACCACACGATCGAGGACTCAGCGGTCCTGCTCTCACCGTGGAGCCTGAACCGGGGGCACCGCATCGTCGACGCCGCCGACGGTCTGGAGCTCGACGGACGCCCCGTCGTCGCCCTCGACCTCAGCTCTCTCGACCCCCATCGACCGTGGATCCTGCGTGGCGACCTCCCTCACGAGCCCCGGGGCCGGCTGAGCGACCATCCCGCTCTCGCCCGTCGGGTCCGGCAGCTCGCGACGGAGCTGCTCGCGGACTCAGCCCCGGTGCCCGGCGGCCGCGCAGGCTCCTGGGACATCACGACGACCAGCCTCGGCACACCGGTCGACGCCCCCCTCCGCGAGCTGTACCGGAGCGCCGCGGCGGCCGCCGCGCCGGCCGACCACGAGCCGCCCGACCCGTTCGACCCGGCGCTGGCCGAGGACCTCCGCACCTGGCTCACCGAGCCGGTCGCGGGCCCCGCCGTCGGGCGGTACCTCCTGGCACTGTGGAGCACGCGCCCGGACCTCCGCACGGCGTTCCCCCGCGTCCCCGGGCCCGACGCGGCGCACCTCGTGCGCTGGGCCCGCGAGCACGCCACGGACGAGGGGTACCCGGCCGAGCTCCTGAACCTCCCTGCGTCCGGCGCCGCGCCGTCGTCGACGCCACCTCCTCGCCGAGCGCCCGAGATCCGCCGCGGCCTCGTACCCGGCGTCGCGGTCGTCGGCTACCTGCACGGGGAGCTGGGGATCGGCGAGTCCGCGCGGCTCATGGTCGCCGCCCTGCAGGCGGCCGGGGTGCCGTACGCGGCGGTGCCCATCGACCAGGGCCTGCTCAGCCGTCAGTCGTCGGGCGGGGACCCACCGACACCCGCTGCGTCCGCGACCCGGTTCGACACCAGCCTGGTCTGCGTGAACGCTGACCTGACGCCGGCCGTCGCGGCCGCCGTCCCGGAGCTCTTCGACGGCCGGCGTCGCATCGGCATGTGGTACTGGGAGGTCGAGGAGTTCCCGCGCTCCCAGCACGGCGGCTTCGACCTCGTCGACGAGGTCTGGGTCGCGACGGACTTCGTCCGTCGCGCCGTCGAGCCGCACTCCCCCGTGCCCGTCCGCATCGTCACCCCACCGCTCCCCCAGCGCGGTGCCGAGCCGACCCTCACCCGCGCCGACCTCGGCCTGCCGGACCGCCCGCTCTTCCTGTTCTCCTTCGACTTCCTGAGCACCGCCGAACGGAAGAACCCGTGGGGTCTGATCGACGCCTTCCGGCGAGCCTTCGCCCCGGACGAGGGTCCGGTGCTGGTGATCAAGTCGATCAACGCCGACCGCAGGCCCGCGGAGGCCGAGCGCCTGCGCCTGCATGCGGCAGGTCACCCCGACGTCCTGCTCCTCGAGGAGTACCTGGAGGCCGCCGGCCGGGACGCGCTCGTCGCGCTCTGCGACGTCTACGTGTCGCTGCACCGCAGCGAAGGCCTCGGGCTGACCATGGCCGAGGCGATGGCCTGGGGCAAGCCGGTGATCGCGACGGGATACAGCGGCAACCTGCAGTTCATGACCGAGAAGAACAGCTTCCTGGTCCCCTGGGCACCGGTGGCCATCCCGGCCGGCGCGGAACCCTACCCGGCTGGCGGCACCTGGGCGGAGCCCGATCTCACGGCAGCCGCGGCCGCCATGCGGCTCGTCGTGGACCAGCCCGACGTCGCGGCGGCCCGCGGCGCCCGAGCCGCGCAGGACATCGCCACCCTGCACTCGGCCGAAGTCGCGGGCTGGCGGATCGCCACCCAGCTGGCCGACGTGGCGACCCGGCGTCGCGCCTGGCGGCGCCGGCAGGCCGTCGCCCGGCTGCGAAACGTCACCTGGAGACCATGGCGCGGGCTCACCCGGAGCTGAGCAGGTCGATGTCGTGGTCGACCATCCGGTGCACGATCTCGGTGAAGGTCACACTCGGCGCCCACCCGAGCTCGCGGCGTGCCTTCCCGGCGTCGCCCACCTGCTGAGCGGCGTCCACCGGCCGCACCAGGTCCCCGTCGATCTCCACGTGGCTGCGCCAGTCCGCGATGCCGACCCGCTCGAAGGCGATCTCCACGAGCTCGGCGACGGAGTGGGTGCTTCCGGTGGCGATCACGAAGTCGTCGGCGGTGTGGTGCCGGGCGGCACGCACCATCGCGTCGACATAGTCCGGGGCCCAGCCCCAGTCACGGCGGGCGTCCAGGTTGCCGAGCCGGACGGTTCCTCCGCCGTCCCGGGCGATCGTGGCCGCCGCGGCCGTGATCTTGCGGGTGACGAACGTCTCCGGCCGGCGGGGCGACTCGTGGTTGAACAGGATGCAGCCCGCGACGTGCAGCCCCTTGCCCCGGAACACCCCTGCCATGTGGTGCGCATACGCCTTCGCCGCACCGTAGGGCGACACCGGCCGCACCGGGGTCGTCTCGTCCTGAGGGGACCGGTCGGCCTGGCCGAAGATCTCCGCGCTCGACGCCTGGACACAGGCGACGCGGCGACCGACGCGCTCCTGGAGGTCGAAGGCCGACCTCATGAGGACGGCCGCTGCCACCCCGCTGAGCTCTGCGGTGAGGATCGGCTGGTCCCAGGAGAAGGCGACCGAGCTGATCCCCGCCAAGTTGAAGAGCTCGTCGGGCGCCACCTGATTGACCAGGCGCGCGAGGCCCGCGTGATCGGCGAGGTCACCGTGGTGCAGGTGCAGCGCGGGGAAGTGCTGGCCGAGCGACTCGGCGGCAGTGTCCCCGTAGTGCACGAGCCCGTGGACCTCCGACCCCTCGGCGAGGAGCTGTTCCACCAGGTAGCCACCATCCTGACCGGTGACCCCGGTGACCAAGACGCGTGTCATCGCTCAGCGCCCTGCGAGCACGCGCTGCTCCGCGACGTCGTTCTCCACCATCATCCGCACGAGCTCGGCGAAGGCGACCTTCGGCTGCCAGCCCAGGACCGTCCGGGCCTTGGTCGAGTCACCGATCAGCATGTCGACCTCGGCCGGGCGCCTGAAGCTCGGGTCCTGACGCACGTACTTCGACCAGTCGTCCACGCCGACGACGGCGAACGCGGCATCGAGCAGGTCGCGGATGGAGTGCGTCTTGCCGGTCGAGATCACGTAGTCGTCGGCGCCGTCCTGCTGGAGCATCCGCCACATGGCGTCGACGTAGTCCCCCGCGAAGCCCCAGTCCCGCTTGGCGTCCAGGTTGCCCAGCACCAGATCGTCCTGGACGCCCAGGTGGATGCGCGCCACCGCCTGGGAGACCTTGCGGGTGACGAACTCCGGCCCGCGGCGCGGTGACTCGTGGTTGAACAGGATGCCCGACGACGCGTGCATCCCATAGGACTCGCGGTAGTTGATCGTCATGTAGTGCCCGAAGACCTTCGCGACGCCGTACGGCGACCGAGGCCAGAGCAGGGTCGTCTCGCGCTGCGGCACCTCCTGCACCTTGCCGAACATCTCCGAGCTGGACGCCTGGTAGAAGCGGACGCGGGTCGACTCGTCGCGCCCATGCAGGCGCACCGCCTCCAGCATGTTCAGCACGCCCTTTGCCGTCACGTCCGTCGTCAGCATCGCGTTCTCCCACGAGTACGCCACGAAGGAGATGGCAGCCAGGTTGTAGACCTCGGCGGGCTCGGAGTGGTCCATCGCGCGAAGCAGGCTGGACAGGTCGAGCAGGTCACCGGTCAGGAGCTTCACGTCCGGCACGGTGGTACGCACCAGGTCGAGCTTCGGGTTGTTCTGGCCTCTGATCAGGCCGTACACCTCGTAGCCCTTGGAGAGCAGGAGCTCGGAGAGGTAGAGACCGTCCTGGCCGGTGATACCGGTGATGAGTGCGCGGGGCATGGTTCCTCGTGTGCTGGAGAGACTCGGATGCAGGAGAAGAGGACGTGGTGATCCTACCGGGGCGCCGTGTCCGGGTCTGCCGAGACCCGCGTCAGCGCCGGTACTGCATCTCCTTGATCCGCTCGAGCTGCTCCTCGAGCAGCACCCGGTTGGTGCGCAACAGGTCCGAGATGACGCCGAGGGCCAGCGACAACAGCGAGGCTACGGACATGATCGCGCCGTAGACGAGCGACTGGACGTTGCCGGAGGTGTCGCCCCCGATGAGCCAGAGCACGAGGAAGCGCACCAGCGGAATGGCCGCCAGCACCCCGAACAGCAGCGTGAGCGTGCTGAAGATCACGTACGGCTTGTACATGAGGTAGCTGCGGACGATCGCCGAACCCGACTTCGCCATGTGATGGAAGATGTTCTTGAACAGCCTCGACTCGCGCGTCTTGGGGTTCGTCACCACCGGCACGGATGCGATCTTCAGGCGCTTGTTGCCGGCCTGGATGATCGTCTCCATCGTGTAGCTGAACTGCGTCAGGATGTTGAGCCGGAGCAGGGCGGCCCGCGAGTAGGCCCGAAACCCGCTCGCCGCGTCGGGGAGCTCGGTGCTGGCGGCCCGGTTGACCACGTGGCTGCCGAGCCGTTGCATGACCTTCTTGAACCGCGAGAAGTGCTCGATCGTGTGGGTCTGGCGGTCGGCGATGACGATGTCCGCCGCGCCGGCCAGGATCGGCGCGACCAGGTCGCCGATCCGGTCCTGCGGGTACTGGTTGTCCCCATCGGTGTTGACCACGACGTCCGCGCCGTGGGAGAGCGCGTAGTCGGCACCGTCCCGGAACGCGCGGGCCAGCCCCATGGTGCGGGTGTGGTGGACGAAGTGCTCGACACCGTGCGCGCGCGCGACCTCGAGCGTGCGGTCCGTCGAGCCGTCGTCGATGACCAAGATCTCGAGCTCGTCGACGCCCTCGATCTCGGTCGGGATGGACTGGAGCACGGCGGGAAGGGTCTCCTCCTCGTTGAGGCAGGGGACCTGGATGAAGACCTTCATGGACGTCCTGTTCAGGGGTGTTGTGCCGTTCGGGCGCTGCACGGGCCCGCCGATCGTAGCCGAGTGACCGGGCCGGGCGGCCCGTCCGCCAGGCGTCCCCGGCCACTCGGCTCACGGGGTCGACGCCGCCGCACCGGACTATGCCGGCGGCTCCAGGAGCTCGATGTCGTGGTCGACCATGCGGTGCACGATCTCGGTGAAGGTGACAGTCGGGGCCCAGCCCAGCTGGAGGCGAGCCTTGGCGGCGTCGCCGACCTGCTGGGTCGCATCCACGGGCCGGACCAGCTCGTCGTCCGTCTCCACGTGGCCACGCCAGTCCTCGATGCCGAGTCGGCCAAAGGCGATCTCGAGGACCTGCGCCACCGAGTGCGTGATCCCGGTAGCCACGATGAAGTCCTCCGGCGTATGGTGCCGGGCCGCGCGCATCATGGCGTCGACGTAGTCCGGCGCCCACCCCCAGTCGCGACGCGCTTCCAGGTTGCCGAGCCGGATGGTGCCCCCGCCGTCCCTGGCGATCCTGGCGGCGGAGGCCGTGACCTTGCGGGTCACGAAGGTCGCCGGCCGGCGAGGTGACTCGTGGTTGTACAAGATGCAACTCGCGACGTGCAAACCCTTGCCCCGGTACACCCTGGCCATGTGGTGGGCATACGCCTTCGCTGCCCCGTACGGCGACACAGGCCGGACGGGTGTCGTCTCGTCCTGAGGCGATCTCTCCGCCTGACCGAAGATCTCCGAGCTGGACGCCTGGACGCACGCAACCCGGTGCCCCACTCGCTCCTGCAGGTCGAAGGCCGCC
>Ga0209585_10001089_pt1 | contig 10576 bp, 8 predicted proteins | sample NGEPerone_FD_185491 | JGI IMG/M metagenome (GOLD analysis project Ga0209585, IMG submission 185491) | Arctic peat soil microbial communities from the Barrow Environmental Observatory site, Barrow, Alaska, USA - NGEE Permafrost154B-one... | ecosystem: Environmental > Terrestrial > Soil > Wetlands... | reverse complement strand
CAAGATGATGCCAGTGATCGGGCGCGTTGATCCTTGTTAAAACATTTCCCGATGGCGACCACAGCGGATGGATAAAAGCGCTCCGCCTGTAAATTGAGCTGACCGTGTCGGGAGGAAAAACCTCTGCCACATTATACTGTATCACTTTCTGTTTATTCCGGCTGATAATTAAAGCCTTAGCGTTCAGTTCCGTGGCAATCACATTTGTTGCCACGAATGTTGAGTCTTTAATCAGAATAAATTTCCGGGTTGTATTTACAGGTGTTTCTCCACCTGTAATCCACCATAACCTTGGCGAAATCCCTGACTCGAGTTGACAAGGGACTTCACTCCTGGCTTTCCCTTTTAATTCGAATAAACGCAAGGATCCCTTATCAGTATTATAATCAATTCCTTCCAATGAAACACTTACCGGAGTATCGTTCCTTTTTATGTTTCCTGATTCAACAGCGAATTTGGCTACTATCCTTTCTTGTCCAGAAACCCGGAAAGTAATCAACAGCATTAATAATAGTAATATTTGATTGAACTTCATATGATTATGAATTGATGCAATTTATTACTCAGATTTTGAAAGGCAAATTAAGAAAATTCTTTCACTGCTGAAACAAAAGCATTTATATTTTCAGTGGAGACATTCTGGGGAACCCCTCCGCCACACGACCAAATGATACGACGGTGATCAGATACATTGCGTATCATGGTTTGAGTGGAGGCGTATACTTCAGCTGGTGTGCCAGCTGCAAGAATATCGCGAGGTGCCAGATTTCCGATCAACGCAACATTGGGTCCGGCTAATTCCCTGATCTGGTTAATTGAATGGTCAAATGCAAAATTAAAAAGATTGACTCCAATTTCCTTCAGGAAAGGGGCACAAACCAGGCCAAACGCATCGTTATGAAAAAACCGGACTTTTGTAGGGATAGCCTCGAACCCCCTTTTCAGGTAAGGGACCACAAATTCGCGGCACTCATCTTCTCCGACAAACCCCACAATATCATCAAGTAAGAGGATCCCTTCGATAGAAGGGAAGCATTCCTTTTGATATTGAATCCAGTCGCAAATGAAACGGGTGATTTTTTCTAATAATTCATGGGCCTTTTCCGGATCCATAGCCAACAGCATCATAAACTCTGTTGTCCCCATCAGGAAAGTCGCAATATTCAGCGGCCCGCGGGAAACGGCAAATTTTATAGCGTGTCCCGATTCCTTAATCCTTGGTTCGAGATTCTTCAACCGGTTAATCATAAATGGCAATAAACCGTCACTTTTTACATTGGGTTGTGGTAATGTTGAGATATCGTCAGTAGAATGAATCACCTTTTCGGCATGAGGAAGATTCGCGTCGTGCCATACCGACCGCGCCCCGAAGGCCGATGGTTCAGTACACATACCATATTCGGACCAGAACCCTGGTAAAAAGGTGACTTCGGGAAATGTTTCTATCGCTTTAAAATTCGCTTTCAGCCAGGTTTCGTCTGAAGTGTAGTAATCAAGTGTCGTAATCCCTGACCAGCCCGGCAGCCAGGGACTGTCAATTATAAAACCGATGGCTTTATTGTTTTGGCCTTTACCGCTGACAATGGCCAGCAGATCGATCCAATCTTTATTGGTCATAAGTAAATATTCGTTTTGTTATTGTAAGTCTGTTCGTGACTTATTGAGCGATCCTTAAATAAATTTTTAAATAAAAAAGTATTGAAAAGGATCAACTCAAAAGTACCATAAAAACCAAAGACACTTCGGTGATTTATTTGCCGATTATAATACTATTATTGCAAAAAATAACAGTTTTATGGTAGCATTATCGCCGTTGCTGACGAGCCTACAACGGCGATTTACAGTTAATTTAAAACAGTTGAATCTGTTAAATTTCTATGAATTTGATAAAAATGGGCTACTAAATATCTTCGTCAGCCGGAATAAGTGTTAATGGTGGTTTATTGTTTGCATAACCATCGTAACCAAAATTCTGGTTAATCACGCCTTGCGTATTCGAACTGATGGAACTTTGTGGAATAGGCCATAGTACATGATAGGCACTCATGGTATATTCCTGGCCATTATTTGCTTTAACGCCTTTGTTATACCAGTCTGTCTTCTCCATTACCCTGTCAAAAAAGAAGTTCTTAGTCCCAAAATTTGCCTCAGTATAAGTATTTCCCTGGTATGACTTACCCGTTTTTGCAAAGATAAATGAGATGCGATTTAGCTCTGTTTTACGGGGTTCTTCCCAGAACAATTCGCGGGCACGTTCGTCGAGAATTGTGCCGATGTCAAATTTGCCGGCATCTGTGTAAGGAGCACATCCTGCCCGCGTCCGAACGGCATTCACATCAGCCATAGCATTGGCAAGATCGCCTTTCCACCAATAGGCTTCAGCACGGAGCAAATAGGTTTCTGCTAGGCGGAAAACATACCAGTCGTATGATCCACCCTGCGGTTGAATTCTTCTAGGATCAGGGGTATAGATTTTATAATGCGGCCATCCAAACCAGTTACGTATAGTGTCAGTCGTTAAAACTTTTCCTGATGCATCTCTTAACTGTAAAGGTTTATTGTAATATGGATTAGATTTAAGATTTGGATGATTGTATACCAGATCTTCCATATTCATCCAGTTGTATTTCTTATGTCTCAGGTCATTTGGATCATCCCAGATCATACGCTGCGAATAATTAGTGCTACGAGCCCGGCCGATGCCACGCCCAAAAGTCTCAACTAACTTTATATCCTGACCAGCAATGTCGGAAGTTCCGGGTCCAACACCATCCGGAGTTCTAAGAAAGTTTGAGTTGGAAACTCCCCAGAAAGGAACAGCCTGCCTCATAACCAGAAGATCCAGGCGGGAATCGACCAAATCTTCTTTTGAAAGAACCATAAACAGAACCTCTTTATTTGCCCCAATCGCTTTATTGGCATACCAGTGCAACCTCGAAATCACATCATCCCTAACAATCCCCATCTTTGTTAAGTAATCTCCTTCTTCCTTTGGTATTGCACCAAAAGGAGTTCTCATTAAACTATAAACTCCACCGTCAATTGCACCATTTGCAGCTGTTATTGCCGCATCAAAATCACCCAGTGCAAGGTCGATTTTTGTCAATAAATGTTGACATGCGCCTTTTGTTACGCGACCACGATCGACATTATCCGTACACCATTGAGCAGCAAACTCCATATCCTTCTTCATCTTCTGAAGAATTACCTCTCGTTTTGTGGAGTAAAAATCAAGCTTAGGTTCAGTAACTTCTTTCCCGATGAAAGGAATATCTCCGAATTGCTGGGTCAGACGATAGTACCGATAAGCCCTGTGAAAATAGGCAGAACCTAAAACAGCGTTGCGTTCGGCCTCGTTTGTGAATTTGGTCTGATCAATACGGGATATCACCACATTGGCATACTTGATTCCTTTGTAGCCTTCGAACCAGAACCAGCCAATTTTATTATAGTCACCATTATTTAGTTGAGAACTGGGGGTAATCTGGATGTTCATGTTCATTGCCGGACCAGGTTTGTCTGTGGTTCCCTCCACACAGACTTCTGAAAACAGCAGTTCGGTAATAATCGGAGACCCGTCTCCGTACCATTCGTAACGCATGTTTCGTTCACAGGCTGTTAAAGCTCCATACATCCCGCGGGCATCTACGAAAGCATTCTCCGGGGTAAAGATTGAAAGTGGTTTCGGTTCCAACCACGCGTCACTGCAATTCACCATCCCCATTGCTACAGGAATGAAAAGCAGGATTCGAAAAAATGATTTGATTTTATATGTCTTCATTTGTTTATCGTTTTTTTAATAAATTACAGGGTTAAGTTAATACCAAGGGTAAAAACACGAGGTGAAGGACCATTTGTAAGGTTATTACTATCATCAGGATTACGGTATTGTTCAGGATCCCAGAATTTCCATTTAGGTGCCCAGTAGCCTACGTTCCTGATTGTCCCAAAAATCTTCAGATTGCTGATATTAACTCTTTTCAATAAATTTTGAGGAACAGTATAAGACAAGCTAATATTATCGAACCGGATAAATGAACGTTCTCTCCAAACATTAAATACAGCACCACCTTCGTTGGAATAGATACGGGCATAATCATTTGTCGGGTTTTCAGGTGTCCAGTAAGGGGTGATATAAGCATTTACACGTTCAGGAAATCCATCCCTGTTTTTCGCGACATTGTAGGCTCCATAATGCCCCCAATTGGAATAGAAGGCGAGACCCAGGTCGAAGTTTTTAAAAATATTGAAATCCTGGCGCAGGTTCCAGCGGTAAAGTGGTTCGGTTTGTCCCTGGAACTGGTTGTCAAGTTCATTTATTTTCCCGCTATTATCTATGTCTTCAAGGCGGAAATCACCAGGGTATTGACCATATTTAGCAGCTTCCGTCTCCTGGCCTTTCTGCCAAACCCCAATAATTTTTGGTTCCCAAATCTGGCTGATCGGATGTCCGATAAACCATTTATTACTGGTATCGTCGCCCTCGCGTGTTCCGATAACATTGCCCTGGACGTCCGTTACATTAACCTGGTCGCCATAAAGGTGGACAATTTTGTTCTTATTGTACGATATATTGAAACTACTGCGCCATTTAAAATTTTTATGCTCAATTATCCTTGCATTCACAGTAAACTCAAAACCATTATTTTCCAACTCGCCAAGGTTGGTCGCGACAGAACTAAACCCTAACAGGTCCGGCAACTTGCGATCGACTAAAAGGTCCAGTGTATTCATCTTATAGTACTCAACCGATCCGTCTAACAAACCATCAAATATGGAGTAGTCTATGCCGAAGTTTAATGCCCTGGCTTTTTCCCATTTCAGGTTGGGGTTTGCCATCCTGTTGACATACAGTTGGTTGCTTTCGTATACTGTTCCTGAAATTGTCTGGTAAGGATATTTTCCAATGTTCATATCCGAAAGCGCGTCATACCGGCCCACTTCGCGGTTACCATTCTCACCCCATGAAGCACGAAGTTTTGTATAAGTGAGAATCTTGTTTTTGAAGAATCGTTCGTCAGAGATAACCCATCCCAATGCCACAGAAGGGAAGGTTCCACGAGGAAATTTCAAACCGAATGCTGAGTAACCGTCACGACGTATAGAAGCTGTTAGCATATACCTGTCGTGGTACGAATAAAAAAGCCGGGCCATCAAAGCGTCACCGGTACTGTATTCATCATTACTGCTGATGCTGTTTGAAGTACTTTTACCGGCCGTCATATTGTGATAACCCAGGGCATCGGTAGGAGAAAATCCTTGCGTCGACATGGCGTTTTGCCAGCTTTGATACTTCTCTGCATTGGCAAGTAAGGTTACATCAAACTTATGAACTTCTTTGATCGTTTTATTCCATTTGATCAAATGGTCCAATTGCCAGCTATAGATTGAACTCTGTTCACGGTTGGCCTGTCCTCCAAATTTTGCCCACTCTTCATGCAGCGCAGATTGATGGTTCATGTATTCATACCATTCAAAACGAGGGGAAAAATTCAATTGATAAGAAATTCCCAATGGGAAAGTTACCTTCGTATATAAATTATTCGTCAGCGTGTTATATACTTTCCTGCGATTTTGATATATCTTGTCATATAACGGATGCTTTGCACCTCGGCCTAAATCATCTACCGGGCTAATTCTTAAAGTCACACCATCATCTTTGTATATCGACCCCCAGGGAGAATTACCCACTATCTGGCCCCAAACGGCTCTGATTGCGCTTTCATCACGATTGGCAAATTGAGTATTGATACCCACGCTCAACCAGTTAGTTACCTTGGCATCTAAATTAAGACGACTTCTAATAGCTGTAAATTCATCACCTACTATAACACCTTCATTATTATTATATCCCAACGACCAATAATAGCTTACTTCATCCTTCTTACCAGATAAGGAGAGGTTATGATCTTGTCGAAGACCTGTCTGAAAGACCATGTCTTTCCAATTAACTGGCGTTCCTGCTTTGTAATTTTTTATTTCAACAGGCAAAAGGCCCAATCGTGGCAACCAAATATCTGTAAGTTCTCCCGTGGAACCGTCTCTCCACATCGCTTCAGTTACACCTGAAGGTAAATTAGAGGGGTCATCAAATTTGTAAAGTTTTTGATTGGTCGCAGCATTATAATAATTCAATGATTTCATAACGTCCGTGCGCCAGTCAATAAAGTCGTAGGGATCATGAACATCTTGTAAAGTGGCAATTGTTGCAACACCAACGCTTGAAGTCAGGTTAATCATCGGTTTTCCCTGTTTTCCTTTTTTTGTGGAAATAATAACTACACCGTTTGCAGCTCTGGCACCATAAACGGCCGATGAAGAGGCATCCTTTAAAACGTCAATCGTTTCGATATCATTAGGATTGATATCCTCCATTCCTCCCTGGTAAATAACTCCATCCAAAACTATCAATGGCGAAGAGCCCGTTTTAAGTGTATTATCACCCCTTATTTCCATATCGCCACCTCCCTTTGCCATGGTTGAAAAACCAATACTTAAACCGGCAACGTTGCCCCTAAGGATATCCTGTACAGATTGTGGCTTTTCATTTTCCAGCCGTTCAGTTTTTACTTGTGCAACTGCGCCGGTCAGGTCCCTCTTTTTCGCACTACCATAGCCGATTGCAACTACTTCATCAATCTGAAGTGTGCTTTCTTCCAATGTAACATTGATCACAGTTTGGCTTGCTGCATTAATTTCAAAGGATTTAAATCCAATAAATGAATAAACCAAGGTCGAATTTTGGTTTGCTACACCCAAAGAATAATTACCATCGGTATCAGTTACAGTTCCCGTAGTGGTTCCCTTAACGATAATAGTTACTCCTGGAAGTGCCTCGCCTGCTTTCGAAATTACCTTTCCTTTAACCATTTTGTTCGATTGCGCATTGACACTCCCTGGAAGAGATAGCAAACTAAACAAAAGAATCAAAGCACTTAGCAAAACAGCTCCCGATGCTTTTTTCGGACGGAGCATACATCTCAAATTTTCGCAATTTTTCTTTTTCATAGATAATCATGAATTAATTGTTTGTAAATTGTGTAAATAGTTAGTCACACTATTGAATTAATCAATTTTTAGCATTGATTAATTATTTTTTTACAAAAATATTGATTTGAGAATGATCATTCCGGTATCCTATTTGCAAATGCAAATACTATATTTGCCATATTCTAAACCCGAACGATATTTGCACGTCAAATCAAAATAACATATGAAACCATTCAAAGAAGTCATTAATTATCCTGTCAATAATTCCTTTCTGCTCAAGTTCGACGACTTCCCTCATTTTACCTTTCAGTGGCACTTCCACGACGAATACGAAATTGTATATATCCTGAAGAGTTTTGGTAAAAAATTTGTCGGTGATTCAGTTGAAGAGTTCTGCCCCGGTGATTTGTCAGTATTTGGAAGCAAACTTCCCCATTTTTATATGAATGATCAGGCATTTTACCACAACGATCCAAATTTTATGGTCAATGCTATTGTGGTTCAGTTTTCCACAAGTTACTTTCAGCCGGCACAATTGCAGCGCCCGGAATTCGGATCAGTGAAAAAATTGCTAAATCGTGCCACTGTCGGGTTATGTTTTTTGCCTGAAACAGCTGTTAAGGGAGGGGAGATACTCAAGGAGATGCTTATTACGAGCGGAATGGAACGTCATCTTTTGTTTGTAAAACTGATCGATTACCTGGGAAATTGCGAATCGCGGACCATTGCAACACCCAATTATACCAATTCAATTGATGATTTGGGTGAACCGCGTATGGCAAAGATTTATCGATTCACTACCCGAAATTACAACAGGAAAATATCACTTGAAGAAGTTGCGTCTGTGGCAGGAATGAATTCGACAGCCTTTTGCCGTTATTTCAGGCAAAAAACAGGAAAGACATTTGCGCAATTTGTAAATGAGCTACGAATCAGTTATGCCTGTAAAATCATAATTCATGGAAATCAAACTATTGCACGCATTAGTGATGAGGCCGGATTCAACAACCTGTCAAATTTTAACCGTCAGTTTAAAAGCTTTATCGGGAAGTCGCCTTCTGAGTATCGTGAGTCATTCAAGGAAAAGCAGGTGCTTTAACATTTGCGTAAAATTTGATTATTGTGATTAGTTTTATCTAAAGTGCAGGTTTTTGATTACCAAAAACTCTTTTTAACAAGGATGTAACCCGGGCATTGGCATTGGTCCGGATATTTTTTTCACGCTCTGCAATTTTCAGAAACATCCCTTTTAAAGCTTGTTGCAGCAGGTAATCTTCAAGTTTGACATCCACAGTTTTCATATTCGTGATTTTTCCTATCGCGGAGCCTGCAAGTTGGTTCCACCGGTTGGTCAGCTCATTCCACGATTGTTGTGTCGAGATGCCGGCAACGAGGTTTTTATTCAGCGATTCCCTGATTTTAGGACGATAGAGTTCGGTCAGTTGCAGGTTGGTTTTCTGCATGAAATACTGGGTCGCAGCATTATCTGGACCTCTAAGGATTTGCAGACCATCCGCAAAAGTCATTTTGCGGATGCTATTTACAAAAATTGGTTTTGCTCCCCTGGCAGCATCTTCGGCAGCCCTGTTAATACGCAGAATTACATCGTCAACGAGTTTTGAACCACCGGGTATCTTTGAAAGATTATCGGTGATTGTTTTTGCTTCAGGAGGAAGCAATATCTTAACATCCATATCCTTGAGGTATCCGTCGATGGCTGATAAATGTGTAACTGAACTGTCGGTACCAACCAGCAAAGCATCTTTAAGTCCTCCAACAATTTCAGCATTGGAGAGCGGTAAACCCTGGTTCGCGACTGTTTTTGCAATCTGGGTAAGTTCGGTACATGAATTTGCTACGATAAATAAAAGGAGGAAGGTGATAATTTTTACTTTATGCATGTAATTTATTTTATTGATGCGCGACAAAAGTAACAGGACCATCCGGTTTTATACGAGGAAGCCGGTTAATAATTCAATTAACCTTTATTGATTGTCGCAATCTTACCCAGTTTAAACCAGTTACAGAACCGCATAATTGATTTGCCTTAATCGGGGGTTTGTGTATTCACCATCCAGGAGGAGAAGATATTCAAGTAATTCCAAAACGAATAGAGGACTTCAACTGGAATTTCGGGTTTTGAAAGGACCCGGGCATAACACTGCAACCAGATAATCCGGGCTTCAGCCGTAATTTCAACGACATTGTGCCTTTTAACCAACATCGGCTTACCACGGTTTTCGTGGTAATAGGGATGACCACCCAAAATCTGAATAAAGAAGTCGGAAGAATTAAGTTTCGCTTTTTCCAGGGGCTCCCCGGCGGGAGGAAAAAGAGACGAAATTGTACTTTTCTTTATTAAATCGTAATGATCGCTTACCAATTTACGGATTCCTTCTTCGGTCAAGAGTTTAAGAAATGCAGGTGAAGGTAAGGTAACCGGTGGTCTTTGTCCGAATTCAAAAGGTGTGATTGAAAATTCCATCTGGGTTTCAATATTTATCTAAATACATAAACCATAACATCCGTATTTGCGTATTTATTTATGTACCTGCATACACATTTATTTGCCTGAATACCTGCGTACCTGTTTGTGTACGGTTGTCCGCAGGGATGTGTGTTGGTGCGGAGATACAGGAGTACGTTGGTGTGTTGTTACATCCTTACGTTTGTCCGTTTTTACTTATTTCCGTACATCGGTTTATCCGTATCGTCCTACCTGTGTGCATGGGCAGATATTTCCGTTTGTCTGTCCCTGTATCTGTGCATAAATAAGACCGTATTGTCGTACCTGCAAACATCCCTACGTGTGTACCGACGTTGCAAATAAACGGCTTTCAAACGGCCCGTTTTTACATTTCAAGGGCTTGACGATAAGTGGCACCGATTTGATCAGTTGTGGCATAATACGCTACTACATGAGTGTTTGGCCGGTCATCTACCTTTGAGCCGGGAAGCATTCTGAGCATTGAAAATGCCATTATCAGTTCATGCAGCTTTTATGATCTTCCAGTAAAAGGCAGATTTTATTTGCTTCGGGCAAATAGCAAGCTGTGTTTCGGGTTACCCGAAACCATTCCGGTAACCCGAAACTGCTTGCCCCACAAGGGGGATAAAGCAACCTCCGAAGTCGGTTGCTTTTTGAAAGATTAAAGGCAGGTTTAAACCCTGCTCCGGATGCTTTGATGTAAATACTTTAAATGATATGGAAAAGGAAAAGAAGACATCCAGTAATCGGGGAAAAGGAGGGCGCCCGCAGGAGGACGACCCCGCTTCACATTGCGTAATGGTGCGCTTTAATAGTGCTGAGAACGCACAATTTATGACCTTGTTCGAGCAATCGGGTATGCACGCCAAGGCGCTTTTTATCAAAGCCCGGGTGTTCGATCAAACATTCCAGGTGGTGAAAACAGACCGCGCTGCTCTGGAATATGTGACCAAACTGACATCGTTTTACGCACAATACCGTGCGTTGGGTGTGAATTATAACCAGGTGGTAAAAGAGCTACATTCACATTTTTCGGAGAAAAAAACGCTGGCATTGTTGTATAGATTGGAAAGTATTACAAGGGAACTGGTGGTACTG
>Ga0209585_10001087_pt1 | contig 10594 bp, 7 predicted proteins | sample NGEPerone_FD_185491 | JGI IMG/M metagenome (GOLD analysis project Ga0209585, IMG submission 185491) | Arctic peat soil microbial communities from the Barrow Environmental Observatory site, Barrow, Alaska, USA - NGEE Permafrost154B-one... | ecosystem: Environmental > Terrestrial > Soil > Wetlands... | reverse complement strand
CCGTGCCCCCGACCCCCACTCTCCCCCCGCCGGGCGGAGCGGGTCCAGAGGCGTGAGCGGAGGGTCGGGACAGACTCGGGCGTTGTTCGGGAGCCATCCCTTCCGGCTGTACCTGACGGCCCAGCTGCTCGGCGGCAGCGGCATGTGGATGCTGCGGATGGCCAAGGACTGGCTCGTCCTCGAGCTCACCGGCAGCCCAGCCGCCGTCGGCGTCGTCGTCGCGCTGCAGTTCCTCCCGCTGCTGATCGTCGGCCCGCTCGGCGGGGTGATCGCCGACCGGCACGACAAGCGCCGCCTCGTCCTGGGAGCCCAGACCGCGTCGGCGCTCGTTGCGGTGGCACTCGCCGTGCTCACCCTGACCGGCACGGTCGCAGTCTGGCACCTCTATGTCCTGGCGGTGGCGCTCGGCCTGGTCGCCGCGATCGAGATGCCGGCGCGCCAGGTGCTGGTCAACGAGGTCGTCGGGGACTCCGGGCTGCGCCCCGCAGTCAGCCTGACCAATGCCGTCGGCCAGGGCGGCGGCCTGGTCGGCCCGGCCCTTGCCGGCTTGGTGATCGCTGAGGTCGGCCAGGGTTGGGCCTTCGGTGTCAACGCTCTCGTGTGCGTGGCGGTCGTCGCCCTCATCGCCGCGATCCGCCCCGGCTCGCTGCATCGGGCGCCCACCACCGGCCGCACCCGGGGTCAGCTGCGTGAGGGGTTCGGCTACGTGACCAGCCGTCCGCACCTGCTGGGCGTCGTGGTCCTCGCAGGGTTCATGGGCGCGCTCGGGCTCAACGGCCCGGTGGTCCTGTCGACCTTCGCCCAGGAGGTCTGGGGAACCGGTGCCCGTGGCTTCGGTCTGTACAACTCGGCGAGCGCGGTAGGGGCCGTGGTCGGCGCCGTCGTGGCCGCGCGCCGTGGCCGACTCAGGCTTCGGACGGTCGTCCTGGGGGCCGCGCTGTTCGGCGCGGCCGAGATCGTCGCCGCCGCGATGCCGACCCATGCGGCCTTCCTGACGATGCTCGCCGTCGTGGGCGCGGCCACGCTGTTCTTCCTGACCAGCGCAGCAACCTACGTGCAGCTCGCGGCCGAGCCGTCGGTCCGCGGTCGCGTGATGGCGATCTACTCCCCGGCGCTGCTCGGCGGCCACGCGTGCGGGGGCCTGCTCCAGGGGTGGTTGGCCGAGCAGCTCGGTGTCCGTCTCGGCCTGGCCGTGACGGGCGCGCTCGCCCTGGTCGCAACCGCCGCCGTCGGGCTCGTCCTCCTGCGCCGGTGGCCTCCGTACCCACATGACACACCCCCGCCCCTCTGACCCTCCGCCCGACCCTGGCCATCCCCGACCCAGCTCAAGGTCGTCGAGATGAGGTGGGCGCGGGCGCTGATGGGGGTCATCTTCACGGCACTGGGCACGATGGGCGCGATCATCGCGCTCGGCTGGGTGATCGGTCGCCACGGACACTCGGAGCGGCCGGGCCCGCCGTTCTCGCCCGGCTCGTGTTCACCGTCGCGACGCCGTGTCTGCTGCTCGTCACGGTCGCCCATGCCGACCTGCACCTGCTCTGTCCCGATCGGCCCTCGTCACGGCGCTCAGCACGTCGACGGTCGTGCTCATCGCGCTCGTCGTGCTGCGTGGGCTGTGGCGACGGTCAGCGGCGGACGTCACCGTCGCGACCCTCGCATCCTCGTAGGTCAACGCGGGGAACCTTGGGCTGCCCCTCGCGTTGTACCTGCTGGGCGACGCCGTCGCCGTCGTGCCCCCGCTCCTCTACCAGCTGCGATCCTCGCGCCGGTCGCGTCGTAACGGCACTCGGCCGCGGGCCGGATGGTCAGGGTGGTCTCGCTCATGGTGGTCGTCCTTCGTCGTGAGGTGCGTCGGTCAGGGGCGCGCCGCGAGAGCGACGGCCTGCGCAGTGAGCTCGGTGATGCCGGCGAAGTCGCCCGCCTTCACGCGGTCGCGCGGGACCATCCATGAGCCACCGACGGCGGCAACGGCGGGGATGCTCAGGTAGTCGTGCAGGTTCTTCGGGCCGATGCCGCCGGTGGGCACGAAGGTCACGCCGCCGCTCGATCGCCCGGGTCATGTCGGCCGACGTGTAGGCGCGCACGCCGACGACCGTCTGCTCCTTGAAGCACACGGCCTGCAGGTCGAGCGGCGTCGGCTGCTTGTAGACCCCGACGACGACGATGCGCCCGAGGACCCGGGTCGCGGCGGTGAGCTCGGCGGCGACAGTCGGGTGGGCCGCGGAGTCGAAGGTCGTGTCCGCGGCCTCGCCGTCGGTCAACGGCGCGAGGGTCTCGACCATGGTCGAGCCGTCGGCCACGACCGTGAAGCCGAGGCCCTCGGCGACCTGCCGACGCCACGGACTGGGCTCGGTGATGACGACCGTCCCGGCACACTCCACCGTGCGGCGCTTGAGCTCATCGTAGGACTCCTCGGTGTACCAGGCCAGGTGCGGGGTCAGGACGACCGAGTCGAAGCCCATCAGCGGATGGCCCGGCGGCAGGGGCTCGGTCTCATGGACGTCGATCGCCGCACCACGGATCGAACCGGTGCGCAGAGCCGCCACGAGCGCACCGGTCTCGACGACCCCGCCACGGCTGGTGTTGACCAGGATCGCGTCGGTGCGCATCGCGGCGAGCTCGCGGGCCCCGATCATCGCGCGGGTGGTCTCGTTCAGCGGGGTGTGCAGCGAGACCACGTGGGACCGCTCGAGCAGCTCGTCGAGGCTCACCAGGGGGAAGCCGCCGAAGGCGTCCGAACCCGGCTCGGCAGCGATGTCGTAGCCGAGCACCTCGTACCCGAGGCCGGCCGCCTTGCGTGCGGTCGCGGTACCGATCAAGCCCATCCCCACGATGCCGAAGACCCGCCCGGAGGTCTGGTAGAGCGGACGGACCGCGACCAGGTCGAACGAGCCGTTGCGCATGCCGCGGTCGAGCCGCGGGATGCCGCGGGCTGCCGCGAGGGTCAGCCCGATGGCGTGGTCGGAGACCGACTCGGTGCCGTAGTCCGGCACGTTGCACACCGCGATGCCACGCTCGGTCGCCGCCGCCACATCCACCGAGTCGACCCCGACGCCGTACCGGCCGATCGCGCGCAGGCTCGGGAGCCCGTCCATCACTTCGGCCGTGATCTCGGCATACTGGACCAGGATCCCATCGGCCCCGGCGGCGTTGGCGACCAGCTCGGCAGCCGACCGGGACCGGGTCACGACCAGCTCGGCACCGACCGGGTCGGTGACCTCGTGCTCACGGTCGAACGAGTCATGATCACACTCGGTGATGACGATCCTCGTTGTCGGCGATGGCGTCATCACCTCGCCAGTCCCCGGGTCCGGAGCGCGGCCCACAGGTCGGCGGGTACCTGCGTGCGCGAGCGCGAGACGTTCGAGGCGACCTGCGCGGCGGTCCGGGCGCCCACGACCGTTGCGATGACGGCGGGATGCGTGCGGACGTACGCAAGGGCGGCGTCGGGCAAAGTGACCCCGGACTGCTCGCAGACATCAGCGATCAGGTGCACCCGCGCGAGAACCTCCGGCGGCGCCGCCGCGTAGTCGTACCTCGCATCCCGCGCGGGGCGGTTCTGGGCCAGCAGCCCGGAGTTGTAGACCCCCGCGATCACCACGCCGACACCGTGCTCCAGGGCGGCCGGCAGCACGTCGGTCAGGGCCCCCCGCCCGTTGCGCGACGGAGCGCGAGGCGGTAACTTGGCGGGAAAGCGCTTACCGCACGCCCTCGGTACTGTCGCCGATCGCACGCACGACCACCAGCGCAGTCCTCATTGCAACCAGCGCCCGGAGATCTCATCGCCGCACTACCTCGTCCATCAATGAAACGATTCACAGCCGGTTCAACGACGCACGCGGAGAAGCCCATGCATCGACAGTCCTTCCCACCCCGACACCGCCGCGCCGCGCGCGCCGGCGCCGCGACCCTCGCCTCGGCCGCGCTCATCCTCACGTCGGGCGCGCTGGCCGCATCCGCCGCACCCGATGACGGGCTGTGGCGCTTCGACTTCCAACCGGCCGGCGCCCCCCTGGCGGAGGGCTACACCGAGGTCACGAACACCACCGCCTACGACGCGGCGACCGGTTTCGGGTTCGCCAGCACGGCCGACCTGATCTCGCGCAACCGCGGCGGTGACGACGCGGTCGCGGGCGACTTCGTGGCCGGTCCCTCCTACACCTTCCTCGCCGACGTACCGAGCGGCTCCTACACGATCGTCGCCACGGCCGGGGACACCACCGCCTCCAACCGCACCGCGTTCACGATCGAGGGCACGGACTTCGGGAGCTACTCCACCGCCTCCGGCACCGTCCAGGAGCACGTCTTCGAGCCGGTCATCGTGGAGGACGGCCAGCTCACGGTGCAGCTGAGCGGGAACCCCGGACGCATCAACGGCATCGAGGTGCTGCCCACCCTGGACGCGCCCACGGACTTCGCCGTCACCGACGTCGACGCCTCCACCGACCCGGGCGCCGTCACGCTGTCCTGGACCGGGGAGGAGCACTTCACCTCCTACCGCCTCTACCGCGCGACCGAGGGTGCAGACGCCACGGCCCTGGCCGACGTCGAGGGCACCGAGTACACCGACACCGACGTCACCGTCGGGCACAGCTACGACTACTACCTCGTGGGCGTGGACGCAGACGGACGGGAGTCCTCGCCGTCGGAGACGCTCACCGTGAGCGTCGTCGACCCCGACGTCGCTCCCCCGGCGGCGCCGACCGACCTGACCGCCACGAGCGTGGAGAAGAACTCGATCACCCTCGCCTGGTCGCCGGTGGAGGGAGCCCAGTCCTACGACGTCTACCGCTCGCGCAGCGCCGACGGGCCGTTCGACTTCCTCGCCCGCGTCGCTGACCCCGGCTACACCGACGCCGACGTCCTGACCACCGTGGCTTACTACTACCGCGTCGCCGCCGTCAACGCCGGCGGTCTGTCCGAGCCCTCGGAGGTCCTCGAGGTCCCGGCCGCCACGACCCTGGTCCGCGAGGCCGAGTACCTGGACCGCGCACCCGTGGCCATCGCACAGGAGGACGGCGTCTACGTCGGCTGGCGCATGCTCGGCCTGGACCCGGAGGACATCGCCTTCCACGTCTACCGCGACGGAACCCGGATCACCGACGAGGCCCTCACCACCAGCACCAACCTGCTCGACCCGGAAGGTGCCGAGACCTCGACGTACCGGGTGAGCGCCGTCGTCGACGGTGTGGAGACCTGGGCGACGGAGGACTTCGCACCCTGGTCGCAGGAGTACCTCGAGATCGCCCTGGACAAGCCGGCGGACGGTGCGGTCAACGGCTCGCCGTACACCTACATCGCCTCCGACGCGAGCGTCGGTGACCTCGACGGCGACGGGCAGTACGAGATCGTCCAGATCTGGAACCCGTCCAACGCCCAGGACAACTCACGCAGTGGCTACACCGGTGAGGTCTTCATCGACGCCTACACCCTCGAGGGCGAGAAGCTGTGGCGCATCTCCATGGGCCGCAACATCCGGGCCGGAGCGCACTACACCCAGCTGCTCGTGTTCGACTTCGACGGCGACGGCAAGTCCGAGATCATGGTCAAGACCGCGGACGGCACGGTCGACGGCGTGGGTCAGGTGATCGGTGACGAAAACGCCGACTACCGCACCAGCGCCGGTTACGTCCTGTCCGGCCCGGAGTTCCTCACCGTCTTCGACGGCGAGACCGGTGCCGCCATCGACACCGTCGACTACACCCCGCCCCGGGGCAACGTCTGCGACTGGGGCGACTGCTACGGCAACCGCGTCGACCGGTTCCTCGCCGGGGTTGCCTACCTCGACGGGGAGTCGCCGAGCGCGATCTTCTCCCGCGGCTACTACACCCGTTCCGTGCTGGCAGCCTACGACTTCGACGGGACCGACCTCAGCCTGCGCTGGGTGTTCGACTCCGACCAGGTCGGCAGCGACTGGGAGGGGCAGGGCAACCACCAGCTGTCCGTGGCGGACGTGGACGGCGACTCCCTCGACGAGATCGTGTTCGGCGCCATGACGATCGACGACGACGGGACGGGCCTCTACAACACCCGGCTCGGTCACGGCGACGCCATGCACGTCAGCGACTTCGACCCGAACCGCGACGGCCTGGAGGTGTACTCCGTGCACGAGTGCATGAGCTGTTCCGGCAACCGCGGGGCGACGTTCCGTGACGCCGCCACCGGCGAGATCCTCTGGTCCGTCCCGTCCGACCGGGACACCGGGCGTGGGACCTCCGGAGACATCGACCCCCGATACGAGGGTGCCGAGTCGTGGTCCGTCGGGGCCGACGGCGCCTGGAACCAGCGCGGCGGCAGCCTCATGTCCGCGGACGGTGAGCTGATCGACACCACCATCCCAGCGGCGAACTTCGTCACCTGGTGGGACGGCGACCTGCTCCGGGAGATCACCGACCACGAGTTCGACGAGACGACCCGCACCGGGGTGCCGACGCTGAGCAAGTGGGACTGGGAGACCAGCACCGAGGTGGAGCTCGTCCGGTTCGAGGGAACCCTGTCGAACAACGACACCAAGGGGAACCCGGTGCTCCAGGCGGACCTGTTCGGGGACTGGCGCGAGGAGCTGATCTTCCGCACGACGGACTCCTCCGCCCTGCGGTTGTACAGCACGTCGGACGTCACCGAGCACCGGCTGCGCACGCTCATGCACGACCCGGTCTACCGGCTGGGCGTGGCGTGGCAGAACGTCGCCTACAACCAGCCCCCGCACACCAGCTACTTCCTGGGTGAGGGCATGGAGACCCCGGCCGCGCCGAGCATCGGCTACGTCAACGACCCGGGCAACCCGCCCGAGGTCGTCCCCGGTCCCGCGACCGGAGCGCCCGAGGTTGGCAACCTGTCCATCGACGATGACCGCGGGGACTCGGACGGGTCCTTCACGCTCACGGTGCGGATCCCGCGGGGCCAGAACGCCTACCAGGTGGTCTGGTACGTGGACGGGCAGGCGATCGGGGACCAGCTGCTCCCGGACCGCACCCCGGACGAGCAGATCGCCACGGTCGAGATCTCCGGACTCTCCAACGGCTGGCACGAGCTCAGCTGTGAGCTGGTCAACCAGCACGGCAGCACCGACTGCAAGACGATCAAGGTCCGGGTCGTGGATCCGTCCCCGGCTGAGAACCGGACCGGCGCCGTCGAGACGCCGTAGCCGGAGCCGACCGGTGGCCGCGCCCCGCTCCTGCTCACGCAGGGACGGAGTGCGGCCTTCGGCTCTCCCGGGCCGGGCCGGATGCCCGTGCGGTCGGATGCCCGTGCGCTCGTACGCGGGACGCGTTCAGCCTCCTCGCCGGCTCGGCGCCCGTCACCGGATTCGGTGCGTTGGCACCGGCGTGCTGAGGGCTGCCCTCAACCTGTCATCCAGTCCTCGATTGACGTGGAGACGTCCGCCCCGGTATCGACAGCTTCCTTCACGGCGAGGCTGATGAGCTGATCCTGGCAAGCATCAGCGAGTGGAGCGGGCTCATCGCCGGTTCCGCGACACCACTCACCCATCCGCTCGAGCAATGTCGCGATCGCGATCTCCTCGTCGGCGAAGCGTGCCCCCTGGTAGGGGTTCCGGTAGTGGACGCGACCGTCGAAGCTGATGTGATCGAGGTCGAACCCCTCGAGGTTGAGGTCCCAACCGGTCTGACGGCCCTCAAGACTGGACTCGAGGACCGTGCTGGCGTCGATGAGCCTGAGCACACGGTTGTCGGAGATCTCGCCCCGGCTTCCGCGGATCAGAAGCCGACGCGCCCGGAGCGGGTTGTGCCATTGATTCGTAGTGAAGTCATAGACGCCCATGCGCCCACCGAAGTCGATCGTGGCCAGAACGGTCTCGGGCGTCTTCTCGTCGGTGCCGCCGACCCAGCCCTCGCGTGTCACCGGGTCGGACAGCGGTCCGCCGTCACCACCCGCTCCTTACGACTCGATGCCGTCTCGTCCCACAGCGGCGAGCGGCTCCAGCTCCGCCCAAAGGTCGTCCAGGATATCCCACTCTGCCAGCTCCAGGGTCTGGTCGATCCGCTTCGGGCTGGACATGCCGACCATCGTGGAGGCGATCCGCGGCTCGCGCAAGGAGAACTGCAGGGCAGCCGCAGCCAACGGGATACCCCGTGACTCGCACGCCTCCTGCATCGAGCGGACCCGGTCGCGTGTCACTTCACCGGCCGGGCGGTAGCAGTAGTTGGGGTGCTCATCGGGACCCTTGACAAGCATCCCGCCTCCATAGGGTGCGCCGTTGACGAACGCCACACCACGAGCAGCGGCGTCCTCAATCAGCGGCTCGGCCGACTGGTCCACGAGTGTCAACGCCGGGCGAACCTTGACCCCTTTTTGCCGATTGAACTTTGACCCCCCCTGGGTCTGTTTTCGATGGTTACTTGATCGTCTCGGCTGCTGCGGGTGGTGGCCCGGCGCGGTGCGCGCGGGTGCGGTAGGAGTCGCCGTCCAACGGGATGACGTGGGCGTGGTGGACGAGGCGGTCGATGGTGGCCGCGGCCACGACGTCGTCGCCGAGGGTCTCTCCCCAGCGGGAGAACGCGAGGTTGGACGTGACGATCACGGACCCGGTCTCGTAGCGTGAGGCGATGAGCTGGAAGAACAGCGCGGCCGACGCGGCGTCGAACGGGAGGTAGCCGACCTCGTCAATCACTAGGAGTCGGTAGCGGTTCAGGCGGCGCAGCTCGAGCTCGAGGCGGCCGTGGTCGTGGGCGTCGGCGAGGCGGGTGATCCATCCGGTCGCGGAGTTGAACGCGACCGGGTAGGCGGCCTCGGCGGCCTTGATCGCCAGTGCGATCGCGAGGTGCGTCTTGCCGATCCCGGGCGGGCCGAGCAGGACGACGTTCTCCTTGCGGGCCACGAACGTGGTCGTGGCCAGGTGCGCGATCACGTCACGCGGCGCGGTGGGCAGGTGGGCGAAGGTGAAGTCCTGAAGGGTCTTGATCTGCGGGAACCTCGCCGCGCTCAGGCGCATCTTGGTGCCGTTCGCGACCCGGGAGGCGACCTGGCGGCCCAGGACGGCGGCGAGGTACTCCTCGTGGGACCAGCCCTCCTCGCGGGCCTGGTCGCCCAGCGCGGTGAACGTCGCAGCGATCACGGGCGCCTTGAGTTCGCGGGCCAGGAAAGTGACCTCCCCGGTCACGTCCTTGCCCACCAGCGCGCTCATCGGCGCGGTCATCGAACGACCTGCAGAGTCGGCGCCACCGCGGGGAAGGGTGGTCCGGCGGGCAGGTTGAACACCTCGTCGTAGTGCGACAGGGCCCGCTGACCCACCGCAGTCCCGGGGGCGGGGACCGGTCCGCGCATCGCGGCGGTGCGCGCCCGGAACGCCGTGCGCAGCTGCCCGGCCATCACGACATGGGCCGGATCGGTGATCGTCTGATGCGTCGACCAGGACCGCACATGCGCGGCGACCTGGGTCCCCGCGCAGGTCACGACCACCTCACCCAGGCCCGCGTGGACGTCCACGAACCGGCCGATCATCGTGGGGTCGACGGAGTAGTCGTTGCCGTCCACCCGCACGTAGTAGTCCCGCGCCAACCGCACCCGACTCGACGCCCCGACCGTGGGCGCGACCGGCGGCAGGGCGCCCATCGCCGCGATGTCCTGGGCGACCAAGACCCCGGGGCGTTGTCCGGTGCGGCGCAGCATCCGGGAGTTCGCCCGCGGCAACCACGCGGCCAGCTGGGTGTTGTAGTCCCCAGGGCTCGTGAACGACCGCCCCGGCATGAACGAGGTCTCGAAGAACCCGTTCGCCCGCTCGATGACGCCCTTGGTCTCCGGGTCGCGCGGCGCGGCCTGGTAGATCCTCGTCCCGAGCGTGCCCGCGAACGACCTCGCCGACAACGTCAGCCGGCGATGTTGACCGATGCCCGGCTCGTTGTCCCAGACCAGCATCTTCGGGACCCCGCCCAGCCCGGCCAGCAGTTGCCACATCCCCGCGACCAGGTCCCCGGCCTGCCTCGAGGGCAGCAGCAACGCCATGATGAACCCCGAGTACGCGGCCACCATCGTCAGGACCGGCGGGCTGGTGAGCACCTTCAGGGCGACCGGGACTACATCGCCCGGGAACCACAGGTCGCACTGCACGATCTCCCCAGCCGCATATGTCGTGCGGTCGGCCGGGTCGGGCGGGCTGAACAACGGCCGCAGCAACGCGACCCGCGCCCGCAACACCGACGAGGAGTGCTCCCACCCGATCCGCTCGGCGATCACCGACGCCGGCATCTCGGGGAAGCCCGTCAACAACCGGCGGATCGCCGGCTCGAACTCATCGACCCGCGAGCCCCGCGGCGCCCGGGAGTACTTCGGCGGAGCATCTGCGGCCAACGCCGAACGGACCGTGTTCCTCGCCAACCCCAACCGCCGCGCGATCGCCTTGACCCCCACGTGCTCCGACCGGTTCAACCGGCGGATCTCTGCCCAATCCTCCACTTTGATCACTCCCTCACTCTGGACCGAGGGGGGGTCAACGTTCGCTCGGCACCAGGGGGTCAGTGTTCACTCGGCGTCGACAAGGAAGTCGATGTGTCGCGGGCGCAGTGCGATCAGCTCGCCCCAGCGCAGGCCGGTCTCGATGTCGGTGACGATGAGGTCCTTGAAGCGATCGGGGATC
>Ga0209585_10001085_pt1 | contig 10607 bp, 8 predicted proteins | sample NGEPerone_FD_185491 | JGI IMG/M metagenome (GOLD analysis project Ga0209585, IMG submission 185491) | Arctic peat soil microbial communities from the Barrow Environmental Observatory site, Barrow, Alaska, USA - NGEE Permafrost154B-one... | ecosystem: Environmental > Terrestrial > Soil > Wetlands... | reverse complement strand
GAATAAACGCTGAAATAAGAGTGTACATCCCCATCTCCTAGCCATTTAGTGCACATATAGTAATAATGATCCGAAGTTAGCAGGTGCTTCCATATACGCAGGATTTGAGGGTCTCCTGTTTTTCTTACAAAGGGTTCAAGCAACTTTGTTTCTTCAAAACAACGTCTTTGCATATCGTTTCCAAGCCATGCGCTTGTATCACGTTCCATATCAGCCCAGGAAATGGTGGAAAAATCTCCTACATCTATCTCGGCTACAGGTGAGTATTTTTCGACAATCTCGAGAGGAGTGCTGAAACTAAGGTTATTCTTTAAGACTTCTCCAGGCAGTTTTTGCAGAAAGGCAAAAATTCCGGTTTCTTCCCACTGGTGCTCTCCAAATGTCTCATAATCCATAAAGATATTAACACAGTCCTCTTTAACCCCTGAGGCCCATAATGCCCATTTTTCCGCAGTCAGAGGATATCCTTCCCACCACCTTGCCGAAAAACGGTATCCTATATCATCACTCAGCTTGTAATTTCTGAAAATAATGGGGAGTCCTGAACCTTTTGCCCTGTAAAGTAAGTTAGGGGATCTTCCTTCAAGCATATGATCCGCGCCTTCAGTAAGAATTGCCCTATAACCAAGGTCAGAAACAATTTTTGCTATTGTATTATTGTAGAGCAGTTCGGTGTTCCTAAATACCTGAGGTTTAACTCCCAGGAGGTCAAACATGAGTTCTCTATGTTCCTTTATCTCTTCGATAAATTCTGTTTTATTCTCATAAAGACTTGAAAGGGAATGATAGAACGTCTCGTCCAGGAATTCCACTGCTCCTGTTTCCGCCATCTGTCGGAAGCCTTCGAGCACTTCTTTTCCCCACAGCTCGCATTGTTCTAGCAAAGTTCCGGTAACAGAAAGAGAAAACCTGAATTTTCCTCCATGCTCGTCAATAGAATCCAGAAGGACTTTGTTTGTAGGGATATAGCATTTCCTAGCTACCCTTTCAAAGATTTCCCTGTTGCTTCTCTCGTCAAAATAGCGGTAAAAGCCTGACCTGTCATCAGGCCAGAACCTGCGCAATCTAAAGGGCTGATGCAACTGGAAATACATGCAAACTGAGGTCATGCTTCCTCCTGAAGGACAGCTCTCCTGAAATCAGACAGGATGGAAAAATAGTTCACAGCTCTTTCATATCCATCCCTCATGTTTTCAGAGTTCATGGAAAAGAGTATTTCGCTCTGCTGCAGGTAGCCGAATACCTGTTTCAGTTTCCAGTAATCCTTACTTTCCTTAAGCTGTGAAAGCTCCTCTCCAACTCTCACCAGTTCTCGCAAGTAGAGCTGCTGAGCATGATTTCCTACTGCATTATGCATTCCATAACGGATTGTTTGTTCGGTTCCTAGAGTGGGTAGCCTTAAAGGCGGAAATCTCTTTACAGCTTCAGATGGTGTGAGCATTTCAATGCCCCGGATTTTGAGGGCGCTTGGAAAATTCCGGATAAAATCGGCTATAGGACTATTATTCCTGTAATGAATACATAGATTTGTATAGTTAAAATAAAGGGTCAGGACATCACCGTCCATATTTGCGATCCAGTCCGCGAACTTTTCAGGAATAAGAGGGTATCCTTCCCAATCTTTATCCGAAAAACGCAGCTCAAGATCTTCGCTAAGGTTTATATGCCTTAACAGAGTCGGAAGATGATTTTCAAAGACACTTACAGGATCGTATTCACTTACAAGGTTTCTTGACCCTTCGGCAATTATGCACCTGAAACCCATCTCGCTAAGCATGCGTTCTACCCTTTCGGTGTACAGAAGTTCGGTATTTACGAAAGTTTTGGGGGTAACTCCGAAAAGTTCCCTGATCATCTCCCTGTAGATGCGAACTTCCTCCTGAAACAAGGAAAGGTCGGGATATAGTGAACTTAGGGAATGGTAACTGCAGCTTCCTGTAAATTCCACGCTTTCGCTTTCTCCGAGTTCGCGGAAGGATTCGAGAAGCTCAGGATCCCACCTGCATTGCTCAAGGAAAGGCCCGGATAGATCAAAGGAATATCTTCCTCCTTTTTCTACTGATTCTAGAAAAAAGTCATTAAGCCGCAAAAATTGTTTGCTTGTTTTTAAAAATCTAGAGAAAATGTTTTTCCGGTCAAAATACCGGTCCACTTCAGGCACCCCAGAAAAACCCTCTACAGGCCAATACCATTTCGGACTGTAAGGCAGATGCACTCCCATACAGATGCATACAGCTTTCATAACAAAGTAATCTAGTGCGGAAACCTACTAAAAACTATTGTTTGGCGACTTATTTCAGGCATTCAGTAAAATTCATAAAAATACCAGATTATTGTATCCTTAAATGAGTTAGCATGTCCAATTTTTTCAGACATTTCGATACTTGATACCACAGGCAATCTTGAAAAATGCTCTATTTTCTGGGCGTTATTGAGCAGGAGAAACCAGGATGAAATAAGAATCATTTCCTCTAAAATCTTCGATCTTGCCGTCAACTATTTAAAAGAGGAAGGATATTTCAATATTCTTGTCAGGGGCTGTGGCCTAGTCCGGCATGGCGATGGGCTCCAGCGGATAAATGATGAACAACGGGTATACTGAGTCTTTCCCGACGGGGCAGGACAATGAGGAACCGTTGGAGCACTGATAGATGCTCACCAGAACTAAAACTGTTAAAGCAGTTGTTCGGAGATACCCGTCGATCGTGAGTTCGAATCTCACCAGCCCCACCTTTTTTGTTTTATTTTGTTTCCTGCACTAATTCTTTTAACATTTTTAGCTGTTATAAAACTGTTATCATAAATTTTTGAAACCTTTGTACTTTTACTTGTTAAGATTAAAAAGTTAAGAAATTTAAAGAGCAATACTTTCACCTCGCTCCCCTAACAATTAATACATTTCATCTCCAATCTTCTTCTGTACCCCCTCAATAACAACCGAGGTTCCCACTTTGAGACGAGAAAAAGAAGAGATAGCTGTTCTTGTCAGATCCACCCCTGAAAAAAGTAAAAAGGATGGGAATGGGCATCCTGTCGGAGTGACTGGCATCAATAAAGACGGAGAATTGCTGAGGCTGTATCCGTTTGGGTTCAGGTATGGGGAAGGGCTGGTTGATTTCAGGAAAAATGACCTGCTTGAGGTCACAGTTACTAAGCCTGAACATGATATAAGGTGGGAGAGCAGGAAAGTCCTCAGTTATGTGAACCTGCAGAGTCCCCTTAAAGAGAGGGAAATAAAAGAGCTTGTCCTGCCTCTCGTAAAGTCTGTAGAAAGGCTGAATACCGAGGGAGAGAGTCTGGGAGTGGTAAAACCTGAGATTCTGGATATCGAGATAAAGGTAAACAGCATCGAGACCTACGACAGACAGCAGTATTTTAACCTTATGGGAGACTTTCTGGAAAAAGGAGAAAGAGCCGGAATGCCGGTGGAAGTAAGGTACATTTTCAGATGCGAAGGGGAAGAGGCCTGCAGAGGACATAAAATTATCCTGCTCGACTGGGAATTCAATGAAACTATACGGAATATTATAAGGGACGAGCAGGAACCTGCGGGTGTAGAAAGGAAAATAAGAGAGCATTTCTTTAATCTGATGCAGGAGAAGGAGCTATACTTCATAATGGGGACTCATTTCACTTATGGAACCTGGATGATCGCAGGAATTTTCTGCCCGGAAAAAAATGGTAGGAACCAGAGCAGTCTCTCTGGTTTCTAAAAAGAGGATATTAAGGTAAGGAAGCAGCATTGAAGCCCGAGTTTCGCTTCGGGACCAGAAAAATCTATGATTTTTCTTTTAGTTGCGATGTGATCGCAACAACACGAGGTCCTTCTCGCTTCGCTAGAGGACTAAGGTAAATTACCTGAGTTCCTACACGTCAAACGAAGAGATTATAGCCCGATTACAGAAACTCTTATTCCTCATATTCTTTTTCTAAAAAAGCCTCCAACCTGTCCATGCCTTCCTTTATATTTTCGATGCTGTTGGCATAGGAAAAACGCAGATATCCCTCTGCCCCGTTCCCGAAGTCGATTCCAGGAGTCACTGCAACACCTGCCTCGTTAAGAATGCGTCGGCTTAATTCCAGAGAGTCGTTGCTGTATTTGCGAGCATCGGCAAGGACATAGAAAGCTCCCATTGGCTCTTTGCGGACATCGAGTCCCATACCCAGGAGCCTCTTCAGCATATATTGGCGGCGCGTATTGTAGGTCTGTATCATCTCGGCAACGTGTTCCTGGGAACCTCTCAAGGCTGCAATTCCTGCTTCCTGGACAAAGGAGTTGGCACAGATGAAAAAGTTTTGATGTATTTTCTGAATCGCACGAACACAATCTGGTGGACAGATAATGTAGCCCAGTCTCCAGCCGGTCATCGCATATAGTTTAGAAAAGCCGTTAAGGACAAAGGCATTATTCGTATATTCCAGGATTGTGTGCTCTTCTCCACTATAAATCAAGCCCTGGTAGATTTCGTCCGAAACGATAGGAATTCCTCTTTCGCCTGCTACCGCGGCAAGGTCCTGCAAGCTTTCAGGAGACATTACATGTCCACCAGGATTTGAAGGACTGTTGATAAGAATGGCTTTTGTATTTGAACTCAGGCACTGCCTTACCGTTTCCGGTTCGAGGGCAAAGCCGTTCGTCTCGTTCGTGTAGACGTAAACAGGGGTTCCGCCCAGGTATTTCACAAAATTGGGGTAGCAGGCATAATGAGGGTTCGACATGATTACTTCGTCCCTCTTTTCAAGCAGAGCCATAAAAACCATCAGTAGACCAGGGCTCGTCCCAGACGTTACAATGATCTGATTCGGGCTAAGGTCAACCCCAAACTTTTGATGATAGGATTCAACTATTGCTTCTCTGAGAGGAAGGAATCCCAGGCTGTGAGTGTACTTTGTAGACCCCCGGCCAATAGCAGCACAGGCCGCCTCACAGATATGGGGGGCCGTAGGGAAATCAGGCTCACCTACTTCGAGATGGATAATATGTCTTCCCTCAGCTTCCAGAGCCTGGGCACTTTCCAGTACTTCCATTACATAGAAAGGAGGGATATCTTCAGATTTTTTTGATAAGATGCATTCGGAGTTTATCGAAAACATAAAAGACCTTCTAAAAAACAATTATTGTGAAAGGAGCTGAGGTAAAAGCAAGTAGCATCGCTGAAGCTATACCTGGAACTGCGTATGCTTTCAATATTTAAATATTCTGTGGAAAAGAGAAGATCCAGATTAATCCAGATTAATCCAGATCAATAGAACGCAAAGAAAAAAAAAGTAATTCTTATAAGAAATCAGTTTTATGAAACAATGTTAATTTTTTGGCATAATTTTTTCGAGAATCTCTGCATCCGGTCTATTCCAGCCCTGATTCTCAAGCTTTTTTGCAAAATCTCGTTGAAAAACCTGGAACTTTTCAACGTTTTCAGGGAAAATATTAAGGAAGTCATAGTCCCCATATGCTCCTGTGAAGAAAGAAGAAACTGTTTCTTCAAACTTTTCCTCTATTCTCTGCGGGTACCAGAACCCATTCTGTGAGAGCAGAACAAGATTAGGATCAGGGATAGGAACCTCATCCGAATAGGTATAAAACCCTATGAAAATCTCCTCACCATATTTTGCAAGAACCAGTTTCTTCTCAAGCCCGGGTTTCTGAAGCTTAAGGAACCACTCTCCCTTTAAAAGATCACTAAGTTCAGTGATCACTTTGTGGGCTCTAAGTATCTCTTCAGCAACCTGCTGTATTTCCAGGATCATAGTCTTACGCTGCTCCTCAGGCATTTCTAAACAGGATTTACAAACTTCCCCTTCTGGAACGCCAGCATACCGGATCTTCGCCTCTTCGCCTGGTTTTTTCGGTTCTTCAGTTTGTCCTTCATACTCCTTTCCCGCATCCTGCTGGATTTCGGTTACAACCTGTGGTATCTCGATTTCAGGATATTCTATCGTAATTAGCACCCCTATGGTAATAGAACGGGGATACCCATAAACATTGGGTACTTACCTCCTATATTGGGTACTTACCTTCTGGATGAAATTGCTGAGTTTAACCTTTTTCAGGTACTGAATCTGTCTTTGCCCTCCTTGACCAAGCTAATTTCTTGACTTTCCTACGATAAGAGGCCTTGAACGTATTTTTGTAAGCAAGCCACCTATAATCCCCACGGTAAAAATAAACACTTCACAAACTGGCAGATAAATTAATCATCAAGTGCCAAAATTTCGCCATCTCCTAATGTAAAGTTGAACCGCGGAAAACGCGGAAAAAAAGGTGCCCGTGTTTCATTCAATCCAGGTTATATAACCGCAGAAAACACGGAAAGCACGGAAAAAATTGAAAAGTTGTAATTCGTCCTCTTGAGCAAAGCGAAAAGGACCTCGTGTTCCCGAAACGAAACTCGGGAAGCGAAACTCTGGAAGCGAAACTCGGGAAGGTAAATTACCTGAATCGTGCTGCTCTCAGGAAAAGGTTTTGAGGAGATCTGTCCACTTCGTCACAGATAATCCTGTGAGGGACGGAAGTCGGCAGGATTGAATATGCCTGATTGTCCGTACCCCGAAGTCCCCAGGTCTCATCAGTGAGCAGGAAGTAGGAATTTTCAAGCCTGATACCTTTTACTTTCAGGGAAGAGATGACTAAGGGATCGGAGAGGTCTTTCCTTATCTCATCTGCAGCTTTTACCTGGGTGCCTGGACCTCCTTTTCTTACAAGATAAAGCCGGTCATCTGAAAGGATTTTTTCCATGTTGCGGATTATCAGCCTGTAGCAGGTTTTTTTATTAGTAGACATTTCCTCCTTTTTATCCAGATAAAAAACACTGCGTCCGTTTCGGGCAATATCTGATAGAATGTCTTCCCGCCGTGAAAAAGATTCAACTTCAAAAGTAGGAATATCCAGGAAAAAGATAGGAAACTTTTTAGAAAGACTGTCAGCAATTGCCTGATTCACTTTTTCTCTGGGGATGTATTCAAAGCTAACACTGGATCCCGAAAACTCCTTTTCAATTTCTTTCCTTTTGGCCTGAAAAGACTTTACAGCTTCAGTTGAGTCATTATAAAGAAATATTTCCCTGTCATTTTCAGAAAAAATCTTAGCCAGAGTTACAGCGAAATCAAGGGCTGCAAGTTCGCAATTCAGATTGTTTTCAGGGCTATCAGGAACTTTCGTGGTGGACTGGTGGATCTGCTTGCCGTCCCGAAGCACAGTGCAGCCGATATAAGAGTCCTCACTTTCATTATAAGAAGAGTCACAGTAGACTTCAAACATGTTTATTTTCACCTTTTTATTAGGAAGGATTTCATCATAAACTAAAATCAGAGATATGAGCCAAACTTATAGACAGTAATATAATAAGGCTATGGATCAATAGTTGTCGCCACTGATAAATATAATACTAGAAATAAAAAGAAAAAACTGGAAAAAGGAAAAAAGGAAAGAAAGACCAGAATCATATTATGATTGCAGATGTCCTTTCGTCCTTTTCTTCATCGAAATCAGTAACAAGGGCTTCAGTCGTAAGAACCATGCCCGCAATTGAGGCAGCATTCTGGAGGGCGCTTCTGACTACCTTTGTCGGGTCGATAACACCTGCTTCGAAAAGGTCTTCAAAGATGTCTTTCTTTGCATTGTAGCCAAAGAGCTCGCTGGATTCAGCCCTAATAGTTGCCACAACTTCAGCGCCTTCCCTGCCTGCATTTGTAGCAATCTGGCGTACAGGCTCTTCGATAGCCCTTTGAATGATCTTTACGCCTACCTGCATGTCGCCCTCAAGCTTTAGGGAATCGAGGATGGCAGCTGCGCAGAAAAGGCTTACTCCTCCTCCGGTAACCACTCCTTCTTCGACTGCAGCTTTTGTTGCATTCAGAGCATCGTCAATTCTCATCTTTTTCTCTTTCAGCTCGGTTTCGGTTGCAGCTCCTACTTTAATTACTGCAACACCGCCCCCTAACTTCGCCTGGCGCTTTTTGAGTTCCGTCTTCCTGTAGTCAACCTCGGCAATATTAGTCTGAGCTTCAATGATCCTGATTCTTTCATCAATTTTTACTTTGTCGCCCCTGCCTTCAACAATGATGGTCTTATGGTTATCAACTGTGACTTTTCTGGCACTTCCGAGCATGTAATCGTCAAATTCCTCAAGCTTCATGCCCTTCTCTTCGCTGATAACCTGCCCGCCAGTCAAAACTGCAATATCTTCAAGCATCTCCTTTCTTTCATTTCCGAACCCAGGAGCTTTGACAGCACAGACCCTCAGGGCTCCGCGGATGATATTTAAGATCAGGGCGGCCTGGGCATCCCCATCGACGTCGTCAGCAATGATCAGGAGGGAACGACCCTCAGAGGCGACCTTTTCAAGCACAGGAACAATCTGCTTCATGCTATTGATTTTTTTGTCCGTAATCAAGATATAAGGCTCATCAAACTCGCAGATCATCTTCTCGGCATCAGTTGCCATGTATGGAGAAACAAAGCCGCGATCGAACTGCATTCCTTCTACAACGTCCAGGCTGGTATCCATCGTCTTGGAATCTTCAACGGTAATTACGCCGTTGTAGCCGACTCTTTCCATTGCATCGGCGATCAGGTTGCCTATTTCCTCGTCGTTATTTGCAGAAATAGTAGCCACCTGTATGATATTTTCCTTGCCTTTTACTTCAACGCTCTTACTCTTTAAGTAGCCTACAACTTTTTCTGTTGCAATCTCGATCCCTTTTTTGACATCTATCGGATTTGCTCCAGCACTGATATTTTTCAGGCCTTCCCGGATCATGCTTTGAGCAAGGAGAGTTGCGGTAGTTGTCCCGTCTCCGGTATTGTCCTGGGTTCTGGAAGCAACTTCTTTGACAAGTTTAGCCCCCATATTTTCGAACTTGTCGTGAAGCTCTATTTCCTTCGCAATGGTTACGCCGTCGTTTGTGACCACAGGTTTTGTGCTTTTGTCAAGCACAACATATCGACCCTTCGGTCCTAAAGTGATCTTGACGGTGTTTGCAACTTTATCCACACCATTCAAGAGCGCCTTTCTGGCACTTTCGTCAAACATTATTTGCTTTGAAGCCATCAACATTCACCTTGATTGAAACAAAATGTTCTCCTGGGTTAAGTCTGGATACATAAACTCATGAAATTATTCAGGCATACTTCATTCAACATTTTTCATCCACAATTGTTGCCAGGATATCCTTAAAGTCGACAAAAACATATTTTTCGTCATCTATTTCAATCTCATCGGCCTGATATCCCCCGTAAATTACATGGTCACCTTGTTTCAGAGGCAACTCCTTCCCGTTTTCAAAAGTCCCCACGGCTATAACAATTCCTTCCTTTTTCTCCTGCTTTGCAGACTCAGGGATGTAAATCCCACCCTTTGTCACTTCTTCTTTCTTCTGGTGTTTGAGTAATACTCGTTCGCCAATAGGTCTGATAATCACTGTTTTATTCCTCCTTTTCGCAAGTGATTCTATATTAGCTGAACATTAAATGGTAGTTTTAAGTTAATATGGAATAGATGAAATATTGAGCTGGAGAACATCCAACTATCTGCATATAATGCTAAACTTGTATTTAAAAATTACCGAGAAAAATAAACATGATGATTAAGAAATAGAAATGATATCTACAAATCTAAAGAAAATATATATACATGAAACTCCAAAATATTACCTAGATGGTTAAGGAAATTATTATAAGAAACATTGAAAAACCGCATATCAAAAGTCTGGAAGAAGACCTTCTATGGTTCTGTGATAGCTTCGGCTTTTCTTCGGGCAGGGATACCAAGAATACCGCGACCAGGATAATATTTAGCCTGCTTGAGAAACTCTCTAATGATGAAGTAACATCATCAGAAGCTCTTGCTGAAGACCTTAATATAAAAATATCAAGAGTGAACCATCATCTCAGAAACCTTAACGACTCAGGCCTCCTCTACAGGAAGAAACGGCTAATATATCTGCGGGGAGGCAGCTTGAAAGCTGCAGTGAAAGAAATGCGAAAGGACTCGGAAAGGATTTTCGATGAGCTCGAAAACATAGCTGAAGAAATAGATTCCACGATAGGAATCAAAAATAGATAAAAATTAAGAAGGCAAGCTGTCTCAAAACTATATTTGATTCTATATTGGGATAAAATACTGTCCGATTGTCGATGTTTACCTTAATTTCGGAACAATTCCCTATTTGATCTAAAGTCAAAATTGCCCATTATCCAATTGTAGAAACGATTTGAGTTTTGAGACAGCCTGTATTTTTTCGATTTTTCATTTAATTTTTATAGATTTCTTACCCTTCGAGAGCTAAAGATAGCAGCGTTTTGGCTTTTTGTTGTTACAATGATTTTTGGTCGTGTCCGGGAGTCGTTGATCAAATCTGAAAAACAAGTATACCTTCTATTTTTTGGAAAATGTCGAAAGAGCCTTGTGTCTACGATTTTCAACAACTCACGGACACTACCTGATTTTTAATAGTTCCATAATCTAGTGATTTTCAATTTTACACTCATCACTAATTATGAAACTGAGTCAGTATTTATCATGGTTTATAATTATAATTAATATTCGATGAGAATCGTTTTATATACTATATTGTTTTACTATTGGTTGTATATAATAATATAATCC
>Ga0209585_10001081_pt1 | contig 10630 bp, 4 predicted proteins | sample NGEPerone_FD_185491 | JGI IMG/M metagenome (GOLD analysis project Ga0209585, IMG submission 185491) | Arctic peat soil microbial communities from the Barrow Environmental Observatory site, Barrow, Alaska, USA - NGEE Permafrost154B-one... | ecosystem: Environmental > Terrestrial > Soil > Wetlands... | reverse complement strand
ACTTCCAGTTTTGCGAAGATATGGGTGCTAAACCACTTCCTGTTGTTCCTGCGGCTGTAAGTTGTCAGAATTCGGGCGGAACATGGCGCATTGGCGGAACAGGACAAAAAGGAATTCAACTTACCGAAATGCCTGAGTATATTCAGGAAGTGTTAGACCTGATAGAATGGGCAAACGGCCCTGTTACTTCTACCTGGGGAGCCAAAAGAGCCGCAGCAGGACACCCAAAACCTTTCCATCTGGAATATGTGGGCATAGGTAACGAGGATAAGATTACGCCCGAATTCAAAGAACGCTTTAAATTGATCTATGATGTGGTGAAAGCCAAACATCCTGAGATTACAGTGATAGGAACCGTAGGACCTTCACCCGATGGAGAAGACTTTGAACTGGGTTGGAAGTTTGCCAACAAAGAAAATGTGCCGATGGTGGACGAACATTACTACATGAAACCCGAATGGTTTCTTGCCAACCAGAAACGTTATGACTCTTATGATCGTTCGAAATCAAAAGTATACCTTGGCGAATATGCTTCGTGGGGAAACAGTCTTTTCAATGCCATTGCCGAAGCAGCTTACATGACTTCGCTGGAACGCAACGGGGATGTGGTGCGTCTTTCTTCTTATGCTCCTTTGTTAGCCAAAGCAGGGCATACGCAATGGAACCCAGATATGATTTACTTCACCAACACCACCATCTATCGCACGGCTAATTATTATGTTCAGCAGTTATTCTCTACCAATGAAGGTGATGTGTATCATTCAAATGTAGTTACACCCGCCGTGAATAAAGCAGATACTGCATTAGCATTCTCTTGTGTACGCAACAGTAAAACAGGTGATGTGATTATCAAACTGGTAAACAGTGCTAAGGTGGAAAAAGCTTTCAAAGTGAATGTATCACAGTTCAAAGGAATAGGAACAAAGGCCACAGTGAGCATACTTGCGGGAGAAGCCGATGCTAAAAACAGCTTCGAAACCCCTGATAAGGTAAAACCGGTTACTTCCGACTTTAAAGCTGCCAGAAACTTTACATACACCGTTCAACCTATGTCACTAACCGTGATCAGCGTGAAAGCGAAAAAGTAATATCTCGACTAAAGAGAATAAGATCCAACGAGGATATCCGCATAAAAAACGGATATCCTCGTTTTTTATGTGTTCTATCCGGTCAAACCAGATACCATCGAAAAGGTGTTGGGCGATTGGATTCCTGATAACAAGTAGTTGTTGACCCGTTTAGTAAGCCTCTTCGCAGACATTCGGCTAGGCTGTTGGCGTATCTCAAAAAAGGATGTAACTCGTCTACCGTAGACAGGTTATATTCCTCATTTTTCATTCCTCCATTATTCAATTCTCCCCGCTCCTACTGCACATTAAATCAACATGTTTAAGAACACAAGAATCTCCTTTCTTTTACTATTGTATTAACCAAAACTATTTGCTATTTTTGCCACTGTTGACTAAATAATAAGAAAATAACTGTCGAAACTGCCAACCGATTTTCCGTCCTCAGTTCAGAAACAAGACAAAATACTGTAGACTGTATAGCATTTTATGCGAATAGGCTTAAATAACTAAGTTATGATTAACCTTAGCATTCTAATATTTTACTGTTCCTTTAGCATAGCATACTATATACCATTAACTTATACATAAGTTTGTGCATAAGTGGGCTGAGCGAAAATAATGTTGTACAATAACACTGCATTATACACTAAAACGACGCTATTGTAGGGTAAAGTGGTAGTAAAACAGCAAATGAATGGAGCTATAGTATAGAAAGTAAACATAAAGCTGCTAACTAATGGAGCATTATTCTACAATAATACAGCAAGGCTGGTAAGTAATGATACCATTATTCTACAGTAATGCAACAAGGCTCATAAGTTTTGGAGCAATATTCTGCAATAATACAGTAAGGCTGGTAAGTTTTAGAGCATTATTCTACAACAATACTGCAAGGCTGGCAAGTTTTGGAGTAATATTCTGCAACAATACGACAAGGCTAGTAATAATTGGAGCAATATTGATGTAAATAAAACCGCCTACACTATACATTATCACAACATAATAACCTGATAATAAATACTTAAACAATACCTTATGGGAAATTCAAGAGTAATCGTTGATTTTTCGACAACCAAGTACACCGATGCCCGACTCTACAGCAGAGCTAACCACATTATCGACAAAATGTATGGGAAACCTCATTTTGTAGATCTACAGCCCTTGCTCATTAGCATGCGCGAAGCAACTACTACCTACATCGCCACACTGGCAAAGACACAAAGCGGTTCGAAAGAAGCTACAGCACTGAAAAATCAGGCACGCGAAGCTCTTATAGTGCTACTAAAACAAATAGCTGGCCGCGTACAAACCATTAGTGATGGCGACAGAAACATTATCCTGAGCAGCGGCTACGATGTCAACAAAAAGTGGAGCAAAGTAGGGTCACTCAGCAAGCCCCTAAATTTCAAACTAAAGCAAGGAAGCAACAAAGGCAGCATTTATCTTGTCTGCGACCCTATAGCCGGTGCCAGTATCTACGAAATTGGATACACAGAAGGCATTCCTACCCCTAACAGCATTTGGATGAAGGCAACCTCCACCAGACGTAAAATAACCATAGACGGACTTAGCAGTGGTAAGCAATATACCTTCCGTATGGCCGGTGGTGGTAGCCACCCTTCCCGTATTTGGAGCAAGGAGATAAGTAGTTATGTGCTGTAGAATAAGATAGACTCCCCATAGTTATTATAGTTATTTAAAAATAACTTCCACTATCGTTGGTGGTGTTAAATTGAAGTGATATCTTTGGGGTGTGTTTTAATAAAAAAGATACTTCAATACTAATTAAGAATCATTTTTCGAATTCTTGTATGCTAGTTAATAAAGAAAATGAAAAATGGGTATTAGCAAGTAATATCTTTAAGACTTATAACATTTACACTACAGCGATAAACCAAAAATATAAAAGCTACTTGTTTGAATAGCGTGCTCTTGGTGATAATCTTAGAAATACATATAGTAAGTTGAATAGCTCAAAAAAAGTAAACTATGAATTGGAAAGTTTTTAATCTAAAATACGATAACCGTGAACAATGGGCATTTGAACAAATGTCATATTTACTTTTTTGCGCAGAGTTTGAGAATAGAATTGGCTTATTTCGCTACAAAAACCAAACAGGAATTGAAACAGAACCTATAGAAAAAGATGGCATTTACTCTGGTTTTCAAGCAAAACATTATACTACTAAAATATCTGAAAATAAAGGTGATATTATAGATTCTATCCAAAAGGCTAAGACTAAAAACAATCAACTAAATACTATTTATCTCTATTTCAATCAAGAACTATCCGAAAGCAGTAACACAGATAAAAAGAAACCTCAATATCAAATAGATATCGAAAAAGCTGCTAAGAAAATCAAAATTGCCATAGAATGGCGTGTGCCAAGTCATTTTGAAGTACAATTATCATTACCAGGGAATAAGTATATCTATGATATATTTTTCAATCTTAATCCTAATGGTGGTGATTTAATAGATGAAGTCAATAAACATAGCAATAATTTACTTCGGACAATTCAAACAGAAATTATTTTCAAGGACAAACTAATAAAAATTGATAGAAGCAAATTTATTGAACAAATTGCACAGTTCTTAGATAAAACCCATAATTTAATAATTTCTGGTGAGGGTGGTTGTGGTAAAACAGCTATTTTCAAGGAATTTTACAATCAAAATCTTCAGAAAATTCCGATATGTATATATAAGGCTACAGAACTAAATGTAAATCATATCAATGAGTTATTTCGACTTGATCATTATTTTTCTTTTAGTCAGTTTCTTGAAACATATCAATCAGAACCTCAAAAGATATTTGTTATTGACTCTGCTGAAAAGTTAGCAGAACTTACAAATAACGATGTTCTAAAAAGCCTAATACAGACATTAAAAGATAATGGATGGATTCTTATTTTCACTACTCGTTATTCTTATCTGAATGATCTATCTTTTCATATCAAAGAGAATTATCAGCTACCTTGTGAGGTTATTGACATTCCCATAATTTCTAATGCTGAACTGAAAAATCTATCAGATGAATATAATTTCACTTTGCCGGATAATCAAAAATTTTCAGAACGTATAAGAAATCTCTTTTATCTAAATGAATATATTCAATACTATTCAAACATTGATAAACAAGGAAATTTTAGAAGTTTTGTTGACTTACTTTGGAAAAAACGAATACAAAACAATCTTATTCAAAAAGATAATTTGCATACTGAAAGAGAAAGATGCATTATCAATATTGCTAAAGAAAGATGTGAAACAGGTCGATTTTATATAAATGCTGAAAATTTACCTCAACCTGCATTATTTCAATTAAAGCAAGATGAAATACTAGGGTATGATGACACTCATAGCGGATATTTCATTACACATGATATTTACGAAGAATGGGCTTTGGATAAAATTGTTTCTCGCAATCATGCCAATTACTCAAATACAAAACATTTTATTGATAAATTAGGAAATTCCTTGCCTATCAGAAGAGCATTTAGGTTATGGTTATCTGAACAACTATCTGATAATGTAAAAAAAATAGAAAGTTTTATCCAAGAGATTTTTACAAGCAATGAGATTTCACAATTCTGGAAAGACGAGCTGCTCGTTTCTGTTTTATTGTCAGAGTATTCAGAGGTATTCTTTACAAAGTTTGAGAATGAAATAAACTCGAATGGTTTTGCTATACTGAAAAGAATCATTTTTCTTCTTAGAATAGCTTGTAAAGAGGAAGACACATATTGGTCTAAAACATTAAGCACTGATAATCTCACTTATTTATTTACTAACCCAAAGGGTAAAGGTTGGTGTGAGGCGATAAAACAAATTTATGAGAACAGAGAAAACCTTTTCCCACTATTAGATATTATTATTCCACTATTAGAAGATTGGAATAATAATACAAAACGAGGTAATACAACTCGTTTATCTGCTCTATCTGCGTTATTTTTCTATGAATATTTCGAGAAATCTGATTCCTATTATGGAGGGAAAAAGAAGCAACTTATTCCTATTATTCTTGAGGGTGCATTAGAAATAAAAGAAGAACTCAATACTATTTTGGAGTTAGTTATCCAAAATAAATGGAAATATCATTCAAACTCTCATTATGATTTATGTCATACAATTTTGACGTCAAACAATAAAATCGCAATTATTCTTGCTTTACCCGATCAATTATTAAAATTAGCAGATTTATTTTGGTTTGACACTGAAGAAAAGAAAAAACCTTTTGGGCATTCTGGCATGGGAATTGAAAAATATTATTCAATAACTGAGAATTGCCATTATGATTACTTTCCTGCCAGTGCCTTACAAACACCAATATATTGGTTATTAGAATACTCTTCGGTCGACACAATCAATTTCATACTAAGCTTTACTAATAAAGCAATTGAACATTATGCCAAGTCAGACATTGAAGATCCAGTGATTCTTGTTGATGTAGTAATAAATGAAGATACTACGGTCAAACAATATGTAAATCAGACTATTTGGGGAATGTATAGAGGAAGTGGGGGTATCACAAAGCCTCATGTATTAGAATCTATGCACATGGCATTAGAAAAGTTTCTTTTAAAGTTCTCAAAAGAAGGCAAAGTTGATGTTGTTGAATCTTACCTTCTGTATTTAATTCAAAATTCAATATCTGCTTCTACAGCAGCAATAGTCACAAGTGTTGTTTTAGCTTATCCCGAGAAATTTTCAAACATTGCTTTAATTCTTTTTAGAACTATAGAGTTTTTTCATATTGACGGCATTCGTCATCAACATGAAAGCGAAGCTAAATCTTTATATTCAATTGGATATGGTTTAAATAAAAGCAAAGATGTTTTTGCCGATGAAAGAATAAATACATGTAAAGACGAACATAGAAACTTACATTTAGAATCTTTGTTTTTAAATTATCAATATTTAGGAGTAAAAGGTTTTACAGAAGAGCAAAATAGCGAATTTATCAAAAAACTACATGATATTATTGACCAACACAAAAAATATGTCTTAACTGTTGAATCGGAAAAAGAACGAAATTCATTGGGTATTTTGTTAGCACGAATGGATAGAAGAAATCTTACAGGGAAAGTAACATGGCAAGATGATAATAACTTTATCGTAGAATTTACTCCCATTGACTTTTCTGATGAACTTAGAGAACAGAGTGAACAAGTAACAAAACAATTTGAAGAAACTTTCAAGTATAGTTCATTAAGAGCATGGTCTGATTTTGTAATTGGTAAGCAAAGACAAAATAAAAGTCAAAAATACGAGGAATACGATAATAATCCTCTTTTGGCTTTATCAGAAACGAAACAGCTTGTTGAAGAACTGAAATCAGGGCGAAATGCAACGGGGATATTTGACAATTCTATTCCCCCGTTTTCTTGTTCTAAATTGATGATTGAACATAAAGATAAACTATCCAAAGAAGATAAAGAATATTGCAGAGAGATTATTCTGTCCTCTGTTTCGCAATTATTTTCTGATGATTACGATTATCAAATTAGTGATGGTGTCGAAGCCTCAGTTCATGCAATTCCAACTTTAATGAATGAATTCCCTGATGATATAGATGATCTCAAAACAATATTTATTTTGATTCTTTTTGATGAAATGCCTATCGGACAATATAAAAGAATTTGTGATTATGCAATTGAATCTATTCACGAATCAAAATTATGGGAGTTACAACCGAAAATTAGCCAAGACATATTATTGGGATATATACAACTAAAACCTATTTATAATAATATTTATAATGAAAAAAGGAAAGAAAAAGGTTTTTGGGGAGCAATACCAAAAAGTATCTTATTACAAGAACTTGAAACAAAATCGACAGATTTTTCATTCACAAACATTTCCTTCAATATTCTAGATATCAATTCATTTGATATTCACAATTTAGGGATAATCTATCAACTTATCCCTTCTAATACAATGGTGGTAAATCATTTGAGTATCATCAAAGAGACACTACCTACAATAATGCCAAAATTATTGATTGATAGGCATAGTAGTAGAAGTGAGTTTGATTCTAATATTTATAAGACACGATTAACTATTTTTGAAAGATATGCCAACTTCTTATTAGAAAGAGAAATAAATGAAATAGATACTTACTTACAGCCCCTTGTAGATAGTTTTGTAGCAACAGATGAAATGAAATCGTTAATTGACAAAATAATTAGTGCTGAAGATTATAATAATAAATATGAGCAATTCTGGTATATATGGAATAGACTATACCCTAAATTCATTGAGGTAAGCAATAAATCGCATAGTTATCATTTATCAGGCGTTGTAAAGAGTTATTTATTAGCATGGCAATGGTGGAGAGAAGGGGTTGAAGAATGGCACAGTTTAAAAGAAAAAAATTTATCATTATATGCAAATGTAGCAAAGGATCTAGGCCATAATCCTGCAGTTCTTTACTCGATTACTCAAATATTAAATTCAATTGGAAATAAATTCACAAAAGAAGGTATTGAATGGATTTTTACGATTATTTCAACAAATAATTCATTAGAATTAGGTAGTTTAGAATCCAATACCTTATATTATTTGGAAAAAACCATGAGAAAGTTCATATTTATGAATAAGGAACAAATTAAAAAAGAAATTAGATTGAAAAATAAAGTTATTCCAATACTTGATTTTATGATTGAACGAGGTTCTATACAGGGATATTTATTAAGAGAAAGTATCTTGTAAATTATACTTCCCCCCATTTTGACAAAGCTGAAATTATGATAAAGAATTACGGATTAAAACAAAATAGAACAAACAGCTAACTCACTTTAAAATGAGTGTATGTTTATAACAGTAGTTCTACAAATACAATAATTTCATTTAATAATTACACACATAACTTTAACCCTTCCCCCTTCGGGTACTTCCCTTTCAAAAAGGGAAGATGCGAGAAGTTCAGGAATTAGCTCATTTAAAGAAATTATATAAGATATTTTAGCCTCACATGCGCTTCTATTATTTACAAAAAGCTTGAGTTTACAGTGTTGTCCCCTTTGTAAGGGGACGAGCGTAGCGGAGGGGTTTCTTAAAAAAAACATCTATGAAAACAAATGACTTAAGAGTATTACTATCAACAGAAGATAGAATAACAGCAGAGAATATACAAAGCATTTTGGAAGAACATGACATCTACACAATGCTGGTTTCAGACAATCCGGCCTCATCTGTTATAGGTATATATATGGGATCAAGTGCAATGGAGACTATTGATATCCAAATAAATAATGAAGACTATCAGAGAGCAATAGAAATACTCAATGAAAATACCGAACTAGGACTGGATCTGTAAACAGAGCAAAATAAAGAAATAGACTAGTACTAACAAAATAGCACTGGTCATACTTACTCTGTCTTATTATCCTAACTTTAACTCTTCGCCCTTTGGGCACTTCCCTTTCAAAAAAGGGAAGATACGAGGAGTCCGGGAATTTGCTCATGTACCACCCCAAACTCCTGAAGGGGCTTAAGAGTGCAATCCAAGAAGATTCACACTTAATCGAATGTGTTGATTAAGGCATAGTTATTATAAACGTTACTCAACTATAGGAAGAGCTTATAGGAGACGGTAGTAGCTTCAAGTCCCTTTAGAGCTTGTCCGACTACCGGCGGAGATTTAGGGCGGGTATAAAAATCTATTTAATTAAAGCAAAGCTATTGTAATTGCGACTCATTTATAGGAAGAGCTTGTAGGAGACGATACTAACTTTGAGCCCCTTCAAAGCTTGTCCGACTACCGGCGGAGGTTTGGGGTGGAAAGAAGATATCATCTGTTCAAAAACACCAAAACCACCCACAAAAGAGATGTTGCCACGGCAATGTCTCTTTTTATTTGTAAAGCTTGTCGGGAAGAATACCGAATATAAATACTAATTTTGCGGCTTCTATACTGACAAAAGGGAATAGATACAATAGAATTGCTTTCAAAATGTAGAATATGTACCTATGATAAAGAACCTATTTATAAAAAAGACACTGGCGCAACTGGATGAAGAGGCTAGCAGCAATAAGCATGGACTGAAGCGTCATTTAGGGCTTACCAACTTAACGTTATTGGGCATTGGGAGTGTGATTGGTGCAGGAATATTTGTACTTACGGGTACCGCAGCACAAATGCATGCCGGTCCGGCCATCGTGTTGTCGTTTATGCTGTCGGCATTCGGTTGTTTGCTGGCAGGATTGTGTTATGCCGAGTTTGCTTCCATGATTCCTCTCTCGGGGAGTGCTTATACTTACGGTTATGCTACCATGGGCGAATTGATTGCCTGGATTATCGGGTGGGATTTGATATTGGAATACCTGTTTAGTACTGCTACGGTGGCTGTTGGTTGGTCGGGCTATGTACTTAGCTTTATGGCCGACTATGGTATCTATCTTCCGGCTTCGTTAGCACAGTGTCCTTTCGATTTCGATCAGCATGGTTGGCATCTTACGGGGGCTGTTATCAATTTTCCGGCAGTATTTATTGTAGTAGCGCTAACGGCTTTGTTGGTAGTGGGTATAAAGGAAACGGTGAAGTTCAATAATATATCCGTTGTTATCAAAATTGTGGTGGTACTGCTCTTTATCGGGTTTGGTATTTCGCATATTCACCCACAGAACTGGGTTCCTTTTATTCCTCAGAACACAGGTCACTGGGGACAGTATGGTTGGTCGGGTATATTGGCAGGTTCGGGGGTCATCTTCTTTGCCTATATTGGTTTTGATGCTATCTCCACTACTTCGCAGGAAGCTATTAATCCTAAACGCGACTTACCGCTGAGCATCCTTATTTCGTTACTGGTATGTACCATCTTGTATGTGGGTGTAAGCTTTGTGCTCACGGGTATAGTGAACTATAAAGAACTGAATGTAGCCGCACCCATAGCACTTGCTATCGATAGAAGCGGTGGAGGATTGAAATGGTTGAGTCCGGCTATTAAAGTGGGCACTATTGCCGGTTTAAGTTCGGTGATATTGGTGACGCTTCTGGGACAAACCCGTATTTTCTTTGCCATGGCTCATGACGGCTTGCTGTGGAAATGTTTTGCCAAAACACATTCCAAATTTAAAACACCTCATTACTCCACATTCATCACCGGTTTCTTTACTGCTTTGATGGCAGGCTTGTTTCCTATCGGTTTATTGGGCGAACTGGTCTCTATCGGCACGCTGTTGGCCTTTATGATTGTGTGTATCGGTATTCTTATCATGCGTAAAACCGAGCCTGATGCTCCACGGGCTTTCAAAACACCCTGGGTACCTTTTGTTCCGGTGTTGGGAGCCTTTGTTTGTCTTATTCAAATGCTGGCCTTACCGGGTGATACCTGGTTGAGGTTGATTATCTGGATGGCTATCGGCTTAGTGGTATATTTTAGTTACGGGCGGAAACATAGTGTGGCGAGGAAGCTGAGAAGAGGGGAAGAATAGGGCGAAGTGAGTTTGAAATAGGTTCTCCGAACGCATTGAAATGCATTTTTTTTAGTTTCCCGTAGGGAATCTATATCAATAGAATAGGTTATTACAGTTGTTGGATTCCCCGTTAGGGGATAAAC
>Ga0209585_10001080_pt1 | contig 10633 bp, 8 predicted proteins | sample NGEPerone_FD_185491 | JGI IMG/M metagenome (GOLD analysis project Ga0209585, IMG submission 185491) | Arctic peat soil microbial communities from the Barrow Environmental Observatory site, Barrow, Alaska, USA - NGEE Permafrost154B-one... | ecosystem: Environmental > Terrestrial > Soil > Wetlands... | reverse complement strand
AATCCAGGAGTGGAGAGAGCAAGATGTATATATTTTCTTCTTGCCTCCTTATTCTCCTGAATTGAATTTGATAGAAATACTGTGGCGTAGAATCAAATATCAATGGTTGAGTTTTGATGCATATCTCTGTTTTCAAAATCTCAAAGAACGATTATTGGATGTCTTGCAAAATGTAGGTGTAAAATACGACATTATATTTTAACCATTACTTAAGTGATGAGAATAAATCGATGTCATATTTTCATATTTAAAGGCTATTGAAAAATAACAAATAAGAATGCCACCAAATCTCCAAGTCACCAAAATTCCACCAAAGCTCATAATTAATACTTTAACTTTGGTGTTTCAGTGTTTTGGAGGCAAAAAGAATTCAAAGTCTAAAATTTGAAATATGACATTACATCTTTTCTCTTATTATAATTATAAGCTTTTCAGGGGAAAAGCAATTTGTCGACGTAAATATCCTGAAAACCGGGATCTGCTTCGAGACTGATGTGTCTTGTTTTTGCAAGTATATTATTTGCAATTCCCATAGCGGAAAACAGGAACATTTTCGCACCGATCAGCGCGGTATTACCCATTTTATGAATCTTCTCAGCCGGGAGTTCAATCATTCCGGTTTCAACCACATTTTCAATGTTGATATAACTGCCAAATGCACCGGCGATGTATATTTCCTCAATATCAATAAGATCGATTGAAAGACTTTTGGCTAAAATTGTCAGTCCGGCTGCAATGGCCGCTTTCGCAAGCTGAAATTCGTTGATGTCACGCTGCGTCAGGATCACTTTCCCGGCAATTGTAATTTGTGATTCTCCTGAATTGATTTCCCCAAATATTCCGATCATTTCCATTTTCCGGAGGATGGCAATGGCGTCAATCAATGCGCTTCCGCAGATTCCTTTGGGCGCCGTATTCCCGATCACATTGGCTTCTATCTTTCCATCAACCAGGTGTAATGATGAAATCGCACCTGTAACTGCACGCATTCCCATTGAGATATTGGCTCCTTCAAATGCGGGACCTGCTGCGGTTGAGGCGCAAACGACCTGGTTTTTATTGCCGATGACAATTTCACCGTTGGTGCCCAAATCGATCAGCGCAGTATAGTTTTCATTTTGATGTAAGCCCGTTGCCGCTATTCCGGCAAGGATATCACTTCCCACAAAACTTCCGATCGATGGATAGAACTGCACATTTTCTTTGACCTCGAAATCCCATCCAAGTTCTTCCGGCTTAAAAGTTTTTAGCCCCGGATTGTGGATGTGAAAAGGATAGGCCGACAGTGGCGCAACATCGCAATTGCTGAATATTAACTGCATCGCAGCGTTTCCAACCAATACTATTTTTTGAAGTGTGACATCATATTTTTTAAGCATCAGCCTGATCATCGTTCCAATTGAAGAACGGACGATCGTCATCATTTCAGTTTCATTTCCATCCAGACAAGCCTGAATTCTGGAAATCAGGTCGGCTCCGAATTTCACCTGGGGATTCAGCATTGTTTCAACGGCCAATACCTTTGCCGATGATAAATCAACCAGTTGAGCCACAATTGTTGTTGTTCCCAGATCGATAGCAACACCGTAACCTTCTCGGGGAGTGAACTCAAATTCGCTTTCGTCAGCGAGGATCAGGTGATTAAATTGCTCAATTTCAAGTGTGATGTCATTTGTGCAAAGACTGTAACAGGAGAGCCGCCAGTCTGGTGAAAGACCAAGTTGCTCAATTCTCAGCTTGTGTGTTTCAGTGATATCTATTTCACCATCCAGCAATCGTACCTTGCATTTTCCGCAGGTCCCTTTGCCACCACATGGAAACTCAATGCCGAACTCATGCAACACGTCAATCAAAGGCGTCTGATCGTTAACCTTCAGTTCTTTTCCGATAGGGTGAAGCCGGATCGTATGTTTTTTCATTATTAGTTGCTAAGATTCTTTGTCCCCTTCACTGTTTTTGGACTTAGCAAATGCATATCGAAAATCACGATTTCGTTCTTTCCCTTTTTCAACCATGGAGCCGGACAATACAGTTCTTTTTGCGGACCAATGTTCCAATATCTTCCAAGGTTGTGACCATTTACCCAGACCAGCCCTTTTTCCCACTGACTGACATCAATATAGGTGTCACCAATAGCAGACAACTGAAACGCTGCCTTGAAGAAGTTCCCGGGTTGAGAAGCAGCTGTTGGGGTAAATTTCAGATTTTCGACATAAGATTCGTCAAAAGGAAGTGTGAAAACCTGCCAGTTCATCAGTGTCATTCCATTGAGCGACACACGCTCGGTTATCCCCTTACGGTCGATCATGTATTCTGCAAAATTGATGCGTCCCATCCCTTCAACAAGAATATCAAGTTGCGGATTTGCTGTCGTTGAGGCAGGTAATTCAATGATGTTTTCAGCTTTGCTGCGATCGAGTTTGCCTATGTATTTCCCATCCATGAAAACGGTGGCGTAATCATGCAGTTCAGTAATGCGTAGTTTCCCCTTTTTGTGACCAATCAGGTTGGTACGGTAAAGGATGAAACCTGCTTTTTGACCAAACATTTCCATCGGCTTTGGCTGAGGCGTTAGGATCGCTTCCGGAAGATTTTCCCAAACAGAAGCCGATAAGGTAAACGAAATTTCAGGTATTTCGATCACAGGCATTGGAGCTGGAATTGCCGGTAATTTGTGTTTAGCGGGCTGATACTTCGCCAATAAATTTCGTAAAGCGAAGTATTTTGGAGTAGCTTGTCCCATTTCGTTGATGGGGGCATCATAGTCATAACTGGTTACATCAGGCTGATATTGAGTTGGACTAAAAGCATTGGCACCTGCCCAGTAACCGAAGTTTGTCCCACCATGAATCACATAAAAATTGAATGATTTTTTGTTATCCATCAACCATTTGACATCCTTTATAAGACTGGCTGTATCGGGTCGTTGCCACTTTTCGCCCCAATGGGTGAGCCATCCGGGGTACAATTCACTGCAAAAAGAGGGAACATTCGGATTGGCTTTTGTTGCTTCGGCAAAGTTAGATGCATTGGCTGCGGGGTCTAGCCCGATGGCTGCATCAGGTAATGATCCGGCTTCAAGCATAAAAGGAGTTGCCCCATCCGATGTATAGAAAGGAACTTCAATGCCGTTTTCTTTCCATACTTTCTGAAGCCATTTCATATAGGTCCGGTCGTTTCCGTAACTGCCATATTCATTTTCAACCTGAACCATCACGATAGGACCACCTTTGGTCACCTGTAAATCCTTTACCTGAAGTGCGAGTGTTTTGATGTAACGTTCAACAGCTTCTGTGTAACGTGGATCCATGCAACGGACCTTTATGTCTGGAATGCTGAGCAAATAGGATGGTAGTCCGCCAAAATCCCATTCAGCGCAAACATAAGGACCCGGACGCAACATCAGAAACATTCCTTCTTCCTGAACGATGCGGATGAACGCAGCAATATTGTGGTTACCTGTTTGAAAATCAAATACCCCCGGTTCCAATTCGTGGAAATTCCAGAAAATGTAGGCTGCAATTGTGTTGCAACCCATTGCTTTGGCCATTTGGATGCGATGACGCCAGTATTCAACCGGAATGCGGGCCGGATGCATTTCGCCTGATATGATTTGGAAGGGTTTTCCGTCGAGCAGGAATTCGCTTTTTGATAATGTAAAAGAATGATTCGTATTCTGACTGTGCGAGTTGATGTTCAGAATTCCGATCAGGAAGATTGATAAAATAAGTTTTCTCATAATATTGGTTGAAGTAGCAGTATGAATCCCCGAAATTATTGAATTTCTGTTAGATTTTGTGTCAGAATAATGAATTAACTCAAAAAGTTGATTGTCAGGTTTTATTATTCTTTGATCGGGACTTGCAATTAATAGATACAAGTTTCATTGTAACTAATCGTCCATTATTTGTTGATCAATTGATTCCTTTCCACCACTCCGAAAACTTTTGTGTGCTGTCTTTCAGGTTAACCTGTTCGCCTATCATTGGGGTTATTAAGGGAATTCTAAATTCTTTGCTATGCGCAGTAACTTTTATTAAAGGCTCATCCCAGGGGTGGTTTCCCAATGCAAACTTCGAAGAATGAACAGTGAAAAGACGTTTGGCATTTAAATCATGGAACGCTTTTACCAGATCATCCGGTAACAAGTGAATGTACTTCCAGTTATTGTCGTACTGACCGTTTTCCAGAATCGCTAAATCAATTGGGCCAAAGGTTTTTCCGATTTCTGCAAAGTGTTTATCATAGCCGCCATCGCCACCAATATATAGCTTCATGGTGGGGATTTGAAGAACAAATGAAGTCCAAAGTGTTTGATTTCGCTTAAATCCACGACCTGAGAAATGTCTTGCCGGAAGCGAATTGGTAACAATACCTAGATCCAATGTAACCTGCTCGTTCCAATCCATCTCTATGATAGAATTCTTGTCGAATCCCCAGTATTCAAAATCTTCTCCAACGCCAAGTCCGCAGATCACTTTTTTGATTTTTGGTTTTAATTCCATGATCGTTTCATAATCAAGATGATCCCAGTGGTCGTGCGATATAAAGAGATAGTCAATTTCAGGAATATCAGCTGATGTATAAGGGTCTGTCCCTTTAAATGCTTTAACTGAAAACGAAAATGGGGAGGCATTGCCACTTAAAACCGGGTCAACTAAAATTCTTTTGCCATCAATTTGTATGAAATAGGAGGAATGGCCGAACCACACTAATATATCTTTGCTTTTGTCCGGATTTATCAGGTTGGTTTTTGCAGATGGTATTATATCAACTGGTGTAACTCTTTCCTTTTTATCAAAAAAGAATTTCTTACCAAGAGAAAAATAACTAACACCTTCGGTCATTACAGGCGTAATGCTTTGGTTTTGAAATGAACCATGCTTATAATTAAGCGATTTCTTAATCCGCTCCAACCAGTCGCCCGATGGCAATTTCCCGAATTTGGATTGCTGAAGAATAACGAAGGCAACTATTGAAAACAGAACGATTACAGATGCTGTTGCGTACATAAATCGCTTCATTTATTTACTTTGGCCAAATTCTTAATGTCTTTTACCTCCAGGATGTTTTTGGAATATCCTGTTAATGAAGAATTAATCATGGCTGCAGCCAAATCCTTCAGGGTTACAATATAATTGGGAGTAATCACTTTCATCAAGTACAATAACCAACCAATATACTTGAAGGTTTTGTAAAAAGTTTGTGAGGGCTTCAATGGTAAAAATGGGATGATACCTGCCGGGCGGAAATTATATACCTTTTTAAAAGGCAGTTTCATTAAATCGTTCTCCGTTTTACCTTTTACACGTGCCCACATAGTTCGTCCTTTCTCACTGCTGTCTGTACTTGCTCCCGAAATGTAACAAAAAGTCATATCGGGGTTGAACGTTGCAAGTGTCTTGGCAAAATTCATTGTCAACGTGTAAGTTGACTTTGTATATTCGGCTTCGTTTTTCCCAAGCGAAGTAACACCAAGACAGAAATAACAGGCAGCGTAGCCAGTTAACCTGTCGCTCAGGGATGAAATATCGGAAAGATTGCTGTGGATGATCTCAGTTAGTTTGGGATCTGAATAACCACTCGGGTGGCGGGTTATAACCAAAACCTTTTCTACGTCGGCGTGATGCAGACATTCGTAAAGAACGCCTTCGCCCACCATTCCGGTGGCGCCTGTCAGGATGACTTTAAGTTTATTCATTGTTACAATTAAATTTTTAATTAAAACGCTATTTCATCATTCTAACAAACATCTTGTAAGAAAGGATAATTTTTTTCTTACTTTTCTCCATCTCCAATTGATTGACTTAACAGTCCGTAAGAGTATAAATAATTTTTGAACTAGCAATTAAGCTTATAAATTGATTTGATTTATGCGAGATAATGAATTGGAAAGTAGTGGTATGCGTAAATAAAACATGTTTGACAACAGCTTTCCCCAATTGCAAAGCTTTGCGGTAATCATAAGTCACGAACGCTATTGGTATTTTGGTATTTAATCTTGAGCTTTGAGGGGTAATTCAATATCCATAACCAAATAACGATGAGAAGTCTATTTATTGCCGTTTTCTTGTTTTTAATCGCAGGGTATTCAAATGCCCAATCCAAACTTCAACCCGACAGTCTTGCCTTTCTGAAATGGGCTCCGACACCGGCAATGGGTTGGAACAGTTGGGATTGTTTTGGTCCGACTGTTACCGAAAGCGAAGTAAAAGCCAATGCCGACTATATGGCAAAATACCTCAAAAAGTCTGGCTGGGAATATATTGTGGTTGATATCCGGTGGTATGTTGAGAATGATAAAGCGCATGGTTATAACGAGAAAGATGCCATTTATGTAATGGATGAATACGGACGATTACAACCGAGTCCATTGAAATTCCCTTCGTCTGCCAATGGTAAAGGATTCAAAGCGCTGGCTGACTATATACATGCGAAAGGACTTAAATTTGGTATTCACATGATGCGGGGCATTCCGGTTGAAGCGGTCAAAAAGAACACACCAATCCTTGGAAGCAACGCCAGGGCGCAGGATATCTACAGCACTGAACTGCAATGTCCATGGTTGAAAGATATGTACACAATTGTCGCAGGGAAAGAAGGCGCACAGGCTTATTACAATTCACTTTTCAAGCTTTATGCTTCGTGGGGACTCGATTTTATAAAAATAGATGATCTATCGGTTCCTTATCACCAGGGTGAAATCGAAATGATCCGGAAAGCAATTGATCAGACCGACCGTAAAATCGTTTTAAGTACATCACCGGGTGAAACGCCGATAGAGAATGCCGGACACGTAATAAATCACGCCAATATGTGGCGCATTGTTGGTGACTTCTGGGATAACTGGAAACAGCTGAAGGAACATTTTGAAGTTTGCAACCGTTGGTCTCCTTACATCGGCGACGGGCATTTTCCCGATGCGGATATGCTTCCGCTTGGCAGGATTGGCATCAGGGCCGAAAGAGGCGATAATCGGATGTGCGCACTTTCGAAAGATGAGCAGATGACGATGATGTCACTCTTCTCTATTTTCCGGTCACCTTTGATGTTTGGTGGTAATTTGCCTGATAACGATGAATTTACACTTTCTTTACTGACCAATAAAGATGTTCTTTACATTAATCAGTACAGTCAGAACAACAGGCAATTATTCAGAAACGACGACCTGATTGCCTGGATTGCCGATGATCCAAAAACAGGTGATAAATTCCTTGCCGTATTTAACGCGCAGGATGCTGACAATACTACTGGAAACGATTCAATCAAAATACCTGTAAACCTCGAACAGATTGGCATCACCGGGAATTGCACAATAAAGGATGTTTGGAACAACAAGCGTTTAGGCAATTTCAGTAAGGAATTTGCTCCTGTCATCAGGCATCACGCCTCCGGACTTTATCGTATTTCAATAAAGAAATAATTTCTAACCCTTTAATAATTAAAATAATGAAGACTATTTTATCTGTGTGTTTGTTTTTTTTGATTGCAACAACTGGATTTGCTGCGGGTATTGATGGAAACTGGGTCACGAATATGAGTGGATCCGATGGAAGTGAAATGAAAATGACTTTCGTATTTAAAATGGAAGGAGATAAATTAACCGGAGTTGTGAAGACACCAAATGGTGATGTGCCAATTTCAAATACAAAAATTGACGGGAAGGTATTTTCATTTGATGTGTCATTTAATGACATGATTATCAAGCATAATTGTGTTTTGAAGGAAGATGATACCATCGGAATGAAAGTTGTCGGAACTCCGATGGGTGATTCAGAGATGATATTGAAAAGGGAGAAATAAAATCTCTATATTATTGAATATTAAGGAATAAGTCATGTTGACAATCCCTGTCAGAAGGTATTGTGGCATGACTTATTTATAGGATAATCTTCAAATAACTTACATAACTCATGAACCAAAAATCATTTTCATTATTTCTGTTTGCGATACTAATAATCAGCATCAGCCGCCCTTTGACAGCTCAAACTTTAAATGGTAGCAAACCAGCTAACTCCGGAGATCAACCCGCACAGGAGGCCCGCCGGAACATGTCGAGAGAGATTGTTCTTGCTGATGATGATAAACCAGCCTTTCCGGCAGCACCTGAGGGGTACGACCTTTATCGTGAAAACATTGCGCATGGAAACCTCGATACTGTCCAATACCAGTCGAAAACAGTTGGTACAACCAGAACTACATTGATTTACACGCCACCGGGATACAACAAAAGCAAGAAGTATCCTGTATTATACCTGCTTCACGGAATTGGCGGCGATGAGTTTGAGTGGTTGCGCAATGGCCATCCCGAAATCATTCTCGATAACCTGTATGCCGGGAACAAAATCAAACCCATGATTGTGGTGCTGCCTAATGGAAGAGCCATGAAAAACGACCGGGCAGAAGGGAATGTTTTTGAACCTGAAAAAGCACAGTCGTTTGCCACTTTTGAAAAAGATTTGCTCAACGATCTGATCCCATTTATTGAATCGAAATATCCGGTAATTAAAAAACGCGAAAGCCGTGCATTAGCTGGTCTTTCAATGGGTGGCGGACAATCACTGAACTTTGGTTTGGGCAATCTTAACACTTTTGCCTGGATTGGCGGATTTTCTTCGGCTCCAAATACAAAAACGCCTGAAGTTTTAGTTCCAAATCCGGCGGAGACGGCCAAATCATTGAAATTGCTCTGGATCTCATGCGGCGATCATGATGGCTTGATCTCTTTCAGTCAACGCCTTCATATCTATTTGAAAGAAAATAATGTGCCTCATATCTGGCACGTCGAACCGGGTGTACACGATTTCAAGGTATGGAAAAGTGATCTTTATTACTTTACACAGCAGCTATTTAAATAGTTATAAATTTATTTTGATAGACCAGACCTGACAGGTATTTGAAACCTGTCAGGTCTTAAACTTCCCAAAAACCCCCAATATAATGAGATTGAATATTTTATTCTTTGCACTGATCACTTTATTCGTTTTCCAGGCTAATGCCCAGACTACAGAGCGTCCGCGCCCTGCGGAGTGGAGCAACCTTGTTTTCGGAGGACGGTTTATGGACAGGTTTCTCCCAATGCCCAATTTGGGACAGTTAACCCGCGATACCTGGGGAGCAGAAAATGTACTGCCTCGTTATAGCGACAATGGTATTGAAAACAGGAAATGGTCTTTCTGGGGAGGTAATATAAAATTGGGGGAAGATGGTAAGTATCATCTCTATGTATGTGGCTGGCCCGAAAGTTCGCCCAAGGGTCATAATGAATGGCCTAATTCCACGGTTTTTAATGCTGTTTGCGATAATTCGTTCGGCCCATTTATTGTAAAAGACACAATAGGGAAGGGGCATAATCCGGAAATTTTCAAACTGAAAGATGGGCGTTATGTACTATATGTGATTGATGGGTATTATATTGCAGATGGTTGTAATGGTCCCTGGAAATATGGTAAGTTCGAATTTCTGAACCGCGACCGGCGACTGATTGAAGGCAATTCAAACTTTACCTTTGCCGAACGAGAAGATGGGTCGTACTTGATGATTTGCCGCGGAGGCGGTCAATGGTTTAGCCAGACAGGGCTTTCTGCTTATAACCAGGTTACAGGAACCCGGATTGATTCTGCAAAAAAGATCATTCCATTACGCGCATATCCGCAACGGCCTGGAAATTTTGAAGATCCCGTAGTATGGCGCGACAACGTGCAATATAACCTGATTGTAAATGACTGGCTGGGACGCATCGCTGTCTATGAGCGCTCGAAAGATGGTATTCACTGGATAATAGAATCGGGTGAAGCTTACCTGCCGGGTGTTTCAAAACACGAGGATGGAACTGTAGAAGGCTGGTGGAAATATGAGCGGCTGAAAATCTTTCAGGACAAATATGGACGGGCTACACAGGGCAATTTTGCAGTAATTGATGTTGAGAAGAAATTCGATAAAGCCAGTGATATCCACAGTTCAAAGAACATAGGTATTCCACTCACAGTTGGTCGTTTACTTACAATTATTGATAAAAAACCGATTACTGCCAATACGAAAACGATCAACGTTAAGATAGCTGCAGAGGAAGGTTTTAATCCTCAAACTGACATCGACATCAGCTCTTTACAATTTGGAGAGCCCGAAACTGTGAATTTCGGTAAAGGTGGCAAGGTGAATAAAACAGAAAAGATCGGTGCCGATTTGATTGTTACCTTTGATGCCACAGGCAATAATTTTCCTGATGATGAATTTGCCGCAAAAATGCTAGGCAAAACAAGTGATGGAAAACTACTTTTCGGCTATGCACGGCTGCCGGGAGTTAAATTCATTGAACCCATCCTTTCGCCACTGTTGCCAGTGATAACAGCCAATTCCAATGGATTCAATTTAAAAGTTGAGATTCAGAACTTTGGTCAGGTAGCATCAAAAACTGCAAAACTGAAAATATTTTTCACCAGAGACGACAAGGAAGTTGAAGTTGCCGCTGGCAAAATTCCCAGTCTGAAACCCTGGGGAAAGACTACAGTTGATCTGAATTGCGGTAAACTTTTCGATGCCGGAGTTGAATATATCTTTAAAGTCGTTGTTAATCCTGAAGATAAACAGCCGGTTGTATTACATGGAAATCTAACTCCGGTAAAGTGATGGC
>Ga0209585_10001079_pt1 | contig 10639 bp, 5 predicted proteins | sample NGEPerone_FD_185491 | JGI IMG/M metagenome (GOLD analysis project Ga0209585, IMG submission 185491) | Arctic peat soil microbial communities from the Barrow Environmental Observatory site, Barrow, Alaska, USA - NGEE Permafrost154B-one... | ecosystem: Environmental > Terrestrial > Soil > Wetlands... | reverse complement strand
ACGGGCAAATCCCAGCCTTATGCCGGATAGCACCGGCGCGAATGCCGCGGGCAAGGTAACCTTGTAGAACCGCAGCAGCCCGCGCACGTTCATCGACTCGGCGACGCGCAAATAGATGCGATCGACGGTGCGGATGCCGCTCCAGGTGTTGAGCGCGATTGGAACGCTGGCGACGAACACGATCAGCGCGATGGTCGCCGGATTGCCGAGGCCGAACCACAGCATGAACAGCGGCGTCCAGGCCACCGCCGGCGTCGCCAACAGCGCCGACAGCAGGCGGACCGCGACTTGCTCGGCAAAAGCGAGGCGCGTTACCAAGAGGCCGATACTCACGCCGACGATGACGGCGAGAGCAAAGCCCGCGAACAGGCGGCCGAGGCTGGCGCCGATCGCGGCGATCAGCACGCCGTTTTCGATGAGCTCGATCATGCGGCCGCCGATATTTTGCAGCGGCGGCATGAACACGGGTTTGAAGGCGCCGCTTTCGGCCAGCACCTGCCAGCCGATCAACAGCAGGATCGGCAGCGTCAGCCGGCGCAGACGGATCAGACGGTCGCGTCCCTTGTGGCGCATGCGCACAGGCAGGCCGGCTGCCTGGTCAGAGGCCTTGCCGTCCGTTCCGATGCCCGCCTCCGGCCGCATGCTTTTGTTCAGCTCGGCCATGCGCCGTTGCCGGCCGCCGAACTGCTTGCCCGTCCCATCGCGTCCTCCATCCGGCGCATGCCCGGAAAATCCCGCCGATGCGCCGAATTCCTCTTGTGTCGCTCGCCGCGTCGTTGCCTCGCGTGCGTCGCTTTCGCTGCCGCGTCTTATGCCGTCTTCTTGGCCACCGGGTTAGGACGATCGACGCCGAGCGTCTGCCACACCGTGTCGATGCGGCCGGCGATCTCGGACGAGATCGTATCGGCGAACACCTTGGCGCGATCGAGCGTGGCCCATGTCGGATCGCCATACCAGCCGTCTTGCGACAGGTCGCGGATATCGGTGACGAAGCCGTAGATTTCATGGGAGCGGCGCATGGCGTCGAGCGCCTCGGCCTTTTCGGTGCGGCGCGGCGGCACGATGCGATCGGCATGATAGAGATCCGGGTCGTGCGCCATCACCGCCAGCGTCTCGATGCTGCCGGCGTGGGTGAGGCGGCCGCCATCCGGCGCATAGATACGCTGCGCGACGAAGTGGGCATGCGCCACCACGAACATGGCGCCAAGTCGCGATTGCAGATCCATGCACATGCCATCCAGCGACGGCTGATGCGCCTCGTGCCAGTTCACCATGATGAACAGCTTGACGCCGTCGCGCATCAGATTGGTGACGATGTCGGTGATCAGACCCTCGAAGGTGGCGCGGCTCAGCGAGATGGCGCCGGGCAGGTTCACATGCGGGTAGGTGATGCCGTAGGGGCCGAACGGCACGAACAGACATCCGAGTTTGTCGGCCAGCGCTTTGCCGACGGCTTCGGCGGCGAAAGTGTCGGTGCCGCAAGGCAGGTGCCGGCCGTGCTGCTCGACGCTGCCAAACGGGATCACCGCTACCGGCATGCGGTCGATGACGGCGCGCACCTCATCGCTCGGAATGTTCAACAGCTCATAAGCCGCCATCGTTTCCCCCAAACTTTTTTGCGCAATGTCCGAGAGGTGGACCCACGCGCTGGCTGACGCCCGGCGCGTGCTCGGGCGCGTTGGCCCGGACTGTGCGATTGCCGATAGGCTATTGAATCTGGCAATCGATTGTCAATCGGCGCCAAATATCGCTCCATGGGGCTCGGTCGAACCTCACAACAATTGCACGCTGAATTGAGCCTTCCATTCGTGGCCAGGTTGTAAAGCCCAGCTTCTTAATGCTCGAAGATGGCAATCGATTGCCAAGTTTATCCGCTGGATCCGCATTCGGGCTTTGGCTGCCTTCGATGAATGAAATCAGGGCCGCCTAAGCGGCGGGATTGGTGCTGGGCAGGCCGGTGACGACCGCGCGGCCCGGCGGCGCCGTCGAGCCGCGCACCACCAGGTTGGTCATGAGGCCGATCGTCATGACCTCGTTCTCGACCCCGGCGATGCGCTCCAGGATCAAGCGTCCGGCGCGCAGCCCGATCTCGTAGAGCGGGTGGCGGACCGTGGTCAGCGGCGGTGACAAGCGATCGACCAGATAGACGTCGTTGTAGCCGATCACCGACACGTCTTCGGGAATGCGGATATTGGCGCTCTTGAGCACGTCGTAACAGCCAATCGCCAGCAGGTCGTTCGCCGCGATCACTGCCGTGAAAGCAAAGCCGCGGCTCAGAAGTTCGCGGGTGAGGGCGACCCCGAGCTCGACGCCGACCGGTCCCTTGAACTGATCCGCGGCGACGATCGCCGCCGGATCGAGCGGCAGCCCGGCCTGCTGCATCGAACGGATGAAGGCATTACGGCGGTCGCGGCCGTTCGATACCAACTCGGTGCCGGCGAGATGTGCGATGCGCGTATGGCCCAGATCCTTCAGGTGCTGCACGGCGAGCTGGATGCCTCGTTCGTCGTCGCCGCGCACCAGCGGTACCAACAATTCGTCGGTGCTTCGGTTAAGCAGGATCGTCGGGATCTTGGCGGCCAGCACGCTTTGCAGCGGTGGGTAGTTGCGCGTCGCCGTCGCCAGCAACAGGCCGTCGATGCGATGGTCGATCATCACCGAAACCAACTCGGCTTCGCGCCGCGGGTCGTTGTCGGTGCTGGCGAGCAGCACCGAAATGCCGCTGGCCCGCACCGCATCCTCGACGCCGCGCACGATCGGCGGATAGGCCGGATTGGAAATGTCCGGGATCAGCATGCCAACTGACGAGCTTTGCTCCATACGGAGCGCGCGGGCGAGCCGATTGGGGCGATAACCCATTTCCCTGGCGGCGGCGGCGACGCGCTCGACAAGCTCTGGGCTGACCCGGCCAGTGCCGGCGGTCAGCGCTCGCGAAACAGTTGAAGGATGCACGCCGGCGCGCGCGGCGACGTCCTTCACTGTCACGGGAGATTTTGCTCGCCGCCCAGTATTCAATAAGTCCTCCCCCGATCGACAAATCTGCCAGAAATGCCGATCTGTTTGAAGTACGGTGAAATCTAATCTGTCCGGGCGTCGATGGCGAGGAATTAGCGCCATGCCCATGTTGCTTGGGCCGGCGGCGTCGCGGCGCATATTTTAGCTTTGCTGCGGCCGCTGCCGGATGCCGATATAAACCATGAATACTCCGGCGAGGACGATGCCCGGAATGTACCACATCCGCCAACCGGCGCTGCATAATCCGGGCTAGCAAGTTTTTCCCATCTGCGGGAGTATCCCCGTGGGTTGAAACGTGAAGGAATCGAGAAATGGCGAAGTCGCTTGGCATGAAGCAAGTGGGATATGTCGATTGCGCTGGTGGCGGCCAAGTCGTCGTCCGCGATGGCATCGCCTGCGTCGGTCACATGCGCGCCCCACATAGCACCACGATCATTGACGTGCGCGATCCTAAGCGTCCCATCGTGCTCGCCGAGCTGACCGTGCCGCCCGGCACGCATTCGCACAAGGTGCGGGTTGTTGGGGACATTATGGTGGTCAATCAAGAGCTCAACCCGAACGACCCCAACCCTCCGCCTACGGATTTCCGCGGCGGCGTCGGCATCTATGACATCTCCAATCCGCGCGAGCCGCGCCTATTGTACAAGTGGGAAACTAGCGGCCGAGGTGTGCACCGGTTCGACCTCGATGATCGGTATGCCTATCTTTCCTCGACGGCGGAGGGCTATCTTGGAAACTTAGTGATCATTCTCGACCTCAAGGACCCGCGTCGTCCGGTCGAGATCGGGCGCTGGTGGATGCCTGGCCAATGGACCGCAGGCGGCGAGACGCCGACCTGGGATGGCACCGCCCATAAATGCCATCATCCATTGCGGCGGGGAAATCGACTCTACACAAGCTATTGGCAGGGCGGGTTCGTCATCCTGGACATCGAAGACATCGCTAAGCCGAAGCGCATTTCCGGGCTCGACTGGTCACCGCCCTATCATTGTCCGACCCACACCGCATTGCCGCTGCCGTTCGACATTCGCGGCCGGCGCTACATGGTCGTGGCCGACGAAGATGTTAACCGTCCGGCGGACGGCGTGCCTGCATTCTTATGGATGGTGGACATCACCGAGGAGCGCGCACCGGTCCCCGTCGGAAGTTACCAGGTCGAGGGATTGGAGGACGGTCCACAGCCATTGTCGACCGCGTGTCACCAGCCGTGCGAGATCGTTACTGGGACCGAAATCCCCACGGCTTGGTTTGCCTGTGGGCTGCGCGTGATCGACGTTTCCAATCCGCATTCTCTACGCGAGGTCGCGTACTTTATTCCGGATGTACCACAGGGATCGGATCGCGTTCAGAGCAACGACGTAACCGTGGACGAACGTGGGTTGCTCTATCTTACGGATCGGCGCCGCGGCTTGACAATCATCGAGCGTGTTCGCTGATCGAGATGAAGTTGCAGCGCAACCGCGGACCTAATTGTTCCCGCCCTTCGTTCAGCAAACGTTTGCAAGGAAATAAACGAGGCGAACCCCGAGGAGTTCATTGCGCCAGGTATGCAATTGAAGGCGGCCGCAAAGACGATTCAACAGTCGGTTGACGGAGGAAACTATGTCTGCACGAAAAACGCTGCTATCTTCACTGGTCTTATTCGCTATGCTCGTGCTGAACTTGCCTGCACAGGCTCAGGATTGGCCGACGCGGACAGTTAAAATCGTCTTTCCATATCCCGCTGGCTCGGCGGCCGACGGAATTGCCCGTATCTTTGCGCAACGTTTTGCCAAGATCTTTGGCCAGCCCTTCATCATCGAGAATCGGGTAGGGGCGAATGGAACCATTGCGGCGGATGCGGTCGCGCGCTCGTCACCTGACGGTTACACGCTGTTTTGGGCGACAACGCCGCAGATCGCGATCGCGCCGCTGATGATGACGGTGTCGTATGACCCAGTGAAAGATTTTGTGCCGATCAGTGCTGTCATGACCAATATATTCGCGCTTATTGTAAATCCCAAGGAAATGCCGATTAAGACAGTTCCGGAATTCATTGATTACTTGCGGGCCCGTCCCGGCCAGCTCAACTATGCGGAAGCCGGCTTGGGGAGCATTGGCCACCTATCTATGGTATTGCTGCTGAACCGTGCCAAACTGAAAATGACCAATGTAACCTATAAAGGTAATGCGCCGGCCTTAACCGACGTCGTCGCCGGTCATGTTCCAGCGATGTTTTCACTCTTATCGGATGCAAAAGCGCAAGCGAGCAGCGGCTCTGTCCGACTGATCGCTGTATCGAGTGAAAAACGTACGCCGCAGGCACCCGCGGTGCCGACCGTCAGTGAATCCGGATTTCCGGGTTTTAATACCGGCAGTTGGCACGGTCTGATGGCGCCGGCAGGAACACCGAAAGCGATCATCGATCGAATAGCAACGGAAGTTGCGCGCGCAATACAAGACCCTGAATTATCCGCACGCATGACAACGCTCGGTGTCGATCCGCTTGGCAACAGCCCGCAGGAATTTGCCAATATGATTTCCGCGGACATCGTGTTGTGGCGAGAGGCTGTGAAGATAGCGCATATCGAAATTCGGTAGTGGCGAAGGGGAATCTCGCGACAGGGGAATCGGGTGAAAAAAACATGCGGCGATGAGGCTTGCGAGTGAGGTGCTGCGTTACCTCATCCGCGATCGGGATCGACCCTACGGCACCACCGCCCGCCAGCGACGGCGGGCAGCCCGTTTCAATCGCCGACGCTCAATTCGTGGCGGCGAGGGAGGCGAACGGACCCTGGGCATAAACCGGGTGTCCACCGAGCATCGTCAGCAGCGAGTGCAACTTGCCGACCTTTTCCACAGGCACAGTCATGTAGTCGTCGGTTAGCACCGCGAGATCGGCGTATTTGCCGGGCTCGAGCGAACCGCGCTTCTTCTCGTCGAATGAGAACCACGCGGCATTAATCGTATACATGCGCAGCGCTTCTTCGCGGCTCGGTGATTGCTCCGGCCCGCGCATCTGCGTGCCATCGATCGCTTTGCCATCCAGCAGCCATTGCAGGCTGACGAAGGGATTATAGGGCGCGACCTGGTCGGAGTCGGTGCCGGCTGCGACCTTCAAGCCCATCTTCAGGCCGCTCTGGATCGGCGGCGCGCGCAAGGCCGCCTTCGGGCCCAGCACTTTGAGGAAGATCGGCCCGGCATAGAGCAGCCGGTCCTGCACGCTCCAACCCATGTTGAGCGCCTTCATGCGCTCAAGAGTCTTGTCGGTCGCGTCCTCGATGTGGGTGATCTGCCAGCGCAGGGACGTGATCGGCGTTTCCTTGTTGATCCGTTCGTAGATATCGAGGATCAGCGAGGCGGCGTGATCGGTGGCGGCGTGCTGATGAACCGTCAGCCCGTTTTCGGCGGCCCACTTGGCAGCAACATAGAACTCTTCGCGGTCTTTATCTGTCGGGTTGAAGATCAGACCGACGGTGCTGCCGTCATACATACCTCGCGTCACGGACTCGCCGATGCCGGCGAAACGCAGCATGTCGTCGCCAAAACCTTGCGGCGAGAATTGCGCATAGTCCTTGAAGTCAGCGAGCTCATGCCCGCGCGCGTTGGACTGGAAGTGGAAGGCGACGCGCATCGTCATGGCGTGCTGGCGCCACAGATACTGCACCGGCTTGTAATGCACCGGATGCATGCCGCCGCCGGTGACGTCGTTGACGCCGGTGAGGCCGAGGCGGTTGAGCTCGCGGAAATACTTCTTGGTGCCTTCGACCTGCTGCATGAAATCGGGCGAGGAGGTCTTGGCGACGAGGAAGTTGTAGATCGCGTTGCCGCCGGTGAATACGCCAGTAAGATTGCCGTTGGCGTCCTTCTCCCCCTTGCCGCCGGGAAAGACCGTGTCCGGCGTCAGCTTCATCGCCTTGATGCCCTCGGGCGAAACCCAGGCGGCGTTGTAGAGGCGCTGCACATAGACCGGATAGCCCGGCGCCGCGGCGGTGATTTCCTCGACCGTTGGGCCGCGCTTTTCCTGGAATTGCATATCGCTCCAGCCGCCGCCGACCTTGATCCAGGTGCCGGGGCGAGAGTTGCGCGCGGCTTCGCGGATCAGGTTCAGACCCTGCGCGAGGCTCGGAACGCCGATCCAGCTCACCTCGGTGCTGTAGGTCAAACCGGCGCGAAGTGCGTGAATGTGGGAATCGGTCATGCCGGGGATGACGGTCCGGCCGCCGAGATCGATCACCTTCGCTTTAGGGTCGGCGTGCTTGCGCACATCCTCGTTGGAGCCGGCGGTCAGGATCTTGTCACCCTGAAGGCCGAGAGCCTGGACGACAGAGGATTTGCCGTCGAGCGTGATGATCTTGCCGTTGATCAGGATGGTATCGGCGGTCTGGGCGTGCGCAACGCAGGCCGAGGCGGCGAGCACTAAAGCGGCTCCTAATGAGCGCATTTTCATGGAACGTTTCTCCCCCGTGGGAGGGGTGGACCCCTCGCCATTGATTTGTTTTCCGTGCTCTCGGCTTTGATGGCCGGAGCGCGAGTTTAAGAAGCTTACACAATTCGCTGCTGTCGACCATAGACTTTGTTATTTCCGGCCGGTTCGGCGCCGGTCGTCACAGGCTGGTTGAGGTATCCTCCCGGTTGCGCGCCTGCATCAGACGGCTCAACGGGCGTTCGCCGAACCGGCGGAAAAGCAGCGGGGTCAGGACCGTGTCAATGAGGGTCGCGCCGATCAGCCCGCCGAACACGACGACCGCGACCGGGTAAAGGATTTCTTTGCCCGCCGCATCGGCTTGGGCGAGCAGCGGGAGTAGGGCAAAGCTCGCGGCCGCTGCCGTCATGGCGACCGGCGTGAGCCGTTCGAGGCTGCCGCGCAAGATCAGGGCATCGCCGAAGGGCACGTTTTCCGACAAAGCAAGGTTGAGATAATGGCTGACCTTCAAGATTCCGTTGCGCACGCTGATGCCGGCGAGGGTGACGAAGCCGACGGCCGCGGCCAGCGACAGCGGCACGTTGGCGATCGTCAGCGCGACGACCCCGCCGATCAATGACAAGGGCACATTGCTCATCACGATCAGGGCCAGTGCGCTTGAGCGGTAGCGGGCGAATAGCACAAGAAAGATTGCCGCGAGCGACAACATGCCCAGCCCCAGAATGCGCAACATCGCCTGTTCCTGGCCCGCGAACGTGCCCTCGAGCGTGATCGAGAAGTCCGGCGGCAGGGTTTGCTGCGCTATGACGCCGCGAACGGCGTCTATCGCTCCGGCCGCATTGGCGCCCTCGACATTGGCAAAGACCGCGATCCGCCGCCGGCCGTTTTCGCGCTCGATCTGGCTCAAGCCCTCGGCCTCCGCGACATGAGCGACCAGGCCGAGAGGGATGCGCCCGCCCGGTGTCTCCACCAGCAGGTGGCCGAGCGCGCCGCGGTCTTTGTCGTCCAGCCGCAAGGCGACATCGGTCCGCCGCGCGCCCTCGACGAATTGCGACAATGTGCGTCCGTTGGAAAGAATCGCCACCGTGTCGGCGATGGCAGCGGGCGTCGCGCCATACAGCGCAGCGCGCCGGTCGTCAGGCCGGACTTCGATGGTGGGAACACGCGCCCGCCGTTCGACCTGAAGATCCGCCAGACCGGCAATGCCGGAAAGGTCGCTGCGCAGCTTTTCGGCGATGACCGCCGATGCATCGAGGTCCTCGCCAAACACCTTCATCACGATCTCGGCCCGCACGCCGGACAAGAGATGATCGATGCGATGGGATATCGGCTGCCCGATATTGAGGGCGACTGGCAGTACAGTCATTCGACGGCGAATGTCGCGCACGATCTCGGCGCGGGATCTGCCGGATGGTTTCAGCGCCACGTCGATTTCGGTGGTCTGTACGGCTTGTGAATGCTCATCGAGTTCGGCGCGGCCGGTGCGCCGCCCGGTCGACCTAATTTCGGGAACGCCGGCAAGCAAGCGTTCCGCCAGCACGCCTAAACGACTCGACTCGGTTAAAGTGATGCCGGGCAGCGCCGAAATCTCGACGGTCAGCGAACCCTCGTTGAACGACGGCATCAGCGAGCGCGGCAAGGCGAGGAGCAGCGCGACCGCGACGGCAAACGAGATACCGATACCGCCGACCACGACGCCGGTGTGCCGGAACGTCCACGGCAGCAGGCGCGAAACGCCGCGTTTGAGCAGGAGCGCCAGCGGCGCTTCCGCCCGGTCGAGTTGCCGCGAGCGCGGAAGCAGCACCGCGCATAAAACCGGCGTCAAGGTCATCGCGGTCAGCAGGCTCGCAACCAGCGCCGCGAGATAGGCGAGCGCCAGCGGCGCCAGCAGCCGGCCCTCGATACCGGATATGGCGAAGAACGGCAGCAGGACCAGAACGATGACAAGCGTCGCGTAAAGGATGCCCGATCGCACTTCCTCCGAGGCCCGGGCAATCACCTCGAGCGCCGGTCGCGGCGTCGCGCTGGCGCGGTTTTCCTTCAGCCGGCGAAACACATTTTCGACGCCGACTACGGCGTCATCGACCAGTTCGCCCATGGCGATGGCCAGACCGCCCAGCATCATGGTGTTGAGCGATAGTCCGAGCCCGCGAAACACCAGCATGGCGGCGAGCAGCGAAAGCGGGATGGCGACGAGGGAAATCAGCGTGGTGCGGATATTGCCGAGAAAGAGAAACAGGATGACAGCCACGACCAGTATCGACTCGGCGAGCGCGCGCCCGACATTATCGAGCGCCGACACGATGAAATCCGCTTGTTTGAAAATGACCTGATCGACCCGCACGCCCGCCGGCGCCGATTTTTGCAGGTCGGCGAGAGCGGTATTGACCGCGCGGGTGACCGCCAAAGTATCGGCGCCCGGCTGCTTCTGCACCGAGAGGATGATCGCGTCTTGGCCGTTGAGACCGGCGCTGCCGCGCGCCGGCTTGGCAGCGAGGCCGATATGCGCCACTTGCCGCAACAGGATCGGCGTCGCGTCGCGTTGCGCCACGACCACGTTCGCGAGCGCGGTGAGGTCCGGTGGCGACACCACGGCGCGGATCACATATTCCGTGCCGCCCCGATCGACGATGCCGCCGCCGGCATTGACGCCGTAACGCGTAATGGCCCGCTCGATTTCGGCTGCGGAAATATCGAGGCCCGCCATCAGGGCGGGCCGCGGCGCGACGCGATATTGCCGCACTTCGCCGCCGATCACGATGACCTGCGATACGCCCGCAATCGCCGCCAGGCGCGGCCGCAACGTCCAGTCGGCCAGCGCGCGCAATTCCATCGCGTCGGCATGTCCCCCTGCGGTCACGGCGATCAACATGATCTCGCCCATGATCGAGGAGACCGGCTGGATTTGCGGCGCCACGCCGGAGGGCAGTTGATCGCGGACGCCGGTCAGGCGTTCCGCGGCCTGTTGCCGGGCGGCGACGACATTGGCGTCCCAGTCGAGCTCCATGTTCACGATTGACAGGCCGACGGCCGAACTTGAACGCACGCGCAGCGTCTGCGGCAGGCCGGTCAGCGCCAATTCGATCGGCCGCGTGACCAGGCTCTCCACTTCTTCCGAGGCGAGACCGGGCGCTTCCGTCATCACCGTGATGGTCGGCCGGTTGATGTCCGGCAGCACATCGATGTCGAGATTTGCCCCGGCCAGTAACCCGAGCAAGG
>Ga0209585_10001077_pt1 | contig 10646 bp, 12 predicted proteins | sample NGEPerone_FD_185491 | JGI IMG/M metagenome (GOLD analysis project Ga0209585, IMG submission 185491) | Arctic peat soil microbial communities from the Barrow Environmental Observatory site, Barrow, Alaska, USA - NGEE Permafrost154B-one... | ecosystem: Environmental > Terrestrial > Soil >... | reverse complement strand
AGCAGGACCGCGAGAACCGCATCGACGAGATCAAGGCTGCTGTCCAGGGCGATCTCGCGGAGAAGTTCGAGGGCCGCGACAAGGAGATCTCCGCGGCATACCGCGCGGTGCAGAAGAAGCTCATCCGCCAGCGGATCCTGCGTGACAAGGTCCGTATCGACGGTCGTGGCCTCGCAGACATCCGCGCGCTCGGCGCCGAGGTCGAGGTCCTGCCCCGCGTCCACGGGTCGGCGATCTTCGAACGCGGCGAGACCCAGATCATGGGTGTCACCACGCTCAACATGCTGCGCATGGAGCAGATGCTCGACACGCTCTCCCCGGAGACGCGCAAGCGCTACATGCACAACTACAACTTCCCGCCCTACAGCACTGGTGAGACCGGCCGCGTCGGTTCCCCCAAGCGCCGCGAGATCGGTCACGGTGCCCTGGCTGAGCGTGCGCTTCTGCCGGTCCTGCCCACCCGCGAGGAGTTCCCGTACGCCATCCGTCAGGTGTCGGAGGCTCTCAGCTCCAACGGCTCGACGTCCATGGGCTCGGTGTGTGCCTCGACCCTCTCGCTGCTCAACGCTGGTGTGCCACTGCGCGCCCCGGTCGCCGGTATCGCAATGGGTCTGGTCTCCGACGAGGTCGACGGCGAGACGCGCTATGCGGCTCTGACCGACATCCTCGGTGCCGAGGACGCGTTCGGTGACATGGACTTCAAGGTCGCCGGCACGCGCGAGTTCGTCACGGCCATCCAGCTCGACACCAAGCTCGGCGGCATCCCCGCCTCCGTGCTGGCCGGCGCGCTGACCCAGGCCCGCGACGCTCGCCTGCACATCCTGGACGTTATGGCCGAGGCCATCGACGTCCCGGACGAGATGAGCGAGTTCGCTCCACGCGTCATCAGCGTCACGGTTCCCGTGGACAAGATCGGTGAGGTCATCGGGCCGAAGGGCAAGATGATCAACCAGATCCAGGACGAGACCGGCGCGCAGATCTCGATCGAGGACGACGGCACGATCTACATCGGTGCGACCGATGGACCGTCGGCCGAGGCCGCCCGCGCAATGATCAACGCCATCGCCAACCCGACCATGCCCGAGATCGGCGAGCGCTTCATGGGCACCGTGGTCAAGACCACGACGTTCGGCGCCTTCATCTCCCTGCTCCCGGGCAAGGACGGTCTGCTGCACATCTCCGAGGTGCGCAAGCTCGTCGGCGGCAAGCGGATCGACTCGGTGGACGACGTCCTGAAGATCGGCCAGAAGATCCAGGTCGAGCTCAAGGAGATCGACCCCCGCGGCAAGCTCTCCCTCGGTGCGGTCATGGCCGAGGACGCTGCCGCTGGCGACGCTGCCCCGGCTGGTGACGCGGTCAAGGCTGACGTGGCTTCGACGGAGCCTTCTGACGCCTGAGTCTGGTTGAACGACACCGGAGCCCGGTGCACCTGCGAGGGTGCGCCGGGCCTCGACGTTCCCGGGCTGCGCGAGGTGAGTGGTCGCCATACCGGCGTGGGCTGAGGCGGGTGAGCGGGTCAGAGCCAGCGGCGGACGTGGAGCTGGTATTCGCGGTACGCGTCACCGAATCGTTCGGTGAGGTAGGCCTCCTCGCGGTCGATGACCTTGCGACGCATCACCCACAGGATGCCGGGCAGCACCAGCAGGGGCCACCAGCTGTGAATGAGCATCGCGCCACCGAGATAGGCGATCGCGTCGGCGAGATAGATCGGGTTGCGGCTGAACCGAAACGGCCCGGTGGAGACCATAGAGGTGACCTGATCCCAGGGGATGAAGGTCGTGTGCGCTCGCGTCAACGTGACCACAGACCAAAGTGTCAGGGCGATCCCGGAGAGCACGAGGACCAGCCCGAGCAACGTCAGCGCCCCGCCGCCCGGGATGGTCCACGGTCGCCACCAGCTCAGCGCCCACATGAGTCCGAACGGTCCGAAGTAGACGACCGGCGGGATCAGCCGGACCGCGGCGCCTGTTGGTGATGGCAGCATCGACAGCTCCTGTGATCGGCAACGGGCTCACTAGGCTAAGCGGATGAGCGACGCGATCAAGGCCCCTGTCATCAAGGTCTCTGTCATCGGCGCTGCCGGGCGCATGGGTTCGACGGTCTGCCGCACTGTGGAGGCCGCGCCGGACACCCAGCTGGTGGGCCGCTACGACCTGGGCGACGACCTCGGCGATCTCGGTGGCGCGGACGTCGTCGTCGAGTTCTCGGTGCCGGACGCCTCGGCCTCCAACGTCGCCCACTGCATCGAACGTGGGACGCACGTCGTGGTCGGGACGACCGGCTGGACCCAGGACAAGCTTGAGGCGGTGCGCTCGCAGCTGACCGGCAAGCCTGGGGTCGGGGTGCTCATTGCGCCGAACTTCGCCATCGGCGCGATCCTGATGATGTCGTTCGCCCAGCAGGCTGCGCGGTTCTACGAGTCGGTCGAGATCGTCGAGCTGCACCACCCCGACAAGGTCGACGCGCCGTCGGGTACTGCCGCCCGCACGGCCTCGCTGATCGCCCGAGCCCGTCAGGATGCCGATCTCGGCGATGTCCCCGACGCCACCACTTCGGATCCTGACGGCGCGCGCGGGGCGCGTGTGGACGGCATACCGGTGCACGCGTTGCGGTTGCGTGGCCTAGTGGCCCATCAGGAGGTCATGTTCGGCGCTGCTGGCGAGCTGCTGACCATCCGGCACGACTCCTTCGACCGGGTCAGCTTCATGCCTGGCGTCCTCGAGGGTGTGCGCCGGGTGGCCGACCACCCGGGGCTGACGGTCGGGCTCGAGAACTACCTCGGACTGGCTTGATCAGCCCCAGCCGAGAGCCCTGAGGGTCCCTGCTGTCGCTGCCGCCAGAATCACGACGAGCAGGAAGGGCGCTCGGAACCGGAGAGCGACCACCGCAACACCGACCCCGGCTGCGCGTGCGTCCAGGGTGAACACACCTCCCCGGCCGGTGAACGTCTGCACCGCCACAAGGGCCGACAGGAGGGCAACGGGCAACATCGCGGTCACCCTCGAGACGACCGGGCGGTCGAGAAGCTGGTGCGGCACCACGTAGCCGAGGAGCTTGAGTGCGAACGCGAGCCCGCTGGCGAGCAGGACGGTGGTCCAGAGCGTCATGAGGAGTCCGCCGCGTCGGTTGAGCCGTTATCGCGAAGGATTATTGGCGTCCTGACACCCATATTCCTTCACCCTCTCGTTTGCGGAAGCAGGCCAGCCACGATCGCAGCCAGCGCGGCAACCAGCACCGGTATGCCGGCCGGCGCGTGAGGGGCCACCACGAGAGCGATGACGGCTGAGACGGCGGCCACCGCGCGGGCGTCACCTCGCTTCAGTCGTGGCCAGAGCAGGGCGCAGAAGGCGGCCGGTGCGGCGGCGTCGAGACCGAACCGCTTGGGGTCTCCCAGAGCGTTGCCCACGACGGCACCGACGATGGTCATCAGGTTCCACAGCACGAACACCGCGAGTCCGGTGCCCCAGAATCCGAGCCGTTGCGCCGACCGTTCGGGCTGGACGACGCCGACCGCGGTCGATTCGTCGATGGTCAGCTGAGCGGCAGCCACGCGGCGCAGGCCGCTCACCCCGAGCAGCCGTGACATCTGCAGGCCGTAGAGGCTGTTGCGAAGGCCGAGGAGGGTCGAGGTTGCCACCGCCGCGACGCCCGAGCCACCGGCGGCGACGATGCCCACCACCGCGAACTGCGAGGCGCCTGAGAAGAGCAGGGCCGACAGCGCGATCGTCTGCCAGAGGTTGAGGCCGGCCGCCACCGATAGGGCGCCGAAGCTGATGCCATAGGTGCCTGTCGCCACGCCGACCGACAGGCACTGGCGCAGCACCTCCTTGCGGCGCTGGCCATCGAGGCGGCGCTGGCCATCGAGCAGGGGTTCGTCCATCGGGCCGGGAGTCAGTCCTGGGAGAGGTTGGCGGTCAGTCGCACCTCGCGGGCGACCGTCCCGTCGACGTCGATGACCCGATCCCTGAAGGCGCTGTCGGGTGAGAGGCCGGCTGCGGTCAGGAATGCCCGGGCGGCTTCGTCAGTGACCAGGATCCACGTGCTCACCGTGTCAAAACCCTTGCCCCGCAACGTGTCCACGGCGGCGTTGAGCAGACGCGAGCCGTGGCCGCTGCGTCGGGCGTCAGGATGCACACCAAGGGCTAGCACCTCGCCCGAGGTCTCCACGGCGTCGGCGTCGGCACTCGGACCCACGGCTGCGAAGCCGACCACCTGCTCCCCGGCGCAGCCCACCAGCAGGACATGGCGAGGGCTCGGGGGAGTGCTCAGGGAGTCGCGCCAGACACGCGCGAAGCTGGGTCCGTCGAACTGCTCGACCACCTCCTGCGGGAGGACGTCGGCGTACGCGGCACGCCATACGGCCGCCTGGACCAGTCCCACCGCGGGCGCGTCGCTCGGGCGAGCGATCCGGGCGCTGGCGTCAGCGATCTGACCCGTCGCGGGGGAGTGCACATGGTCGTGGGCGACGGAGTGCGGGTGGCTGTGGTCGTTGGGCACGCCGCCATCCTGCCATCCGATCCGATGTGACACTGCTACTTCATCGTTGCGGGTGTATGTCACGCGTGGACATACTGTCCGGATGTATGGCAACGACTTCATCAACCCCGATGAGCCGCTGAACGCCGCTGAGTCCGGGGACATCGACGACGCTGTGGCGGCGTCGGCGACGGCTTTCGCTCAGCGTCCAGATGGTGGCTCGTCCTTCGAGGCAATGTTGGCTGCTGATCTGCGCATCGAGCCGCGGGACGAGATGCCGGAGGCCTATCGCAAGACGCTGATACGCCAGATCGCCCAGCATGCGCACTCCGAGATCATCGGGATGCAGCCGGAGGGCGGCTGGATCGGTCGGGCGCCGTCATTGCGCCGCAAGGCCATCCTGATGGCCAAGGTTCAGGATGAGGCCGGGCATGGGCTCTACCTGTACAGCGCGGCCGAGACGCTGGGGATCGACCGGGCCGAACTGCTGGACATGCTGCACAGCGGCAAGCAGAAGTACTCCTCGGTCTTCAACTATCCGACGCTGACCTGGGCTGACAACGGCGCCATCGGCTGGCTGGTCGACGGGGCCGCGATCATGAACCAGGTGCCCTTGTGTCGTTGCTCGTACGGTCCCTATGCCCGCGCGATGATCCGTGTCTGCAAGGAGGAGTCGTTCCACCAGCGACAGGGATTCGAGATCCTGTGGACCTTGATGCGGGGCACCCAAGCGCAGAAGGACATGGCCCAGGACGCCGTAAACCGTTGGTGGTGGCCGGCGTTGATGATGTTCGGACCTCCGGACACCGGCGACGCGTCGACCTCGGGTGGACACACCGAGCAGTCCATGGCGTGGGGCATCAAGCGTTTCAGCAACGACGCCCTGCGTCAGAAGTTCGTCGACATGACCGTTCCGCAGACGCAGAAGATCGGACTTACGCTGCCCGATCCCGACCTGAGGTTCAACGATGCAACGGGGCACTGGGAGTTCGGTGCCATCGACTGGAGCGAGTTCTGGCGTGTCATCAAGGGTGACGGAGCCTGCAACGCCGAACGGATCGAGCATCGGGTCGGTGCCCACAACGAGGGAGCGTGGGTGCGCGAAGCCGCCAACGCGTATGCCGCCAAGAAGGTCCGCGCCCAGCAGGAGGGGTACGTCGCATGAGTACGCCTGCAGTCAAAGGGGACTCGACCGAACGCAGCTGGCCGTTGTGGGAGGTCTTCGTACGCGGCAAGCGCGGTCTCTCGCATGTCCACGTCGGCTCTCTCCACGCCCCTGACGCCGAGATGGCGCTTCGTAACGGGCGGGACATCTACACCCGTCGCCAGGAGGGCGTCTCCCTCTGGGTGGTCAGGTCCACTGACATCACGGCGAACAGCCCCGATGAGCGTGACTCCTTCTTCGACCCCGCGGCCGACAAGGTCTATCGCCACCCCACGTTCTACGACGTGCCCGAGGATGTCGAATACCTTTGAGGGAGAATGCGATTGACACCACCGAGGCCACGGTTGCGGCGGCATACTGTCTGCAGCTCGGTGATGACGCTCTCATCTACGCGCAACGGCTTGGCGAGTGGATTACCCGCGCGCCACAGATCGAGGAGGATATGGCGCTGGGCAACATCGGTCTCGACCTGCTCGGCCAGGCCCGAGTGCTGCTGACCCGGGCCGGCGAGCTCGATGGCACCGGCCGGTCCGAGGACGAGCTGGCCTACCTTCGGGACGAGCGCCAGTTCCACAACGTTCACCTGGTCGAGCAGGAGCGGCGAGACTTCGGTTTCGAGATGGCCCGGATGCTGTGGTTCGCCTCCTATCAGTGCGAGCTGTATGCCGGGCTGGTCACCTCCAGCGACGAGACGATCGCCGGTGTGGCGGTCAAGGCCGTCAAGGAGGTCGACTACCACCGCGACCATGCCAGACAGTGGGTGCTGCGTCTCGGCGACGGGACTGCCACGTCGCACGTCCGCATGCAGGAGGCGCTCGAGCGGGTCGCGCCCTATGTCTCTGAGCTGTTCAAGGATGACGTGGTGAGCGTTGCAGCCGCCCAGGCCGGAGTGGGCACGTTGCCGTCTTCCTTGTGGGACAAGGCTTTTGGCCATGTCTCGCTGGTGGTTGATCGGGCCACGCTGGCCCTTCCTGCCGACCCCACCTGGCATTCGCGAGGCGGTCGGGAGGGTGTCCACTCACGCCCCATGGGGCACCTGCTCGCCGAGATGCAACACATTGGTCGCTCACACCCGGGTGCCTCGTGGTGAGCTCGCCGACGCCGGAGACAGCGGCCGGAACGGCGACGGCATCAGCAGCCGCAAAAGCGAGTTCGACCATGGACCTGCGCGCCGCCATCGCCGCCATTCCTGACCCCGAGGTGCCAGTCATCACGATCGAGGATCTCGGCATCCTGCGCGATGTTCTGGTCGACGAGCGGGCCCGGACTGTGAATGTGCTGATCACCCCGACGTACTCCGGGTGCCCGGCGATGGATGCCATCCGTCAGCACATCGAGCACGTAGCCCGCAGTGCGGGATACTCCGCGACGGTGCAGACCCGGCTCAGTCCGGCGTGGACAACCGACTGGATGTCCGGGACAGGCCGCGACAAACTGCGCAAGTTCGGAATCGCTCCTCCGGCGCGGCATTCCGATCAACGATCCGACGTCGTCGCGCAGCCGGTCAGCGTCAGCCTCACGGTTCGTCGTGTCACCTGCCCGCTCTGCGGTTCGCTTGACACACATGAAATCTCGCGGTTTGGCTCGACGGCGTGCAAGGCGCTGCGCCGGTGCAACGAATGCCGTGAGCCCTTCGATGAGTTCAAGACGATCTGATGGCTTCCTTGATCACCAAGCCGGCGCGACACCGGGCCCGGTTCCACACCCTGAACGTCACTGACGTCGCGCGACTCACCGACGACGCGGTCGCCATCTCGTTCGCCATTCCTGACGACCTGGCCGACGAGTTCGTGTTCGAGCCGGGACAACACCTCACGCTGCGCGCGACCGTCGACGGCCAAGACGTCAGGCGGTCCTACTCGATCTGCCGATCGCGCCCGGGTGCGTTGCAGCGCAAGGAGCTTCGCGTCGCTGCAGCTCGAGTCGAGGGTGGGCTGATGTCCAACTGGATCAACGACAGCGTCGCGGCAGGCGACAAGATCGAGGTGATGACCCCTCTGGGGGGATTCGCCTGCGCAACGCAACCGGACGGCATACGGCATCACGTCGCCATCTGTGCAGGGTCGGGCATCACTCCGGTGATGTCCCTGCTCTCGACGGCCCTGGCCGAGGAGCCTGCCTCACGCGTAACGCTCATCTTCGGCAACCGGCGGACGACGTCGATCATGTTCCTGGAGGAGCTCGAGGATCTCAAGAACCGATACCTGGACCGGTTCCATCTGATCAACGTCCTCTCCCGCGAGACTCAGGACGTCGAGCTGTTCAACGGCCGGATCGACCGCGAGCGGCTGGAGCGCATCCTTGGCGCCATCGTGCCGGTGCCCACGGTCGACGAGTGGTATCTGTGCGGCCCCTTCGGTCTCGTCGAAGGTGCCCAAGGACTTCTCGCCGACCTCGGGGTCGATCCGCATCACGTCCACCACGAGGTGTTCCACGTCGACGTCTCGGGAGTGCCTGTGGCCCCGGTCGAGCCTGTCGTGACCGCGCCTGGAGCGCCCGCTGAGGCTGTGGTCACCGTGAACCTCGACGGCCGCACGACGGTGATCGAGATGCCGTCCCGCAACGAGACGATTCTGGCCGCGACGCTGCGTGCCCGGCCCGACGCGCCCTTCAGCTGCACCGGCGGGGTGTGTGGCACCTGCCGGGCCCGTGTGGTCGAGGGCGAGGTCCGGATGGACCGCAACTACGCCCTCGAGCCTGAGGAGATTGCTGCCGGCATCGTGCTGGCCTGCCAGTCGCACCCGATCACGGCGACGGTCGCGCTGGACTACGACGCCTGACCCACCCGCCAAACCTACCCTAGGGTTTGTGTCCCGCACCGTCCCTAGGTTTGCACGGTCCGGGTCTGCACCGTCCCGAGGTTTGGCCGGAAGGCCGGGTCAGCGCTTGCGTTCGTAGGTGACGAAGGCGAAGCCGTCATGCGCCTCGCGGACGGTCTCGCGCCAGTGGTCGGGCTCGATCGTGGGGAAGAGGACGTCGCCCTCGGGCGACTGCTCGATCTCGGTCAGCATCATCTGGTCTGCGAACGGCATGGCCTGTCGATAGACCTCGCCTCCGCCGACGATGAACACCTCGGTCGGTCCGGCGAGCGCCAGGGCTTCGGCCAGCGAGTGTGCAACCTCGACACTGGGGGCGTGCCAACCCTGCTGACTCGTCATGACGATCGTGCGACGACCTGGCAGCGCACGGCCGATCGAGTCGTAGGTCTTGCGCCCCATCACCATGGTGTGACCCATCGTGGTGGCTTTGAAATGTGCGAGATCCTGCGGCAGGTGCCAGGGCATCTCGCCGTCACGCCCGATCACGTGATTGGCGCCCACGGCGGCAAGCACAGTGATCGTCATACGGCGATCGGCGCCTTGATGCCGGGGTGCGGGTCGTAGCCCACCAGCTCGATGTCGGACTCGACGAAGTCGTCGATTCCCTTGCGGTCAGGGTTGATCCGCAGCTGGGGGAGTGCGCGGGGCTCTCTCGTCAGCTGCAACCGGGCCTGATCGAGGTGGTTGAGGTAGAGGTGCGCGTCACCGAGGGTGTGGACGAAGTCGCCCGGCTCGAGCTCGCAGACCTGCGCGACCATCCTCGTCAGCAACGCGTATGAGGCGATGTTGAAGGGCACGCCGAGGAAGATGTCGGCCGAGCGTTGGTACAGCTGGCAGGAGAGTCGGCCGTCGGCCACGTAGAACTGGAACATCGTGTGGCACGGCGGCAGGGCCATGCTGTCGATGTCGGCGACGTTCCAGGCGCTGACGATGTGCCGACGCGAGTCGGGGTTGGTGCGGATCGACTCGATCACCGTGGCGATCTGGTCCACGGAACGGCCGTCGGGCGTCGGCCACGAACGCCACTGGTGCCCATAGACCGGGCCGAGCTCACCGTGCTCGTCGGCCCACTCGTCCCAGATCGTCACGCCATGCTCTTGCAGCCAGCGGACGTTGGTGTCGCCGCGCAGGAACCAGATCAGCTCGCCGACGACGGATTTCATGTGCAGCTTCTTGGTCGTCGGGACCGGAAAACCCTGCGCCAGGTCGAAGCGCATCTGATGTCCGAAGACGCTCAGGGTGCCGGTGCCGGTGCGGTCGTTCTTGGCGGTCCCGTTCTCGAGGACGTGGCTGAGAAGGTCCAGATACTGGCGCACGAATGCAACGTAGCACCGCAAGGAATCACGAGGATTGTTCTCGGACATGATGGTGGGGGCGATATCGTGGCCCTATGTCCAGTACGCCCCTCTTTGGCAGAGTCTTCACGGCGATGGTCAGCCCGATGAACCCCGATGGGTCCCTGGATCTGGCCGGAGCTCAAGAGCTGGCTGTGCATCTGATGGACCACGGGCACGACGGACTGGTCGTCAACGGCACGACCGGCGAGTCACCCACCACGACCGACGCAGAGAAGATCGACCTCGTCCGGGCTGTCGTCGAGGCGGTCGGGCACCGTGCCCACATCATCGCCGGCGCCGGCAGCAACAACACCGCGCACTCGATCGAGAGCGCCCGGGCCGCAGCCAAGGCGGGCGCGAACGGCCTGCTGGTCGTGACGCCCTACTACAGCAAGCCGCCCCAAGAAGGCGTCCTCGCGCACTTCACCGCGGTGGCTGACGCGACCGACCTTCCGGTGATGGTCTACGACATCCCGGGCCGGACCGGAACCCCGATCCACACCCAGACGTTGCTGCGGATGGCCGAGCATCCTCGCATCGTCGCCGTCAAGGACGCCAAGGGCGACCTCTTCGCCGCCAGCGAGGTCATGTCACAGACCGATCTTCTGTGGTTCTCCGGCGACGACGCCCTCAACCTCGCGCACCTCACCCAGGGCGCAGTGGGCATGGTCAGCGTCGTGGGGCACGTGGCCGGCCGGCAGTATGCCGAGATGGTCGCCGCGGTCGGTCAGGGCAACCTCGCGCGAGCCATCGAGATCCACCGGCAGCTGATCCCCGCGGTCAATGCCGTCATGCACATCACCCAAGGCGCGATCACCGTCAAGGCCGCACTGCACGATCGGGGAGTCA
>Ga0209585_10001076_pt1 | contig 10647 bp, 9 predicted proteins | sample NGEPerone_FD_185491 | JGI IMG/M metagenome (GOLD analysis project Ga0209585, IMG submission 185491) | Arctic peat soil microbial communities from the Barrow Environmental Observatory site, Barrow, Alaska, USA - NGEE Permafrost154B-one... | ecosystem: Environmental > Terrestrial > Soil > Wetlands... | reverse complement strand
GTATTGCCCTTGGTCTTAAACAATTGTCATCTCACCCATGGGATAACCTCAGCGCTGAACTTAAAGTTGGCGATGTAGTGAAAGGTAAAGTCGTTGTAATGGCCGATTACGGCGCATTTATCGAAATTGCTCCCGGTGTTGAAGGTTTGATCCATGTTTCAGAAATGAGCTGGTCGCAACACCTTCGTTCTGCGCAGGACTTCCTGAAAGTAGGCGACGAAGTTGAAGCAACTATTCTTACTCTTGACCGTGACGAACGCAAAATGTCACTGGGTATCAAACAAATGAAGAATGACCCATGGGATAAGATCGAAGAAAAATATGCTATCGGTTCAAACCATACAGCCAAAGTTCGCAACTTTACCAATTTCGGCGTATTTGTTGAAATCGAAGAAGGTGTTGACGGTCTGATTCATATCAGCGATCTAAGCTGGACGAAAAAGATCAAACATCCATCAGAATTTACTTCTATTGGTGCTGAAGTTGAAGTTCAGGTTCTTGATATCGACAAAGACAATCGTCGTTTGAGCCTTGGTCACAAACAGCTTGAAGAAAATCCATGGGATGTATTCGAAACAATCTTTACCGTTGATTCAGTTCATGAAGGTACAGTAATCGATCTTTTCGACAAGGGTGCAGTAATCTCATTGCCTTACGGCGTTGAAGGTTTCGCAACACCACGTCACCTGGTTAAAGAAGATGGTTCGAATGTCAAAATGGACGAAAAACTTGAGTTCAAGGTTATTGAATTCTCAAAATCTGCAAAAAGAATAATTCTTTCACATTCACGTGTATACGAAGATGTCAAAAAGTCGGAAGAAACAGCCAAGAAAAAGGCTACAGCTAAAACGACTTCGAAAGGTATGAAAACTTTGAAAGATAACGTTGAGAAAACGACACTTGGGGATATCAGCGAATTAGCTGCTCTTAGAACTCAAATGGAAGAAAAAGAGAAAAGAGATAACTAAGCAGGTTATTGATTGAGTAATATTTCTTAACTTGTATTCATGAATTTTATTATTCGAAAAGAAGAAAATTATTCTTGTATAAAGGTTGTAAGAGATCGTCTTGATAGTTTTGTTTCTCCTGACCTGAAGGCCGAATTAGTAGTGCTTTCAAATAATCAGGAACGAAATATTATTATTGATCTTTCGGATTGCACCTATTGCGACTCATCAGGTTTAAGTGCCATTCTTGTTGGAAACCGGCTTTGCGAGGATTCAGAGGGAATATTTATCATCTGTAATCTATCGCATAATGTCGAGAAAATGATAAAGCTGGCAATGCTAGATTCTATTCTGGAGATAGCTTCAAACCTTGAAGAAGCAGAGAAAATTCTCATCGATAAATCTCAACTTAAATAAAGATTAAAACCCGGCCTCAACAGCCGGGTTTTCTTTTTCAATATTTTTACCCGGGTATTGCAAAAATGAAGCTTTTCGGGTAGGTTTGGTAAAACTTTGGTTATGCTCCCTTTTTCCGTCACTATTTTAGGAAGCAGTTCAGCGCTGCCGACAACAACCCGATTTCCAACTTCCCAGGTTGTAAATCTTAATGACCGGTTATACCTGATAGATTGTGGCGAAGGCACGCAGATACAATTACGAAAATTCGGAATTAAGACCGGAAAAATCAATCATATTTTTATTTCGCACCTGCATGGTGATCATATTTTCGGACTGCCTGGATTGATCTCAACAATGGCCTTGGGAGGTAAGAAAGGAGAGCTTCATATCTATTCCCACTCCGAATTAAAAATAATGATGGATCATCTGATGAAATTCATGAATGAGTTTGATGATTTCAAGATTGTTTACCACCCTTTAAGTTTTCGTGGCAGGGCAGTTATCTTCGAAGATTCAAAGATAGTTGTTGAATCCTTTCCGCTTAAGCACAGGATTCCGTGCTGCGGCTTTATTTTCAGGGAAAAACAGCACGAACTACACCTGCGTGGCGATAAAATTGACTATTTAAATATTCCGATCAGGGACAGGGTCGCTATAAAAAGCGGGGCAGATTTCCAAACACCGGATGGTAAGATTATCCCTAACAATGAACTGACATTTCCTCCCGACCCGGTCCGGTCGTATGCATTTTGCACCGATACTGTTTGCAGAAAGCAAATTATCCCCATTGTAGAGAAGGTTGATTTGCTATATCATGAAGCAACATTTGCTGATGACTTAAGTGATCTTGCACAGAAAACATACCACACCACATCCAAACAAGCTGCCCAGCTTGCCGCAGAGGCAGGAGTTAAGAAATTAATCATCGGTCACTTTTCGAGTCGGTATAAAAGTGTAAATCCGCTCGTCGATGAAGCCAGGGCTGTTTTCCCGAATACATTCCCGGCTAATGATGGTGACAGATTTGAATTGTGAAATTGATTATCAAATAGTCACATAGGACACAATAGATTTTTTAGCTTGTAAGGAGATGGATTCATTTTTGGGGCAGTTATTATTTGATTCCAATTACTTCCTTAAAGTTTCCTATGTGCCTATGTGGTTAAATCTCTCCATCAAAAAACTCCTTATTAAAATTAACCAGGTAAAGTCGGTCGGTTGGTCGCGTGAATGCGGTGTAAGCCCATCGGAGGTACTCACGATCAATCATATCTTCAATTAAATACCCATGATCCAGAAAGACGGCTTTCCATTGTCCACCCTGCGATTTATGGCATGTTAGGGCGTACGAGAATTTCACTTGTAATGCATTAAAATATTCATTCTCCCGAAGCTCCTCCCACAACTTCCTTTTGTTGCGGATTTCGGGGTAATCAAGTGAGATTTCATCGAATAGTTTCTTCTGATCAGCCTGTGTCAACGAAGGTGATTCGCTTGTTAGGGTGTCAAGAATAATTTTGCAATCAATTTCGATATCCTTATAGTCAATCAGCCTGAGTGTAACATTCACAAAATGAAATCCATATTTTTCTTCGAACCTCCGAATCCTTACAACTTCTGCAATATCGCCATTTGCAATAAAATCAAGCTCTTCAGATTGTTTGGTCCAATAGTAATTGTTTTTTACATTCATCACCAAATCTCCCGTCGAAATCTGCTCTTCGCGGTAAAGAACCGATCGGCGGATTCCCTCATTGAATTTATTGGCCCTTTTGTTCGAACGGGTTACCACAATTGTTTCATCAGTCCCGAATTTTGAGTAACAGCCAGAGATCTCCTCAATAAGATCGGTCCCGCTAATTCGTCTTATATCATTAAATCCGGCAAGTTTCACCTTCCAATATCCTTCGGGTTGTTCAGTAGCCAACAAATTTCTGATTGTTGTGGCATTTTCCAAAATACCCGATTGCAAAGCCTGTCTGACCACTTGAGTAAGTTCACATTTGATCACCTCGAGATCAAAATATTTCAATTCATCCTCTTCAAGTGCCGGGCTTACGCTAAATCCGACAGGAGGAAGCTGGGCAGTATCCCCAGCCAAAATCAAACGACAGTTCTCGCCCGACATAACATATTCAATTAAATCAGACAATAAATTACCGGAACCAAAAACATTTTGTTCCTGGGAATGATTCGAAATCATTGATGCTTCATCAACGATAAAAATAGTGTTTTTGTGAAGGTTCCGGTCAAGATCAAATTTTGCGTATCCATCTGTATTTGAATGCTGCCTATAAATTTTTTTGTGAATAGTAGTTGCTGGTTTTCCAGAATATCTTGCAAGAACTTTGGATGCTCTACCGGTAGGAGCCAACAAAACTGTTTTTGTTTTCAAGGTATCAAGAACACGTACAAGTGCACTGAGTGCCGTAGTTTTTCCTGTTCCCGCATAACCTCTTAACAGAAATACGATATTGGAAAGATCGATGGTAATGAATTCAGCTACTTTCTCTGCCATCTCTCTCTGACAATCTGTTGGGTCAAATTTTATCTCTTCGATGATCAAATTAGAAATGTAGCTTTTTAACATATCGGATTTTTTTACTTTATTCTTGGGCAAAGATTTGTTATTTTTTTTTAAATTTGCATCCATAGGCATCAATTCATTGCAAATAAAAATGAAAAAAGTAATTCAAGGATTATTAATTGTTGGAAGCATTGTTTTAGCATACCTCGTGTATTCAACAATTCTTAATCCAATTGATTTCAAGGCTGAACAGGACTTGCGATACGCTGCCTGCATCGAAAGTCTCAAAAGCATCCGTAAAGCTGAAAGTGCATATAAAGATGTAAATGGGAGGTTCACTGCAAATTGGGATACGTTGGCCATTTTTGTGAAAAAAGGAACTTTGCCGTTAGTAAAGAAAATTGGCTCTCTAAGCGAAGAACAACTAGAGGCTGGAATGACTGAAAAAGAGGCCATTGAAAAAGGGTTAATCATCAGGGATACTGTGAGGGTAGCTGTATTTGATTCTCTTTTTGCAAAGTCGTACAATGTTGACAAAATGCGATACATCCCTTATACAAAGGACGAAACATTTTTCCTTGGTACAAATGTAATAACGACCGGATCAGGTGTTCAGGTAGCTGTATTTGAAGCTCGAGCCCATAATAATCAGATTCTTGGAGAATTAAAAGATAAATTCAAACAAGAGATCATTAACCTGAACGAAAAAAAACGTTTGGATGGTAAGTATCCAGGTCTTAAAGTGGGATCACTGACCGAAACTAATAATAGTGCCGGTAACTGGGAATAATGCTTATAAAATATGCGTGATATCTGTTTAATTGACAAAACTTTCGATAGCACACAAACTCATTTATATCATCTGTCCATCCAGATTAGTCTGGATGGATTTTATTTTTCCGTCCTCGATATTCCAAAAGGAAAATATATTATACTGAATGGACATCACTTTTTTCTTAAACGGCCTCGCCTGTTGTTGAAACATGTGAGTGATGTGATCGATTCGGAAGATATTTTTAATCATGATTTTAAAAGTATAGAGATTCTCTATGCTTCCCGGAAGTTTACCCTTGTTCCTCAGGCATTTTACGGACGGGGATCGATCGATAAATATTTATGGTTTAATAACATACAGGAGAAAGGATTTACAGTGGAAAAAAATCTTTTCCCCAAAGCTGAGTGTTGGTGCATTTTCGATATTCCTCAGAATTTAAGTGAATACTTGTCAGCCAAATTTCCGAAAAGTATTGTAAAACACAATCTTTTCCCCTTAGTTGAAGGAGTACTTAAACGAAATCGCCCCTACCCCGAAAAGCAACAGGTGCATTTAAATTTTTTCCGCGACAATTTTGAAATGGTTGTTGTAAATGGATCAAAATTAATCCTCTGCAATATCTTTAATTATAAGACGGAGCGGGATGTTTTGTACCATGTCCTGTTTACTTTCGATCAATTAAAGTTGCCACCCGAAAGTACAGAACTCATCATACACGGTCAAATGCCACAGGTATCTCCTGTCTATCATCTGTTTAAGAAATATGTGAAGTTGACTGCTTTCGCCAGGCTTGATACCACTTATCAATACAGCTATACATTCAGCCAGCTACCAGAACACTATTATTCTTCACTTTTAAGCGTTTATAAATGCGAATAATTGGCGGGGCCTTTAAAAGCCGGATTTTTAGACCAGGGAAAAACTTTAAAGCAAGGCCAACTACCGACTTTGCACGTGAGAACCTTTTTAATATTCTTGATAACAGGTATAATTTTGATACTAAAAAGATTCTTGATCTCTTTAGCGGAACAGGCAGTATTTCTTTCGAGTTTGCATCACGGGGCTGTCAAAGCATCACCAGTGTTGAAATTGACCGGTTTCATTATAATTTTATCTGTTCTGTTATCGAAAAACTTGACATTAAGAATTTGGTTAAAGCCGTTAACGGAGATGCTTTCAAGTATATTGGTCGTTCGCTCGAACAATATGACATCATTTTTGCCGATCCTCCATATGAATTGAAGCGGCTGGCAGAAATTCCCGACCTGATTCTAAAAAGTAGTCTGCTTCCTGACGAAGGATTGCTTATTCTCGAACATGGAAAGACAAACGATTTCTCATTACACCCTTGTTTCAGTGAATTGAGGACCTACGGAAGCGTTCACTTCTCCTTTTTTATGCAGAAAAGATAATGTTTTCACTTTTATGTAATTAACAAACAACACCTTATCAGATAGCAGATCAATTTTTGATCTATTTAATATTGATGCTTTTGCAATCCGGGAAAATGCAGTATATTTGCAGCGCCTTAGGAATTGGGGCTTTAAATAAAAGTTCTTATTTTTCTTAAAAGGATAAAAACGGTTTGGTAGTTCAGTTGGTTAGAATACATGCCTGTCACGCATGGGGTCGCGGGTTCGAGTCCCGTCCAGACCGCTGTTTTTATTTTGATTTATTGGTTTGGTAGTTCAGTTGGTTAGAATACATGCCTGTCACGCATGGGGTCGCGGGTTCGAGTCCCGTCCAGACCGCCAATAATCTTTAAGTTAATAATATCTGGTTTGGTAGTTCAGTTGGTTAGAATACATGCCTGTCACGCATGGGGTCGCGGGTTCGAGTCCCGTCCAGACCGCGAAAGCTTCGGAAGAAATTCCGGAGCTTTTGTGTTTAATGAATTTTGTTACTTTTGCGACGATAAAACAGGAGTATGTTCGAGAATCTCAATCAGCCTTATCCGTTTAATAATAATTTTAAACACAACGTCAAAACTATCGGCCTGGTCGCGATGGGTTTTGTCTTACTCGTACTATACTTTCAGCCCTTCGGCATCAATTTTCTAAAGTCGGAACATGATGGTTACTTTGTATTGGGTGCAGGTTTTATGAGTGCAGGAACCCTTTTTGCAAATACATTGATACTTCCCGGGATCATGCCCAAAGTCTTTGATTCCTCAAAATGGACGATCCGCAAGGAGATGGTTTGGAATGTTTGGCTTTTCAGTAATCTGTTTGTTATTTTCTCATTAATGGCATGGTTTGTAAAACAAATCGAGTTTACCGATTTGCCCGTCTTCAGGACTGGAGCTTTGGCTTTACTTCCGCTTGTTCTCTTTAACCTGATCAGTTACAATCACTCGTTGAAAGATACGGTGGTGAATGCGTTGGACAATAGCAGGAAACACTGGTTTAGGGAAGAAAAACCGGAGATTGAGGTAAAACATGACTTAAAGTTATCTGCTGAAAATGGGAAAGATGTTTTTTCGGCCAGGATGGAAGATGTTCTGGTCTTTCATTCTTCCGGGAACTACATTGAGATTTTCTGGCTTGAAAATCAAATAAGGCGAAAAAAACTTTTCAGGCAAACCTTTGCGTTTGTAGAACAATATATGAAAGATAAGCCGGATTTTAAAAAATGCCATCGTTGCTGGATGGTTAACCTAAAAAAAATTGAGGCATTATCCGGAAATTCTAAAGGCTATTTTGTGGAGATGAATAAACTCGGATTTAAAATACCGATCTCCCGAAATTACATTTCAAACTTCAGGGAACTATTATCTCGCATAAACGAATGAAAATCGCATATTGAAAAGGAGCCATTTTTATGGCGCCATTCATCCCTCTCACATTCGCATTTCATCCCAAATTCCCGCATTTCTGCCCTATTTGCGCATGATAAACCATTTTTCACCATCGAATCATTCTTGTCGTTATCATTGTATCGGATTATAGGATCGCTTAAAAACTTTTGGAGATTCAATTCCGTTAACATTGTACGATAATAATTTTAAAACTTTGCTCGAAAAATGAAAAATCTTAACATTGGAGGTTTACAAATTAGCTTACCCATTATTCAAGGTGGAATGGGTGTTGGAATTTCTTTGTCCGGGCTTGCCTCTGCTGTTGCGAACGAAGGTGGCGTTGGGGTGATTTCGCCCGCAGGCATTGGATTTTTATACAAACAGCATTCAAAGGACTACCTTGAAAATTGCATATTTGGTCTTACGGAAGAGATTCGAAAAACCAGGGAAAAATCAAAGGGTATTATTGGAATCAATATAATGGTGGCATTGTCGAATTACGCTGATTTAGTGAAGACCTCAATTAAAGAGGGAGCTGATATCATCTTTTCCGGCGCAGGCTTGCCACTTGATCTGCCAAAGTATTTATTACCAGGTTCCAAAACGAAGTTGGTTCCAATCGTATCATCCGCAAGGGGAGCCGCCCTGATTTGCAATAAATGGAAAACCAATTTTGACTATTTGCCTGATGCTATTGTTGTTGAAGGGCCAAAAGCTGGTGGGCATCTTGGGTTTAAAATTGAGCAAATTGAAGATGATAATTTTTCTCTTGAGAAAATAATTCCTGAAGTAATTGCTGTTGCAAAGGAAATCGGAGAGAAAAACGGCTGTACAATTCCGGTTATTGCGGCTGGTGGAATTTATACAGGGGAGGATATTGAAAAGTTTTTAGAAATGGGTGCAGCCGGGGTACAAATGGGTACTCGTTTTGTCACAACAGTTGAATGTGACGCATCCGATAAATTCAAACAAGCTTATATTAATGCACGGAAGGGTGATGTTAGAATCATTAAAAGCCCGGTTGGTATGCCTGGACGTGCAATTACAAGCGAATTTCTTGATGAGGTTGAAGCGGGGACAAAACAACCTAAGAATTGTCCCGTCAATTGCATTCGAACCTGCGATATCAGCACTGCTCCTTATTGCATAATTGCTTGTCTGTCTGCTGCTTTAAAAGGAAACTTTAAGAATGGTTATGCCTTCGCAGGAAGCAATGTTTGGCGCAATGATAAAATAATCACTGTCAAAGAGTTATTTTCAACTTTGATTCAGGAATTTAATGAATACCAGAGCAAAATCAAACTGGCACTGATTTAAAAAGAGCTTATCTAAAAAATATTCAAGAAGATGGACAAGTTACTTTGTTCATCTTCTTTTGTTTGGGCCATATCTTACCGGTTTACCATAGGTAAATAATACGATTTGGTTCACCGATACAGAGCTTTCAGGTAATTTTAAAATGAACTTTTAGAAAGATCCCGCTGTTTACGGAAAACACGTAATATTTATATTCATATCATTGGCAAATAATATTTTACATTAAAATAATCACTTTCCACATTCTGTAGTACTCATTCACTCAGCGCAACATTTTCATAGCTGATTTTGGCAATTGCAACAGGGTTTCCAAATTTAAAACTCTGATTTGCGATTATTCTTTTTATTTTTGAACAATATTTTTAAAAATTCAGGCAAATACGGCACCGACTAATGCGATATTACTTCTCATTATCACGGCAAAGAATTTCGTAAGCTTGTAATAAATTCAATTATCTTTCGTTATGAATTATTTTAGCACAACAAAAAAGGCCTTCCTTCTATTCACTCTTTTGATGACATTTGGTCAATCGGGAGTACATGCACAGGATGTTCAGGAACAAGCCATAAAGTTTGGACGGGTTTTAAATCTGGTTGAGCGTTTCTATGTTGACACCACCAATATTAGTAAATTGACTGAAAATGCGATAACTGAAATGCTTTCATCGCTCGATCCTCATTCTGTCTATATATCGAAAGATGAAGTAGCAGAGATGAATCAGCCGCTTGAAGGAAATTTTGAAGGCATTGGTATTTCTTTCAATGTATTTCAGGATACATTAATGGTTATGACAACGATCCCCGGTGGACCGTCAGAACAGGTGGGCCTTAGACCTGGAGACCGGATTCTAAAAGTCGATGCCAAGATTATTACAAATATAAAACTTAAAAACACTGATGTTTTTAAACTGTTAAGAGGCGACAAAGGAACCAAAGTAAATCTCACAATACTTCGAAAAGGGGAACGAGCTCCACTTGATTTTACCATTATAAGAGATAAAATTCCAATTTACAGCCTGGACGCTTCGTTTATGCTGAATAAAGAAACAGCCTATATTAAACTCAACAAGTTTGCTGCAACTACCATTGATGAATACAAAGAGGCAATGAAGACCCTCAATGCAAGTGCCAAAGTCAAAAATCTTGTTCTGGATTTGCGCGGTAACGGCGGCGGCTTTCTTGGTGCAGCTTATGAACTTGCCAATCAGTTTCTTGAAGAGAATAAACTGATCGTTTACACCGAAGGAACACACAGCCCACGCAGAGATTATCTATCAACGACCCGTGGCGATTTCATTCAGGGAAACCTTGTTATATTAATTGACGAGGGCTCGGCTTCTGCTTCTGAAATTGTTTCGGGGGCTATTCAGGATTGGGACAGGGGTGTTCTAATCGGTCGTCGGTCTTTCGGCAAGGGACTTGTTCAACAGCCATTTCCACTCAATGATGGTTCAATGCTTCGATTGACTACAGCTCATTACTATACACCAGCAGGAAGAAATATTCAAAAGCCTTATAAAGATGATATTAAAAATTACAGGAACGAATATTATAAACGGTTCGAAGATGGTGAAATGTTTAGTAAGGACAGTATCTCTCTGCCCGATTCACTAATGATGAAAACATTGGTAACCAAGCGCAAAGTTTACGCAGGAGGAGGTATCATGCCCGATATTTTTATACCGATGGACACTTCGATGTATTATCGTTATTTCAATAGCCTGGTTCGTAAAAATGTATTGTTTCCTTTTGTTATCGGGTACATCGATAAAAACAGAGATCAGCTCAAAGCGAAGTATAAAACTATCGCAGATTTCAAAGCTAATTTTAGCGTTACAGACAATGTGCTGGACGAATTGATCAAAGCCGGCGAAAAAGAGGGAAT
>Ga0209585_10001075_pt1 | contig 10647 bp, 7 predicted proteins | sample NGEPerone_FD_185491 | JGI IMG/M metagenome (GOLD analysis project Ga0209585, IMG submission 185491) | Arctic peat soil microbial communities from the Barrow Environmental Observatory site, Barrow, Alaska, USA - NGEE Permafrost154B-one... | ecosystem: Environmental > Terrestrial > Soil > Wetlands... | reverse complement strand
GGGTATTTTGCTGTTAGCAACCGTAATTCAATTTTGTCTTGATATTCGTTTCAATATATTTATTGAGTTCCTCCATATTGTCAACTCGAATTACTCGTCTTAGTCTGTTATTTTTAAGTTTTATGTCCAGGAATTTGTTTCTAATTCTCTGTTTAACTTTCATTGATTTCACCTCGTCCAAAGATATTTCACTTCTGACCGATCTTAAAAGCCACATAATCAGAGTAAAAATGCCAACCAACCCAATTATTAATCCATACCAAAAATCAAAGTTGTCCCCGGTTTTAAAATACTTCAAAAAAGTCTCGATACCATAAATTGTCCCAAAACTAATAATCAATGACAACATCCACTTTTGTTTTTTAGCATCGTCTGTTATGATGATTTTGTCTTCGTCGAATAAAATCTCACCCTTTTTAAGCTTAAATGTCTGTTTCATGCAGTGTCATATTATGGTTGCTAACTCGTATATAAGTCTTATTTAATCAAGCCTATTCAGCTGTTTTAGGAGTATAGGTCTGCTTTTGATTTATTTTTTTTAATGAACAACCCATCATCGCAAATGCAAATCACCATCGAATTTTTGATTGTTCCACTTACTTGTTTCCGATCGCTAAATATTATGAAGTAAAGATGAGCAAATAAAATGAATTACGATGGAATAATTTATTTTATTTGTTTGATGTGTTTAGGGAAGTTGTGTTTTGTTCCACAGCTGTACTTGTTTTGCGAACAGGTGTAAAATAAAATGATGAAAATTGGATGCAATTCGGGAGTTTTGCGGGCTGCTGTGGTGGGATAGTGGTCGTAAGGGCCATCGGCCCGATCGATTTTGTAGCAATGGATTTTAATCCGTTGTAAAGAAATCCGGTATTAAGAGGAAGTGCCGTAGGTACGGTCCATTTATTTATGATATGCGCCGAACCTACGGCTCTCCCCATCAATTTATAGTCATTTTCACCGGATTAAAATCCGGCGTTACAATATCGTCCGGGGCTATGCCTCTTATATCCGCACTCCCCTCGTTTGCAACGAGGGGTTTGTGGTTTTGAGTTTGTAACTTGTATTCAAATTTCTATTAAAATTGTATCGTCATTTGATGACAGGATGTATTTGTCGTTACAAACGACTGACAACTAACCCCTCGTTACAAACAAGGGGAAGCACCGGTAAAAACCTAATTGTGATTGTCTGTCAATTTTGCTTGTTGTTTTTTTCGTGTCTGATTGATAAAATTAGGGCGGAAATTGTAAAAATCATTCCTACAATTACAAGATATGAACCCCTATTTTCGGACCAAGACAAATTGCTATAATCTATAATTGTCAATTCTCCTAAGATGACAATAGTTGCAGCGATAATAAATCCAATGCTCAATTTCCTCATTTCTGTTTCTGTTTTGTTCTCAATTTATCGAATCGTGTATCACGTATTTAATGACCGCCACGGCGTTCCATAACTACATGCAGGGCAACCGCTAACCTCCCACGAAGAGTTGCACTTCAAATATACGATTTCCTGCCAACGAAGATCTGAAACCCGGCTTGCGGGGTGGCTTGCTGTTAGCGGTTTGATTATTTTGTAGTCTTAAAGTTCACCTCATAAGTTTTCAATGGCATGCCCTCAGGTGTTTTGAAATTTCTACCGGTTAGAATAAATTGATATTCCTGATTTGGTATTAACTGAACTTCCATTACTACTGATTTATTATCATTCGTGTAGTAAATCTCACCAAATTTAGGGAATGCTGGTTTCCCTTTGCTACCATAATCAGCCGAATAGCCTTTTCCAGATAATGCTCTGTCGAGATTAATGGTGATGGTTTTTATTTGAGAATTTACACTGGTATCGTTGTTTGCAAACTCAGTTAATGATTCAACTTTGGGTCTTTGAGCATCAATTTGACTAATCTTATCCTCATATGTTTTATACGCATTTGACAGGTTAGGCATATAGCTTTCAAGTGTTGGGTAAGTGTCTCTTTGATTGTCGTATTTTTTTAGCTCAGCGACAAGTCCTTTAATCCATACAAAGCCTTTGTTTGATTCGATATTTAGCATCATCTGAATTTCTGATTCACTCGCACCATGATCTATAAAGTATTTAATTACTGATGCCCGCACTAACGCTTCATTAAGCATAATTCCCCAATTTCCATAGGCTTGCTGACGGCTCATCTCATATTCTACTGCTTTATAAATTCCTTTGCCACTTTCTTCAAAAGATCCCCTTTGTTTTGCCAATAACTGGTTTACAAACGAATGATTAAATTCATGTATAATGGTTTGCAAATATTCATCCTGCTCATAAACCGGCATTCCTGATTCATCAACTTTCGAAGTTCCCATTATTGCAAAAACTTCCTTTTTTGCGTCAGGAAGAATATAAAATGTTCCATAATTATGGGCACCACAACCTGGGCTTATTATTATCGTGAAATTCTCAGCTGCATTATTTCCATAAAAAGTGTGAAACCAATTCAAGTCTAACTTTTCATAAGGTAGACGGAATCTGGCAGCGACTTCCTGAAATAACGCTTCATTATCATTGAAGAATTCTTCACACTTTGCCTCCTTATTAAACTTCTTTAATAATCTCACAAATTTTATCGATTCATCCTTACTCCATTTTTCAGGTAAAAAAGTGGTTGAAAGATCAATTATAGGATTTAAACTATCGTCGAGTATGATTGCCATATTAACCACAGTCTCATACGAGATCCCCTTTTTTTCTCTTAATTCTCTTGCGAACTTTATTATTTCATGATCCTTATATTGCTTAAAATGGCTTTCAACCTTATCAGTGTATTTTTTAAAGTAGGTTGCATTGTACTCTTCATTTCCCGCCAATCGGAAAACAATGCTCAACAACTCTACCCGTTTATCGACCTTCGGAACTTCAATAAATTGTTTTTGCTGAGCCTGAATATGCAGGCTCAAAACAATCAAAACCAATGTGATTAAATATTTCAATTTTTTCATTTTGTGAGTTTTTAATGGGCACTTTGTATATGAATTGTTAGGCGAATTAACCCAACGAAAATGCAGTACCCTTTGAGGTTTTCTCAGAATTATTCTATCATCAATGATTCGATTTTTTCCTTCCATAAATAAGCATCATCTTCCCAACCTTTTGTAATGCTTAGAATTCCGCCAAGCGCTATTCCAAAGATTTTGGTATCCTTTCCTTCTTGAAAATGAATGCGCAACACTTTTCCAGGCCATTTCATTTTCAAATTATGCCATGTTTTTATTTCAATCTTCGTGATTTTATCGAGAGGGATATTATATACATTTTGGGAAATCCACTGATTAAAATGGACTCCATTTTCAGTGAGGAGTAAATCACCGCTACCTCTACTAACGAATGGATGATAATGACGTTTTCCCAAAAAATCAATACTTTCAAAACCATAAAAATTTGCACCTCGTTTTTTTAATATTAAATCGTCCATATGTTTAATTTTAAATTGAACCTTAAATTTTCATATTCTGTTGAATAAATTCTGAGAGAATTTCGTCTAATTGATCGCTAACTCGTATATATAGCTGATTTAATCATACCTATTCAGATGTTTTAGACGGATAGGTCCCCTCCTGATTTTAAACTACTGCTAATCGCAAATGCAACAAACCTTCGAATTTAAGATTGTTGCACTAACTTGTTACAGATCGCTAAATATTATGAAGTAAAGGTGAGCAATAAAAATGAATTACGATGGAATAATTTATTTTATTTGTTAATAAATTTAAAATAGTCGTGTGTTATGCCACAGTTGTAGTTGTTTTGCGAACAGGTGTAAAATAAAATGATGGAAATTGGATGCAATTCGGGAGTTTTGCGGGCTGGTGTAGCTCCCACTCGTTTGCAACGAGGGGTTTGTGGTTTGAGTTTGTAACTTGTATTCAAATTTCTATTAAAATTGTATTGTCTTCTTATGATTGGATTTATTTGTCGTTATAAACAACAGACAACTAACCCCTCGTTACAATTGAGGCGGAGCACAGTTAAAAACCTAAATGCGATTGTCTGTCAATTTTGCTTTTTGTTTTTTGTCTTCTCTGATTTGTAAAATCATGCTGGTGATTACACAAATCATCGCGATAATTCCGAGGAATGGCGATAAATTCTTAGACCAGGTCAAATCATTATAAACTATAAATGTCAACTCTGCAATGATGAAGACACCTGCAGCGATAATCAGCCCAACTCTAATTCTTTTATTCATTTCTGTTTCTGTTTTGTTCTCAATTTCACCTTTAATGACCCCTGCAGCGTACCGCAAATACACAAGGGCGGGATTTTACCGATGGACCTTCCACGAAAACGTATCTTAATTTTTAAATTTTCATTTTTTTACAAGCGCCTAAACCCTGCTTGCGGGTAGTTGCTGTTGCGACCTTTTTCTAGAAATTCTGTTTGTAAAAGAATTTAATAGATAATGCTATTGGCCATAAAATTATTCCAATATAGAAAATCCATTTGCCATGTATTCTATCATTTTCGGAATAGACGTAAATCTTTTTACCATTTGGAAGGGTCTTTTTCATTTTCCACAAATACCAGCCAATAATTATTCCAATAATACTAATTGTAAATGAAAAAATATAACCGACAATTATCCAAAGTGCTTGTCCTTTATTTGGTTTAGACAACTCGGCAATCCGTTCCTGTTTTAAAGAATTAACCAAATCCTCATCAATTTCCTGACCTCTATCCTTCAATATTTGTTGTGCCAGTTTATAATCCAATGAATTCCATGCATCAGGTTTTGTAAGTATATCATATAATTCATCATTTGTAAATTCAAAAAGATAATGTTCTTTGTTAATATTTACCAGAAGTTCGTCAGCCCTTTCATCCAGTATTTTGTTGGCTTTTTCAAAGTCAGATTGTTTAATCAGTAATTCTGAATTGTTGGAAAATGTAATTTCCTTAGATAGGGAATCATCAATTAATTGACATTCGATTCCTTTTTTTGTTAGTTCTTCTGCAAGTTTTTTTGCCTGCTCAGCATCAATAAATCTTTTGAACATTACAAATTCATCCATCGTCTTTCTGTATTTTTAAATGTTACCCAACTCGTATATATGTATGATTAAATCAGTCCTATTCAGCTGTTTTAGGCCTATAGGTCTGTTTTTGATTTAATTTTTTTAATGAACGACCATCATCGCAAACGTAAATCACCTTCGAATTTTAGATTGTTCCACTTACTTGTTTCCGATTGCTAAATATTATGAAGTAAAGGTGAGCAATAAAAACGAATTAACAAGGAATAATTTATTTTATATATTAATGAATTTAGAAGGGATGTGTTTCGTTGCACAGCTGTACTTGTTTTGAGAACAGGTGTAAAATAAAATGATGAGAATTGGATAAAATACGGGATATCTGGCTCCCCCTCAGTTGCAACGAGGGATTTGTGGTTTGAGTTTGCAACTCCTTTTTAAATTTCTATTTCAATCGAATCATCTTCTGATGACAGTCTGTATTTGTCGTTACAAACGACTGACAACTAACCCCTCGTTGCAAACGAGGGGGAGTCATTTTAAACACAAAGAACACCAGGGAAGCACAAAGGACACTAAAAACAAATCATACGGTGATTTACTGTTGAGATCTTTGTGAATTCCTTTGTGTCCATTGTGGTTAAATTCTTGTTTTGAGTTTGCAACTCCTTTTTAAATATTTGTTACAATCGTATCGTCTTTTGGTGACAGGCTGTATTTGTCGTTATAAACCACTGACAACTAAATTTTATTGTAATAATTTTATTATTAATTTACTGGATTTTTGAATAATATAGTCCATGTGCTGGATGTTCAACTGTGAATATTCGTCTGATACTGTATGATAATATTTATAGTTTTTAAAATCGAATGTTGAAATTGTATGTGATGGAATCTTAAATTCCAGGTAGAAGGGATAATTATCTGAGCCGCCAAATAATCCTTCCGAAAATTTTTCTCCGTTAGAAACGATAAATTCCTCACCTAATAACTTGTTTGCAACTTCCCCAAAATTGGATCTGTTAAAACCGGTTATATAAACCTTTTCAGGGAAAGAAGTTAAAGGTGTACCTATCATCTCAAAGTTTATTACGTATGAAAGATTAATATTGGCATATTTTAATTTTCGGGCCAGGTGTTTTGATCCCTTTAAGCCAAATTCTTCGCCTGTGAAGATTGCTATGATGACTTTTTTATCAAACTTATATTTCTTTAGTTCCGTGGCTATTTGCAAAACGGCTGTTACTCCACTCGCATTATCATTGGCTCCATTATAAATTGAATCAGGCAAATTACTAATTTTCCTCTTATGGTCAAGATGAGCTCCGATCAGAATGTAGTCATTGATCGAATGTCGGTTTTCGATAATACCAACAACATTGAAGGTGTGATATTTATAAACAGATAAGGTATCCCGGTAAGATCCGTTAAAAAATGGTTTAACCTCAATTAATTTTAGGTAATTTTCTACAAATGTTGCAGCTCTTTCGAAACTAGGGTCACCAATAAATCGACCCTCCATAGAATCAGATGATAGAATTTTTATTAATTCAGCAGTCGTTTTCAGCTTTTTATTTTCTGATTCATGGCAGTTAACTAAGCTGATCGTGAAAAGAAATATTATCAGTAAATTCTTCATTGTAATTTATTTATCAACATTGTAGAATAAGCACATTATTAAGCCCAACTTTCCGCAAATACACGAAGGGTGGGAGTTTCCCGATGAACTTCCTGCGAAGAGCTGTATTTCAATTTACTAATTTCCTGTCAACGAAGCACTGAAACCCGGCTTGCGGGGTAGCTTGCTTTATGGTGTGTTATTTCCGTTCTCTATTTGATTGTTTATCCAGTTTGTGATATCACTTAAAACATCTTGTGAAATAGTTTCTTCAATCAATTCAATTTCCTCCGTATAACCGTCTTTGCAGTGCTGAAAAAAGTGATTTAATCCGGGGTAACTAATTATTTTATAGTTTGTTTTATTGCAACCTGTGAATATTTTATCAAATCCATTTAGATTCAATTTTGCTAGTACTTGTTTGTCTTTTTCTCCATTTATCGCTAAAAAAGGGGTCTTTATTTTTGAACAAACAGAATCAGGCGAGTAGGATAAGAGATACCTGGACCATGGTTGCATCATTCGATTGTAACGTAAACCGGTTTCTTTTAAATTAAGAGTTGGGAAACCATCTTTGGTAATCATTCCATAATATATTTGTGTTAAACTATCCTGATCATTAAACAATTTTATGGCTAAATGTTGTAGTATTTCTACTTCGGCAAAATGGTTATTTTGCTCGTTTAGAATTGTTTCTATCGATTTCTTTTCCAAAGAGATGATTCTGTAAACGGATGTTTGCGGCATTGATCTTTTTAATCCGGTTTCTATTTGTGACAAAACTAAATCCTTTCCGGAAACACCCAGACCTGCCATAGAAACGATAAAGGCAAGGTCATTTCTCTCAGCGCCAATAATAGAAGCAATAATGCCACCTTCGCTATGTCCAATGAGACCTATTTTTAGGGAATCGATATCGTTTCGTTTTTTTAAGTATTCAATCCCGGCTATTACATCTTTGGCAAAATCATATGATGTGGCATTCAATAATGTTTCTTTCCCCGTTGTTTCTCCAACTCCTCTGTCGTCAACCCGTAAAACAGCAATTCCGTGACGGGTCAAATAATCGGCAATCACAAGGAATGGTTTATGTCCAAATAACGATTGATCACGATCTTCTTGTCCACTTCCTGTAATCAGGATTGCGACAGGATGTTTTTCTCCTTTTTCTGGTGTTGTTAAAGTGCCTCCAAACCGAATGCTTTTATCCGGATTGAAATAGGACACATTTTCAATTTTGTAAGGAAATGGAGGTATTGGATTTTGCGGACGTATGTATTCCTTCTTCTTTTGTAAGGAAATCAGATAGACTTTCTCCTTTTGTATCCAGTTCCCTGGAATAAGTGAGTCTCCCTGGATTATTCCATTAAAAGATGCCTGAATTATTCCTGAAAATGTCACATGGAGACTATCTTTGTTTACTTTATATTCAGATGAAGGATAATCAAATATTGCCTGAGCGGGTACTTCCAGCAAACATTTCTCTTCGTTAAATTTGAAAATCAATTTCAAATCCATTTTACCGATCTTTAAAAATCCTTCCCATTTCGTACGCCCGATTTTTTGCTCAAAGCTATTTGAACTTTGACAAGAATTCGAAAATAGAAAAGCAATAATGATTATGAACAAATATTTCATGTTGCGCTTAATTATAATATCCCATAACGTTCCCTGGTTACACAGGGCGGGATTTTACCGATGAACTTCCTGCGAAGAGCTGTATTTCAATTTACTAATTTCCTGTCAACGAATCACTGAAACCCGGGTAGTTGCTGTTGCGACCTTTTTCTAGAAATTCTGTTTGTAAAAGAATTTAATAGATAATGCTATTGGCCATAAAATTATTCCAATATAGAAAATCCATTTGCCATGTATTCTATCATTTTCGGAATAGACGTAAATCTTTTTACCATTTGGAAGGGTCTTTTTCATTTTCCACAAATACCAGCCAATAATTATTCCAATAATACTAATTGTAAATGAAAAAATATAACCGACAATTATCCAAAGTGCTTGTCCTTTATTTGGTTTAGACAACTCGGCAATCCGTTCCTGTTTTAAAGAATTAACCAAATCCTCATCAATTTCCTGACCTCTATCCTTCAATATTTGTTGTGCCAGTTTATAATCCAATGAATTCCATGCATCAGGTTTTGTAAGTATATCATATAATTCATCATTTGTAAATTCAAAAAGATAATGTTCTTTGTTAATATTTACCAGAAGTTCGTCAGCCCTTTCATCCAGTATTTTGTTGGCTTTTTCAAAGTCAGATTGTTTAATCAGTAATTCTGAATTGTTGGAAAATGTAATTTCCTTAGATAGGGAATCATCAATTAATTGACATTCGATTCCTTTTTTTGTTAGTTCTTCTGCAAGTTTTTTTGCCTGCTCAGCATCAATAAATCTTTTGAACATTACAAATTCATCCATCGTCTTTCTGTATTTTTAAATGTTACCCAACTCGTATATATGTATGATTAAATCAGTCCTATTCAGCTGTTTTAGGCCTATAGGTCTGTTTTTGATTTAATTTTTTTAATGAACGACCATCATCGCAAACGTAAATCACCTTCGAATTTTAGATTGTTCCACTTACTTGTTTCCGATTGCTAAATATTATGAAGTAAAGGTGAGCAATAAAAACGAATTAACAAGGAATAATTTATTTTATATATTAATGAATTTAGAAGGGATGTGTTTCGTTGCACAGCTGTACTTGTTTTGAGAACAGGTGTAAAATAAAATGATGAGAATTGGATAAAATACGGGATATCTGGCTCCCCCTCAGTTGCAACGAGGGATTTGTGGTTTGAGTTTGCAACTCCTTTTTAAATTTCTATTTCAATCGAATCATCTTCTGATGACAGTCTGTATTTGTCGTTACAAACGACTGACAACTAACCCCTCGTTGCAAACGAGGGGGAGTCATTTTAAACACAAAGAACACCAGGGAAGCACAAAGGACACTAAAAACAAATCATACGGTGATTTACTGTTGAGATCTTTGTGAATTCCTTTGTGTCCATTGTGGTTAAATTCTTGTTTTGAGTTTGCAACTCCTTTTTAAATATTTGTTACAATCGTATCGTCTTTTGGTGACAGGCTGTATTTGTCGTTATAAACCACTGACAACTAAATTTTATTGTAATAATTTTATTATTAATTTACTGGATTTTTGAATAATATAGTCCATGTGCTGGATGTTCAACTGTGAATATTCGTCTGATACTGTATGATAATATTTATAGTTTTTAAAATCGAATGTTGAAATTGTATGTGATGGAATCTTAAATTCCAGGTAGAAGGGATAATTATCTGAGCCGCCAAATAATCCTTCCGAAAATTTTTCTCCGTTAGAAACGATAAATTCCTCACCTAATAACTTGTTTGCAACTTCCCCAAAATTGGATCTGTTAAAACCGGTTATATAAACCTTTTCAGGGAAAGAAGTTAAAGGTGTACCTATCATCTCAAAGTTTATTACGTATGAAAGATTAATATTGGCATATTTTAATTTTCGGGCCAGGTGTTTTGATCCCTTTAAGCCAAATTCTTCGCCTGTGAAGATTGCTATGATGACTTTTTTATCAAACTTATATTTCTTTAGTTCCGTGGCTATTTGCAAAACGGCTGTTACTCCACTCGCATTATCATTGGCTCCATTATAAATTGAATCAGGCAAATTACTAATTTTCCTCTTATGGTCAAGATGAGCTCCGATCAGAATGTAGTCATTGATCGAATGTCGGTTTTCGATAATACCAACAACATTGAAGGTGTGATATTTATAAACAGATAAGGTATCCCGGTAAGATCCGTTAAAAAATGGTTTAACCTCAATTAATTTTAGGTAATTTTCTACAAATGTTGCAGCTCTTTCGAAACTAGGGTCACCAATAAATCGACCCTCCATAGAATCAGATGATAGAATTTTTATTAATTCAGCAGTCGTTTTCAGCTTTTTATTTTCTGACTCATGGCAGTTAACTAAGCTGATCGTGAAAAGAAATATTA
>Ga0209585_10001074_pt1 | contig 10649 bp, 23 predicted proteins | sample NGEPerone_FD_185491 | JGI IMG/M metagenome (GOLD analysis project Ga0209585, IMG submission 185491) | Arctic peat soil microbial communities from the Barrow Environmental Observatory site, Barrow, Alaska, USA - NGEE Permafrost154B-one... | ecosystem: Environmental > Terrestrial > Soil >... | reverse complement strand
CGGCGGCACAGCCGGGGGTCTCCCACAGGTACGGGCCGGGGTGCAGGGCGGCCATGAGGGCGGCGAGGGGGCGGGTGATCGCGTCAGTGGTCATCGGGAGCCTCCCTGTGGATCAGGTTGTTGTCCGCGAGCGCGCCCCAGAAGACCTCGATGTCTCGCGTCACGTCGTAGGAGGCGCAGGACTCGGACATGCACTCGGTCCACTGGTCGAGCGCGTCGGCCGGGACTACGGGGCACACGGTGAACTCATCGCCGCATGTCTTGCACTTGAAGATCGAGATGGGCGTGCCGTACTGGTTGACGCTCTCGCGGATGTGGGTGCACGGCTCCTGTGGGGTCGCGTCGCTCATCTCGCACCTCCGGGCATCATTCGCGTCGGGGTCTGGGCGCCAGCGTCAGGTGACGATGCGCGGCCTGTGGACAACCTCGCGGTACGGAAGGTGACGTTCATGATGGAGGCTTGGGCTCTGTAGTTAGGGTCGGGTCGGGTCGGGTCGGGTCGGGGGCTCCGTTACGCTGGGGCTCCGTTACGAACGGGTTACAACAGGGTTGCGAACGGACTTGTAACCGGGTTACAACGGGGTTACACATCGGTTTCACCCTTCTGGTTATTCTCTCGCCACTTCCGCAACTTCTCAGCGTTCGCTTCCCGGGCGGTGTGGACCTTGGCCCGAGAGGGCTGGCGCTGGTCCCATTCGTGGAATCGGTAGCCGCCGTCTGTCTCGACCCACAGGCTTGCGAAGACGAGATGGGCCGCCTCGCGCTGGGTACCGAGTTGGCGCGCGACCTGGGTGGGGACGAAGCCGTCGGAGAGCATCTGCATTGACCACGCTCCGGCGCGGACCCATAGACCCATTGCGGCGTTACCTGCGGCGAGAGTCTTGGCGTGGAAAGCGAGCGTGTCGTCGACCTTGAACCAGGGCATCAGCGGGCCTCTCCAACGTCGAGCAGGCCCTGCCCGGAGGACACGCGGTCGGCGTGCACAGTGGCGGCCCGCGTCTCGGCGTGGTGCCCGCGGTCGTAGTAGAGGTGGCAGCCCTGGCACATGGCCTTGAGGTTGTCGTCGCCGCACTCCTCGGGCGTGTGGTTCAGGTGCGCCGTAGTCAGGACGACGGTCGAGCCGGTGCCATAGGCGGGCATCCCGTGGCGGTTCGGGCATCGGCCGACGTGCGTGCCGCGCCCGCATTCGCCTAGGCACTCGCACTGGCCCTCGGCCCGGACGAACCGGATGCGGTGGCTGATCTCGCGCCACTCGGCGGGGTAGCGCTCGCGGTTCTCAGGTCGGATCGGCATCAGCTCGCCTCACCCCCGTTCGCCGCGCGCAAGATGGGATCCCCATGGCAGGGCTGTTCGATCCCGCACCAACACAGGACGTCGCGACCTCGGAGTGGGCTCAGGTCAAGGGTCGGCAGGATGTCGGCCTCGAAGCGGAACACGGCGAGCCGCGCGGCCCGTGTCCGTCCGCTGGTGACGTCATCCCGCACCGGCGGCCAGCACGCGATGATCCGTCCGTCGCGCTCGACAGCCCACCCCTCGCACCCGGGCTCGCGGTGGCGAATCACCCGGTACGGGTTCCCGTATGGCCCAGGCCTTGCCACGGTCACGGCGTCGGGGTGCTCGGCGCGCCACGGGTGCTGGCGGCTCATCTGAACGCGCTTCGGGGTGGTCATGGTCGGGCCTCTCTTGTCATGCGGTCAGCGCGGCCCCGTAGGACGGCGCACGTAATGGCCCGCGCGAGTCGTCCGATGCGCGTGTCGGTCTCGATGTCGGCGGCGAGGGTCAGGAGGTCGGCGGGCGTCATGCGGACTCCCCTAGGTCGAGGACGCCCTGGTCGTCCATAGGCGGCGCGACCTTGTCGACCTGCATGGCCGAGGCGATCTGCCCGGGGTCATTGACGCGCCACTGTGCGAGCCGGCAGTAGTCGGCTGACAGGTCCACCCCGACGGCGCGGCGGCCGAGGACCTTCGCCATGAGCGCGGTCGTGCCGGTGCCGGAGAACGGGTCGAGGACGACGCCGGGAGTGGTGGGTGCCGCGGTGTCGGGGCAGTCGCAGGCGTAGCCGGTGATGGCGTGGGTCCGCCAGACGTTGTGCGATCCCGCGAAGTCGAGTCCCTGCCCTCCCGCACCCTCGTACCTGGCGTTGCCGCCCGACTCTGCAAGCATGGATCGCTGCGTCGCGCCCTCAGACGCCACCACCGGCCGTCGCCCTTCCCCGCACGCCGTGCAGACCTCGCGCGGCGACCACCCGGTGATGATGCGGCGCGGCCACTCCATCGGGAACGCTGCGAAGTGGTCGACGCCGAGGCTCGCGGGGACGGTGAGCGGCTGCGTGGCGATCGTCCAGACCGAGCCGGGGAGTTTGCCGAGGGGGTTCGTGTAGGTCTCTGGCATGTAGCCGCGGCGGGTGCCGTTGGCCAGTCCTGCGGCCTGCTTCGGTGTCGGCTGCCCATCGAGACGCCGCTGATGCGTGCCGGGCTCGTGTGCTTCCCGGATCTCGTCCACGGCGCTGTAGTAGCGCGGCTCCTTCGTGAAGTGGAACCAGGTCTCGTGCGAGCGCCGCACGCGGTCGGTGACGGACTCGGGCAGCCCATTCGGCTTCGACCAGATGACCTCGGCGCGCAGGATCAGCCCGAGCTCGTCGATGCAGCGGATCATGTAGCGCGCAGGGATGCCCATCAGCGACTTCTCGGGGATGAACTGGCCCGTCTCTCGATCGGTGACGTTCTGGTAAGGCATCCGCGCTTCTCCGCGCGCCTTGCTCGCCTTCCAGTCCTTCTCGACGCCCGGCCTGCCGGGCTGAAGTCCGTCCTGATGGCTGGATGGACGGAGCGCGACACGGCTGCTGTACTTGTCCCCGAGGTTCACCCAGATGGACCCGGACGGCTTGAGCACCCGCACCATCTCCCGCGTCGCGGCGATCAGCGCGTCCACGAACTCGGCCGGCGTGGCCTCGCTGCCGATCTGCCCGGCGTAGTGCTCCCCGCCATCCTGATAGGAGCGGAGCCCGAAGTACGGCGGGGACGTGACAACGAGGTCAACCGTGGCGTCCTCGAGCGGCAGCGCCAGCGCATCCCCGTGCCAGAGCGTCACCGACTCGTCGGCGTAGTACGGCGCGCTCATGCGGCACCGTCGGTGAACGTGAACGTGAGCACCACGTAGCCCTTGGGTGCGAGCGTGTCGGCGCACTCCCGGGTCACGGATCGCAGCACCGTCGAACCGTCGTCAGGGATCACGCCGGCGTCCACAGCGCCGTCGATCGCGGCCTTGATCGCGACGTTGTCGAGGTCGCGGCGGCGTCGGTCGGGCCACGCGAACGTCACCACCAGGGCCACGGGCGCGGTCAGCCGGGGCAGCCCAGCGCAGGTGTACCGCGCGGACGACCGCATCGCGGCGGCCTTGCGGGCGACGACAGCCCAGTGCTCGCGGTGGTTGGAGTTGTGAAGCTCACCCATGGGTGTGACGAGCCGGAACGCGACGGCGGTCATGCGACACCTGCCCTGACCTGGGCGCGCATCCGGGTCACCGTGCGGGCTGAGATGCCGAGTCGGCGGCTGATCTCGGCGGCCGAGTGGCCTCGGGCGGTGAGCAGTGCCACGTCGGCGGGTGTGCCCTGGCAGTGTTCCTCCGTGGACGACATGGGCGGCCCCGCCTTCCGTCGTGCGCGTGTCGCAGCCCGGTCGGCGCGACGGCGTAGGGACTCCCGCTCCGACGGGTCGAGGCCGCCCCACACGCCGTGCCCGCTCTCGTGGGCGTTGATCCACGCCAGGCACTCCGCCCGGACCGGGCAGGCCGGCTCGCCGTCCCCGCCGTTGCAGATGGCCTTCGCGGGGGCGTAGGTCGCGCGCCGGACCGCCAGGGACGGTGACGCGATCCCGGCCGGCGGGTGGAACAACTCGGGGCACTCGTCGAGGCAGGCCGCACGGTCACGCCAGGTGGTCATCGTCCGGCCTTCCATTCGTTGTGGCAGTCCAGGCAGTGCGTGCCCCGGTGCAGCGGGTCGCGTCGTAGCCGCGAGCTCGGGTGCCCGCACGCGGTCGGCAGGGGGTCGAGGCGCCCGGCGTAGGGGACCAGGCCCAGGACGGCCAGGACGCGGGCGGCGGCCGGGACCTGCTCGGGGGCGGGGAGGCGCGCGGCGAGACGGCACACGCCGAGAGCCACGGGACGGTCGGTGGGGGTCATCGTCCCGCCCCCCGCCGGTCGTCCCAGGCGGCGTACACGACGACGAGCACTGCGACGATGATGAGGATGACGGTCCAGGTGGTGTCGCTCACCGGCGCACCTCGAGCGTGTCGAAGCGCCACACGATCTCGTGGCCGTGGTCGCAGCGCCGGATGCGGACGAGGTCGAACACGAGGGTGGTGACGGCCTTGTGGGGGTCGCACTCGAACTCGTCGACGCAGATGCTCCAGGTGTCAAGGTGGGTTGCGACGAACCGCCAGGTGGCGGGTTGGGTGCAGCCGACGGCGCAGCACTCGGGGGCGAAGTCCAGGGCGGCGAGGGTCGCGGTTGGGTCGGGGGCGGTCATGGGGCCACCTGCTCCCGGATCGCGGCCTCAAGGTCGGCGGGGACGGTCCACAGACCGAGCCTTCCGCGCCACGGGATCGGGTGGGCGAGCGGGCGCGGGTTGGAGAACATGAGGTGGTGCTGGCCGGGCTGCGCCCACTCGGAGCAGATGTCCTCGGCGCGCCAGGGAAGCCATGAGGTCCGGCAGCCCTCCGGCTGGTCGACGTCCGGGTGGGCGTCCACGAGGTTGACGACGCCGATGACGTTGCCCAGGATGAACCCACCTGGCGTCGAGTCGAACCCGATCATCCGCTCGACCTCGGCCAGCGCTTCGTCACCCGCCCACTGGCGCCCGGCATGGATCGCCACAGGCCCCCGGTACTGGCCTAGGGACCGCGTCCGGTTCTCGACGTCCTTGCCGCCGTGGATGATGGCCCACGCCCAGGGCTGGCGAACTGTGAGGCCCCTCATGTCGCGCCCCCTGCCCGGCTCACCCGTGCACGGTCGGCACGGTCCGCGAGGTCGGTCAGGTGCCGGTACGCGCGGGCCCAGGTGAGGGAGGCGTACCCGTCGATGAACTGCCCCGCGCAGATCCCCGCGCAGTCCAGGGCCGCCCGCCGGAACGTTCTCGACGCGCGTTCCGGTGACGCCCACGACGCCAGACGCGGCTCGGCCCAGTCCCGCTCGATCCGCGCCTGCTCCAGCCCCCACGCGGCAGCACCACGCACGGTCGTCAGGTCACGCTCGGGCGGGGTGTCGGTGGCCTCGGTCCCGTCGTGGCGGGCGTAGTAGCGGGAGGCGGCGTAGTCGGTCATGAGGGGTCCAGGTGGGCGGCGATGGCGGCATACATGGCCTCGATCGCACAGGCGGGACAGTCGTCCGTGCACTCCTCGGGCTCCGTCTCGGTCGCCTCGTACACCTGATGGCCTACCTCGGCGTTCAGGACTTCCTCGCACGCCAGCACGGCCTCGAGCGCGGACGCGAGGACCAACGCGTCTGTGCTCGCCCGTGCCCACCCGCCGGCCATGACGAACCCGAGCTCGCCTGCCCGGAAGGTGACGATGTCCCGGCTCGATGTTCCGGGAGCGATCTCGCTCGGGGTGTTGCGCGCCTTGACCTGGGCCAGCCACTCGGCGGCGGTCATGAGGGGTCGCCCGCGTTGATGAGGTCCCACTCGGCGTCGGACGGGCCGTCGTCGGTGGGGGCAGGGTTCGTGTTCAGCTCAGCCAGGCGAGCGGCGCGCTGTGCCCGTGACCTGATGCGGGAGCATGCTCGACAAAGGCGGTTCCCGCGTCGGTTGAAGAAGAGGTTTTCTCCCGTATATGCGTGACCAGACGGACAGTGGGTCTTTGCCGAATCCCGGTTAGTCCCATGCCGGACCGTATCGAGGTTGTTTTCGGTACCAGTTCCCCATTTGAGATTGGTCAGCCGGTTGTCGTCGTTGACGCCGTTCAGGTGGCGAACCATCTGGCCCTCGGCGGGCTCCCCGCGGAATGCCAGCAAGACAAGGCGGTGGACACTAGCTTTCCAAACCTTGCCGTCTCGGCAAAGGGTCAGCATGCGGTAACTGCTCCCATTGACCGAGACGCGCCCGTGGCCTGTCTGTCTCATGGCTTTACCCCGAAGGCGTCTGCCTGCCACGTCGATCCTGTCCAGGGATCGCACTCTTCCGAGGTTCGATGCCTCGTAATAACCTTCATACCCAGGGATTGGAAGCCACGTCTCGATCGAAGCCATGATCATTCGCCCTCTCCTGCCAGTGCCTTGACGCGCGCTTCGATCACGGCGCGTTCGGCCGAGTCCCGAGGGGCCGCTTTCCACATGCGCGTGAGCACGTCGCGGTCGGTGACGCTGGCGACGTCGGCGGACGGCTCGGCATTCGCTGCGGCCTTGCGCGCGGGCTTGGTCGGCGCCTCGTCGGGGAGCGGGTCGACGGTGTGCAGCGCGCGCTTGCCCTTGGTCTCGGTCAGGGCCATCTCGAGGCGCTTGGTGATGTGCGACAGGTGGCTGATCTTGATCCCACCAACCTTGACGCCGCCGAACTTCACGTCTGGGTCGTAGTACAGGGTCATCCGGTGGCCGGTGTAGCCGTCCGACTCCTTGCCCCACGCCTTGACCATGACCCGGCGCATCGTCTTGCTGGGTCGGTACGCGCGCCCGGGGAACTCGACAAGGTGCACGTTCACGGGCTGCTGGTCGCTTCCCTCATCGACGGACGCGACGGTCACGGTGATGGGACCGCTGAGCATCACGTCCTCGGCGTTGATCTGGTCGCTCTTGGGAACGGTGGTCGTGGTCAGGTCCATCACTCCTCATTCCATCCGTGGGACCATCCGGGGAAAAGGTCGGTGCACTCGCGCCCACTGCCCTCGATGTGTGCGCTCGGTCCGTAGTACGAGATGCCATCGGGGACCGTGACGACGAAGAAGAACTCGTGACGCTTGCGACAGTGGAAGCACCACTTGATTCCCTCGGAGTCGCGGCTGTATTCCTTCATCCGAGTGCCACAGACCGCGACGTTGCCGTCGTCGTGGCACCAGTCGGCCGTCTCGGTCATCTCAGAGCACCGCCCCGTCCTCGATGACGACGCCGACACTGGACGCGTCACCGACGCGCTCGATCCACACCTGGTAGTCCTGTGCAGTCGCCATCTCGCCGATCAGCGCGAGGTTGTCGGCGTCGAGCAGCGAGCCGTCGAGGATGCGGATCACGCGCAACTTCGGGTTGAGGCTCATCGCCATGGCGAGGCTCACGCGGATCTGCTCGGCGCTGCTGGCCTGGGAGAACGGGATACCCTCGAACGTCACGCCGTCGTCGTCGAAGCCGAGCCCGTCGACTGGGAACGTGGCCGCTGCGAGTGCGTCGGCCTTTGTCTTGTCGAGGGCCGCGATCTTGCCGGTGAGGATCGCGTACTGGGTCAGCATGTCCGCCTTGTGCGCCTTGTCCTTGGTGACCTCGGCGTTGTGCCGGACCGCGCGGTTCGTCGCCTCGACGGATCGCAGGTCACCCTCAAGCGCCTCGACGTCGGGCACCGGCTTGTGCGCCTTGACCTTTGACTGGCGCGCTTCGATGACGGGCGCCCATGCCTCGATGTCGGCCTTGAGCGCCGCCACTTTCTCCTCTCCGGCTCGGAGTTCGTCCCTCTCGCGCTCCTGGTCCGACACGTCCTGCTGGGCCTTGCGGATCTGTGCGATCAGGTCGGACGCGGAGACCTCCTCGGTGGGCGCCGGCACGAGGTCGCCGGGCTCGCCGAGGGCCTTGCCCTGCCGGCCGATATCGGTGCGGTGGTCGAAGGCGACCTGCCGCGCGTGCGCAAGGTCGCTGAGGTCGACGTCGAGGTTGACGAGATCGAGGAGCGCGGTCACCTGATCGCGTGCTGAGAGCCGGGTGAACTCCAACGGGTCGAAGCTGAGTCGCCCGATGAGCGCGTCGAGCACACCCTGCGGACTGGTGTACCTCGCACCGTCCGCTGCGGTGACGGTGAGGGCGGTCTTATCTCCGGTCCAGGTCCGGCTGACGACGAGGTCTCCGAGGTTGAGGCGGACGCTCGCGTGATCCTCACCGTCACGGATCGGCTTGGACGTGCTCTTGGACGCCGCGCCGCCGCCGAGGGCGAGCCAGATCGCGTCTAGGACGCTCGTCTTGCCCTGCGCGTTACGCCCCGTGATGGTGACGATGTTCCCATCGGGGGTGATCTCGACCGCACGGAGTCGCTTCACGTTCTCGGCAGTCAGGCTGATGATCTTCACGTCAGATCTCCATCTCGGGCTCGTCGTCCGCCTGGTAGAGCCACCACGCGGGGATGTAGGGGGTGAGGGTGTCGTCGCCGTAGCCCGGGTATGCGCCGGTCGCCAGGCACTCGGCGTAGGTGCGGCGTGCCTTCGCTGCGAGGTCGCGGGCAACGAGGCGTGTGACCTCGTCGAGCTGATGCACGGCGACAAGGTGTGGCGCCGACTTCTCGACGACGACGAAGACGAGTGGCGGGCGCTCACCCGTGGCCCACTCGACGACGTCGAGGTAGTGCGCCTCCTGGATCGGGTAGCCGTACTTCGCGGCGTCCCTGCCGAATCCGACGGGCGACGCGCTGCCGGCGGTCGTCTTGACGTCGGCGGACGTGGTAGCGAGGAGGTCGAAGCGCGCCCGGCACGCGACGCCCGTCTCGGGGTCGGTGGCGAACGCGGAAACCTCGAAGCGGGCGTCGGACTGCTCGAGGATGCGGCGAGCGCCCTGGTGGGCCAGGACGGCTTCGACCATGGCGTCGATGCGGGTGGCGTCGGAGGGTCCGATGGGCACGAGTCCGGCTGCGCGCTGTTCGGCGAGCCATGCGACGGTCGCGGCCTTGGTCGAGACGTTGCCGGACGGTGTCAGGTGCTCATCCGGGCAAGGGATGACCGTCGGGCCGGTGCCGAGAATCCTGGCGTGCACGGCGTGGCCGACGTCGAAGGCGATGGACTCGACACGGTGTGTCTGCTCCCACTGGAAGCGCGCGGGGCTGTCGAGGATGCGCCGGACGCCCGTAGACGAGAGTTCGGTGCGGGCGTGGTACTCGGCGTCGGGCATGTCGTACACGAGCCCGGCTGGGACCGGCCCGCTCATGATCCCGCTCCCGGCATCCCACTCACGGCGAGCACGACGGCGAACATGAGGCCCCCGAGGACGTCGGCCACGCGGGGGTGGGCCTCGAGCCAGCGGGTCACGAGGTCACGCCCAAGGCGGCGGTGATGGCGTCGCGGGCCTGTCCGGCGAGCGACTTCGCGCCGGACGCATAGGCGCCGTAGCGGATGATGTCGTCGCGGTCGAAGTCGTGAGGCTCGCGCTTGATGACCGTCTGGCTCATGCGCTCCGACGTCGCGGCGTACCCGCCCGCAGCGCTGTCAAGCAGCGCCAGCGCGGCCCGCAGCGCGGCGACCAGTTCGGGCACGAGGGTCCGGGCGGCGGCGATGAAGGCGGCGTCGATGGGGGCGCGCTCGTCGTCGCTGCCGTCCACGTCCATGCTGACCTCAGCGAACTCTTCCCCTGCGGCCTCGATGTACGGGCCGACCGCCTCCCACGGCCCCTCGGTCGCCGCGTCGGCCAGCGCCACGATCTCCGCGAGCCGGTCCTCGACGGTGCTCATGCCCCGACCCCCGCCCCGACGTGTCCGGCGAGAATCCACGCGGCGTCCCGGGCCCCACGGGTCCGGTCGTCGAGTGCGGCCCGTGCGTGGCGCATCGCTGCGGCCTCGGTGCGGGAGCGGCGGCCCGTCTCGTAGGCGCGACCGTCGGCACGGAGGTCGGTCTCGGCGGTGCGCATCGCGGCCACCACCTCGGCGATGGCGTCACCGATGGCGACGGCATGGGCGTGCGCGGCCTGGTGGTGGATGACGATGCGCGTCTCCGGCTCGATCTCGTACCCCTCGCCCCAGCCGCTGAACTCGGGCCAGTCGGCGGGCGCGGCCATCGCCGCCAGGTCACCGCCCGGTGCCTCAGCCGCGATCACGTCCGGCCACTCGGCGTCGTAGCGGGTCGGGAGCGGTAGCGCGTAGGGGCCGAACCGGCGCCCCTTGCATGCGCCACAGTCGGCGGTGCACGTCTCGTCACACTGTGCGTACCGGTCCCGGCCTAGGATCTGGACGTTCGTCAGCCGGGTGTGCAGCCCGTCGAGGCGGTCGAGGCGGCTGTACTCCGGGTTGGGGTCGACGGGGCGGGAACGCCACGCGCGGCCACGGCGGCGGAAGTGTGGGCGGTTCACGAGACGATCTCCAGTCGGTCGTCATACCAGGCCAGCGGGGTCGCGTCCTCAGCGAACGCGACGATCCACGCGGGCAGGGTCGGGTGGTGGCGCAGGACGGTGCCTGTGCTCTTGCGGAACGTCGCGCGGACGCGGTCTCCGGGTTGGATGCGGGGTCCCATCACGCGCCGCGCTTCCGGTTCGTCCTGCGCGACTGGCGGGCGGTCCTGTTCGCGGCGTTCCGGGCCGCCTTCTGCTCGCGCGTCCACTCGGAGTGAACGGCGGCGGCAACGCGCTCGACATCCTCACGGCGACCGTCGATGCCGACCGGGTTGAGGACGCCAGCCGCACGCGCGGCCTCGACGGACGGGTAGAGGGTTCCGGTGCCTGGGTCCACGGTCGTGCTCCTGTTCGGTTCAGCGGGTGATGGGCGGGAC
>Ga0209585_10001071_pt1 | contig 10658 bp, 9 predicted proteins | sample NGEPerone_FD_185491 | JGI IMG/M metagenome (GOLD analysis project Ga0209585, IMG submission 185491) | Arctic peat soil microbial communities from the Barrow Environmental Observatory site, Barrow, Alaska, USA - NGEE Permafrost154B-one... | ecosystem: Environmental > Terrestrial > Soil > Wetlands... | reverse complement strand
TTGTGGAGCATCGTCCACGACGTCTCGTACCGCTTCAGCCCGAGCTGGCGTTGCAGCTGCAGGGCCGAGATCCCCGGCGTCGCCGTGGTCACCAGGTAGGCGGCCCAGAACCACAGATGCAGCGGCGTACGGGTTCTGTGAAGCACCGTGCCCGCGGTCACCGAGACCTGATAACGGCAGGCCGAGCACTGCCACAACAGCCGCCGCGGCAGGCCGGTTGCCGCCTCGCTCCCGCAACGAGGGCACCGGAATCCCTCCGGCCACCGCGACTCAAACAGGTACTGCCGGCACGCGTCCTCATCGGGAAAGCGGTGCTGGAACTCGATGATCGTGCGAGGGAAGTCCGGTCGAGCCACGCCTCAACTCTAGCGGAGTTAAGCGGATAAGCATGAGCCAAGTATCAACCATCGAACGATCCAACCGCGACGGTGTTGCACCCTCACGGTTCACGGCGACGCTTCGACCACTGCGGTGCAGGGCTGCGCCCGCAGGGCCGCGCCGTTCAGGAGTTGCGGAGCAGGCTCACGATGTATCGAGCGATCTCCAGCGAGCTCGTCGCCGCAGGTGACGGTGCATTGAGAACGTGCACGATCCGACCCTCGGCCGACCGCTCGATAAGGAAGTCATCGACCAGCGAACCGTCGCGGTTCAATGCTTGGGCGCGCACCCCCGCGGCCGCCGGCAAGAGGTCGCCGTCGCGCACAGCCGGCACCAGGCGGCGCAGGCTCTGGCCGAACAGGTGCCGCGACGCCGACCGCACCATCTCGAGCGACCCGGCGCGGTAGTTGTTGCGAGCCAGTCGCCAGAAGCCGGGGAAACCCAGCGTGGCGAACAGCTCGCGCGGCACGATCTCGCCCCAGCCGTAGCCCTCACGGGCGAAGGCAAGCACCGCGTTGGGTCCAGCGTGGACATGCCCATGCACGCCGCGCGTCAGGTGAACGCCGAGGAAGGGAAAACTCGGGTCCGGCACCGGGTAGATGAGACCCTTGACCAGGTGGGTGCGTTCAGGTTTCAGCTCGAAGTACTCGCCGCGGAAAGGCACGATCTGAGCACTCGGGTGCGCCCCGAGCCGGCGTGCCACCAGGTCGCTCTGCAGGCCTGCGCAGTTGACGACGATATCGGCATTGACATCGCCATGGGTGGTTTGCACGACTGTCTTGGCACCGAAGTGCTGGGCGCCCAGGACCTCAGCACCCAGGATGAGCTCGGCCCCCGCAACACTCAGTCGGCGTGCGAGTGCCCGACAGACCTCGCCATAGTCGATGATACCTGTGCCCGAAACATGAAGCGCCGCAATGGCATTGACGTGTGGCTCGTACTCGCGCGCTTGTTCGGGAGCCAGCTCCTTGAGCTCGAGGCCGTGGCCTTGGCCTCGCTCGTAGAGCCTCCGCAGGCCCGGAAGCTCGTCCTCGCGGGTTGCCACGACGAGCTTGCCGCAGAGGTCGTAGGCAATCCCCTCTTTCTGCGCGAACCGCACCATCGACGCGGCGCCAGCCTTGCACATGAGGGCCTTCTTGGAGCCGGGCACGTAGTAGAGGCCGGAGTGAATCACCCCGCTGTTGCGACCGGTCTGGTGGGCGGCCCAATCCTGCTCCTTCTCAACCACTGCCACGTGGGCGTCCGGGAGGTCCTGGGCCAAGCGATCGGCTACCGCCAACCCGATGATCCCGCCGCCGATGATCAGGTAACGGGTCGGTGTCATCATGGCTACACTGTAATTGCCCCCCGGATCAAGGAGAACGATGCCGAACGCCATTGCCCTTGGACAGCCCACCGTTGGTGACGAGGAGCTTGCCGCCGTCGCCAAGGTGTTCGCCAGTGGATGGCTCTCGGGCGCCGGGCCGACGTGCCAGGAGTTCGAGAAGCGGTTCAGCGAGGCATCCGGCGCCGCGCACAACGTCGCGACCACCAACTGCGGCTCATCCCTGCACCTCGCGCTGATGACGCTCGGCGTCAAGCCTGGCGACGAGGTCATCGTCGGTGACTACACCTTCCCCGCCACCGGCCACTCCGTGATGTGGGCGGGCGCGACGCCGGTCTTCGCCGACGTCCGACCCGACATCTGGAGCGTCGACCCCGAGGCGGTCGAGGCCGCCATCACCGAGCGCACCACCGGCGTCATCGCCGTCGACCCGTTCGGCCAGCCGGCCGACTACGACGAGCTGCGCGCCATCGCCGACAAGCACGCCCTCTTCCTCATCGAGGACGCGGCGTGCGCGGCCGGGGCAACCTACAAGGGCCGGCCGGCCGGCAGCCTGGCCGACATCGCGTGCTTCAGCTTCCACGGGCGCAAGGGAATCACCGCCGGCGAGGGCGGCGCCCTGAGCACCGACAACGCCGAGTGGGCTGACACGGCACGCAAGCTCCACACCTACGGCATCGCTCCGGCGCTGAGCCGCGAGGGTGCGCAGGAGTTCGCCGTTCCCTCCTTCGACGCACTCGGCCACAACTACCGCATGTCCGACGTGCAGGCGGGCATCATGCTCGCCCAGCTCGACCGGCTACCGACACTCGTCGCCAACCGTCGCGCGGTGGCCGACGCCTACCGCGAGCTCCTCGGAGACGTCGAGCAGATCGAGCTCCCTGTCGAAGCCGAGGGCCGCCAGCACCCGTGGCAGTCCTACGTCGTCGCGATCCGTCCCGGCGTCGACCGCGGCAAGGTAGCCCTCGAGCTGCGCGCACGCGGGATCGGCTGCAACATCGGCACTTATGCCTCGCACTTGCAGCCGATCTACGGCCCACAGAAGCCGCTGCCGGTCTCGGCCGACCTCTTCGCCCGGCACCTCGCGATCCCCATGCACGCCAACCTGACCCCGGAACAGGTCCAGCGCGTCGCCTCCGAGCTGCGCGAGGTCGTCGCACTGCCGTCCGTGCGCGCCTGAACCTTCCCTTCGCACAACCCGCCCCGCCTCAGAGGAGAGTCAACAACCCATGGCCGAGAACAAGACCGTCTTTTTCACCGGCGGTGCCGGCTGGATCGGCATGAAGACCATCCCCCACCTGCTCGAGCGAGGCTACAAGGTCCGCATCTTCGACAACATGTTCCGCGGTGACCGCGACGCTGTCGCCGAGCTGGTCAACCGTGGTGACGTCGAGCTGATCGATCAGGACGTGCGCTACGGCGGTGCCGTACACCAAGCCATGAAGGGCTGCTCGCATGTCATGCACTATGCGGCGGTGTCGATCAACAAGAGCCAGTCGGACCCGTACGAGTCCATGGACATCAACATGATCGGCAACCACAACGTGTTCGCCGCGGCGGCCGACCACCAGGTCAAGCGCCTCGTGTTCGCCTCCAGCGCCTCGGTCTACGGCGACCCCGAGCAGCTGCCCATGTACGAGGACGACCGACTCAAGCCGCAGACGCCGTACTGCATCAGCAAGCGCGCCGGTGAGGACCTGCTCGGCTTCTACCAGCGCCGCGCGGGCCTCTCGTGGGTGGCACTGCGCTTCTTCAACGTCTACGGCCCGGACCAGAAGACCACCGCCTACTACACCTCGGTGATCAACCACTTCGTCAATCGCCTCAAGAACGGCGAGCCGCCGGTCATCGACGGCAAGGGCGAGCAGTCGATGGACTTCATCCACGTCCAGGACATCGCCCGCGCTGGCGTCCTGGCACTCGAGTCCGACAAGGACGGCATCGCCGTCAACATCGGCACCGGCGTCGACACGACAATCGCCAAGCTGGCCCAGATCCTCATCGACGCGGTCGGCGTCGACGTCAAACCGCAGTTCAACCCGCGCGAAGTCCTCGTCGACCGTCGCGCTGCCTCGACCAAGCTGGCCAAGGAGACGATCGGCTTCGAGTCGACCATCGAGGTCACCCAAGGCATGACCGATCTTGTGCGAGAGAGCCTCGCCTGAGATGGATCCTGACAGCGGCGTTGGGAGGCAGGGCGAGGCTCTCGGCCTGCCTCCCAACCCGTACAACCCGCTCGCGTGGATCGTCGGGAAACCACAGGTCGGTGAAGGCACCTGGATTGGTGCGTTCACCGTCGTCGACGGTTCGGGTGGTCTCACCATAGGTCGCGGCTGCGACATCTCATCGGGCGTTCACATCTATACCCACTCGAGCGCCAAGCGCTGTGTGAGCACCCGGGCCTACTCGCAGGTCGACCGCATGCCCGTTACCATCGGCGACTACGTCTTCATCGGCGCCAACGCCACGGTCAACATGGGCGTGACGATCGGCGACCACGCGCTCATCGCTGCCGGGGCGGTCGTGACCAAGGACGTGCCGGCACACACCGTGGTCTCCGGCGTGCCAGCGCGCCCGACCGCTCGCGTCCTCATCGACGGTGGCCAGGTCAGCTACGCCCCCCTCGACGAGCCGTCGCCCGGACCGCACCACACTGACCAGGACTGATCTGCCATGCGCATCGCCGTCGTCAACAACTTCTTCCCGCCGCGCGTTGGCGGCAGCTCTCACCTGTCCGATGCACTCGCCCGCGGGTATGCCGCCCAAGGGCACGAAGTACTCGTGCTCACGGCGGCCTACGAGGACGCGCCGGTCCAGGAGCAGCAGAACGGGCTGCGGATCGTCCGCCTTCCGGCGGCAGTAATCCCCAAGAGTCGCCTGTCGGTCAGCTTCGACATCGCTTTCACCATACGACGCGGCGCCTACAAGCGGGTGGCGGCGCTGCTCGACGAGTTCGGGCCGGACGTCATCCACCAGCACGGCCAGTTCTTCGACCTCACCTGGATGTCAGGTATCTGGGCCCGGCGCCACCGCGTTCCGGTGCTCCTGTCGATCCACACGCGCCTGGAGAACCCCAGCGCCACATACCACGGTGTCTTCCGCGGCCTCGACGCGGCGATTGTCAAACCCATGATGCGGGTCTACAAGCCACGCCTGGTGGTCATGGACATCCAGATGGACGAATACATCAAGTCCCGCTACGTCGGGGCCCACTCAGGCCTCGAGTACATCCCAGTCGGTGTCGACCCCGGCTGGGTGGTCGGTGGGGACGGCGCACGGGTGCGGGCGAAACACGACCTCGATGAAGTACCCCTCATCGTCAGCCTCGGCCACGTCATCCCACTGCGCGATCGCCGAATGCTCGTGGAGGCCATGCCCGAGGTGCTGCGCCGGCACCCGCACGCCAAGCTTCTCGTGGTCGGCCAGGTCTACTACGACGTCTTCCTGAATCGGGCTCGTGAGCTCGGGATCGCCCACGCCGTGCTGGCCATCGGGCCAGTGCCCAAGTCAGAAGTGCCCGACTACCTCGCCGCAGCCGATATCGAGACCCACGACCTGCAGGGCTACGGCCTGGGTACCGCGAGCCTGGAAAGCATGGCTGCAGGCACGCCCATGATCGTTGCGGTGCGTCCGGACAACTTCCCAGGCATCGAGCTCGTAAGCGGCGAGAACGTCGTGCTCGTCCGCGAGGACGACCCCGCGGGCCTGGCCCGCACGATCGCCGATCTGCTCGATGACCCAGCCTGGCGCGAGCGTCTGGGCAAGGCGCAACAGGAGCTCATCCGCGAGCGCTTCTCCATGGACACCGTGCTGCGTCTACACCTCAAGGCGCTCGCCTCGATGGCCGGCTCAGCTGGCTAGGAGCAGAGGTCGTTGACCTCGTAGACGCGCACGGGTCCGTCGCCGTGTACCAGGCGGAGATAAGGGCTGTGTGCCAGCCCGGACAGCGTGTAGGTCCGCCGCCCGCTGGGCATGTGCTCCGAGCTGACGACGACGAACTGGACGTGGTATCGGTCCTCCAGACACCGCACGCTCGGCGTCAAGGACCCGATGAGCACCCGCCATACCTTCTCCCGCCGCTCCCAGTCCCGCTGACCCGACTCGGTGATCGGTACCAAGCCCTTGAGCACAGGGACGCCCTGATCCACCGTCATCCAGGTGACGAAGTCCCGGTGAAGATCGTCAGCAACAACAGCACCGGGCCGCAGGTGCGCGGTGAGCCAGAGCCCGACCCGCTGGTAAGCAGGGCTGATCGGGGTGCGCCAGGCGAAGGCAGCGGGTGAGTCCCGGACCACCGGCTGGAAGGCGATGACCATCGACAGCACGGTAAAAGCGACCACCGGTGCGCCCCGGATGACGTGCTGCCTCTCGGCGCGCGGGCTGGGAGATCGGTTGGGGCGCCATCGCCGAGCCGCATGGACACCCATCGTCAGCAGGGCTGTCCAGCCCGCGACGCTGAGCACGGCCGGAGCCAGCGCGCTGGACCAGATCACACGTTCCAGGCTGCCGTAGAACAGGCCTCCCACCGCGTCGCGGAACGCTGAGGTGGAGGTGGCGAGGTAGACGGAGAGCACAATCGTGAACACGTGGGTGACCGCGAATGGGCGAAGCCAGCGCCATCCGGGACGCACCGAGATGGCGAGACCCATCAGCCACCCCACAAGGACGAAGGCGCACGCAAACCGCGCAGACGTCGAGCCGGACCACAGTGCCTCGGTCGCGGCTCGGCGGGGGACGAAGAGACCAACGTATCGCTCCGGTGCCAACCAGATCCCAAGCGCCCTCCCCAACTCACCGGGGAAACGCGCCGGCAACACCCCCCGCTCGCCTTGGGCGCCGAAGAGCCCGCGCCACTGTGGCCCAACGACCAGAACCGTTCCGAGCAGAAGCCCTCCCATGACCGCCGCCAAGCGGCCGAGCGAACGCCAATGGATCGGGAGGGTCAACAACAGTCCTAGCCCAAAGACCACCGCAAACACCACATCATAGGTGTGCGTGAGCATCAGGCCACCCAGTGCGACACCGGTGAGCACCGTCATGGCACGTGCCTTCCGGTAGCGCAGGGCCATGAACACGATCAATGCGACCCCTGGGGACATGGCGGCGCCAAGCTGGACGGTGAGTCGGCCGGAGTTGAGCATCTGCCAAAGAGGGCCCACGAGGCCGCATGCAGCCGCCGCAGCGAACGCCATAGAGGTCGCGGCTCCCAGATATCGGGCGATGACGAAGATGCTCACGACCGCAAGACTCGGACCGAGCAACATCACTGTAGCGAGCATGCCGTGGGAGAGCGGTTGCCCCGTGAGCTCAGCCGTCTGCACCCAGAGCACGTGTGGGGACAGTGGGTAGAAGTCACACGCAGGCGCCGATTGCGTCGAACCAGTAACGCACAGAGCCTGGGACTCCACAGCCCCCCGGTCCATGAGCATCCGGGCCATGAAGCCATGGTTCATGGCGTCCCAGCCTGGTGGGACGGCCAGCCGCCCAAGCAGCCACGTCCCGATTCCGAGGACGATGCCCTCAGCACCAGCCAGGGCGAGCAGGTCAGGCCGGCGCCTCGCCCAGTGCGTCGCGACGAGACGCACCGGGTCAAGTCGTGCGACGGCCCGCTGCCGTAGGACCCGAGCCGCCACGGCCGCCACGGCGACCACCACCTCAATCAGCAGGATCGTGAGTGCGGACCAACCCAGCCCCAGCGCCCCCGACCAGCCGAACGCAGCACCGACAACGCCCAAGGTCAGGGCCGGGCTGACGGCCAGCAAGGCATAACGCGCCCGGCTGCCCGGAGCGGTCGCAGCCCAGGCCAAGGCTGCTCCCGGCACGTAGGCCAGCAGCAGTAGAGCAAGACTCGCAAGCACCACAGCTACGACTCTCCCACACCAAGGAAGATGGTTCGGGCCTGCGCCCGGTGGTCAGTTCGTGCGGTCAGGCTTTGGCGTTGTCACGCACCAGTTCGACCACGCGGTGCGCCGGCAGGATGCTTTCGCGCTCCGCCTTGATGTCGCCTGAACCCGTAATGAGCGAGATGAACTGGTCGAGCTGCGCCGCAAGGGGCTCACGGCTCGTGACGAGCTGCGGAATCTCGATGATCGTCTGCTGCTTGTAGGACAAGCCGTCCTGGTCGTTGTCGTTGAGCACGTGCCGATAGATCGTGACGGCGTTGCGCAGCATATCGATCTCGATGAGACGCTCGAGCTCGTTGATGACGAAGCCGCGAACCTTGCGCTGGCTCATCCGGCTGGCCGAAAGATTCGCCACGGCACCGCCCTCGAAGCCCAGCATCGCTTCAGCCACGTCCTCGCTGGTCGGCTCGGACTCGGGGTGCAGGAAGCCGAGCGACCCCTCGATACGGGCCGGCTCCTGCCCTCCCATCATCCGGATCACGATGTCGACGTCGTGGATCAGCAGGTCTGAAGCCACGCCGGTGCGAATGCGCGCGACGTATGGGGAGTGGCGCTGCGCCGTGATGTGCAGCGGTGCCCCGAGCAGTCTCATCGCAGTGATGATGCCCGGGTTGTAGCGCTCGAGCAGGCCGCACATCAACGGGGTGTCGGTGGCGGCGGCCTTCTTTACGAGGGCCTCAGCGTGGACGAGGGTGTCGGCGAGCGGCTTCTCCATGAGCAGGGGAAGCTGCCGGTCGAGGACACGCTGTCCGATCTCGTTGTGGTGCTGGGTGGCCGCAGCCACCACCACCGCGTCGACGTCCTTGACCTCGTCAAGGTCAGCGACCCACGTTGTCCCGAAGCGCTCGGCTACCGACGCCGCGACCTCCTTGTTGGGGTCGACCACCGCGACGAGTTGGGTGGCCTCGTGGCTGGAGATGACACGCGCGTGAAGGGAGCCCATCGAGCCAGCGCCGACGAGGGCTATGCGCAGTGGAGCAGTCATCGTCAGGCCCCCAAGATCTCGCGCACCGCGGCGATGACGGCGTCGAGGTCGGCCCCGGAGAGCTTGGGATGGACCGGCAGGGACATCGCCTGCCGCACGACGCGTTCGGCGACCGGGGCTCCACTGGTGCGCACGGCGTCGTTGTCTCGATAGCAGTCGTAGTCAAAGACGAGCTTGGGGTAGTAGATACCGCTCCCGATCTCGCGCTTGCCGAGCTCGGCGACGACAGTGTCACGGTCGACCTTGGCCTCGTCAGTGACGAGGACGGTGTACTGGTGCCAGACGTGGGAACGGCCGGACATCTGGCGGGGAACGACCAGGCCGGGAACGCCGGCGAGGCCCTTGCTGAGCCGGTCAGCGTTGGCACGGCGCTTGGCCATCATGTCGTCCAGACGGGCAAGCTGGGGAAGCGCGAGCGCGGCCTGCAGGTCAGTGAGGCGGTAGTTGTGACCGGCCATCTCATACTGGTAGCGAGCCTTCATGCCCTGGTTGCGCAGCATGCGCAGCCGTTCGGCAACGTCGCCGTCGTCGGTGGTGATCATGCCTCCCTCACCGGTGGTGACGTTCTTGGTGCCGTAGAACGAGAAACACCCGAGACCGAAGCTACCGGCCTTCTTGTCGCCGTAGCCAGCGGCGTGAGCCTGCGCGGCGTCCTCGACGAGCGCGAGCTGGTGTCTCTCGACGATTGGCATGAGCCCGTCCATGTCAGCGCACTGTCCGTACAGATGCACTGGCATGAGCACCTTGGTGCGATCGGTGATCTTGCTCTCGACCGACGCAGGATCGAGGCAGAAGTCGTCCGCACGGATGTCGGCGAACACGGCAGTTGCGCCGGCCTCGAGGATCGCGTTCAGCGTCGCCACGAATGTGAAGGGGCTGGTGATGACCTCGTCGCCCGGTTTGAGGTCCAGCGCCTCCATCGCGGCGACCAGTGCGGTCGTGCCACTGTTGACCGCCACCGCGTGCTTGACGCCTGTGATAGCAGCAAAAGTGTCCTCGAACTCCTTGACGACCGGACCCTGTGCGACCATGCCCGACCGGAGAACCTGCAGAACGCGTTCCTCGACATCGGGTCCGAGGTCGACGCAAGAGATGGGGATCAAGAGGTTGCTCCTTGGAATGGGAAGGCTTGGGATGGGGAAGCCCGGTAATGGTACCGTCGCGGGCGCGGGCGGCTCTCATCCGCAATGGCCAAGCACTCAGCCCCCTCCCGTGTGTTAGACGGTCCCTGCAATCGCGCGACAAATGAGGCATCGTGAACTTTATCCATCCGTCAGCGGTCGTGGGACCGCAGGTCGAACTCGGATCCGGCAACACGATCGGCCCTGGCGTCGTCCTGCTCGGCCCATTGACCATCGGCGACGACAACTGGGTCGGCGCGCACACCGTCATCGGCGCTCCGGCCGAGATCCGCGGAATCGAGCACGGCGCGGCCTGGGACGGCGACCTCGTCGGCACCGGGCTGACCATCGGCTCACGCAACGTCTTCCGCGAGTACGTCACCATTCACCAAGGGCACTACGACCGCACCGTCGTCGGGGACGACTGCTACCTGATGAACAAGGTCTACATCGGCCACGACGGTCACATCGCCGACGGCGTCACCATGGCGTCCTCGGTGACGCTCGGCGGTCACGTGCACGTGGGTGCCGGCGCCAACCTCGGCATGAATACCGTTGTGCACCAGCGGCGCGTCATCGGTCCTGGCGCCATGGTGGGCATGGGTTCGGCAGTCACACGCGACATACCCCCGTTCGCCAAGTCCTTCGGCAACCCATGCCGCCTCCGCGGCGCCAACACCGTCGGTATGACGCACGCCGGGCTCCCCGACGAAGCCATCGAGTTCATGTCCTCGGCCTACGCGCGCGGGGAGACACCGGTCGACGGGGTGCCTGAGGCGTTTGCTGCCGCGTGGAGCTGGTGGCAGACCGAGGTGGCCGCATGCGCCCCGCACTGACCAAAGCGGCCAAGGTCATCCGACCGCTGTTCGCGGTCCTCATCATCGCTGCGGTCGTCTACGCGGTGGTCTCGCAATGGGCCGAAGTGCAGGTCGCGATCAAGACGATCG
>Ga0209585_10001069_pt1 | contig 10675 bp, 14 predicted proteins | sample NGEPerone_FD_185491 | JGI IMG/M metagenome (GOLD analysis project Ga0209585, IMG submission 185491) | Arctic peat soil microbial communities from the Barrow Environmental Observatory site, Barrow, Alaska, USA - NGEE Permafrost154B-one... | ecosystem: Environmental > Terrestrial > Soil >... | reverse complement strand
AGCTCGACGGTGGGTGCAGACCTCGACCCGGAGGCGGTCAGCGTCTTCTCGACCGGTGCCAGAACTGGTTGCGGGACCGCGATGGTCCGCCCGGGCCGGCGGGCTCGGAATTGTGCCCGGCGGCGCCGGCGTAGCAGCAGCAGCATTGAGCCGGCCAGGATGGTTCCCGCGCCGGCGAGACCCTCAAGCATCCAGGGCGCGCTGGGCGTGTCCTCGACCGCGGTGGCTGCCTCTGGGTTTTGGTACTGGCCAGCCGACGGGTTTGCCTCCCCGCTCTCGACCGGCGCCAGTGTGCGGTGTGCCGGTGCCGGTGCCGGTCGGGTCGAGACGGGATCGGGTGCGCCCGGGTGGGGTTCTGGTGTGCCCTGGGTCCCGGCGGCTGGGCCGCTCCGACCCGGGACATGATCGGCCTTTCCGGGCTTCGGGCCGGAAGACTTGGCCGAGGTGGTTGGGGCGGGGATCGTCAGGGTCCAGCCCACGTCGATCACGTCGGGGTCGGCCAGGTGGGCGCCTCCGGGCTGGGTGGTGGCCTGGGACGCCTCGAAGATCTCGGGGTAACGGGAGGGGTCCCCGAGCTCCTCCTGGGCGATTTCCGAGAGGGTGTCGCCGCGGTGGACGGTGACAGTGTGCTCACCGCGTTGATCCTGCTGGTCGCCCACGGGCAGGTTCAGGACCCATCCGGGCTTGAGGAAGCCGGGCCGCCGGCCCAGGACGTCGGTGTTCAGCGCCGCGATCTGCGGGTATCTGTCCCCGGCACCCAGGTGATCACTGGCGATCGACCAGAGCGTCTCTCCCCGCTGCACGGTGTGCTTTACCGTGGCGGGCGGTGTCTCCGCCTTGGCTGTCGACCTCGCGACGTCTGGTGCCGAAGCGGAGTGCCCCGCAGTCGAGGTGCTGATGGTCTGGTTGTGGCCACCGGCGAGGTTTGGTGTCGAGATGACGGCAGGGACCATGGCTGCGGTGGCGGGCGCGGCGGCGGCCGGCGGTGCGGCCTGCACGGACATGGGTGCAGCGATGAACAGCAGCATCGCGGTGCTCACCAACCCGCGGGCAGCGGCCTGCGGCAGTCTCAGGCCGGGCATACGCGGCACCCGGATCCCCCGCACCCGGGAGATCAGCTCGAGGAGGATGGAGAGGGTCAGGAACGCCCACGCCGCCCAGGCGACGATCTTGATGAAGCCGAGGGCGAGGGTGCCGTCATCTTGGCTGGACAGGACTGACCAGATCGTCTCCACTGATGGCATGGAAGCCGGGATCGGGCTGGCTCCGATGGCCAGCAGGGCCAGCGGGAGCCCGGCGACGATCGCCAGGAGGGCGCCCGTGGCCAGCAGCCCGAGCAGGCGGGGGCGCAGCGTGGTCATCGCTCCACTCCCCCGACGGCCCGGACGATCCGGGCCGAGGCGTGTCCCGTGACGGTCAGCCGGTTGAGCCCGATGATTCCCAGGAACGTGGTCTGGTAGGTGTCGGTGGTGGTGACCACGAGCGTGTCTCCTCCTTGGATCGTGGCCGAGCCGGACACCCCGGCCGCGGCCAGGTAGTCCCGGGCTGCGGACTTCGCGGCGCCGGTGTCGACCTGGACACCTTGCCCTCGGATGGCTGGACCGGCCAGGACCTCTTCTCCGCCGACCCGGGCCGCCTGTGCCGCGATGTCGCGTGCACGCTGCTGGGTGTGGACCTGGCCGCCGAGGTCGACGGCGAGTCCCACCAAGATGATCATCACCAGGCTTGCTGTGGCCAGCCAGATGCTCACCGACCCCCGTTCCCGATCCCGGTCCGTACTGGCTGTGGTGATGGCCATCATCGCTCCCGGTAGGTGTCGAGGGGACTGGACATCGTGGCGGTGATGGCCTTGCTGCCGGGCACCCCGGGCAGGAACAGATCGGACAGGTTGACGTCGCAGGTGACGGTCGCGCTGACCTTCGCCGGAGTGCCCACGGGCGAGGCGAACCCGCTCGTGTCGAGGCTCACTGTGGTGGTCACGCAGTTCACGTGCTGGTTGGCCAGGCTGGTCGCCGCCGCGGTGTTCCCCTCGGTCTGGGCGCCGCCCTGGGTGCGGGCGATGGATGCCGAGCGGGCGGCGTCGGCTGCGGCGGACTGCACCCCCTGGTGGGCGATCGCGACCCGGCCGGCGAAGACGATGAGGGCGACGAACAGCATGAAAGCGGGTACGCCGATCACCGCCTCGATGACGGCGGAGCCGCGCTCGCGGTCTGGATGTCTTGGGCAGCTCATCGGGTGATTCTTTCTACCGGCACGGACGCGCTCTGGGACACGGCCGGCGACCAGCCAGGGATGACGCTCAGGCTGGTGCCTGCGACCGTCACTGTGGCGGTGGTCGCTGAGCGGCCGCCGGTCACGTGTGCCCCGGGCAGGACGTCGTTGCCGCCGGCGTCGCTCACGAATGATGACGCCGCCGATATCCCGCCGGCTGCTGTGCCGTTCTGTCCGCCGGCGGCACGGGCTCCTTCTTGTGCGGCTGCGATGGCCACGGTGCGTGCGTGGTAGTACAGGGCGCCCTGCATGCCCAGAAACATGATCGAGAACAGCGCCGGCATCAGCATGACCATCTGGATCGAGCTCGAGCCACGCTCGCGTCGTATCGCCGTCCTGCCGATGAGGCGGCGGCACAACGCCCGCAGGGTGGTCATGGTCGCCATGAGTGGACCTCTGGCCCCTACTTGATCTCGCCGGCTTTGGAGGTGACGTAGGCCTTGATCACGGCCACGACGATGCCGGCGAACGCGATGGACGCGACGGCCCACAGGACGTTCTCGATGGTGACCGAGCCGAGCTCGGGGTCACGGAGTTTTGTTCTGGCCCTTTCGCCGAGGCGGAAGCCGAGGGTGTGAAGTGTTGCTGCGAGGTAGTCCATGGTGGTTGCCCTTTCTGTGTCCCCCTGCCCACGTAGGCGGCCGGGTGATGTTCTGTGGTGATTGTTCGATTCACGACTTGTTAGGAGTTGCCTCCCATCACGCGAAGCAGCGCCGGGGCCACGAGGATCGCCATGAAGATCACGCCGAGCAGGCTCATGGGGATGCTCATCCGCTCGCCAACCTCGTTGGCCTTGGTGAGCTCGGCGCCCAGCATCGCGGCTCGCATGGAGGCCGATCGGGCACGCAGCTGGGTGTAGATCTGGGCGCCCTCTTCCCCTGAAAGCCGCATGATGTCGGCCAGGTCGTCCAACTCCGGTAGGCCGAGCTCCTCCGCGAGGCCGTGCAGCGCCTCCCACGGGGCTTGGCCGGACCACCGGGAGCGGGCCAGCTCCTCCCCGAGACGGCGGAAGACCCAGCTGTCGCCGATCTCGGCTGCGGCCTCCATCGCCTGCCGCGAGCCGGAACCGGAGTTGCGCTCCAGCGCCACAAGATCGATGTACGCGCCCAACGCTCGGGCGAACTCCACGCGTGCCTTCTTGGCGTCGTCGCGGGCGTTGTAGTCCGGCAGGAAGAACATCAGGACAGCGGAGCCCACCGTGGCTGCGGCCGGGATCAGGACGGGGAACGTCAGCCCAATGACGGCGAAGAAGCCGGTGAGCAGCGGGGGGATCAGCAGGCCGAGGAAGGCGTACAGGACCTTCTCGCCGTAGAACCGGGCCACCGGGATCCGAAGGACTGCCAGCTCCCTGCTGGGGACGCGCGCCCACGCGGCGGCCGGGAGCGTCTTCATGGCCCACTGCCCGAGGCGTTCCCGGCCGTCTGCGGCGCCTTGGAACGTCTCGGGGCGTCGCCGCGCATGTGCGGGTGACAGACGCGCCAGGGTCTCGCCCAGGTCGGGGTCCGCGGGTGCCAGGCGCCACACCAGCAGTGCGACTCCGAGGCCTACGAGCCCACCGCCGAGAATCGCCAGTTGCAGCCCGGCGATCATGTCCCGCTCGCCTCGCGGGCTGCTGCACCGATGAACCGCGGCAGCGGCTTGCCGGTGGCCATGACCCGCATCCACACCAGGGTGGCGACATACATGCTCAGCAGGACCACGAGAATCACCTGGCCCACCGGGGAGCCATACGGCGCGATGTACTGCCCCGTCAGACCCAGGACGAGCAGGACACCGACGGTGATGAGGGTGACGTATCGGGCGGTCGCGCGGGGCTTGGCCCGGTCAGCCTCGATCTCCCGTCGGGCGCGCACGTCGGCGGCGACCGACTCGGCCAGGGCCTCCAGCACGCTGGCCAGGCCGGCGCCACGGCGTCGGGCGCCGAGGATGAGGTTGGCAGCGACCAGGTCGCCGGTCGCGTCGTTGACCTCGTCGGCAAAGGCCCGCAAGGCGGCCTCGGTTCCCCACCGGGCGCGCAGCCGGGCCACCAGATGGGTGACCTCAGGGCGGATCGCCTCCGGCGTGGACCGCAAGGTGGCGATCAGCGCCTGCTCCAGACCGACACCGGCGGTCAGCACCCCAGACAGGGACCGGGTCCACTCCTCCATCGCCTCGACCCGCGCGATCTTGGACCCGGCCGGCGGCGCCGAGAGCAGGATCGGCAGACCGACCACGACCGCGGGCACCACCAGCGCGGCGACGAACCATCCGGTGAGAAGTGCGGTGAGCAAACCTGCGCTGACCCCTGCGAGCAACAGCACCCGGGTGCGTGCGGATGTCGCACCCAGTCGTGCCGCCAAGGGGTGCCGCATCCGGGTCGGCGCGGGTGGTCTTTCGGGTGACCTGCGCAGTCCCGTTACCACCCCGATAAGGCCAGCGACCACCAGGGCGCCGCCCAGTCCCGCAATCAGGGCGATCATGATGCGGCCTCATGCAGCCGGCCCTCAGCCAGGTACCCACGCAGGTCGAACCCGAACTGCTCAAGGGCCCGGTACTCATCCGGCAGCACCCCAGCGACGGCGGGCCGCCCGTATGACGGCCGGAACACCTGCGTCGTCGCGTACCCCTTCTCCCGCTCCCCCGGCGAGACGGCGATGATCTCCGAGACCCAGCGGGAGCGGCGGGCCGTGCCATCGCCCATCGGCATCGTCTCCAGCTGCAGCTGCACGACGAGGTCGATGTGCTCGGCGATGGCGCGGGTGGCGTAGGACTCGGTCACCTGGGGGCCGGCCTCCATCGCGCAGGTGATCAGTTTGCGGATCGCCCCTGACGCGTCGGCGGCGTGGGTCGTACTGATCGACCCGGCCCCGGACTGCATCGCCTTGATCATCGCCAGGACCTCACGGCCGCGGACCTCGCCGACAATCTGCCTGCTCAAGTTGAACCGGAAGGAGTCGATGAGCAGGTCATCGAGGGTGATCTCGCCGGCCTGGCGTCCGCCCAGGCCCACCTCGCCCGAACCCGGCCGCGATTCCCATGCCACCACGCGACGGTGCTTCTCGGGCAACTCATGCAAGTGCAGTTCGTACTCCGTCTCGAAGGTCCCAATCCGCTCCCACGGGTCGAGCTCGGCGCACAACCCGCGCACCAGGGTCGTCTTGCCTGCGCCCTGCGGCCCCGCGACGACGATGCTCTTCTTGGCCCTGACCGCGGCCCGCAGAAAGGACACCGCCACGTCGCTGAGCAAGCCCAGACCGGCAAGCTCCGCCAGGGTGACCTCGCGCAGCCGGTGACGGCGGATCACGACCGCCGGGCGAGGGGTGACCCACGCCGTCGCCGCGAGACGCGCTCCCCCGTCCAGGCGCATGTGCAGCCGCGGCTGGGCCTGGCTGAACGGCCTCGCGTTCACCTCCGAACGGGAGGCCAGGAAGCCCAGGAAGTCAATGAGCTCTTCGTCGGTCTCCGCCACCGCCGGGCCGGGCCTAAGCGTCCCGCTCGGCCAGCGACCACGAATCCCGGCCAGCGGAGAGATTCTCCGCGGCCTCGCTCTGCAGCAACTCGAGGATGATCGAGCGGCCCAGCTCCTCGTGCCCGGCCCGGTCCAGGCGGCCGCGGTCCTGCCCGATCGCGGCGCTGAGCTGGTCAGAGGCCTGGGATCGGAAGCCCGCGACCAGTGCCCAGTCGATCCCTTGGTGCTCGCCGGCCGTCCTGCGACGAACGGCTGGCGCACCGGTGACGTTGGCGGCCACCGGGTAACCGCCGATCTGTGTCGGCAGCGAGGTCGGCGCGTGCCCATTCGTGGCCGGGCGCATCGAGAACTGCGACCGCACCCGCCCCGCCCTCGGTTCGGGCGCGCTCGCCGCGAACAGCGGCAGCGCGCTCGGGTCCGCGGATGCAATCCCGTTCTGCTCGTTCACTATTGGCTCCCAACGCCGGGGATAGCGCCGAGGCTGGCGCGGTTGGCACTCACCACGGACTGGATTGCCGACGCGGCGGCGCGCAGCCCGCGCAGCAGCTGCGATGACTCGAAACGGCGCGGCGGGTTGGCTCCGCGCGAGAACACCGCGGCGCCGTCCTCGTCCAATGCCAGCGACGCCGTCACCGGGATCTGCAACACCTTGCCTACCTCCCGCGCGCCGTACGGCTCACCGTCGCCGACCAACAGCACGCCCAGGCTGGATGCGGCGCCCGTCCGTTCGAACTCACCGCGAAGTGTCTCCGCCCAGGACCGGGCACCAGACAGGGCCGGCAGGGTGCTGCGCGTGACCAGCAGCGTCAGATCGGCGCCATAGATCAGCGGCTCCGGACACCCAGCCAGGCCCAGCCGACCGGCGTCGACGATCACGTCCTGCCCGTTGCGTTCCAGCGCACGCAACGCTCCCGACAGGGGCTCCCACAAGGGGATCAGGCTTGCGGCCTGCCAGTGGCCGCGAATACCGGGCAGCAGCTGCACCGCCGAGTTCGGGATCGGCATGGTGGCGCGGCCGATGGCCTCGGCCAGCATGCCCTCCCGGTGAGCCAGCGCCAGGTCGATCAGGCCGCCGATGTGGGCAACGTCGCCGTGGAAGTAGCCGGCGAGGATGCCAGACCCGCCCGTCGGATCGGCCTCCACCAGCAGTGGCGGCCGCGACCAGGACAGTGCCAGCCCCAGGGCCGACGTGGTCACGCCCGGGGATCCGGACGCGGACGTCAGGACGATCAGTGCCACGAGCTCATCGCTCCCGCGAGTCGAGCACCAGGGCGACCTTGCCCGTCGCGGCGCGCGCCGCGAGCTCGGCGGCCTGGTCGTAGGGCACCGACACGTCAACGACGATCTGCCCGGTGTCCCCCGAGCCGCGCACTGCGACCACCGTTGCCTCGATCGAGTTCGGGATGGTGCCCGTCGCGACGTCGCCCTGCGCGCCTGGCGTGGCCACGATCCGCACACGGTCCCCGGACTGCAGCTGGGTCGCTGGCATCAGCGCCGGCGGCAGGCTCACTCCCACCACAGACATGCCCTTGGCTGGGACCAACGCGGAGGTGATGTCCTCCTGGGTGACCAGGCCTCCCGCGGCCAGATCCATCGCTGCCCGCTTCCCCACCACGGCCTCAGCTGCTGATGCCGGCAACGGTTTGAGGACCGGGTCGACGCTGATCTGTGCAGTCATCAAGTCGGCGCGGGTGATGAGCTCGCCGCGGTGGACAGTGGTGCGCACGGCGAGGACGTCTTGGGAGGTGCTCGCCCCGGAGTAGGCCCACACGGCCAGCAGCGCGCCCAGACAGATCGCGGCGACCGAGGCTGCCACAAGTGCCGGGCGGCGCCGAAGCCTCGGCGGTGGCGTGATGCTCTCACCCGGCACCGCCGGATCACTTGCGGGCGGCGCCTTGTCCTTGCCGCGCCGCCCGGAGCGCTTCGACTCCTGCTCGGTTGCGATCGACATCTGGCTTCTCCCCAACTCTTCGACGGTGTTACTGCGTAAGGACCTGGGCCTCACCCATCGTGATGTTCGTGGTCTGCGTGAAGTTCAGGGGGATCGTGCCGCTCTGACCTACCCCGGCCCACTGCACCGTCCAGGATGATGTCGCGCGAACCGTATAGGTCCCCTGCCGCGTGTACGTGTGCCCGCAGCTCGGGCTCGACTCCTTTCCGAACGAGTCCTGATACGCCGTCCCCGGCCCGGTGCAGGCCACCGTCGACCCGTCACCCATGGCCCACACCACCCGGTCGACCTTCGCCGTCGCGGTCACCGTGGCGCCACCCGCCGACGCCGCCTTCGTAATCGGGCCCCACGTGCTCTGACTCGGATTCTGCGCCCACATCCAGGTCGGCATTCCGATAATGCCCACACTCCCCGCGCGCGGCTCAGGGACGATGCCGATGTTGATCGCGCGGAGCCGCATCAGGGCAATCGCCTGCTGCGCCAACACCCGCGGGTCAGGCGGAGCGGCAGGCCCAGCCGGCGGGGTGGCTGACCACAACGAATAGATGCGAGTTCCAGCAACGATCAAGGGGCTGTAGCAGGTGTAGATCGCGCCGTCCGTGTGGCCAGCCCAGATTGGATCTGACTGTGGCGGCTGAGGGTTCGCCAATACGATGTAGCAGGAGAGGGCGTTGCTCCACCACGAGTTACCGCTTCGGCACGGAATCCCGAAGCCATCGGGCTTGACGCACTTCTGAGGGCCCGCTGGGCCGGGGCCAGTTGGGCCGCCCGGGCCACCCGGGCCCGGATCAGCGGGTCTGGGCGGCGTGACAACGATGACGCAGGTTCCCTGGCTGGGGTCAAAGACCTGGCTGGGAGGACATGTCACGGGGTTTGCAGCCACAGCTGGGGCTACGACGGCCAAACCAGTCGCAGCGGCAAGGCAGAGGGCAAGAGTCAGTCGCTTCAGCAAGTCTGAACCGCCCTGTCCTCGACGACGTAGAAGACACCGCCGGAGGCCTTCTCGACGATGTACTGGTACTGCACGCGCGGCGGGCGGTTTGCGGCAACGACCGATTTCCCATCCTTGTCGACGAGGTTGACCTTGCTCACGTCGATGCACGCCGTTACGGCGAATCTGCTGGCGCTGATGGGTTTCGCGGAGGGCTCGCCAACGACCGTCCTCCCGATCTGTTTCAACTGCTGCACGCGGTGCCGGGTCAGCAGTTGACGCCACGTATTGATTGACGGGTCGCGGGAGACCGTCGCCAACTCATCGAGACTCTTCTTCGGGTCCGTTGCGAGCTCATCGAGCACAGCCCAGAAGCGTGTGATCGTCTGCGCGGCATCCTTCACGTCCTGTTCGGCCGGAGACAGGGAGGCGGAGGACGGTGTGGGTGTGGTGGTTGTGGTGGTGCTGATGACAGAGGAGGTTGTGGAGGGGGTGGTCCTGGGGTCGTTCGCGGTGCAGGCGGACGTGGCCGTGATCGCGGCCACGGCGAGCGTGGCGGCGATCAGGTGCTTGGCGTTCGTCATCTCCGGTACTCCTCGTGGTTTCAGATCACCTAAGGCCGTCTGAGGTGTCTGGGCGCTCAAATTGGACCAAATCGATGCATATACACTAGTGCATTCGAATCGGCACAGTTGGGTTATCCCCAGGGTCGTGCCGCCAGTCGTGGGTTCGTCGGACGCCCCCGTTCTCCGGCCGCATCCGATCCTCTGATGGGGTCTTACCGCACATCCGGGACACCATGGGACCGCACATCCGGGACGAAGACGCCGTGCAAGGAGTCGTCCGGTTCGTTTGGTCAGTCGGCCTGTCGGGAATTTGCTCTGGCGGTGACGATGGCGGACTCGACTTCCTCGATAGTGACGTTGAGAGCCTTGGCCAAGGGCTTGAGTACCTGCCTGGCAGGAAGTCGCTTGGTACCCCCGGACTCCCATCTGGTGTATGTCGGCACCGACATGTGCGCTCGAGCAGCGAGGTTGCGGGCGCTGAGTCCTGCGGAGGTGCGAAGGCGTCGCAGGTCGGCCGGTCCCCCGGCCTCGAGGAGGTCTGCCGCATCGACATTGAGTGCTTGTGCGAGGCGGTGGAGCATCTCGGGCCGTGGGGCGGAGCTGCCCAGCTCCCAGCGCGAGATCCGCTCGCCACCGGCAACGTCGATGAGGCGGGCCAATTCGTGCTGGGTCAGGCCCATGCGGATACGGGCGTCACGCAGCGCCAGTGGGTCGACATCGGATTCCACTCGCACGAACGACACCCTAAGCCTCGATCTACAGACCCGGTCCGTTCGCAGAAGCGGCCGACGGCACAAGTCTAAACTATCCCAATTTCCACTCGGAATGTCTCGATATTCTGCCTTGAATACGGAACGCTCAAGGGGGCGTTGACTGCTGAACCGGGCGGTGGAACGCCAACCAGTTGCCGGATCGCCTTATGCGTCCGACTGCATCGGTGCCCTGAGGTGGGGGCGAGAGGAGAGCGAACCAATGACTTGGAGACGGCGGTTCATGGGGCTGCGCGTCTACCTTCAGGGAGCCTTGGAGACTGCCCGATGTAACACCAGATCTGACTCGGCGAACTGCCGTCACGACGGGAGCCCACCGTACTGCCTCACCTGCACCACCGCCTACGTGCGGATGCCGTAAGTATCAACACCGGCGAGGCCACAAGTCGCCTTGGTCCGCAACGGTGGGACGGGTGAGTCCCCTAGCCCGAAGTTACGAAGCCTTTGATGGTCATTCCGTGCTTTGACGTGCGTAGATAGGTCTGAAGCCGCCTCGGCGTGTCGTCACTAACATGCTTGTTGTGAGGTGCGAGTCACAGTAGAGTTCGGCTATGCCTAAACGAGGTAGCGCGGTCCACGTGTCGACCCACCGTCGCCACTACGTGGGTAAGGACGGGGTGGAACGGGACTACGTGACCCATCTGCTGCGCCGCTCCTACCGCCAGGACGGGAAGGTCAAGAACGAGACCGTCGCGAACCTCTCGCACCTGCCCGCCGACCTGATCGAGATGATCCGCG
>Ga0209585_10001067_pt1 | contig 10682 bp, 10 predicted proteins | sample NGEPerone_FD_185491 | JGI IMG/M metagenome (GOLD analysis project Ga0209585, IMG submission 185491) | Arctic peat soil microbial communities from the Barrow Environmental Observatory site, Barrow, Alaska, USA - NGEE Permafrost154B-one... | ecosystem: Environmental > Terrestrial > Soil >... | reverse complement strand
TACAGGTAAGATCGTCTTTAAATTTTTCAACAAATTTCAATATGTTCATAGCCGATAATTTTGTACTGCAAAACTAATCGAACACTATGCCAAAACATGTCATACTGGTAAGATAGCGACCATGCAATAAAAAAATCCAGTATTTATTGGCCTTGTCCTTCAATATTCTGTAATTTTGCGTACTTTTTGATATTCAAGGTCAAAAGTTTTAAAACCAATATAATGGAATTATTAGATCAGATAAAAGATAGAGCGCGTAAGCTGCAAAACAGAATTGTTCTTGCTGAAGGGACTGAGATGCGCACCCTTAAGGCAGCCGAAATTGTCCTTAAAGAAAAATTGGCCAGAATTATACTACTTGGAAATCCGCAACTGATTGCAGAATTAACGCAAAAAGAGGGAATTGATATTTCAGGAGCTGAAATCATTGATCCACAGAACAACGCTAAACGACAGCATTATGCCGAAATGATGGTTGAAATCAGAAAAAGCAAAGGCCTAACCATCGAAGAGGCCCTTAAATCGCTAAACAATCCGTTGGTCTTTGGTCCGATTATGATTAAAGCCGGCGATGCCGAAGGAGAAATTGCAGGAGCTATTAACGCTACGGGAGATGTTCTTCGCCCTGCCCTTCAGTATGTTAAGACATTGCCTGGTGTAAGTGTGGTTTCAGGCGTATTTTTTATGCTGTTCAAAAATAAAACGATTGGTGATAATGGAATTTTAGTATTTGCTGATTGTGCTGTAATGCCCGATCCGGATGAAAAACAATTGGCCGAAATTGCTGTCACGACCGCTAAAACAGCCAAAACAATTGCCAATATTGAACCACGTGTTGCAATGCTTTCATTTTCAACAAAAGGGAGTGCAAAACATGCATTAGTTGACAAAGTAGTTAACGCAACAAGAATTGCCCATGAAATGGCTCCGGAACTGATGATCGACGGCGAAATGCAGCTTGACGCAGCATTGAATGAAGAGGTGGGTCAACTGAAATCACCGGGAAGCCTGGTTGCCGGTAAAGCTAATATTCTTGTATTTCCAGGACTTGAGGCAGCCAATATCGGATACAAACTTGTACAGCGACTCGCCGGTGCGGAGGCAATCGGCCCTATCCTACAAGGGATGGCTGCACCAATTAACGACCTTTCAAGAGGTTGTTCTGTCAGCGATATTGTAAATATGGTTGCAATCACAGCAACGCAGGCAGGATAAGGATTGATTCATTAATCCTTCAAGTGAATGTATATCCTTGAAACAGTAACAAAGTGAACCTATCTATTATAAATAGATATCAAATTAGAACAAAAACATAAGAATTTTGGGAAATGGAAAACATGATTATTGAGCCCATCGAGAATTTTGGTTTAAGCAAGAAGCAGCAACAGCGGACGCTTTTCTCCAAGATTGGAGTAGTAGGATGTGGTAAAGACGGACAAAATATTGCACGGATTGCAAGTGCTAATGGAATGGAGGTTGTATTTATAGAGCTTTCAGAAGCCCGAATCGAAAATGCTTTCAACAGACTTGGCATCGTTTTGGATCGAAGGATCGAAAATTGGGGAATGACACCGGGTGAAAAAAAGTTAATCCTTTCAAGAATCAAAGGAAGTCTGGATTATAAAGATTTAAATGACTGCGACTTCGTTATCGAAGCGATCAGGGCGGAAGCCAGTGAAAGGAAAATTACCGAGCGTAAAGAAGTTTTTAGGAAAGTAGAAGAAGTAGTTAGTCCTGAGTGCATTATAGCAACCAATTCAACTACGATCATTATTACAGAACTTTCATCCGAACTGAAATACCGCGACCGCTGCGTGAGTCTCCATTTTTTTGTTCAATCACCCGAAGCCAGGGTATGTGAAGTGGTTAAAGGATTATATACTTCCGATGAGGTTTACAGTAAAGTATTGAAATTTGTTAAAATGGTAAACCGTCAGGCAATTCCGGTCGAAGAATCCGCGGGATTGATCTCCATACGGTTGTATACTGCACTTTTAAATGAAGCGTGCGAAGTACTTCTCGAAGGAGTTGGCGCAATGGTGGATATCGATTCTGTCTGGAAAGTTGGGTTTGGCATGCGCTTTGGTCCATTTGAATTAGCAGACATTCTTGGAATTGACAAAATAAACCGTTGGATGGAAAATCTTTATTCCGAATTCGGCGATCCCCGTTACATGGCATCTCCTGTAATAAAGAAATTGAACAGGGCGAAACGTTTCGGAGTACATACCTGCTGCGGTTTCTATAAATACGATGAAAATGGTAAAATCATTGGGCCCGGACCACTTTCAACCGAAAGATCTTAAGTGAAGGCAGAAAGTTTATCCGAAAATAAAAACGACAAATAATTCGATCAATGAAAATATTAGTAATAAATTGTGGAAGCTCATCCATAAAATACCAGTTTTATTCGCTTGGTGAAAGCCGAATTCTTGCAAAAGGAATTGTTGAAAAGATTGGAATGAAAGGTTCGTTTCTGAAACATGAAAAAGAATCGGGACAGAAAGTGCTTTTTGAAGGTGAGATTCTCGATCATAAGATTGGAATTGAATACATCCTTGGGGTACTATCGAGCGAAAAGCACGGATGTATCAGTTCACTTGATGAGATAAATGCGGTTGGCCACCGTGTAGTACACGGCGGTGAGGAATTTAGCGAAAGTGTTTTAATTACTGATGAAGTTGTTCAGACACTTGAGAAGTTTATCGAACTTGCTCCGCTACACAATCCACCAAACCTAAAGGGAATCTATGCTATCAAAGCTTTAATTCCTGAAATTCCGCAAGTAGCTGTTTTCGATACTGCATTTCATCATACGATGCCCCAGCATGCTTTCATGTATGCAATTCCATATGCACTTTACAAAAAATACGGAATACGCAGGTATGGTTTCCACGGAACGAGTCACAGGTATGTATCGAACAGAGCCTGTGAGATTTTGGGCGTCGACCCTAAAACCGTCAAGGTGATCACCTGCCACCTTGGTAACGGAGCATCTGCCTGCGCTATTAAATATGGGGAGTCCGTTGACACATCGATGGGATTTACACCACTTGAAGGGTTAATTATGGGTACCCGTTCAGGTGATATTGACATGGGTGCAGTTTCGTACATTATGGATAAAGAGAAAATCGGTACTAAATCAGCATCGATTCTTTTCAATAAACACAGTGGTTTATTAGGCATTACAGGTATATCGTCAGATTCACGCGAAATCATGACCGCAGCGAAAAAAGGCGATGAACGTTGTCTTTTAGCCATTAAAATGTTTGATTACAGAATCAAAAAATATATCGGAGCATATGCTGCGGCCATGGGCGGCGTAGATGTGTTGATTTTCACAGGCGGAATTGGCGAAAATTCAGACTCTACGCGTGCATCTGTATGTGAAGATCTTGATTTTTTGGGAATCGAGATCGATCAGGATATCAATAAAGGAGTACGCGGAGAAGAGCGGATTATTAGCAAGGAAGGTTCAAAAGTGAAAGTAATGGTTGTACCTACCAACGAAGAGTGGATGATCGCAATTGATACTCAAAATATTGTGGATGGAAAGAGCTAATTAATAATCCACCGGATATTTATAAAGAAACCGTTATTTGCATAAATCTGAATTATGCAAATAGCGGTTTTAAATTTCCAAAACTAAACCGTCGTAGGCCGGCTCTACGTTCGATGGCAATTCATCAAGCAAATCACGATGTTTTCCCATTTCATGACTCATGTGGGTAAGGTACGATTTCCGCGGACCAATTTTCGCAATTAACTCCAGTGCCCCTGAAAGATTAAGATGCGAAATATGAGGCGTTTTCCGCAAAGCACATATAACAAGTATTTCAACTCCGACTAACTTATCAAGCTCCTGTTGTTCAATAACATTAAAATCGGTAAGGTAGGCGAACCGACCGAAACGAAAACCATAAACAGGTAATTTGTGATGATAGACCCTTATAGGGGTAATTTTAAAAGGCCCGATTTCAAAATCTTCATTTTCAAGATCTATCAAATCCATTTGCGGCGTTCCCGGGTATTTATTAGCGGCGAAAACGTAGTTGAAAATATTCCGGAGATTTTTTTGTACCCTTGGTTCGCAGTATACATCCATCGGTGATTTTCGTAACCAATTGAAACTTCGGATATCATCCAAACCAAATATATGATCGGCATGTTCGTGCGTGAGCAAAATTGCATCAAGATCATCAACTTCATGAGTTAACATCTGCTGCCTGAAATCGGGACCGACATCTACAACAATCCGGGTATCCCCCTCTTCGATCATTATTGCGCTTCTAAGCCTTTTATCTTTTTTGTCGGCAGACCTACAAACATCGCATTTACAAGCAATAACCGGCACCCCTTGTGACGTCCCTGTTCCCAGTATCGTTACTCTCATTATCTTCTTTTCGTTATTCAAACATACTCAAAAATTAATTAAGGCAAAGAAATATATATTCAAATTGGGTACAAATCCGATAATTCCATCATTCCTTCATGCATCTTTTCATTCCTTCATTATATAACCTTACATTTGCCAAAATTTGAATTATGGGCAATCTTTACCTTATACCTACCACCCTTGGCGAATCGGATACAACACGCGTGATCCCGTCTGAAGTTTCGGACATTGTTAAGGGAATCAGTTATTTCATCGTCGAGAATATACGGACCGCGCGTCGTTACCTTCGGAAAATGGATCCAACACTTAATATTGATAATCTGACTTTTTTTGAGTTAAACCAACATACAGACAGTCAGGTTACGGAAGCTTATCTAAATCCAATACTTGAAGGTTTTGATGTTGGAATAATTTCCGAAGCGGGTTGTCCAGGGATTGCGGATCCAGGTGCGGAGGTGGTCAAACAGGCCCATTTTAAGCAAATTCGCGTAATCCCATTGGTTGGTCCTTCATCTATTTTGCTGTCGCTTATGGCATCAGGAATGAATGGGCAAAACTTTGCCTTTATTGGCTATATTCCGGTTAAGCCGGCTGAAAGGGTGAAAGCAATCAGGGAGATTGAGCGAAGATCGGGTGTTGAGAAACAAACTCAAATTTTCATAGAAGCTCCATATCGCAATACACAATTAATCAATGATCTTATAAATACCCTTAATGATCAGACGCGACTATGCATTGCATGCGACATCACCCTTGATACAGAATATATTAAAACACAAACAGTCGTACAATGGAAAAAAGGAGTTCCGGATCTAAATAAGCGTCCGGCAATATTTCTGATTCAGGGATAAAGAACAAACTAACTATCGAATTTGCCCTTTTTTAAGTAATCGATACTCATATTCGAAGTTCGGTGTGAAAATACCTTGACCCATTTGCTTTTCAATCTGCGAAGGGCTCCAAAATTTCCCCTCGACCACCTCTTCGCTATGCAACCTGATTTTTTGAAAATCATAGGATGTAAAGTAGTAAACCAGTTCTGACTCGATCTCGCTGTCCCATCTGTAACGACCTAGCGGTTTAGCCGAAAAGTTTTCAAGCCCGATCTCTTCAAAAGCTTCACGACGAAGGGCCGTCTCCAGGTCTTCACCAAATGAGATATGCCCTCCTACAGCGGTATCCCATTTTCCTGGTTGAACCAATTTTTCCATGGGTCTTTTCTGGAGGTAGATATGGCCTTGCGGGTTAAAGACGTGAAGGTGAACAACGGGATGAAGAATCTTATCCCCTATATGGCAAAGGGATCGTGGTGCTTTTCCGATGATTTTTCCATCTTCTTCGACAACCGGAAGCCACTCTTCATTTTCAAATGGTGAAACCGGACTTTCCGGAACGCTGATTTTTGCGATTCTTCTGTTTTTTAAATACTCAAAACCAAAATATATGACAAACAAAATATAAAACAAACCGCCACTGATAAAAGCCCAGGCTTCCTTACTCATATAAAAAGCTGAATAAAAAACCAGCCCTGTGTGAACAATGACGATGTAAAAAAGATTGCGAAGGTTTCGTTTAAAAAGAGCTCCCTGAACTTCGTTCATCTCAATTCCCTTCATATACTTTCGGGTCATCGCACCGACAATATCGACAGATGAAAATGCAGAAAAACCTAATATCAGACAGAGGATCAATTCAATAAGTGCAGGTTTCAACTTGAAAAAGATCTCATTTTCAAGAAGGATTGAGACGCCTGATAAAGCTACAAGTAAAGCTGTATCGAGTAATACAAAACGGTCGAGTCGTTTTTCCTGGAACCAGGTAAATCCCATCTCGCCAAGACCAATCAACAAGGCAACAATCAATCCGACCTTCATTCCCCAAAATTCGTCGGCAATTATAAAAACGAAAAGCGGAATGAAACCGGGTAATAATTTCTTAAGCAGTTCTGCCTGTTTCAAGTGTAGTATTCGATCAAAGAAATCAACAATTGCAAAATTAACGGGTAACCGGAGTTTGGTGCTTTATCTCGATGGTTGGCCAAACGTCGGTTGACCGATAGACTTTAGAAATCTTTATATAAAAAACGAGTGGTGAATAGGCTGGGATTGAAGTTTGTGACTGACTCGAGTAAGCAAGCTTCGATGGAATAATGAGCTTCGCTTCGCTACCGTCCTTCATGTAGGTCATCGCTTCATCCCAACCGGTAATAACAGAACCTGCACCAACCGTAAACGAGAAAGGCTCAAAACCATCCAAATTGTAATCAAACTCATAACCATCCTGAATTCCGTTGGTTGCATCATCTTCAATCAGGTATCCGCTGTAATATACGTTAACCAGATCGCCTGCTTTGATAAGACTATCAGTAGCAACGCCTGCTTTGGTTTCAATAAAATAGAGTCCGGAGGCTTTAGGAGTAACTGTTGGATGAAATTTGGCAATATATTTGGAAAGATATTCCTGTTCAAGATCACGTTGTGCCTGGCCTGTGGGTGTTTTACAAGAGGAGATCACGATCCCCAGCATGGCAACAAATAAAAACATATTAAAAAACCTGATTCTCATACTTCAAAAATTTAGCGCAAAATTAACTCAAATTTATCCCTTTACAAGTGAACGTCCCGAAAAGGGAGGTTTATTATTAACAATCTTTCTTTAACCGCTCTGAATATTCAGGTAATAACCCCCTGAAATGCTTAAGTGCTTCTTCCATTGAGAGTTTCGATTCACCACCTGATGCGTTTCGGTGTCCTCCACCGCTGAAGTGTGCTCCCGAAAAATCGTTGGTTGCAAAGCTTCCTTTCGATCTGAAAGATATTTTAACCTGATCGTGCTTATGCATAAAAAATGCAGAGAATACAACCCCTTTGACGGATAGCGGATAATTAACAAAACCTTCAGTATCACCTGGGTGAAAATCAAACCGTTTAAGTTCTTCAGCGGATAACCAAATCAGTGCAGTTCTATATTGCGGAAATATTTCCATTTTTTCCGACAGGCAATATCCCAGCAAACGCATTCTCTTTTCAGAAAAATTATTGTACAGTGATTCATTAATTTTTTCCTTATCTGCACCTCTCTTAATCAATTCTCCCACAATACTGTACATAGGAGATCGTGAAGAATTGTGACTAAACGAGCCAGTATCAGCAATGATTCCTGTAAGTAAAGCATTGGCGCCTTTTACACCGAGGTGATCCAGCATGCCAATCGAATCAACAAAATCGTAAACAAGCTCAGCGGTTGAACTGACATTTGTATCCGAAAACTGATAATCGGCCTTTATTTGGGGATCAGGATGATGATCAATCAAAACGATTTTCTTAGTATTTGTGCTCAAATATTCTTCCAGCTTTCCCAACCTTTTTACATCATTAAAATCGAGGAAAAAGAAAACATCTGCCTGATCGATGAGCTTATTACATCGGTCAATATTTTGTTCATAAATCCAGGGAATACCTTCAGAACCAAGCCAATTTAAATAAACCGGAAAATCATTAGGTACAATTACACACGATTCAAAGCCGGCATTATTCATTACATCATTTAAACCTAAAGAGGAGCCTATTGCATCACCATCGGGATTAACATGAGGAATAATCACTATCCTCTTTACTTCGTTCCTAAGCCATTCGCTCACCTTCTTACAGGTATTTAAATCAAATCTTTCCAACTAATCTTATTTTAATCAAGATGCAAAGATATCATTATTGGTTGTATGATGTTAATTGAAATATTTTTATAAATTTATCAGTCCTAATTATTTTATTTAACTATTCACAAATAACTCCTACTTTTATGTCTGGAAATATCACATTTACAATGATTAAGCCTTCTGCCGTCAAAAGTAATTTTGTTGGCCCGATTTTGAAGATGATCAATGAAAAAGGGTACAGGATCAAGGCAATGAAAATGACCAGTTTTACACGCGCCCGCGCAGAAGCTTTTTATGGTATTCATGCCGGCAAGTTTTTTTTCGATGGGCTTGTCGAATTTATGTCATCAGGGCCAATTGTAGCAGCTATTTTGGAGAAGGAAAATGCAATCGATGATTTTCGTGAGTTGATTGGTAACACCAATCCTGAAAAAGCTGCTGAAGGAACCATTCGGAAATTGTTTGCTGCATCTTTTACGGAAAATGCCATACATGGGGCTGACAGCGATGAAAATGCACTTCGTGAAGGATCGTTTTTCTTTTCTGAAATGGAACAATATTGATTTAGTATTCTATAGTTGAACTACTTACAATGAAAAAGCCCGGCATAACTGTCGGGCTTTTTCATCCAATTCGTTTAGAAATTATTTTCGGAATAACAAACAAACCGGTTTAAATGCCTTTATCTGATCGGCAAACTGAAGCTTACCAGTTTTAGGATCACGCCGAAAAGCAACTATATCCTGTGTATTTTGATTGGCAACAAGCAAATAATTTCCATCGGGGGACAACGTGAAATTTCGCGGACCATCACCTCTGGTTGGTTCTTGTCCGATCTGCACAATCCTGCCGTTTTTAGGATCTACAGAAAAGATCGCAATCGAGTTATATCCCCTGTTTGACGCATACAAAAAGCGGCCATCTTTAGAGATGTGAATATCAGCGCAGGTATTCGGTTTATCGTATCCAGGAGGAAGCGCAGAAACAGTCTCAACGGTAGTAAAACTGCCATCCGTATTCATGGTGACTACTGTTACGGAGCAGGCAAGTTCACTAACAACATAAAGAACTTTCATCTTTGGATGGAATGCCAGATGACGAGGGCCGCTTCCTGGTGTCATATTAATAGCAGGAACTGCAGCTTTGATCAACCTTGCACCCAAATTATCAATCTTATAAACTGAAACCTGGTCAATTCCTAAATCGGCGACAAAAATCCGGTCAGAGCCAGGTTCAAAGAAAGCACTGTGAACATGTGGCTCTGCCTGACGGGCTTTGTTCGGGCCACTTCCATAATGTTGCTGAACATCAAGCGTATCGCTCAGCTTACCTGAATCATTGATCCGAAAAAGAGCGACATTTCCCCCGGTATAATTGGCAGCTAAAACGTAACCATTTTGATTCACAGAAACATAACATGGATGTGCACCCCCGCTGGATACTTTTCCGATAGAAGTCACCCGATCATCATCTTTTTTTACAGCGAATGATTCAACATAGCCCATCGTACTGCCATTCTCACCTTTGGTTTCGTGCACCGAAAGTAAAAACTTTCCGTTCGATGTCAATGCCAAAAACGAGGGGTTGTTTGTTTTTGCGGCTAAACCATCATCTTTAAGTTGGCCGGTAACTGGATCAAGACTAAAACTGTAAATTCCCTCACTTCCTCCCTCGGTATACGTTCCGACAAAAAAATGCTGCAGCTTCGTTCGGTCACCCGTTCCTGCAAATAATACACAATTAGTCAAAAACATACCAGCAAACAATAACACAATTGATTTTGCTTTCATTATCGTATCAGGTTTAAATTTCGTTCAAAAATAGTATTTAATGTTTAATTTAACCGGCGAAAATAAATTACCATGTGCATTTTACACCAGCAAAAAAGCGCCTGCCTGGTGACATACTGGTAAAGTATCGTGGATCAGTATAATTGAAAAGGTTATCTATTCCTGCCGTAAGACTGGCCCATCTGTTAATCCGATGTAGTGTTGTTAATTTCCAGTTAAAATATTCGCTCAGTTTCACTTTCGAATTCTGACCACGGGTGTCGGTCCAGGTAATATTGGCATCGCCATAGTATTTTCCCTGAAGCGTGACAGATGGTCGGTACTTACCATTTTGAACCGAATATTCACCTGTCATTACAGCAGAGTGTTGTCTCGCCTCAAAACGATTGATAGCTTCTTCGCTCTGTGTAGTCAATGGTTTAGTCCATGTATATCCACCGATTAATTTCAATTGTGGTACAGGTTGATAATTAAAAAGAACCTCTACGTTCAACATCTCTGCCTTTGCAATATTCTGATATTGATAAACATATGGTGGATTGGCTGTATTCAAAGGTGAAAACACTTCGGAAATCAAATTATTCAGATCGTTGTACTGGGCAATCACAGATGCATTAAAGGTCGCATGTGTATACTCGGTCGATAAACTGAAATAATTGGAATTCTCCGGTTTAAGACCCGGATTACCGATTATTTTGATGGGGGCTCCAGGAACATTAAAATCCATATAAAGCTCTTTCAAAGTTGGTGCGCGGAATCCCCGTCCATACGACCCGCGAAGATTAAACTCTCCCGGACGGTAATTCATCGCAAGCTGCCATGTTGCATTTGCTTGATATTC
>Ga0209585_10001066_pt1 | contig 10686 bp, 11 predicted proteins | sample NGEPerone_FD_185491 | JGI IMG/M metagenome (GOLD analysis project Ga0209585, IMG submission 185491) | Arctic peat soil microbial communities from the Barrow Environmental Observatory site, Barrow, Alaska, USA - NGEE Permafrost154B-one... | ecosystem: Environmental > Terrestrial > Soil >... | reverse complement strand
CTGGTCTTCCGGCATCTGCGTGGCACCAACGTGCTACCCGCAGACTGATCAGGAGCCAGGGTCAGCAGCGGCGGGCCTTTGGCCGGTTCTCCTGGCAACTCCTGACTACGGCCAGTGGTCACTGATGGTGGAGGGCCTCCACCATCTCGATCGTGTCGGCTTCGGTTGCTGTCTTGTCCGGCCGGTACCGGACCACCCGCGCGAAGCGCAGTGCCAGACCGGCTGGATAGCGAGGTGAGGCCTGTACGCCGTCGAAGGCGATCTCCACCACCACCTCCGGGCGCAGCTCAAGGACGTAACCGTCGGTGGGCCCGACCGCGTGCCGGGGCAGCTCGGCGCTCTGCCAGCGCAGCATCTCGTCGGTGAGCCCCTTGAAGGTCTTGCCGAGCATGACGAACCCACCTTGCGGGCCGAATCGCCCTGCTGGGTCCCGTGCGCCCAGGTGGAGGTTGCTCAACCATCCTCTGCGGCGGCCGTTGCCGCGTTCGACAGCCACGATCACCAGGTCGAGGGTATGAACGGGCTTGACCTTGATCCAGCCGACACCGCGGCGCCCCATCTTGTAGGTCGCGTCGTCCGCCTTGATCACCACGCCCTCATGGCCTCGTGCCACGGCGTCGGCGGCAAATGCCGTGGCCGCATCGACCTGGGCAGCCTCGGCGACGTCATCGACCCGCAGTCGCGGCGTCAGATGGGAGAGGGGTACAGCATCTTCCAGGACACTCCGCCGGAGGCTGGCAGGCTGGTCGATGAGATCGGATCCGTCCAGGTGCAGGACGTCGAACAGGAAGGCGGTGAGCGGGGTACGTGCGCGAGCGACGGTGGGGTCAACACGGCTGGCGGTACGAGAACCGGTCTCCTGAAACTGCTTTGGTCGGCCGTCGGAGTGCAAGGCTATGAGCTCGCCGTCGAAGATCGCGCTCTTGACCGGCAGTGTCGAGATCAGCTCGACCACCTCGGGAACACGATCGGTGATGTCGTACAGGGACCGTGTCAGGACGCGGACGTCGTTGCCCTGTCTGTGGATCTGGGCTCTGATGCCGTCCAGCTTCCACTCCACGCCGGCCGGCCCAGACTTGGCCAGGGCTTCGGCCACGCTCTTGGCTGAGCTGGCCAGCATCGGGCTGACGCCCTGGCCAACCGTCAGGTGGAAGAGGTTGAGCGCCGCCGGACCGTCCAGCAGAAGGCTCTGGGCGACAACAGGAAGGTCGCCCCGGGCGGCCACGGCGCGGCGTACATCCTCAAGAGCGACACCACCGGCTTCGGCAACTGCCGTCATAACCACCGACTCCAGCACTCCCTGGCGCAGTCCACCCCGCAGGAGACCCAGGACAAGAAGTCGTTCCTGCGCGTTCAGTCTCTTGACCAGGCCCAGAAACAAGTCGGCGCGCACGCGCGAGGAGCCGGCGCCGGCCAGCTCGCTGGCCTGCTGCATCACGGCGTCGAACTCCGACACCGTCACATGTCCAGCATCCACGACGCTCCCGTCGGGTGCTGGCGGGAACTCGGAAGACGACTCGGACCACGATGACAGCTCGATGCCGGTGCGGCGCTGACGCAGCGAGCCGGAGAGATAGCATGTGGCCAAACCCACTTCGTCGGCAGTGGACGTGCCGTCGACAACCTGCATAACGCCCTGTCGCAGCAGGTCGGCGATGAGCGACACTTTGGCAAGGCGCGAACTGGTTCCGGACAACTGTTTCGAGGTGCGTGCGACATCGGCCAGAAGCATGATCCAATGTTGGCAGGCAAGTCCGACAGCCAACAGGAGGACGCTCATGGAGATTCTTGGGACGAACGACGGTCCGATGGCCGGCCCAGCCACACCCATGATCGAGCGACTGATGGACGTCGGAATCGACGGCAGAGGTCCGTTCAGATCGGCACAAAGCGTGGCTGACTTTGCGCTCGCCGAGCACCGCGAGGTTGAGCCGGCGATCGATGCGATGGTCCGGTCACACCTGAGGCTCGCGGCCGCGAATGGATTCGTTACTGGACTGGGTGGCTTCGTCGCCATTCCGATCGCCTTGCCCGCCAACATCCTGGGCTTCTACTTGGTCGCGACGCGGTTGGTCGCCGTCATCGCCTCGAGCCGTGGTCATGACATCGGCCAGCCCGAGGTGCGCTCAGCGATCCTGCTCGCTCTGGTCGGGGCCGACGCTGACGACCTGCTTGCGAAGGCAAGTGAGGCCGGCGCCGGGAAGCTGGTCAACCTGGTTGCCCAACGGCTGCCCGGCCCGGTGCTGATGGCGGTCCGAAAAGGCGTCATGTTCCGCCTGCTCGCCCGGGTCGGCAAGAAGTCGTTTTCGCGTTTCGGGCGGGTCGTGCCCGTGGCTGGAGGGCTCGTGGGCGCCGGTCTGGACAGCTACCTACTCAAGCGGATCGCCGACCACGCGCGTCTCGAGTTCCCTTGGAAACCGGGATCGGATTCCTGAGGGACCCAAGGACTTTGAGAAGGGAGTCGGCATGGCTGCCGCCAAGTCGGTTCGTTGGGGAGCATTTCTTTCACTGGCCAACGCTTTCCGCACGGCAACCCGCCTGAGCACCCCGGGCGTAGGAGCTCGCCTGACCTCACTTCCTCGGCTGGTCAGGGCAACTATCCGGGGCGAGTATGCGGGGACGTCCCGCCTGCGCCCACTTCTCATCGCGGGAGCTCTGTTGTACCTCATCTCGCCCATTGATCTGGTTCCGGTTGTGTTCCTGCCCCTCATCGGACTAGGTGGCGACGCCATGATCATCAGTTGGATCGCCGCGTCGCTGATCAATGAGACCGAGTCGTTCCTGCGCTGGGAAAGCGATCGTGAGCGCATCTTGCGTGGATACGTCGTCCATTGAGCTCCTCGACCTGACCGAGTGCACGGTCCTGGTCTGAACGCAGGCATTGGTGCACAAGGGTGAGGTTTTTCGTCCCCTCTCCACAGTCAGACGCGACGGCATGTCGCCACGGCCGGGCGGGCTCCAGAGTCGACCCATGACCACAACAATCCACCTCAGCGGACCCGCCGACGTCCTTACCGTGTTGCCCTATCAGCTGGGTTTCCACCCGCATGACTGCCTCGTGGCCGTGAGCCTTCACGGCCACCGCAGCGCCCGAATGGGGCTGGTACAGCGCATTGACCTCCCGCCACCGGAGCATATTGGTGACGCCGTCGCCGCGATGATTGCGCCACTTCGACAGGACAGCCCCACAGCCGTGCTGCTCATCGGCTTTGAAGAACGCGAGAGTGAGAGCCGCGCGATGCTGGACGAGATGGCGGATGCATGCCGAGCTCATGGCGTCGAGGTCGCTGACCGGATGGTCGTGCGAGGCGGGCGCTGGTTCGACCTGGACTGCAAGCAGAGCTGTTGCCCCTCCGAGGGTCTTCCGCTGCCGGCGCCGAGCGCGGTTCCCGCAGTCGCGGAGTTCGTCGGTCGTGAGATCTGCCCCCTGCCCGACCGCTCGGCGCTGGCCGATCTGCTGGAGCCGAGCAGGCCGCTGCTGAGTGGTGCAGTGCTACGTCTGGCGGACGAGTGGTTACAGCTGCGACTGGAGGCGACCGGCGCCGGGGCGGCCGGGATCGGCACACCGGAGACGGTCCTCCATGGATGTCGTACGAGCGAGCTTGCCGTGTGGAGTTTGGTCCTGTGCGACAGAGACGATGCTGAGCCGATCCTGGCTCTGCCTCCGGAGGATCTGGCCATGCTCGCGGTGTCGCTGACCGACGTGGATCTGCGGGACGGGCTGATCGCGTGGCTGTGCCCCGGCACGTTGCCCCAGGACTTGATCGACCCCAGCCTGTTCGTCCAGATGAGCAGGGCGCTGCCCGAGCCGACGTGGCTCGGTGGGGACGTGGGGGACATGGCGCACGTCATCGGCGGGCAGCGTGTCGAGCGGAGGCTGTGCGAACTTGGCGCTTCGCTGCCGGACGCCTGGGCGGTGTCAGCCCTGACTGTGCTCGCATCGTTCGCCTGGTGGCGCGGAGATGGTGCTCTGACGCGAGTCGCGCTGGATCGTGCGCTCAGGATCGACCCGCATTATCGCCTGGCTCAGCTGCTCGAGCGGATGGTGGACCTGGCTATCCGGCCCGAACGAGCATCCGCCTGACCGCCCGCTCGCCGTTCGCGGCTGTTCACGAGATGGACAAAGACTCCCGATCAGGGGGCCCGTTCCGTATACTCGATTCCAGGTCATGAGTCCCAGCGACAAGCCCTGGCTTGCTGGGCGGCAACCCTCCTCCGCGGTGGGGTGCCCCGGGTGATGACCCGGCCCGCTCGAACAAGAGCGGGCAAGCGCGGGCCCTGACCATCACGGCGGGCCCAGACCCTTCTGGAGTTTATCGTGACCGTTACCTCAGAACGACATCGAGTGCGAGCAGCCAAGCCTTCGACCCGGACCCAGATCAAGCCTGACGACGAGTCAGACTCCTGGTCGACCGGAGCCTGGCGCGAGGGGTCCCCGCAAGGGTCGCGGCACCATGTGGACATCGGTAGCCTTCAGTTCGAAGCTGGCGGAGCCCTCCCGCAGGTGCGTATCGCCTATGAGACGTGGGGGACCCTCAACCCGGCGTGTGACAACGCGATCATGGTTGAGCATGCCCTGACCGGTGATAGTCATGTCTCGGGTCCAGCAGGTGCAGGACATCCGACAGCAGGGTGGTGGGACGGCCTGATTGGTCCGGGTTGCCCGCTGGACACTGATCACTGGTTCGTCGTAGCGAGCAACGTCATCGGCGGTTGCCAGGGCACCACCGGCCCGTCGTCCCAGGCACCTGACGGGCGTCCGTGGGGGAGCAGGTTCCCGTTCGTGACCGTTCGTGACCAGGTTGCCGCTGAGGCCGCTCTGGCGGACCGGCTGGGGATCTCTGTCTGGGCGGCAGTCCTCGGAGGCTCGATGGGTGGCATGCGGGCGCTGGAGTGGGCAGTGACCTACCCCGAACGCGTTCGCCGATGTATCGTGCTGGGCTGTTCGGCGTACGCGTCTGCCGAACAGATCGCGTGGTGCCAGCCCCAGCTGCTCGCTATCCGCCAGGACCCCGACTTTGCCGGTGGTGACTACTACGATCGCCCGCGGGGTCCCGAGCTCGGGCTTGGCCTGGCCCGCCGGATCGCGCATGTGACGTACCGCAGCGAGCCCGAGCTGAACACCCGCTTCGGCCGTACGGCCCAGGGCGACGAGCAGCCTTTGGGCGGGGGTGGCCGCTATGCGGTGGAGAGCTACCTCGATCATCATGCGGAGACGCTCGCTGCCCGGTTCGACGCCAACTCCTACGTGGTCCTCACCGAGTCGATGAACTCCCACGATGTCGGTCGCGGGCGTGGAGGCGTGCAGGCGGCGCTGGAACGTGTGATGGCCGATCTTGTTGTCGTGGCCATCGACTCCGACAGGCTCTACCCGCCCCGGTTGTCCCACGAGATCTCGCAGGCCAGAGCCTGCTCAGGTCCCGCTCATGTCATCACTTCGGATCACGGTCACGATGGTTTCCTCATCGAGATTGAGCAGGTCGGCCAGATCGTGCGTGAATCGTTGTCTCGGACTCTCGAGGACTGAGAACCATAAGCTCGTTAATCCGATAGCGTTGCCACGCGTGGCAGTGTCGCCGCGGCGTGGTGAACAAGGAGGTTCTAGGTGTCCGTTGTTGTGGGTTACGTGCCGACCAAGGAAGGTCGCGCTGCATTGCGCCGTGCCTCTGAGGAATCTCTTTTGCGGCGCACCAAACTGATTGTGATCAACTCCAGCCGTGGGGGTAAGGACTTCGACGCCGATGAAGCCCGCCGGTTCGAGGCTGAGCTCCTCTCTGTTCAGAACCACCTCGACGAGGCCGGAGTCGAGCACGAGGTCCGCCAACTTGTCCGCGGCAACGAACCCTCGCAGGACCTGATCGAGGTGGCGAGCGAAGTCAACGCGGACTTCATCGTGATCGGCCTGCGTCGACGCACTCCGGTCGGCAAGCTGATCCTGGGGTCCAATGCCCAACGCATCCTGCTTGACGCCTCCTGCCCGGTGCTCGCCGTCAAGGCCAGTGTCAACGACTGACATGTAGCGGCCGTCTCGTCACGCGTCAGGTGGACGCCGCGTCCGGATTCTTGCGCGGCCCTTTCTTGGTTGTGGGATGAGGATGTGCGCCCTGCGCGGTGCCTTGGCTGCGCGTGATCTTCCCGGTTTGGGGAAGGGTTTGAGTTCGCCGGGCGTTGTCCTGCTAGACATGCAATTTCCTCAAGATGCAATCAGTTGTGCTCACTCGCCATGTGCGTTTGCCTGCCCCAATGGTGGGGCGGCTGCGGGCTGGCAACGCACATACTGGGGTTTGTCACCGCGATGGGGCCGCGCACATGAGCACCGCATAGAGGCCAATAGAGCACCTTATCGGGGCGCCGACGCGCTAGCATGTCATTAGACGTTTTACAATGGTCACTAGCACGACCGGGAACCCCTCCTGCCGGACCCGGTCGCCGCGAACTCCTCCCGCCCAATCATTGGTCACCGTTCACGCTTCTGCGCCGGTGACTGGTCCACGCGTTGCAACGGCCTCGCGACGAAAGGTAGTCGGTGTCGACTGTGTCTAACGTTTCATCCCTGTCTGCAGTAGTTCCACCCACCAAAGTGCCAGCCGAGTTCGCCCACCCCGCCCTTCAGGAACTTGTGCGGATCGGGAAGACCCACGGTTCGGTCGACAGCGAGCAGTTGCGGGTTGCGTTGGTGCAGGCCGAGATTAGCCCGAAGCGGATGAAGGTCGTGCTTCGTTCGCTGGACCATCAGGGGATCCATGTGACCCTGGACGCCGCGACTGCACACCGGGCTGTCGCCGCGACCCCTTCTCGTGCCACGGCCACCGCCACTGCGAGGAAGAAGACCGCGACGAAGAAGCCGAAGGCTGCGGCCAAGCCCGTGGCCAAGACAGTCGAGACTGTCGCGGCCAAAAAGACTGCGGCGAAGAAGGCCGCAGCCAAGCCGGCAACGGAACCCGATGGGGCCAAAGCATCCACCTCCAAGACCGCTAAGACCGTTCATTCGCGCACAACCAAAGCGGCTGCCGCTGCTGAGCCAGAAGTAGAGGCACCCAAGGCGCGCACGAGGAAGGCCGCGGCGAAGACGACGGCCGCGAAGAGGACGGCGGCCAGCAAGGACGGCGAGATCGACGCCGACAACCCGGTGGCTGTCGGCGCGGTCAAAGGAACAGACGTCAAGACCGATAGCAACGGGGGCAAGGTCAAGGCGGGCGAGGAGGAGAGCGAAGCTGCTGGTTTTGTCATCCGTGACGATGACGAAGATGATGCGCCTGCCCAGCAGGTCGTCACCGCCGGCGCGACAGCTGACCCGGTCAAGGACTATCTCAAGCAGATCGGCAAGGTTGCCCTGCTCAACGCCGAGCAGGAAGTCGAGCTTGCCAAGCGCATCGAGGCCGGTCTCTTCGGTGAGGAGAAGCTCAACGCTGGCGGCAAGATCGACATGAAGTTGAAGCGCGAGTTGTGGTGGATCTCCCAGGACGGGAAGAATGCCAAGAACCACCTGCTTGAGGCCAACCTGCGACTCGTGGTCTCGCTGGCCAAGCGCTACACCGGCCGCGGCATGCTCTTCCTCGACCTGATCCAGGAGGGCAATCTCGGTCTGATCCGTGCGGTCGAGAAGTTCGACTACACCAAGGGTTTCAAATTCTCGACCTACGCCACATGGTGGATTCGTCAGGCGATCACCCGTGCCATGGCGGATCAGGCACGCACCATTCGTATCCCCGTGCACATGGTCGAGGTCATCAACAAGCTTGCGCGCGTGCAGCGCCAGATGTTGCAGGACCTTGGACGTGAACCGACTCCTGAGGAGCTCGCCAAGGAGCTTGACATGACCCCCGAGAAGGTCGTGGAGGTCCAGAAGTATGGTCGTGAGCCGATCTCCCTGCACACGCCCCTTGGCGAGGACGGTGACAGCGAGTTCGGTGACCTCATCGAGGACTCCGAGGCCGTCGTGCCTGCCGATGCTGTGTCCTTCACGTTGCTGCAGGAGCAACTGCACTCCGTACTGGATACCCTTTCCGAGCGTGAGGCCGGCGTGGTCTCGATGCGTTTCGGGCTGGCCGATGGCCAGCCCAAGACCCTCGACGAGATAGGCAAGGTCTATGGCGTGACGCGTGAGCGGATCCGTCAGATCGAGTCCAAGACGATGAGCAAGTTGCGTCACCCGTCACGTTCGCAGGTGCTGCGCGACTATCTGGACTGATGCTCGGCCGGACAGATCAACGTTTCCGCAGGTCAGAGGCGATTTAGGACTCTGATAAGACGACACGCTACACCGCATAGCGCTTCTAGTCCAGATATCGGATAGGGTGTGTCTGTGCCCAAAAAGCCACCCGCGCTGGACCTGGACCTCCTGCTGCCCTCGTGGCAGCTGTCCCTACGCGCGGATCGCAAGTCCGAGACGACGCTCAAGACATACAGTGATGGCGTGCGGTTCTACCTCACATGGTGCAGTGACCAGCAGGTCGCACCGCTGGAACGGACCAGCGTCCGCGGTTGGGTGGCAGCACTGCTCGACAAGGGCAACGCCCCGGCCACCGCTCGCGCTCGACAGTTGGCCGTGCGCAGGTTCTCGTCATGGCTGGCCGAGGAAGGCGAGATCCCCGTCGACCCGTTCCTTGGGATCAAGGCGCCCAAGCTCGACAGCAAGGTCATCGAGCCGCTGACCGACGACGCGCTCCGCGCCCTACTCAAGGCCTGCACGCCACCCAAGGGCGCCACGACCGCCGAGACGCTGCGCCACCGCCGAGATGAGGCTATCCTGCGCCTGATGCTGGAGACCGGGGCACGCGCTGGCGAGGTCGTCGCCCTCGAACGGGCCGATATCGACGCCGCGGCTGGAACCGCGATCATCCGCAGAGGCAAGGGTGGCAAGGGCAGGGTCGTTCCGTTCGGACCGCACACCGCGCTCGCGCTCGACCGGTACATGCGGTTGCGGACACACCACAGGCTCGCGGCCAGCCCCGCGCTCTGGCTGGGGGACCGAGGCAAGGGGTTCAGCTATGACGCGCTGCACAAGGCTCTGGGGGAGCGTGCGACCGCCGCGGGCATCGTCGGATTCCACCCCCACCTGCTGCGCCACACCGCAGCCCACCGATGGCTGGCCGCCGGCGGCTCCGAGGGCGGGCTGATGGCCGTCGCCGGCTGGACCCGCCCCGACATGCTGATGCGCTACACCAAGGCCCAGGCGTCATCGCGCGCCGCCACCGAGGCCCGCGGGCTGAACCTAGGAGAGCTATGAGTGACCTGTTGGGTTTGAGTTTGAGTGACCTGTTGGGTTTCCTGCGTGAGCATTGGGACGCCGACGCATTCAATGATGCCGCTGCCGCGGCTTATGTAAAGCAGGCTCGTGCCTCCGGGGTTAGGCCGCAACTGTCCTATCGCTGCGAGAGTAAACGGCACTGTGGGCTATTCACAGCTTGGAATACCCCAGCTGGTGTCATCCTCGCGCACCCGAAGATCCGACTCTCTCCCGTGCGTTTCGAGGCCGTGACTTGGCCCAGCGGGTCGGGGCGCTTGCGGGACGTGCGCATCAGCCCGAACGGGGCGACGGTGTGGCCGCCCCGCGCCTACATCATGACGAGCTGCCCCGTCGTCATCGCCTGCGAACACCGCTGGCAGCTAATCAGCCCCCAAAAGATCCGAGACGACGTAGCTCAGGCGTTGCGACAAGCCAAGGACATACACACCGTTAAGCGTGTTGCACCCACGGACAGCGCTAGCGTGGGGTAAGCTGCTGACTACAAAGAATCCACCCGCGCTGTAGAGCGCGAACCCGGATGAGATGGTGGTTGCCGGTACCCGTAGGGGTTGCCGACTATGTCCACTCTCTCCACTGTGGAGCGCAGACTCTCCGCTTCCATCGCATCGAACGAGTCATGGGCGCATACGCCCAACCGCACTGCCCGAACACAACCCGCCCGCGACGCGCTCATGCGCAAGTTCGAGGAGCAGGTCGACCCTGACGGCACCCTCGCGCCGCAGGAGCGGGCCAAGCGGGCCGAGAACGCCAAGCGCGCACACTTCGCCCGACTGTCACTCAAGAGCGCTATGTCCCGCCGCAAGTCCCGCGAGCTGACCGAGGCTGCCAAGGAAGCCGAGGCCGAGCTGTCTGCGTTGGGTGGCGACGCATCTTGACGCCAACGGCGAACACCAGCATCCGGCGGGTTCACGAGCGCCGAGACAGTGAGTCAGCCACGCCCGATCCGGGACGCTCGGCACCGGAGGCGATGCCGCCTGACAAAACGAAAGCCACCGCGGGCAACGGTGGCGAATCGCAGAACTTCAAGGCGTCGGACCTCTTGCTGTTGAGTCTACCCCAGGCCGACATCCCGCAGGATGCACGCCGAGCCGAGAGCGCACTGACCTTTGAGGATCGGCAGGCGGCCATCACTGTGGCTTTCGATGCAGGGAGGCACTATCAGGCGGGCCTCGACGTCGAGGCCCGCGCGCGTGCCCTGCTGGTCGAGTGGTCACGCGAATCCCGAAGCATGGCAACGCATTACGCCGCCAAGGTCGGGCCGCACTGGGCCGCGCTGATCGCAGAGTGCGGCGAGCCCGAGTGAGCGCCGACTACCCCGAGGTCGCCACCCCTGACCCCTACGGCGAAACCCTGGACGGCGCAGAGCTGCTAGACAAGGTTGAGGCGATGCTCGCCCGGTTCGTCGCCTTCCCCAGCGAGCACGCCCTGATCGCAAC
>Ga0209585_10001065_pt1 | contig 10690 bp, 9 predicted proteins | sample NGEPerone_FD_185491 | JGI IMG/M metagenome (GOLD analysis project Ga0209585, IMG submission 185491) | Arctic peat soil microbial communities from the Barrow Environmental Observatory site, Barrow, Alaska, USA - NGEE Permafrost154B-one... | ecosystem: Environmental > Terrestrial > Soil > Wetlands... | reverse complement strand
TTAATTGATGAGTTTGGATTTGATTCGGAAGACCGGGATTCGTTCGACCGATTGTACAAGTTGTTTACCCGGTATAAAAAGAAGGAGATCAACCGGAGGTTTGTCGTGAAGAAGAAGAATGAGAGCATCAATTGTTAAAATGTGTTAATACAACATCAGGATGGTTAGTTCAAATTGAGAATCAGAGATTTATTAGAATATGAATGATCATTAAGACCAATAAGACAATTTGAATTCGCGTGTAATGTGTTGATAATATCTGACTGGTATTTAATCGGGAGCAGGGATCGAAAGATTTCCTGCTCTCCGTGTTTTTGGGGGATGTGATGCAATCAGGTAAGAATATGGTGATCACAAAATAAAAGCGGGAAATCATCAAGGATTTTGGGGCAATTACGAAGGATTGCACCTACTTTCAAATTATATCGTCCTATACCATTAGAAATGGGGTGATTAAAATTGCATCGTTAAAATGAATTCAAATCAAATGGCGAATCTATTATTGGAGGTAATGCGTGATCGGATGATGGTTGACCGGGGACTGGTGGAGAATGTTTATCTCCCCTGGCTCATGTCGGTTATGAATGGGAATATGAAACCTGGTGCATTGCTGAATCAAAAGAAGGAGCTCTCTCCCACTGCTTACTCTTTCACAAAGGAGGCTTTTGCAATTGGTGGCCGGTCAGCGGCAATGGCAATGGATGGAGCATCTGCTGGGTCGGTGGCTGTTATTCCGATTATTGGAGAGTTCCTGAAATATGGTTCACAGTGTACTTATGGTGCGAATGAGATTGTACCTGCTATATATAAGGCCGGTGAACTGAAAAATATTGTAGCCCTGGTTTTGGATGTCGATTCAGGTGGTGGTTCCGAAGGGGCTGTTCCTCCATTTATTGAAGCAATAAAGTATGTGCAGTCGAAAGGCAAACCCGTGGTGTTGCATGGGGATATGGTTGCCAGTGCAGCCTATTATATTGGTTCGTTTTGTGATTACCTCATGGCGGATAATCTGATAAGTTCTGCTTTTGGCAGTATTGGAGTGTACGTTTCGTACATGGATTACAAGGAGCAGCTTGAGAAAAAAGGAATTAAGCACAAAACCATTTATGCTCCACAAAGTGACCTGAAGAATCACGAATACCGTGAACTGGTTGATAACGACAACTCAGAGCCGCTGATCAATAATATTCTGATTCCATCTGCTACCAGGTTTATCAATACCGTAAAGCAAAACAGAAAAGGAAAAATCAGTGAAGACTCTGACGTTTACCGGGGAAAGCTTTATGAGGGTGAGGATATTGTGAAAGAAGGATTGGCTGATGGTTTTGGGACGCTGTATGACGCGCTTGAAGTTGCCTCCGGGATGGCCATGATGAGAAGCAGATAATAATCACCAATACCCTTCCAAAAAAAGGGAAAATCAAAAATTGTTTTACTAATTAATTTATAGAAAAATGGATCCATTTAAAACGTTGGGATTAATTGTGCTCGGGATTCTTGGGAAAAAGGAGTTCAGCACGGACAAGGAGGGGCATTTGGTTTTAAGTGCCGAGGAGGGCGAAAATCTGAATGCAAAAATGAAGTATGCCGGTGGGGAGTTTGCCGATCGGTTCAAACAATCGTTTGACGAATTGGCCGATGCCAATGCCGGTGGAGAGATGGCACAGCAGGATCTGATTGCCAATGCGTTAGTTGGTGCAATTCGCCAGGATGTTTTTGCTGAATTGAATGCCAACAAAGAGGCGATTAAGGGTGAGCTTGAAAAAGAGTTTAAAGCCAAGCTTGATGGGGTTATAAAGGAGAAGGCTACTTCGGATCTGAAATTTGCCGATTTGGAAGCAGAAAAGGCTAAGCTTGAGAAAGAAAATGGAATTCTGGCTGCCAGGAGTGAAGCTGATCAGCCAGAAGCACATGCCAATAGCGCAGTTGAAAAGGTAGTCGGTGTCGCATTTAAGGTGAATCAGAAGCATTTTCATAACAAAATGGCTACGGATTACATTAACGGCAATTCGAGTGCGGCTATTGTTGCGATGACAAATGGCACCTTTGGAAATAAGACCATGGGTGGAGGACCTGCCGATACGATTGATGTGTCGGAGATTAATGAGGAGTTTGGCACCTACCTGAGTGATCCTGCACGGAGGATGAAGATCTACAAGGAGATTTTGAAGCCGACTGAGAGCCGGGTGTATATGACCAAGGTGCTGGCTATTAATGAGTGGCGGGATGCCAAGGCACGTATCGATTCTGTGGTTCAGCAGTTTATTGCCAAATGGACTCCGCTTGGCAAGGTTAAAGTGACCCCTTTGAAAATTGTGAACAGAAGGCATAAGATCAACTTACCGATTGTTCCCGATGATATTACCGGCGGATACCTGACTTACCTGTACAATGAAGAGCTGACCCCGGATCAGATGCCCGTCACGAAGTACGTTGTTGACGAACTACTCCGTCCACGAGTTTCGGATGATATTGAGTACAAAATGATTGCTACAGGGAAATTCGTGGAAATCGACCCTTCAACTGTTACTGAAGGTGGTGCAGGTCAGGTTCCGGAAAAGAGTATGGACGGCTTTTTGACTATTCTGAAAGAAGAATATGCAACGGTGGGTTCAGCAATGAATTTCTGGACGCCAACGATTGCCTGGAGCGAAGACAACTCGGTCAATTACTTTGAGGAGTATGCGAAATGGATTAAAAAGCAAAACCCGACTTTGGCAAAGGTTGGTCTGAACGTCTTTTGTGATCCTGACATGGACGAAGTCCGCAGAAAGAAATATAGGGAGATGTTCCCAATGACTAAAGATTCTGATATGAACAAGGTGAAGATTGACTTCAGTAACCTGACAATTGTGCCGCTGGAAAATATGAGGGGATCGGGAGTTTTGTTTTCGACACCGAAGGAGAATTTTATTGAGCTTCATCATATCAACGAGGCCAGCGGAGCTACCAAGCTGTTCCTGCAACTTCAAAATTACGAAGTAAGGGTTTTCGGAGAGTTCTGGCTGGCAGTCGGATTTGCTGTAGCTGAGTGGGTTTTTGCAGCGATTGCACCTGCTGAAGGAAGCGGGGCTTAGTATTAAGATCAACGGCGCTACCCTAAAATGTGGTGGCGCTGTTGTGTTAATTCACCTTTTAAATATTTGATGCTATGGCATTTATTAGTGTAAAAAAATCGATATCAAAAAACGGAAATCCCGGTCGCCCGAATCCTAAAAGTTCCTATATCATTTTGATCAGAACTGACGATTTGTTGAGCAAGCCGGTCAAAGGAGTCGATGGCGTATCTGTTATTGGACCTCTGGTTTTAAAAGTAGGGGCAAAAGCCATCGAAATCTATGCAACTCCTAACACTATCAAGGTGGGAGACAAAACAAGTGGTGAGGCCGACAAAAAAGGATTTATCCATACCGTCGAGTTTGATCATCCGGGATCGAGTCTGCAATATTCTCAGTTTATCAACGACAATGTTAATGAGAACCTGATGGCGATTGTGGTTTATCCCGACCTTGCGTTCAATAAGTTACTTGGATGGCCGGGTAATCCATTACAACTGAACCACGAGCAGAAAGATGATGAGAAGGAAGATTCGAATTCAGTAAAACTTGAGTCTCTTTTTGCAGGCGATAAAATCATTCACTACACGGGAGCTCTTCCATCTGTTGAAGGAAGTGGCGCTTAGTCTTAGTTTTTACTAAAATTGCTCAAGGGCACAGTTCTGCTAATGCGGAATTGTGCCCTTGTTTTTTAAATATAGGGTAGTCACGTAGGACTACCCGTACAATCCATTATGGTATGATTGGAGTATATTATCCCTATTTGGCAAGCGCAAGCCGGTGGGAAGAGTTGCGTTATTCGCTCAGGAGTCTGGAGCTGTTTTTCAGGGAAGAGTATGAGGTTTGGATTGTAGGGGATCTTCCAAAATGGATCCAAAATGTAAAGCATACCCCCCATCAAAAAACAGAGATGACAAATGCCGGAGCTACTTATGATGCGGTGTCAAAGCTGAAGCTGTATATCGACCACAACGATAGCCCGGATCTGTTTCTTAGGATGTATGATGATGTATATCTCACCGGTGCCAGGACTGTGAAGCAAATGCAGATCACCCGGTATTTATTCACTAACGAGGAATTAAACAATGGTGAGTTTGCCTCAGGAGGAATTCTATGGCGCGACCAGGTATTTCGAAGTACGGACGCAATGGTTAGATTAGGATATCCAGGTTATATGACAGAAACTCATTGTCCGGAGGTTTTCGAAAAAGAGAAAATGCGGGATATTTTCGAAATGTTTGATCCGTTAGAAAACCGGTTGTTGACTTCAACTCTTTATTTCAATGTTTTCCCATACGAATTAATGCTGAAAGACCGGAAAGTAGAACGGGTTCTGTTTTACGGATACGAAAATGATTTTTCGTACGGACCTGGAGAGTGTGAGCTAGTAGAGACGCGATTGAATCGCGTCCCTAGCATCTGCAAAGGAAAATATTATTTGAATCACAATGATGATGGTCTGGATGATTGCCTGAAGAAATTTATCAAGGGAATGTATCCCGACAAATGCAGGTTTGAAAGATAGAGACGCTAGAGACGGGTTTCAAACCCGTCTGTACTAGACCCATCTGTACGGACGCGCAATAGATCGCGCCTGCTGTCCTTTAGCATCCAATTTTGTAATTACACCTTTGTAATATGAATATTGGGATAAAAGAAAGAGTGGAACAGTGGGCAAGATCTGGCGGTGATTTCAAAGCCGGATTATCGTTGTTTCTTACATTTAATAGAAATTCCTTTTATGTCAGAAACATTGAAGCAAAAGGAGTTGAAAAAGGTTTGGCAACATTGGTTTGCGAGTTTACGAATAAGATTAAAGTATCATCAAAAGAGATATTCGCACTGATTGAAGCCAGCCAGGTGGGTAACGATCTTGAAATTACGCCCAATGATTCCCCACAGCAAAAAGCAAGAGAAAAAGAGATTGTCCAGCAGAAAAAAACAATAAGGCTCAGGGACGAATTCCCGTTTTTAGGAAAGAAGGATTGCCCTGAAGAGTTTGCAATTCTGGTCAATCAGATGCTAACGGCCTATGATGATTACCGAAGCGACAGGGAGAAACTTTACGATCTGGATAAAAATAATCTGGATGAGTGTTACCTGGGATCAAGAAGCGTTTTGGATGCCTACATTCTTAACCGGGAAATCTGGGAGGAGCTAAACTACTACAAGATTCACGGCACAATTTTAGGGAAACTTCCCGAATTTAAAGGTCGTGAGATAAAAGATAAGTATACATCAATGAGCACTGTTAGCCTGGGTAAAATCACTGGCAATAATATACCGCGCAAAATGTCGTACTATAAAAAACAGCTAAATGACAAGGCAACAAAAAATAAAGATGAGATAAGGGCAAAAATGGCAGATGCTGAGGATGAATTATCGGTGATTAAAAAAATACTGATCGAAAGAGGAGAAATATGAAAATAGCTTTTTTGATCGGGGTAAATGATGTAGGTGGCGCTGAATTTGTTTCGTATCACCACGTGATGATGGCTTATCGTAATGGGTTTGATTTAATTGTGCTGAGTGGTACAACAGGAAGGTTTTATGAACTCATCAAAACTTCTGGGGTAAGGATTGAGGTTGTAACTATGAATCCAACCCTGGATATGGTTTCGCGATTAATTCAGGGTTGCGATGTGGTTTTCAATTGTAATTTCTTTGCGATTACGCCAATGGTGATTCAATTAAAGCAGAAAATCGGTTTCAGGTATTTAACGATTCTGCACAGCGATATTAATTGGGTGTATAATCAGGTAGTGAAGTTTGAAAGGGGTACCGACGGATATTATGCGATTCATAAAAAAATTATGGATTCGTTTATCCGTTATGGAGTTATGGACAAACGAAAATTTGTAGTTATACCCAATTGTGTGGATTTTGACCTTATTTCAGCAGAGTCTCACTACCGTACTACCGTACGGAGTGAGTTCGGATTTAAAGAGGGGGATTTTGTAATCGGAATGATTACGCGTGTAGCTGCAGACAAGAATATCCTTGATGCCGTGAAAATATTATCAAAACTGCCGGAATCGATCTGTGCCAGGTTGCTTATCGTTGGCGGAGCTTCTGCCACACCGGCAAGTGAGGATTATCTTATGCGTGTGAATCGATTAGTACAAACTATACAAGCCGGGCGATTTCGGAACAGGGTTATTGTCACCGGAAATTTAGCGACAGAAGATGTTTACCGGACGATGCGGGCATTTGACATTGGGTTAAACAGCTCACCATCCGAAGGGCTTCCTATTGCACTTTTGGAGATGATGGGTGCCGGAATCCCTTGCGTCATGCCCAGTATTGGAGATATACCGGATGTTCTGACCGGCAGAGGAATCGTGGTTCCCATTAGGCAGCGTTTTGAGATCAAAGAGATATTATCCGAACCATGTTATTCACCAGCAGAGATTGAGCTGTTTGTGCAGGCAATTAACCATTTACACCAACATCCTGTGGAAAGGGAGCGGATGGGAAATGATGCAGCACAATATGTGAGCGAATTCAGGAGTTTAAAATTTCAAGAGAAACTATTTATAAATTTTTTAGATATGGGAAAAAAGACAGAAGTCGGGAGTCGGAAGACCGAAGAGAAGGTAAAAGCGAAAGGTAGTGCACCAGAAGTAGCCATTGAGCTGATTGATAACACAATTGAAGAATCAACTGTAGAGACGCAATTAATCGCGTCTGTGCTGAAAGAACCACAATTAATCACGCCTATACCGGAATATCCAAAGGTAAGCGTAATGATGCCGATCCGGGATGGTAACGAAATGTGGATCGAAAAGGCAATTGAAAGCATTGCTAATCAAGATTACGAGGGAGAGATGGAGCTATTGGTAATCAACCATGATTGCAGGCTGAGTCAGACGGCATTCATTGAGAGGTTTGTTATGGAACAATCATCACAGAAAATTCCAATTGCATGTCTCGTTATAAAGGACGTAACGCTTCAGTTTTCGGAGGTGCTTGATTTTGGTGTAGGATACTCTAATGGCGATATTATAGTCCGAATGGACTGCGACGATATTGCTGAACCTAATCTGGTAACTAAACTGGTTGATTTTTTGGAGGCCAATAAGGATTTTGACGTGTGCGGAGTGCAGATTCAGTTTTTCGGGGCGAAAGAAATGGTGACCTCTCACCCACCAATTGTAACCAGGCAAAGTGCATTTGCTATGCCCGGCACCTGGTTTATCAATCATCCAGGAGTAGCGATCAGAAAGTCGGCTTTACTCAATGTTGGCGGATACGGCAAAACCAAAACCGGGTTTGCTGAGGATTACCACCTTTGGTGTGAAATATTAAAAACCGGTGGTATGATTGCCAATCTTCCGGATGTGTTACTGAATTACCGGTGTTACCAAAAAGAGTGGCGATACCCTGAAGGATATGCAGAATTTCTTCAAAAAGAGAAAGCCGGATTAAAAATCCAATAATCCAATTTGCTGATGTTTCGGTGTGTTAACGTGATCGTTAGCATACCGGCATTACAATTTAAAAAAGTCATAATATGCTGAGTCGTATTGAAAGAGTGGAAAGTAAAAGTCGGGTGGAGCTTCGGGCGTTACTGGTAAAAACCAATGGTCTGTATGATTCATCTGAAATTGAGGACATAGACAAGATAAAGCTATTGGATAAGATTGGGGAGCTCGAAAATAAGATCCGTGCCGAGGTGTATAAGGAGCGGGTATTAAATGGCGAAGAATAAAATAATTACAGGCGATGGCACGGTTGAAGATGGAGGTGATGAATATTACGGCAGACCAGATAAAGGAGATGGTGACAACGATGGATTGCAAGTCGTTGCCATCAGAGATGGTTGAATACCTGGGATACATGGAGAAAGCACGGGACTGGCATTATAAGATGAAAAGCCGCCTGTATGTCGTTCGTCACCTGCAAACGGAGTATTATGCGAAAAATGAGGAAGAGCTGAGTGATTACCTGGCACGCCAGATTTACGACAACGCGATGAATTATTATTACGCGGATCGCACCATCCGAAAAGACAGCTGGAGAAATATGCTAGCCGAGAAGTACTTAGTTTCTGCCCAATTGTGTTTTGACAATAGTGATTACGAAGGAAACCGGAAATGTCTCGAAGCGGTTGAACGCGTCATGCGACTGAATGAAAAAGATGATGAAGGGGTGGATCCAAAGTTACTCGATCGTAGAACCTTTGTGTATGTCATTTCGGGTAAGGATTTGGGAGTCCCGGAAGTTGACCGTAATGAACTGGCAAAACTGATTGACACTTATGACATCAAAGAGTCGATGAAAGTGAAGGTGAAAAGAGAGGCCGGAAGTTTGCCCCGGCGATTGTTTGAAAATGCAGAAGTTGAAGATGTTGAACCGGTTAATTGATCGAAATGAAAATTGATACAAGTGTTCACAAGGTAGAGAAGGCCAGCTGGATAAAGGCTGCCATCGACCTGATGAAACCAAGGGATTTATATTTTTATGGTGGCCGTGGAATCAGTAAGACAACGGACATTTTGGCTAGCCGCGTGTATGACTGTATTTATGAAATGCCCAGGGCGCCAATGGTATTAACCAGCAATACCTATATGGACCTGATGACCAATATTGTTCCCGGAATTGTGAAGGGATTAACTGACAGGTATGGGTTTTATGAGGATAGTCATTTTGTAGTGGACCAGCCAGGGAAGAAAGGATGGATTCCTCCGTTTTATCCCAGGGTGTTCGACTACAAACATACCATCACAACCAGCAATGGATGTTTCTTTTACCTGACCTCACTTGACCGGCCAAGCTCAAATGCGGGGCTTAGCGTTGTGCATGTATTCGGGGATGAGGCCAAATACCTGAAAATAGTAAAGCTGAATAAGCTTTTCCCGACGCTCCGGGGAGACCCGAAAGTATTCGGACACTCGCCCTATTTCCTGGGAAAATCATTTACGTCCGATATGGCTAACCCGATGATTGGCGAAGATCCGTGGATGAGCGATATGGCGAGTAACATGGACAAGGACCAAATTCTAAAATCATTACAGGCTGGGATTGTCGTTAATGAGATAATAACAGAGCTTATTGATGCTCAGACGACGCACAATGTGAAGGAAATTGAAAATATTCAGAATAAGCTCAAGCGGTGGAAGGAAAGACATTCGAAAATGCGTTCCGGATCAACTTTTTATTATTCGGCATCCTCGTTTTGCAACGTGGATATCCTGACCATGGAATATTTTATCAATATGGCTGCGACGCTCACAAAGGAAGAATTCAACACTGCAGTACTTGGAATCCCAACGTTCATGGAGCGCGGGAAATTATTTTATCCAGCCATAAAAGACCGCCATTTTTATAGCGACGGAACCGATTTTGAGGAAGTGGACAAACATGGCCTGCTGGGAGGAATACACAACACGAGTAAATTGCTTCGGTACATCAATCCGGAAGAGACGCTTGATGCCGGGTTTGACGCGGGGAATATGTGTTCGCTGCTAGTGGGACAAATGAAAGGTAAGGATTACAGGATATTGAAGAACCTTTACACTTTGCCTCCTGAGCATATTGACGAGCTGGGTGCCGCGTTCGTTGATTTCTTTGGTCCGCATAAAAAGAAGGTTCTTTATCTTTATCACGACAGGGCTACCAATCAGTACAGTAAGGTGAAAAAAGATCAGGCTTCAGCGCTTAAAAAAGCGATCCAATTTGATAAGGTGGGAAATAAAACAGGATGGAAAGTGGAGTTGATGAATGTCGGGCAGGGGAATATCGAACATGCAACTGAATATGATTTTATGATTCAGATAATGAGCGGGAATAATCCGAAGTTGCCACGATTATTGATTGACCAGTATAATTGCCGGGAGGCAAAGAGCTCGATGGAGCTGGCCCAGGTTACTTATGTGACCGGAAGACTTAAGAAAAAGAAAACATCTGAGAAAATTGCAGTTCTGAGACTGCCTATGGAGAGCACAAATATGAGTGATGCTGTGAAATACCTTATATGCCGAAGGGAGTGGCTTGCTGCTATTCGTGGCGTTAAAACTTCCATCTCCAGCTATGAGGCAAAGGTCTTTGGTTGAAAAATAAAAATGTTTGTGTTAAATAAAGATGTATATTCGCAGTGCTATTGCGTAATATATTGTCGAAATAGTCGCAATGCGCCAATATCTATGTTACCGCCAAGTGTATGGGCGACATACTCAATAGACAATTCGCCACTATAAGACAGAAAAATAAAAAACAAAATAATGAACAGCCAACGCACAAACAGCACATTTGCAAGCCCCAACACACATGCTGATGCTTCAACTTGCAAAAGAGCTATTTTTATTCCAACCCACTACAGCATATGATAGACGTTGTACAAATTGAAAATGCTTTAGATAGGATTAATGGAGACATCTTCCAAGAATTTTGTAACCATTTCTTGTATTTGAAACTAAATCCTAATACCATCACCCCGATTGGAAGTGTTATTGGTAAAGAAAAGTCTAGAAAGGGAATCCCAGATTCTTATTTTACAAGTGCTAATAATGAATTAATTTTTGCTGAATATACCACCCGAGAAAGACTAAAAAAAGGTCAAAGTTTTTACAATAAATTAAAGTCGGATATTGAAAACTGCTTCGATGCTTCAAGGACAGGATTAAAGAAAGAAG
>Ga0209585_10001064_pt1 | contig 10691 bp, 5 predicted proteins | sample NGEPerone_FD_185491 | JGI IMG/M metagenome (GOLD analysis project Ga0209585, IMG submission 185491) | Arctic peat soil microbial communities from the Barrow Environmental Observatory site, Barrow, Alaska, USA - NGEE Permafrost154B-one... | ecosystem: Environmental > Terrestrial > Soil > Wetlands... | reverse complement strand
GATTTGGATGAATGTTCCATCATTCACTTTGGTTCTGCTACAGCTTTTTTACCCGGGCCATTGCAGCAGGCATACAAAAGTTTATTGCAAAAAGCTTTGGAAAAAAATATTTTTATCAGCTTTGACCCTAATTACCGGCATTTATTATTTAAAAATAATACGGAAACATTTATTGAACAATCCTGGAGTTTTATGCAGCAATGTCATTTCTTTAAAGTAAGTGATGAGGAAGCCATGCTAATAACCGGAAGTTCGTCAGTTTTTGATGCGGCGAAAATTTTATCTGAAAAAACAAAGGCAACTTTTGCAATTACGCTTGGTAAAGAAGGTACATTGCTGATGCATCAAAATAATAAGATTATGGTAGAAAGCATTGACATCCTGCCAATAGATACAACAGGTGCCGGTGATGCATTTGTGGGTGCCGTATTATACCAGTTGAGTAATTATTCTTTACAAATGATACAATCGTTAAGCGCCAAAAATTGGGAAGATATTATTTATAATGCCAACAAAGCCGGTGCCCGCACCTGCGAATACATGGGCGCCATGGAAGCATTTAAACATTTAAATAACCAGATTTTTGAGTAATAACAATAAAGCATGTACGATTATAAACTGCATCAGCAAATAGAATCTGAACTGGCAAAGTATTCTGTTGATATTAATGGAAAGGATCATCAATTTTATATAAGACTTATTGCAAATGCCTCATCTATACATTCATTATATTCGGAAATTTATGGCCATCATTTAAACACTGAACAACATTTTCAACAACTCATTAGTACCTTAATAACAGCCTACTTAAACAGAACTGAACAATTAAAACAAGCAGATCTTGATAAAATAAAAAAAGAAAATTGGTTTTTAAGTAATGAACTGGCGGGGATGAGTTTGTATGTTGACCGTTTTTGTGGCGGCATAAAAAATCTTGAAGAAAAGCTGTATTATTTTAAAACCCTTGGTGTAAATCTACTGCACCTGATGCCCCTGTTTGAAAGTCCGAAAGATGAAAGCGACGGAGGCTATGCTGTCTCTGATTTTAGAAAGGTGGATGCACGGTTTGGTAATTTAAAAGATCTTATGCAATTGCAAAAAAGTATGAGTGGAAATAATATGCACCTGATGATTGATATCGTGCTCAATCATACATCACATTATCATGAATGGGCTCAAAAGGCAAAAGAAGGAGACAGGCATTACCAGGATTTTTTTTACATGTTTGATGATCGCAACATTCCTGATCAGTATGATAAAACAATGCCAGATATATTTCCAGAGAGTGCACCGGGCAATTTTACTTATATACCAGAATGCGACAAATGGGTAATGACGGTTTTTCATAAATACCAGTGGGATCTTAATTATACAAACCCTGCAGTATTCATCGCTATGATAGATATTATCTTTTTTTATGCCAACCTTGGTGTTGATATATTACGAATAGACGCCCCAGCATTTATCTGGAAAGAAATCGGAACATCATCTCAAAATCTTCCGCAGGCACATACATTGTTGCGCCTTATAAAACAATGTGTACAAGTGGCCACACCAGGCATGGCTCTGTTGGGAGAGGCCATTGTAGCTCCTCAGGAGATCATGAATTATTTTGGTAAAGGAATATACCGTGCTAAGGAATGTGATTTTGCGTATAACGCCACACAAATGGCATTGCAATGGGATGCACTGGCAACGGGCGATACAAAAGTAATGCTTGCTGCACAACCCATATTATTGCAAAAACCTTGGGGCACTTCATGGATTACTTATACACGATGCCATGATGATATTGGATTGGGCTATGATGATTATATGATTGAACAGGCAGGCTATGATCCTTACCAGCACAGGCAATTTTTAAAAAATTATTATTCGGGAAATGTAGAAGGATCCATGGCGACAGGTGCATTGTTTTCATATAATCCAAAAACAGGTGATGCCAGAATCAGCGGCACATTGGCTTCTCTTTGTGGATTGGAAAAAGCTATTGAAGAAAATAATAATGAAGATATTACCATTGCTATCCGTAAAATTTTATTGATGCAATCAATGAGTTTTTTTATTGGCGGCCTGCCTATGATATTTTATGGTGATGAAGTTGGGTACACCAATGATTTTTCCTATTTAAATGACGAAGGAAAAAGCTATGATAACCGCTGGATGCATCGCCCGCTTATTAACTGGAGTAAAAATGAGTTGAGGAATGAGAATGGCACTATTGAACAAAAAATATTTTCCGGAACGCAGCGTTTATTGAACATCAGAAAAAATTTTCAGCTTCTTTCCGATCATAGTAATTTAAATTGGTTCTCTCCCCACAACTTACACGTAGCGGGGTTTGTAAGATCTGCTAACGGAAAAAAATTATATTGTGTTTTTAATTTCAGTGCGCAGACCGCTTACCTTACCTGGTTTGCATTTAAAGAACAATGGGCAGATAAAAATTTATATGATCATTGGTCAGAGAGGAATTATACAATAGGAAAGGACCATGAATTTTTGATAATGAAACCTTTTGAATTCTTCCTGTTTGAAGATATTTGATAATTAAGTATTCGGGTTCAAATATTTTTCATCAATTTATACAGCGTAAGGTAAACCCCATTGGTCCAACCAAAGCCATCCTGTGCCGGGTATTCGCCTCCACCTGCTTCAAGATTGGTAGCTACTACATTATATTTCTCCATCATTTTTCCGGTATTAGCATAAACTTTTTCATTAAGGTTCATCCATTTTTTTGCTATGTCTTTTGCAAGATCTGTTTTCCCATAATTTGTCAAACCTTGTATGACAACCCATTGCAATGGCGCCCAGCCATTGGGTGAATCCCATTGCTGATTAGTGGTTTCTGTTGTTGTAATGACTCCGCCGCCAGAAACAAATTTTTCCTGCAAAATTGCAGCAATCGCATTAGCTTGTTCCTGGGATGCTATTTCAAAAAATAATGGGAAAACACCTGCTAAGGTTAATGAATTTTTTTGTTGGTTTTGCACATAATCGTAATCAAAATAAAATCCTTTTTCTTCATTCCAGCAATATTTTTCAATGGCCTGCTTACGTTTATTGGCAAGGGTTTTAAATTTATTTGAAGATATAGTATTGCTTTTTAATTGATAAGCTGCTGCAATGGTTTGTTCAAGGTTCAGCAAAAGGCAATTTAAATCAACAGGGATAATTTCAGTAGTATGAATGCTGGAAAAATCATTACAAGTTTTAAACCACCGTGAAGAAAAATCCCAACCGGATTCTGCTGCAGCACGCAGATGCCGGTACATATTTTTTTTATCTTTTGCTTCATGAGCCAGCTCTACATCTTCTTTAAATGATTCGGGCCGTGGAGTATCATTTTCATCCCAATAATGATTTAGAATACTTCCATCGGGAAGCAAAGCCACACGATGAACAGATAAATTGGAATCATTCAATTCATCAATTCCCTTCATCCAGAAATTATATTCTTTTTCTAATTGGGGCAAATAGTTAATCAGAATATTTTTACTCTTTTCCTCACTCAACAAATTTACCATGCATGCAAAAAAAGGAGGCTGCGACCGACCAAGGTAATACGTACGGTTTCCATTAGGTATATAACCAATGGTATCAATAAGGTAAGAAAAGTTATCAACCATATTTTGAATCATTTCAATACGGCCGGATACCTGCAGCCCAAGCAAGGTGAAATAACTATCCCAATAATATATTTCCCTGAAACGACCGCCCGGTACTATGTATGGATGTGGTAATGAGATCAAAGAATCACTGGTCACTTCAGGATTTCTTTTCAATACATACCATAGCATTTCAATATGCTTAATTATGGGCCTGTCTTTATCACTTTCATAATCCGTTGCAATTTCTTTCGGTTCAAGGAAGTGTTCATGAACAAAAGTTGAAAGATTAAAACCCTGCTTTGTTTTTTCTTCTTCATAACGCTTTTGTATAGACGCAATATCTGAAACAGGGAAACAATCAACAAAAGTTTTACCGTCAGCAAAAATGTTCTGCATTTGCACACTCTCAAATAATTCGCCTAAAGAAAAAATGTCTTTATTTTCCATTGGATTCCTTTTTAATAAAATTAGTGCGAAGGGGAGGAACTAAACTTTACTTCAACCGCTGATTTTTTCTGTAACCTGTTGAAAAAAATCAGGCTGATAATAAGAATTCCTATTGGCACCAGTGAAAAATAAAATGCGGTTTGTCCACCATAAACCTGGAAGATGTGGCCTGTAATTATTGATCCTGTTGTGCCGCCCAATGCCGAAAAAATTACAATTAATCCGCTCATAGGGCCATGTTGCCTTAATGGTAAAGAGCTTAATATTGCTGAATTGATGGCAGGATAAACCGGGGCCAGTAATAAACCGATTAACGGAAAAATATAAGCAACAAATGGGGCATCCAGCCAATTATTTATAGAAGCAATTTGCACTTTAGAGGCCAGGGGAATAACGAATAAAACAAGAATAGCCGCAATTAACAAGCATACAATAATCACTTTGAGCCAGTGAATTTTTCTTAAAACAATGCCGGCAATAAATCGGCCCAATGCTGTAGAAGCCGCTAAAATACTGGCCATTTGAATACTAAGGGTTGTTGACAAATGCAAAACCTGGCTATTGAATGTTGGGAGCCAGCTCATAATACTTTGTTCTATCAGCACATAAAAAAAAGCACTAATAATAAAAACCAAAACTAATGGACGGATGGCCAGCGCAACCATATCTGCGAAATCTTTTAGGAAAGATTTCACTTCAATATTTTTTACAGAAGATTCATCCAAAGGCGAACTCAGTAGTAATATAAAAGCAAGTACAGAAATGCCTGCTAATAGATAATAAACGTTCAACCATGAAGTTGATGCCGGGTTTGCATTATCAACAAAAGCGCTGAAAATAAAATAGCCGGTTAATATGCCGACCATAAAAAAAGATTCAATAAAATTCATAAAACTTGCATGATCTTTTTTATTGGAAGTAACGAGCCCAATGGTTGCATACACAGAAACTTTTATTAATGCGAAGCTTACTCCGGTAACCGCAAAAAGAATTTTAGTCATTGCAAATCCACCAACAAATGGCATTAGTAAACAGGCAATTGTTACAAAGGCAAGCGCCAGTAACATGGAACGTTTGTATCCAATTCGCGTAATATAAGAGGCAACAAGGAATGAAGCAATCGCAATACTAAGGTCTTTAAATGCTTCTAAAACACTTGCTGCACCTTGTGTGACGCCATAATTATTTTGCACCTGTAAAATAACAGTGCCAACGCTATTGAGCAATATGGCAAAAACAAAATAATTGAGGAACAGGGAAACTTTTATTCTCCAGTTATGCATAGCAAAATTTATTAGGATTTGATAGTCCGAATATACAATTTAATTTAAGTAGTGCTCAACACTATCTTATACTATATGAATATTGAGAAATTGATTTTATAGAAACTATGAAACGATTTTCCAGAAATCATTTTTATGTATAAACAAGCTGTTGATATTATTTTATTAGAGCAATTTCAAATGCTTTATCAAATCATCAACAGGAGTTTCTTTTTGGTAGGAGATTATTAATTTTCCTTGTTTGGAAAATAGGGCTGTAAACGGCGTATTTTGTAAATTATAAAAATTTTTGAAAAAGAATATAGGTATTTCGATACCTACTTTTATGTTGGGATATTTAGCTGTTTGATAATGTTTTTCAAAATCGATCACTTCATTAACGGGTTTAAAAGTTACCATTACAACCTGTGCCTTTTTAAAATTCTGAATCTTTGTAAGAATCTCATTCATCAAAGCCTGGCAATGTTCACAATCAGGGGCAAAATATATAATGATCACCGGCTTATCTTTTGATAAATCTTTGGCTGAAAAAATTTTTCCATTCGTAAGCTGCATACGAAAAGCAGGCATAGATTGAGCTACCGCCATTTTTGAAGAAAATAAAATAGACGAAGTAATGATTAATAAAACAAGCCAAAAGGATAATTTCTTTTTATTCATTGCTGAGTTTTTATGTAACTGATATTTTTATTTTCCAATATTTTTTAAAACAATAAATGGTGGCGATTGCTTCCAGTCAACAGGGTGCTTCGCCATAACCGGCCCAATGGAAAAATTTCCCAAAATAAGATCAGTCTTTCCATCTCCATCTATATCACCGGCATCCATTGTAAGCCATCTTCCCAGGTTAGCTTCGGGAATGGAGTAGGGCATAAAGTCAAAATTGCCCATATTTTTTAAATAAACAAAACTCTCTTCCGGCTGCCGCTCATAATCTGCAAAAAAAGAAATTGTCGCAATATCGAGATCGCCATCTCCATCGAAATCTCTTGCAATTGCTTTGTAACATCCATTTATCGGGAAGAAATATTTTTGTTTGAAATGATTTGTTTTATCATTCATAAAAATATATACGCCGTGATAGGGTTTTAGTACGCGTGAATAGTCTGCATTATCCCCACAGGTGTAAAGAATATCCGGGTAACCATCCTTATTAAAATCGTCCAGCTCGAAGTAAGAAGATCCATAAACAGGGGGAAATCTGAGCACTTCTTCCTGGTCAAAATTACCGTTGCCCTTGTTGGTAAAAAGAAAAATTCCTTCCTCTCCCTGGGCAAATAAAACCCATATATCCGGCAGGCCATCATGATTATAATCCTGTATATAGGCTTTGATGGCACCGGGAACATTTCTTAATACATGCCTTTTAAATTTATTATCGCCCAGGTTTTCCATCCACGATAAAGCGCCTGTTAAATACCCAAATTCACAAACAAGCTCATCTTTCTTTCCATCATTATTTAAGTCTACCAAAGTTATCTGAACAGGTCTTTGTAAATTATCAATAAATGAAGAGGTGTCTTTTTGAAAAAGCCCATCTGAAGTAATATTTATTAATTCTCCTTTTCCGAACTTACCATTATTAGGATTTAATACGCCAATGTTACAGGCAAGTAATTGATTTGGGCTGTAATCAATATCAACCACCGGCCCGGTACCATTAATTGAATCGGTGATTTCAAGTTTCCTGTTGATGAATAAAAGATTTTGTTTTATTGCATCACTTATAATTATTGGATGCAAAGAATCAACTGGATTTATTTTTACATAGCACGTAGCAGAGTTGGCATAATTAATAGAAGGAATTTGAACTTTAAAAAGAGACAATCCTGTTTTATTGATCGGGTATTTTCTTTCTTGAGGAGGAAGATTATCGGGAGAAGTTGCACCATAATAATCAATGATATATTGCCAATCTGTTAAGCTTAATACAGGTTGCGAAGGATAAAAATCTGAGCCAATATAATTATCCCGAACCATTGGATAATTTTTAAATCCAAAATTAAAAATACCAAGTCTTGGGCCCATTTCAGGCAATATTCCATTTTCCCAGCTTTTGCTATCAAGCAAAGATGGATCGGGCAACATATGGCAGGACTGACAATATATTTTTGCCAAATCTTCTCCCTTTTTAATACTTGATATAGAGACTTCCGGATGTGTGCTGTTCCTGTGATAATTTTTACAGGAGTTTAAAAAAAATAAAGTGAAGAAACTTATTAAGAAAAAAAAATAAAGTTGTCCCGGGTGTTTATTGATTTTTATCATTCTTATTATATAGCTGCTATTATTGTAAACTTAATTTTCGAACCTCCCCCTTATTATTTTTTATTTCTACTGAAACCACAGTATTATCAATAGTTATGAAGCGACCTGATTGCGATAAAAAAGAAGATCCATAACCAATTTCGCGCTTTTGTTTTTTACCATTTTTATAGGTGACAATCGCACTTTCATCAAAAGGCGATAAAGGTATCAATTTATCATTTCTATTCAATTCGAAAACTTTCAAAGCCCCTTTATTCTGGCTTGCTGCCAGTAATAAATTTCCTTTATTGCTTTTTAAACTTACTAATGCTTTTCCGTTGCCCGGAATATAAATTCCACTTTGCATAATTGATAATGGTATAAAATTACCTTTTCCATCGCCTTTAAGTAACAGGCCATTTAATGCATCGTACCTGCCTAAAGTTACTTCTGTTCCAAAATCATTCCCATTAATGAGAACATCAGGATTACCATCTCCATCATAATCATGAACTGACATACCGTTGAGAACAGAAAATTGTGCCTGTGTTGGTAAGGGTGCCATAGTAAAATTTCCATTTCCGTCATTTCTTATAAAGGCGGAAGAAAAATAATTAGCATGCAACAGTAAAGCACCTTTAAGTTGCTCTTTGGTGAATATAGAATCCATAGGTGCATTGGCAAAAGATTTATAATTTTCATATTTTTTCCGAAGGCCCGGCATTTGTTTTAAGATATCATCTCTCGATTCTGCCGGGAAATCTTTTTTTGCATGGTCATCCTGTGAAACCGGCAGATATAAAGATAACAAAGCGTCATAAGTGCCATTACCATCAAAATCTTTTGCCATCACAGAAACCGGGTATTGATCACTGGCTTTAAAATAAGAATTCATACCTAAATTTCCAACGATATAATCCATTTTGCCATCATTATTAAAATCACCTGTGGCAATGGTATTCCACCATCCCACCTTATTACTGATGCCGCTTGAAGAAGTTACATTTTTAAATACACCCTTATCATTTTTAAGAAATGTAACTGGCATCCATTCGCCAGCCAGTATTAAGTCGGGCCAGCCATCGTTATTAAAATCAGTAAATAAAGCATCGCATACCAGGCCTATATTCTTTAAGGCAGGAGCAACAGAATCTGTAACATCTGTAAACTTGATATGTCCGTTTTTGGAATCATTTCTAAAAATAAAACAAGAGACAGGTTTTGGATAATTTTTAGGGTCTACTCTGCCGGAAACAAATAGATCCAGGTCGCCATCTTTATCATAATCTATAGCCCTTACACAAAACTTACTGGTATAATTTTTTGGCAGGGCAGTAGTATCTTCTGTATAATTACCCTTGCCATCATTGATATATAATTTATCCTGGTAGGCAGGCGAATCACGGTCACCTTCAAATCCTCCACTGGCTATGTAAAGGTCAAGATCGCCATCTCCATCAACGTCAAATAATAAAAGGCCTTCATCTTCCCTGGTTTTATTTAGCGTATCCTTTCCTTTTAATAAACTTTTTTGAATAAATGTTCCATTGGGCTGTTGTAAAAATTCCTGGGCACTATACGAGTAAGAACCTCCGCTCACCACATCCTCCAGGCCGTTTCCGTCAATATCGCCGACGGCCAGAGATGGCCCATATTCCGAAAATTTATGTGGAATTAAACCCTGAGTATTAAAATCAATATAATCTTTATCGGGATTCAAATAATGAATATTTACTAAATCATTTATTTGTTTAAACAAGGCATTATTATCCAATAAAGGCTTTGCAAAAGAATATGTTTCTTGAGCAGCTTTTTTATTAATGGTTATTGTTTGATTAGCAGGGACATTTTTTAAAAGTTGTTCTTTTCCATCGGGCCATTTAATGATAAGAGTATCTACCACGGAAATATTGCCTAATCCAAAATGAGGTTCAATTTGAATGGTAGAAAGGTAGCCGCGATAGGGCGATTGCTCATACACCTGTTGTTTACCATCATAATGCAATTCTATCCAGGTTCCTAATCCATTCAGGTTTGAGGAATCTCCATTTAGTTTTACAGCCAAATAATTAGGATGTTTCTTTTTAGAATTCATTGTTGTATTTTCATAAACTGATGCTTCATCATTGATATTATTTACAACCATGTCCATGTCGCCATCATTATCGAGATCAACATAAGCTGCTCCATTTGAAAAAGTAGGCGTATTAATTCCCCACTCCTTACTAACATTGCTGAAAGTCAAATTTCCATTATTGCGAAATGCATAGTTGCATAATTTAACCTGGGGGATTTGGGCCAAAGTAAATTCTTTACTTGCAATTTGAGAGGAACCCATTCGAAAGCTAATAAAATCATGATCGGTTACATCTTTTGGGAACCCATTGGTAATAACTATATCTCGAAAACCATCATTATCAAAATCTGTAACCAGAGGGCACCAACTCCAGTCGGTTTGTGATATACCCGCGAAAAATCCAATATCACTGAAAATGGGATCACCAATAGAATCATTTGAATTCACCCTTGGTCCCTGGTTGAGCTGGAGTGTGTTTCTTACATATTGATATTGGTAACCGTAAAGATCACTATTCAGATACATTTGATAATTATTAGATCCCATCATCATCTTTTTCCGGTAATTATCTTCAGGATTCATATCGAGTTCTACCACATCCGATAATCCATCATTATTAATATCTATTACATCCTGTCCCATTCCATTAGCTGACGTATGTTTAAAATAAGTACTGGATTTATCAGTAAATGTCCCGTCATGGTTGTTGATGTATAATAAATCATTAGAATTAAAATCATTGGTAACCAGTATATCTTTCCAACCGTCTCTGTTAATGTCGGCTATAGAAACTCCATGTCCATAACCTTCTATAGTTACACCAGCTTGTTTGGTAACATCCTTAAATACTGGATGCTTTAAAACCGGATCCCAGTCATTGCGGTATAATCGGCCTGTACTGGGGAAAGAGCCATCTGTAATTTTGGGACGAAAAACTGATGGGTTATTTGTAGGAATAATTTCATTAACCGCCAGGTACATATCCAAATCGCCATCGTTATCATAATCAAAAAAAGCAGCCAT
>Ga0209585_10001063_pt1 | contig 10698 bp, 8 predicted proteins | sample NGEPerone_FD_185491 | JGI IMG/M metagenome (GOLD analysis project Ga0209585, IMG submission 185491) | Arctic peat soil microbial communities from the Barrow Environmental Observatory site, Barrow, Alaska, USA - NGEE Permafrost154B-one... | ecosystem: Environmental > Terrestrial > Soil > Wetlands... | reverse complement strand
AACAATTTTATTTTTCACTTATTATAATGACCATCTTCTCGTTGGTCCAGGTAGTAGTGTTCGCGCAGGACAGTTCAAGTGCCAGCTCAAGTACTTCATCTGCAACTACCACTTCCAATCCGGTTACAACCATTCAACCGTGGATGTGGATAGTAGGTGGCGCAGTAGTTTTAATAATAGTTATTGCCCTGTTAAGAGGTAATAGCTCTAAAGAAAAAGTGATTATTTCAAAAGAACATATAAAGGAATAATCGTAGCTTTCAATTCTTTTAATCAATAATGGGCTGACTTTTGTCGGCCATTATTGGTTTTAAAAGGCATTCCTGTTAGTAAGGCAGGATTTTGATTTTAAATTTTCTCAAAAAGCCGGTATCAAAAATATTATCCAGGTAGAAGTTCTCCTTTAGGGGTCAGGTGTTATTTGCTATATTTGCGCGCCTTCAACAATATGTTTGTTGTAATGGCTACCATTTGATCATAAAATCTGCAATAACGCAGAATAAATTTTGAAAAAGATATGGCTTTAAGAGCAGGAATTGTAGGATTACCCAATGTGGGGAAATCAACTTTATTTAATGCAGTTAGTAACAGTGCAAAGGCCCAGGCAAGCAACTACCGGTTCTGTACCATAGAACCCAATATAGGTTTGGTAAATGTGCCTGATAAAAGGCTTGATCAACTTGCAGAATTGGTGAAGCCCGACAGAATTGTGCCTACCCAAATTGAGATCGTGGATATAGCGGGCCTTGTAAAAGGCGCCAGTAAAGGAGAAGGTTTGGGAAATAAATTTCTTGCCAACATAAGGGAAGTTGATGCCATCATCCATGTAATCCGTTGCTTTGAAGATGAAAATGTTTTGAGAGATGAAGGGCCGATAAATCCTATAAGCGATAAAGAAATAATCGAGACGGAACTTCAGTTGAAAGATTTGGATAGTGTGGAAAGAAAATTATCAAGAACAGAAAAAATGTTGAAGACCGGCGATGCAAAAGTAAAAGAGGAATATGAAGTTTTAAAAAAATGTAAAGCTCATTTGGATAAAGGCAAAAATATTCTTTCATTGAACTTAACTAAAGAAGAAAAATTAGCCATTGCTGATAATTTTTTATTAACCGATAAGCCGGTTTTATATGTTGCCAATGTTGATGAAGCATCGATGCATACCGGAAATAAATATTCTGATAAATTAGTAGAAGCAGCAAAAGAAGAAGGCGCGCAGGTAATCATCATGACCAATGCGATTGAAGCACAGATCGCGGAGTTTGAAAATCCGGATGACAAACAAATGTTTATGGAAGAATATAAAATGGAAGAACCTGCACTTGACCGTTTAATTCATTCCGCTTATAAATTGTTGAATCTATCAACTTATTTTACCGCAGGTGTACAGGAAGTAAGGGCATGGACTATTCACCAGGGATGGAAAGCTCCACAGGCGGCCAGTGTTATTCATACTGATTTTGAAAAAGGATTTATTAAAGCCGAAGTAATTTCTTTTAATGATTTTATTCAATATAAGTCTGAAGCAGCCTGTCGCGAAAATGGAAGATTAAGAATAGAAGGAAAAGAGTATGTAGTGCATGATGGTGATGTAATGCATTTCAGGTTTAATGTTTAACAGGTGTAGCCATTAAATTATCTTAGAATTTGTTTTTAATTCATATGAATTACAACATAAAAAAAGGCTGCACTTTTATGGCAGCCCTTAGAAAATAAAAAATAATAAGTTTTATTGCGGAAGCAACACCTGGTCTATAATATGGTAAACACCATTTACAGCATGTTGATCCATTTTAACAGCGTTTGCAGGCGTACCACTATAGGGTGCACCTCCCGGAGGGAAAGTTCCATAGCCGGTAAATTGTAGACTTGTTACAAATGGTCCGTAAAAAGTAGCCTGTGCTTTTATACCCGGATGAATTGCATAAAAACTATTTACTAATGTTGTATAATTACTTGCAGTAGATGAAAAGTTTACAGAGAATACGCGGATATTTGGTTCAAAAGCCCCTGTTGACGGATTAGGCGTTGCTAAAAAATGATAGGCAAGAATTCCCCTTACCGTTGCAGCGGTAAGTACTCCGAATAAAGCCGGATTACTGAAAACCGCAGGAGATGAAGAAAGTGCTGTAGCCTGACCTGCTGCTGTTGCAGGATCCACGCCCAACCCCGTTAAATATCCATATACCGATCCGAAAATAAGATTTTTAAAGGCTGCATTGTTGGGAGCAAGCACCGTCATATTGGTAACGGCATAACCAAGAAGTGAATCCAATTTATTTAATCCTGACATACCACTATCAGCCCTTGCAATTGCTGCTTTAAAATAAGTAAGATTTGGATCGTTGTACATAGCCGTTTTTAAAACCTGGCTCGGCGGAGCTACTATTCCTGCAACTATATGAACAATTCCATTCTCTAATAAAATATCCGGAGTAACAATGGGAATATTATTGTCCCAAAATCCGTTTGATCTTTTAGAAAGGAAGGTGGAAAGTTTTAATGGAATAGTAGTGCCGGGCAAAGCGCCAATTGTTACAGATGTTGGTAATTGTATATTCGGAAAAGTGTTAGGTACCGCGGCAGAAACATTGGTAGTTCCATCGGTACTGTATTGCCTTCCCGGAACAATAGAATAACCAACTATACCTCCCACAGAAGTAATAGGTAATGCGTTAATCATTGCAATAGAACTAATCCCGGATACACGGAAGGCAGCATTATTTGGCAAAAAAACAGTCAAATCATTGGAGGGATTATTCAATAGAGAAATCATACCAACTCTTGTTGCGGCAGCTTTATAAAAACTCAAAGAGGTATCTGCATCCAGTAAGCCACTGATGGTAACGGTGCTGTAATTCAATGGAGCTGCTAAAGGTGTTGCTTTGGGAATATCTTTATTGCATGATGCAACAACAATTCCCAATGCCAAAAGCAGGGAAAATATTGAAACCGTATTTGGGTTTAAATTATTTATTTTCATATCTTTTTTTTATAAAATGATCAATTAATTTGGATTAAAATAAATTGTAGCCAATACTTACATAATAAAGGCCGCCAATAGTTGCGTTTCCAAATCCATTACGGTAATATTGATTTAATATATTGGTAGCTCCCAGTTTCAATAACACTTTTTGCTCTGTGAATTTATAACTTACCTGCCCATCAAGAGTTTGGAAAGCCGGTATAAGCCCGGTAGCAAAATCTCCTTCATAATTTACTTTATCCTGCCAGCGATAGTCAAAATGAAATCCGAATCTTTTTTCAAATCCAAAACCCGAATTGCTGAAAGAAAGGCCTGCCCTATATTCCGGAGTATTAAACTGCGCAACAAATCCATCAGGCACCTTATCTAAATTATCGGATGTTACATTTCCTCCTATTTCAAAATTGGAAGGAAGAGAATAAGTAAGGCTCATTCCAAAACCATAGGTTATTACATCACCTGATACATTGGTAGGGACAGAATAGGTAGTGGTTTTAGAAGGATCATTCAGATTGGCCTGAACTGTTGCAGGATTGGTAAATACATTAATATTGCCATTTACTGATTGGGCTACCAAAGTACGTGCAATAAAATCTTTATAGATTCCATAATAACCATAGAGGTCTATCAACATTTTTTTGTTCAATAATAATCCTTTGTAACCGGCCTCAAAAGAATTCACAGTTTCTGCTTTAAACTTATTAAAAGATTGTACCTGTGGTGTGCCTGCAAACAAATTACCATCAATTGAATAAACAGGGTTTGAGCTGAAATGGTAATAATCTTTAAATGTTTGTAAACCGCCTATTAGCGCAGTACCGCCACCTACTCTTAAATTAATCCACTGTTGTTGGGTAGAGGCGAAACGGTAAGCCTGCTGATAAGAAAGCCTGATGTTGTTATCTTGCGCCACTTTAATAACCGCTGAAAAACGAGGGGTAAATCTTCCATCAAAATTATCATTCTTATCATAACGTGCAGAAGCAATCAATTTTAACCCGTCGCCAAATAATCTTTTAGTTGCCTGCATATAAGCGCCGTATTCATTAATAGGAATTTTTCCTGTAGAATCTGCGAATAGTGTTCCTTCAGAATTCAATACATATCTTTTGTAATTGGCACCCACTAAAATATCTGCAAATTTTGAAGTTTTTGAAGAAAAATCATATTGGCCTTCTACATTATAAAGATTGGTTTTATCAACAAACAAACCACCTCCTTTAGAAATTGGAATGCTTCTTACCTTATCAAATATTTCTTTGAACTGAGCAGAACCCGGAGCAGGCCTTCCCTGGTCAGCAGCGGCTCTTGCAGTATTATGAGCATTAATATCACTTTGCCCGGCTAATTTCGCATTCAGGAAAGCCATTGAATACTGATAATACCATCCGTTTGCTCCTCCACTTGGTTTCCAGGCTTCGTTTAATAATCTTGTAGTAACTGTGGCATTATAAGATTCACCCGCGTTTTCCTGTGTAGTATAGCCTCTTAAAAACCAATTAGGATTTACCAATTCAACTTTGTACTGACCTATTTTTAAATTTAATAATGAATAACGGTCGCTACCGGTATACACGGTATTACCTGTTCCCCAATATCCTTCTGCATTCAAGGAAGTTTTTGAAGAAAGTTTATAACTTAACTCGCCTGATAATTTCAAGTTTACAGTATTTGGGTTTATAACATCTTTTTCAGAATAACCGGTTCTTGAAACAGGTATTGATGCTGGTAAAGAATTAATATATGGTGCATAAAATGGCGCAGCCTGGGCAAGTGGATTCAACACATTGGCACGTATATCAGCGGTAGTTTCATCACCGTAAACATTAATTCCATCGTAGTTAGGATCAGTTGTACGGGTTCCTGGTTTAACCGATCCTGTGGTTCCTATACGGTTAAAATCACGATAATCATCCGCTATCCAATCCTTAGCCTGAACCAATTCGCTACCTATTTTGAAAGCAAATTTTTCACTAACTTTTTTCGCCCACCTCAGGTTCCAGTTATAATAAGGAGATGGCTGGCTCGTTCTGCTATCTACATGCATTATTCCGGTCTTTACCTGGAAAGAAAGCCCCTGGTATTTGAAAGGATCTTTACTGGTAATAACCAAAGCGCCATTCATTCCGCCCGGCCCGTATAATGCAGAGGAAGCTCCCGGCAATAATTCAATGCTTTCTACATCAAGTTCCGTTAAGCCAACAACACTTCCTACAGAAAAGTTTAAACCCGGCGCCTGGTTATCCATGCCATCTACAATCTGGTTCAGGCGAAGATTACCACTACCATTAAAACCTCTTGTACTTGGAGTAGAAAAAGTAAGTGAAGAAGTTACCATATCCACTCCTTTGATTTTGCCGATCATATCGTAATAAGAAACGGCTGTAGAATTTCGAATATTTTGTGAACTGATTCTTTCTATAGTTACAGGAGATTCTAAAATCCGCGAAGGCGTGCGGGTCGCAGAAATAACCACTTCTTGTCCTAATGTGCTGGAAGGAACCAGCAATACTGTAACAAATGCAGATGCATTTTTTACAGCAACTTCCTGCGTTGTATACCCAATCGATGATACAACTAACGTTAATGGAAACGAATGATTAGTACTCAATGAAAAATTACCTTTGTCATCTGTATAAGTTCCTTCAATCCCTCCCTTGACTGTTACAGATACTGCCGGGACCACTCCGCTTGTGGAGTTGTCTACTATATTTCCTTTGATCGTATTACCCTGGGCAAATGCAACAACTGAAAAAATAGTTGCAATAATTAGAAGAGTAAAGCATTTGAAATTTGTTCTCATAATCTTAGTTTTAGCAATTAATTTAACAGCAAAGTAGTAAATGTTTTTATTGTAATAATAAATATCTTTTCTCCCTTGCAGGTAAATTTTTAGTTTTTTAAATTAATCAAAATTTATACGCATTTTTGCACCTTATTCTATAATAATGAATTCCTATTTATTTCCCGGGCAAACTGATTTTTACAAAGGAAAAGTAAGAGACGTTTATACCATTGAAGATCGTTTGTTAATCATGATCGCGAGCAATCGTATTTCTGCTTTTGATGTTATTTTGCCCAGGCCAATTCCTTATAAAGGACAAGTATTAAATCAAATAGCTGCATATATGCTGCAAAATACAGTTGATATATGTGCTAATTGGCTTCTCAATGTTCCCGCTCCTAACGTTTCAATAGGACTGAAATGTGTACCCTATAAAATAGAAATGGTAGTAAGAGGAAATCTTACAGGCCACGCCTGGCGCACTTATTCGTCCGGACAAAAATATTTATGTGGAGTAGAAATGCCCGAAGGACTTAAAGAAAATGATTATTTTCCGGCACCCATCATTACCCCTTCCACCAAGGCTGCTGAAGGCCATGATGAAGATATCAGTAAGGAAGAAATTATTTCCAGAAAAATTGTCTCTAAAGATGATTATGAACAATTGGAAAAATATGCTTTGCTGCTTTTTGCAAGAGGAAAAGAACTGGCGGCAAAAAGAGGATTAATATTGGTAGATACCAAATATGAATTTGGAAAACTGGGCGATAAAATTATTTTGATTGATGAAATACACACCCCCGACAGCTCCAGGTATTTTTATGCGGACGGTTTTGAAGAAAGGCAATCAAAGGGAGAAAAACAAAAACAACTGAGTAAAGAGTTTGTAAGAGAATGGCTGATTGAAAATAATTTTATGGGCAAAGAAGGCCAGCAGGTACCGGAAATGAGCGATGAATGGATTTCGATTATCAGTAACCGTTATATTGAGCTATATGAAAAATTGATTGGCGAAAAATTTGTACCACAGGATTTAAGTAATGAAGAAACTAAAGCAAGAATTCTGACTGCTTTATCCGGTTTAAAATAATTCTTATAGCCAGCGTAAATCAGCAATCTATTTTTGCAATTCTTTAAAATACAACTCCTGGACTTCCTTTCTAAATAACTTTTCAACTATTTATTTCCTGCTAAACGGCAATATTCATTACTGCCCACAATGCAACTGATGAAATAACGATCCATAAAATAATTCCCTGCAATAAAGGTTTTACGCCAACAGATTTTAAAACTTTAGTTGACAAACCAGCGCCTATTAAAAAGAGAGTTACCGTCAAACCAATTTTTGCCAAATTCACCATTTCTGTAGCCACAGGATGTATGAAAGGCAAATACGTATTAAGTATCATTGCCAAAATAAATAAGCCAATGAAATATGGAATTTTTATTTTCTGCTTTCCGGTTTTAAAAAATAAAGTAGTCAAAAATGCTACAGGAATAATCCATAAAGCCCTGGCCAATTTTACTGTAGTGGCTACCTGCAAAGCCTCTGCACCATATTTGTTGGCTGCACCCACTACTGAACTTGTATCATGAATGGCTATGGCACTCCATAACCCAAATTGCATCTGTGATAAGTGCAGTGTATGGCCTATAAAAGGAAACAAAAACAAGGCAATTGAATTTAAAATAAATATAGTTCCAAGAGCAACAGAAATTTGCTTTTCTTCAGCATTTATCAATGGGCTGATAGCTGCTATGGCGCTACCTCCGCAGATAGCGGTACCGCAGGAAATAAGATGAGATGTTTTCTTTTCTATTTTTAAAAATCTACCCAGCAGCATTCCTAAACCAAGGGTTCCGGCAATAGAAGCTACGGCAAAAAGAATTCCTTCCTTTCCGGCATGAACGGCTGTTTGTACATTCATTCCGAAACCTAATCCAACAACCGATAACTTTAATAATAATGAAGTGGCTTTATGATTCAAATGCAAAAACGGGTGTCCTACCAATTGAGCCATGGCAAACCCAATTAACAAAGCTATTGGCGGAGTGATAAATGGTGTAAGACATAATAATAATGCGATTACAAAAATGATTTCTCTTGTTGTTATGTTTTTATCCAGCAAGTTTTTAAACTTTTGTTGAACGGGTATTTCACTGATCTTTTCCATGAGAGGGTATATTTATTTACCCCGCAAAGTTGACTTGCATTTCAAAGAAAGAGAAATTGTAATTAGTGATTCACCATTACCTGAAGTTATAGTGACGGGTAAAATTCATAAACAATTCAGGCAAGGATTCTGCCTGTCCCTGTAGTTGAATAAAATAAAAGTATCGTTCTATATTCAACCCTTTTATGTCAATAATCCGGAACTCGTTTTTTTGTAATTCGCTTAAAATAGAATGGATAGAAAGAAAGGCCATAGAGTTGGAATGCAGCAAATAAGATTTCATACTTTCTGTACTTGACAATTGCATTTCAATTTTTAAATCACGCAATTTAATTCCAAAAGGTTTTAGCGCATGAGCGATTACTTCTAATGTACCGGAGCCCGGTTCACGCAATAACAATGGAATATTTTGTAAATCTTTCGGTTGAATGATTTCTTTTTTTGCAAGCGGATTTTTATTCGATGTTACCAATACAATTTCATCTTTAATAAATTCGGTATACTTAATAGAGGCATTTTTTGAACGGCCTTCAATAATACCAAGATCAATTTCCTTATTATTCAACGCCTGCTCAATTTGTTCAGTATTATTGGTGGTGAGTGTAATTTGTACATCACTAAATTTTTTATGAAAAGCAGCAAGCACGGGAGGCAATACATATTGCGCTACAGTGGTGCTGGCTCCCACTCTTAGTTTACCAATACGCTTCTGTGATAGCGTATTCATTTCAAATTCAAGATTGCGGTAAATGGCAAATAATTGTTCTGTATGTTGAAGCAAAATTTCTCCGGCGGAAGTAAGTTTTATTCTCGAACCATTTCTATCAAAAAGTTTTACTTTGAAATGATGTTCCAACTCATGAATATGTTTGGTAACCGCGGGTTGGGAAATATACAATTCACCGGCAGCTTTCGTAAAATTAAGCCGCTTTGCCACCGTTTGAAAAACTCTTAAACGAAAATCGAACATAATGTGAAGATAAAAAAGAATTGCTTCCCTCTTTTTCTTTGGATCATTATAAAATGAAACTAATTCCCTAAAATTAAATCACTGTATGAAAGTTGCTCATAATCTGAACTTCCAATGCCAAAAAAATTGGCATATTGATAACATTGCTTTTTTAGTTTTTCAATACCAATATCGCCGGCATTATCAATTGCCTCCACTTCTACAAATGTTCCCAACTCATCAATAGTATCAAAATGAAATTTTATATTATCAATAAAATAAATTTTCCTGGTTTTACTTACCACTACTTTAATACCGTGAAGCTTTATTAAAATATTTTTTAAAGATAGATCAGGCTGGTGTTTGTATAATAAAATATCAGATTGCTTTGCATCAGCCACATTTTGTCTTTCATAATAAATTAATGCGTTTTCAATATTTCCTTCCCGGAGTTTTAATCTTCCTTTTGAAACATTAAAATAAGTATCAGTTTGCTTATCCTCTCCAATAAATATAGGATTAAGTTTAAGCAGTTTATTTTCCAGGTCTTCTATATTATTTGATCTTGCTTTGAATTCAAAGTTGATGATTTGCATTTTATTTTATTTATTGGATTGATTTTTATCGCATTCAAAAAAAATAAATTTTGGCTAAAGCCGATAACAATTATTTTTTCGATCCACAGGCTGAAGCCATGTGGCAATTCAATTAGAACTCATTTAAATTATTCAACTCAGTTAAATTATTCAATTGAATTTCCCATTATTTCAAAGGCTAAAGCCCAGGAGGAATTCAATCCAATTTAATTTTAATTTACATGAATTTAGAAATTGAATACTATCTTTTGAATTGCCTCCAGCTTTAGCAGGAGGAGAGATGTGAACTCTGTTCCGGCATTAGTCAAATCATTCAAGCCTTGAATTTCTGAAAGCCATATTTTTCTATGAATTCATCATACTCTTGCTGAAATGTTTTATTCATGTGATGTTCTTCCTGGTTTTTAATATAATTTCTTACTTTATCAATTTGGGACTCAGAAACTGAAACGGCAAAATATTCATCCTGCCATTCAAATTTTCTTCCGGCTAAAAGAGGAATAAATTCATTTTGTTTATTTATCCAAAACGAACATTCACCTTTTATTAATTGAATTATTTTTTCTATTGTTTGATGAACGCCTAATGAAACAAGGCAATGGCAATGATCTTTATGTCCATTTATAAAATCTATAAAAATCTCTTTAGTTTTTGCATTTTCTCTTATGTGTTGCCATACTTTTTGTCTCATTTCCTGTGTTGCCAAAAATGGTTCCCTATTTTTGGTACTCCATACAAAATGAATATAAACCTTAACAAATGGCATTGTTTATTTTTTTGATTGTTTGGCTAACCCTTTTTTGCAATTTGATTAGTAAGATTAAAAATAAGTAAATTTCATTCATCCCCTCCTTGAATTTCTTTTTGAATAACTATTTATTTGGCTAAAGCCGATAACAATATTTATTAACACCACAGGCTAAAGCCATGTGGCAATTCATTCAATCTTATTTATTTCTTTTCAATTGCCTCCAGCTTTAGCTGGTGGTTTAATAATAATCCTGTCCAGGCTTTAGCCAAATATTTTATTATTGAATTTTGGGGAACAATATTAGATTTCTAATTTGGTAGACTCTTTCCTCAATTCTATTTTCTCTTCGATAAAAAAAACTATTTTTTTGCTGAAGCCATGTAGCAATTCATTCAATCTAATTTATTTATTTATTTTCAATTGCCCCCAGCTTTAGCTGGGGGTTTAATATAAGTCC
>Ga0209585_10001061_pt1 | contig 10706 bp, 10 predicted proteins | sample NGEPerone_FD_185491 | JGI IMG/M metagenome (GOLD analysis project Ga0209585, IMG submission 185491) | Arctic peat soil microbial communities from the Barrow Environmental Observatory site, Barrow, Alaska, USA - NGEE Permafrost154B-one... | ecosystem: Environmental > Terrestrial > Soil >... | reverse complement strand
TTATCAAGTGCAAAATTAATATGAGAAACGCATAGGCAAAAAGTAACCAAATCGATTAATTGCGGTTTTTGTATATAGTGTAATCTATGTATTCCAATAAAAAATTTTAGATCAGTTAATAGACACGATGTTGATTTTTTGTAGACAGTTTGTAGATGGATGAGCCAGGAGATACATATTTTTATTTGTCAGACAAATGTAGACGGTATGCCAGAGGACAAGATACGAGTTAGTGCAAGAATACCTAAGCTCCTATATGACACGTGTCTGCACCGATATGACAACATCACCAATGCGATTAATACGGGTTTAGAATTGTTATGTCTGCAAGACGAAGACGAAACGAAGACAAAAGAAGACACACGCAGACAAAACGAATACATGTGTCAGACAGCTGAAGACGATAGCATTAAAGGTGATATACAAGAGCTTAAAGCGCGCCTTGAAGAAAAGGATAAGCAAATAAAAGATCTCGAATATGCATCAAGGGAAAAATACGCTGAAATACTAAGATTACAAAATATTATACAGGAAGCTCCAGATCCCGTGGAACTTGCAGAAATGAAAGGATTGTATGAAGGCAAAATGCAAGTAATTGAAGAGAAAGATAAGAGGATAGAAGCCCTTGAGAGAGAAATAAGCAGGCTTGATATGTTCGCTCATTACTTTAAGAATGTAGAGATTAAGCAGATAGAGGCACCTGCAGAAAAAAAGAAATGGTGGAGATTTTGGTAAATGAATATAATGTTCACATATCTTTAATGTAGAACAGTTGGGATAATATCAAAAGTTTCATACTTGTCTGATGATCCATAGTTACTGTGCCCGTAAACATTAGCACCATAATGATTACCACCAGCATTGTTTCCAGGGGTCGGATTGCCACCAGCATTGTTATTTCCAGTGCCTAAGGCCTTGCCCTCATTACCCAAAGGGAAAGGGATGTGCTAGAGCACTTACTGCCGTAGCCGTCAATGATACACAGAAACAAGCTAGCAACAAAATCGCAATTGTTCTTTTGATTTGCTTTTTCATATACTATCCACTCATTAAATTTTGTTTAGTTTGATATTGTTTTAAGACTGTGCTTTTATCGGTTTATAAGTAAAGCAACAACAATTCCCCGTTGAGTAATATCTGCCGTAGTTGTTTCTTTCTTGCCTGTTTTGGATGGTTTTACGTCTTTCTTCTCTATATGCTCTATTTTCTGCTCCATCCAGTGGATTTTCATTAAGGGACCAGCATTAGCATTGGCGTTGGGGACATTGGGATCGTTGGGACCGCTAGCACTTACTGCTGTAGCGGTCAATGACACCAAGAAACAAACTAACAGCAAAATAGCTATTGTTCTCTTGATTTGGCTTTTCATATGTCTATCCACTCCTTATTTTAGTTCAATTTGATGTTATTTTGATAGTGTTGATTTTATCATCAAATTATTTCATCGCGGTTTGAAGGACCCCATGTGCTAACATCCATGAATAACATCTGGGGATTAGGTTGCGTCTTCTTCTCAACTGCTTTTTCGGTCTTCGCTGCTTCCTTCGCTTCCTTCGTTTCCCCTGTTAGTGAATCCTTAGCTGCCTTTTCTGCATCCTTTTTTACAGTTACATATGAAGTTTTAGCACTTACTGCCGTAGCTGTCATGGATACTACAAAGCAAACTAGCAGTAAAATTGCTATTGTTCTTTTGATTTGACTTTTCATAGATCTACCTACTCCTTATTTTCCACTATTTTAAACAAGATTTTTATGATGAGAAAAAAGCTTCCAGTAGCCGTATATACATTAAAACAAATACCTAAAATTCCCCCGTTTTACCAAATAGAGTATCTTATTCAATGCATATAACAATTTACACATATGTGTTAATGTGAGTATGTTTCGTATCAGTGAAGCAATGAGAGGGGTCTTTTCAAACACTCATTAATCAGAATGAAGCACCTGGAGCTAAAAAGCCATGGTGGAAAATATGGTAGGGATTAAATATAGTAAAAACATTTACTTAGAAAAGAAAGATTGAAAGGTTCAGAGTGTCCAGCTTCTGAACCCATATTCCCCAATGTAGGAGAAAATTGTAATGAATCAACCTAGTAGCTACTATGATATCTTGTATTTTAAATGTTTCGATTACAATATGAACGCTATTCTCTCGGATGTGGTATTATGAGCATTTGCACCACAAAAGAAGAGAAAATAAATCAATTTCTTGCACTGATTAAAGATCCTGACATACAACCTGTTTTTAAATTAATTATTGAGAATGTTCTAGCCACGTCTGAATTAAAGATCCTAAAGAGACTTGCAGCTTTAGAGCAAGTCCTGGGACTCAATAACATGGATCTGAATGACGAGCATGAGTTAACTATACCCGAACAGTTAAACATACTTGCAGCTAGGATAGATAATACCCAAGTGGTAAACAAACCGGCTGTAGAGCCTGAGAATAGCCCTGTGACGAAGACTGAGAATAGAGCATATCTCCTAGTTGAAAAATTAAAGTCTTTGAGAAGTAAGAAGCATTTAGACTCTACGGAAATTATCCAGTTTCTGAAATATGGTATTGAAGAACGATTTAGAGCAAAAGACGGGCAAAACGTAAGGCAAATTAAAAAAGAAGTGCTGAAAAAAGCAGAAAATATGTTTAAAGGAGAAGTGGAACTTAATAAACGGAAACAAGGGAGAAAAGAAGTGCGATTGATATTAACGTAAGCCCTATCTTACGGTTACATATGGCTGCATGCAATACGACTGCAAGAAAACAAGGAAAATATCACTAAATCCAACATAAAGAAGAAAGCCTGTTAACCAATTTGCTGAACTTCTTTGAATAAGTAGTATAGTTGAATATGAGTAGTTGTAAGTATATTAAAAAGATTATATTAAACTGATAAAATAAAGTTTCTTGTTTATGATTTTCTATTATTGTATGTCAGATCTGACGGTGTCTTATGATTTCTTGATAAAAAAAATCAATGTATCCAGACCTGATCACAAATCCTGGTAACAAAAATCTTTTTATAAGTAGGAAGTCTTTAGGTATATGGAGTTTATATCTAATATAATTAGATTTGAATAAGTATATAGATGGTTATATATTACAATCTCAACTTATATAAGATCTAAAAAACAGAAATTATGGACAATAAGCCCGCCTGGAATTGGAGATCCAGGCAAACTAAAAACGATATTGAGATCCTAATTGTTAATTAGGCGTCCCTAATATTTAATACTTCCTTCTCACTTTCAAACTTTCTGAGTTTCGGAGACTCAGTAAGTGATTATAGTCTTTGAAGGATTAAATATTTATCGGGTGCTAAAATTAATTATTAGGATTTTCTTTTTTCGTTATCATCTGGCTTATTGTTCTGATTTTCAGGACTTAAAAACATGACAACCAAGCCAGAAAATGCTGTATTATGCAGCACTTGTATACACCCTGTCACAATTTGTGACCAGGAACCGAATTTTGACAATACAATCGACTCCTCATGTTGTAGGGACTGCTACTTCAGATGTCATTATATTAACTGGATCCAAGCTGAAGTAGAGAAACTGCACCGGAGGACTTAACATGCCTTCCTTATCTTCTTTAGATCATTTTGTTGGCGCCTATGAAGAGAAGCGCGCTTCTAAATGCCTGTATGATCTTGGGAAACATGAGCCTGAGCCTGAGAGATGGGCTTTTCTGCTTAAACGGAGGCGAGTTTAATGACCTCCCCAGGTAGCAGGGATTTTAAAGAACTTGTGAAATCCAGCATAAATATAGTTGACTACATTGGAAAAGATGTTTCTCTGCATAAGAAAAACTATGACGACTACAGAGGAACCGTAGGCACAGCAGGGAAGACAGGAACCAGCCTGGTAGTTACCCCATCAAATCAAACATGGCACGACACTAAAAACGGACACGGTGGCGACGTTTTAGAGTGGATTGCGTACAGTGAAGGGTTAGACAAAGTAAACGATTTTCCGGAAATACTCAGGATCGCGGCAAACTTCGCAGGGCTTGAAATGGAAGGGCTGACTGATGAAGACAGAGCCTCTATCGAAGAAGGAAAGGACGTTACAGCTACCCTGAACGAAGTCACAGAAATTTATCATAAAAACCTTCTCAACAATCCGGAAGCACTCCAGCAGGTTAAAGAAGATTGGAACTTCGGATTAGATGAAATCAAAGCCTTTAAAATGGGATATGCTACAGGCGAAGACCTTAAGCACATCGAAACCAGCAGGCTTGTAAAGGCAGGACTCAAATATAAAAACAGCAAAAAAGAGCTTTTTGTTAACAGAATAATGTATCCTTATCTGATTCGAGATAATACGGTTTACTTCATTGGGAAAAAGACACCCTTAACACCTACAGAGCACGAAGGCAGGGAAGCTGGAAAGTATAAGAAACTCTTGACCCATGACAATAATTCTGATGTCAGTAAGCACGTTAACAACAAGTTCCTTTTTGGTGAGGACACTATCCGGAAGGCTGAGTATGTTCTCATTGCAGAAGGCATAAGTGATGCAGTTTCAGCGATACAGAGAGGATATCCAACTATAAGCGCAGTTACAACCCACATCAAAGGCTCAGAGATTGACAGGGTAAGCAAGATCATAGGAGAAAGACCTGTAAAGATTTGTCTTGATATTGATAACGGAGGCATGAAGGGAGCACGAGAGATGGCTGAAAAGCTCACTCTCAGAAGTAATGAAGTTTCTATAATTACCCTTACGGACTCCGAAGGCAAGAAGGACTTTGATTTAAACGACTACTTCAGAACTCATACAAAAGAAGACTTCGATGAGCTTATAGAAAACGCTGTGGGATACTGGAATTATATACTAAATGCTGAAATGCCTGAAGAGTGCAAGAGCCTTCCTATTCTAACCAGGCTCAACAAGCTTAAGAGGTTCATATCAAACGAACTGCACAGCATGCCAGACGAGATCTGGAGAGCATTTATCGAGAAGGATGTACTGGATAGCCATTGACCTTACCAAGAAGGAAGCCAAAGCCACTATAGACGCATGTGAGAAGAGCAGGAAGGAAGCTTCATCAGGGGAAGAGGAAGAAGACCCTGACGAAGCCAGTGGCACGGAAGACGGGTCGTATAAATTCCCTAAATGGTGCATTGATAAGGCAAATGGTATCTTAAGCAACGAAGACTCTTTTGAATTCATATTAAGAGTATGGCAAAGGAAGCACGTCGGAGATACAAACATCGGCGAAAACTGTTTGTGCTCTTCAGCTTCCAGGGTAATTCTGAACAGTCGCAGAGGACTCCACATAAAGCCAAGTGGTGAAAGTGGAAAGGGTAAGAGTGATGCTATAGAATGCTTCCTTGAGTTATTACCTGAAGGTTCCTACATTACTGGGAGTATGTCAGCTAAAGCACTTTTCTATGACCCCAATCTAAAGGCAGGGACTTTGATCTATTCCGATGATGCGAGCTTCGCCGATGATGTAATTTCCACGATTAAACAGAGTACTTCAAAGTTTCAGAAACCCACATTTCACAGAACGGTGGTAAACGGAGAGGCACAAACATACCCAATTCCAGAAAGGACGACCTACTGGTTTTCAGCAGTAGAAGGTATGGATGACGACCAGCTCGCAAACCGTTTCCTACATGCAGATGTGGACAGCAGCAGCGAGCAAGACAAACGTGTACACCAGCGCCAGAAAGACTCTGAGGAGGAATATGAGGCTGAAGAGATCGACCCTGATGTTCTACTGTGCAGATGTATTTTTTCAATAGTCTTCAGTCAGACCTTCAGGGTCAAAATTCCTTTTGTCAAGTGTATTCAGTGGAACAACACTGAGAACAGAAGAAACTTTGAAAAATTCACTGATGTCATTAGGGCAGTAACTGTTTTCAACTACCGGAAACGCGAAGTATTTGAGGGATTTTTAATGGCCACCGTTGAAGATTACGAGAGGGCACTGAAAATCTACAAAGGGACATCAGTAAACAACGCTACAAACTTGACAAATACCGAGTTGGAATATCTTAAGTACATCGTAGACAAGACAGACCGGACAGTTACCCAGAAGGAACTTGTTAAACACTTCAATGTCACTGAAACAGCCGTTAGAAGAATGCTTAACGGTAGACATGGAGACGGCGGTTTATTGGCTAAAATAAAGCAGCTTGTAACCGAAGAGAGAGAAAAGACAAAAGAGAAGTTCTACAGGTATTCTGGAGAGCTGACAAGTCTTGACATGTATGCAGCCGTCTCTATTCTTAACACCTCAGAGGTTGAAGGGGTAACCAATGAATTTAAGGCACGGCTTATCGAAAACAAGTCAAGGGTAACCAGGGGTAACCAAGGGGTAACCAAACCAGAGGTTACCCCAGAAAACAACTACAGTAGAGATAATAATATAATAAATAATATAGGGGTAACCATAGATAGAGAGTATGAGAGTGATAATAATCTCTGTGTGTCCTCTCCGGTAGTTGAGAATAACACACACACAAAATCCCAGGTTACCCCTGTTTCAGCCAAATGTAGGTTACCCCTGCAAGAAAACGATACCGGAAAGCGTGAAGATGGGGTAACCCCGCCCAAGTTACCCCAGGTTAGGGTAGGTTACCCCTCACCACAAAACGACATCGGGGGAATTGAAAACGATGGTTACCCCTCAAATGATAACGAAAACGAAAATAAAGGGCTTGCGTCACTGCTTAGAATGGCACTTGTGAAGCTTGCAAAATCAAACGAGTATCATGGGATAGTTGAAGATGTGCATGGGTTTGTAAAAGTTTTCAATGAAAAAACCCCAGAGTACAAAGACAAACTAGGAAACCATGCAGTATTAAGCAATGCCGAAAAACTCCAAGAACGGGGGTGGAAGTAAATGTTATCCACTGACACCAGGACGATTAAGATATGTCCTTCTTGCCATAGCAGCGATATCAACAAACGGAAGAATAAGCGAGGGTACTACTGTCAGCCTTGCAAAAGTGTGTTTACCGTTCCGGCTTTGAAAACGGTAACAGACCACCGAAACAGCCTGCCTATACCTAAAATCCTCAGAGCAAATGCAAAATCTTGATACAACTCATATGTTCAAATGAATATTCATATAATGAATAAAATCCGTACATTATAACGTAACGATAATATAACAAAACATCAACCGAATATAAATAGTAAGGTATGATGATCATGGTTTTTAGGTTAGTCTGTTATACAACGTTTCGCAACAAAATCTCCACAACTGTTTCAAAGACTTGGACAAAATTATAATGCAACTCATATGTGCAAAAATGAATACTTTTATAATGAATAATTTAATTTCCTGTTTTTCTCGTTTTTGACTTAGGAATGGCAAAAATATAATTTCAAGTATTTCTTTCACCGATATTCTCTTTGATGATTATTTTGGGAAATGGAATTATAGAGCTATTCTCAAAGTTAAAACTTGATTTTATTTTTTAACCATTACTAAGTTAGGGAATGAAGATTCTATGAATCTACTGATCATTTCTATCCGGCTTGCTGACGTGCCGGACTTTTGAAAAGTAGATTCATTAATTCTCTTTTATTTATAAATTTAGTCGTCTTTTTGGATTGTTACTGGTGTGTTACCATAAATCCACTTTTGGTATGGGAAAGTCCATCTCTGTTTTGTATCAAGTTTTGTTACTGCAATATAATCCAAATTCCAATCTGAGTTACGACTACCTAAGATGCCGGGGTGCATTCTGATTTGTATCGAATTTACATTACCGATATCACCCACTATTAAATCAAAGTACTCTGGCGTCTTCCCGTCCTTGGGAATTTCGAAATTGTCGTTACCATTGCTCAAAAGCATCTCTCTGCTCGTCTTTTTCGTTCCAATTAGGGTAATATATACGCTTCCATCAGTTCCTGATTGATCTTCATTACCAGTTTTTACACAAATTTGATAATCGCCTCCATAACCCGGTACAATCTTTGCGCTCACTGCCGTAATTGTGATCGACATAAAAAAACATACCAAAAGCAAAATGGCCAGTGCCTTACTTACTTTAACAAACAATTGTTGTCCCATTAATTTACACTCCTTTTATTTTCACTTTTTTTTATATGCCTCTATTTTGAGAAAATAGCTCATCGTAGCCGTCTCTTCTTTAAAAAAACTGCTCGCAATTTCTCCGTTTTGAATTTAAACGGTACATGTTTTTCAAGTATTTAACAATGTTTAAATGTTAACAAACAAGTTAGATTGTTCTATATCCGTAAATCAATGAGAGAGTTTTACTTCCCTCTATATTTTCCCTCTATATTTTCCCTCAATATTAAAACGTTATCAAGAGGATATATTATATTGTGACTATATGTTTCTCATACTTTTATTGCATTTAATGAACGGGGTGATCGATAGGAAAAAGAGAAAAAAGTAGAAAAAACTAAAACTATAGTAGAGATCCAGGACCAGCTGACGATCTGTCTTTTAATATTCCGTTAATTGTATCTCATAGCGAATAATTTTTAAATGATGTTCTCTTGTATAATATGCTTAAATTACGATACTCTATTTGTTCGATTGGAGTTGATAAATGTATGAAAAGTAAAAGAACAATAGTCTTTTTGCTGTTACTTTTTTTCGTAATGTCAGTGACAGCAGTATCAGCATTTACACCTGAGCCTACTTATTATCGCGGGTACAGCGGTGAATCTTTAAAGAAATGGCAAGCAGGTCTGAAAGAAAACGGATATTATCATGACACAATCGATGGTATTTTTGGACCCGCGACTGAAAAGGCTGTCAAAGAATACCAGAAACACCACAGCCTTAAAGATGTGGGGTGGCTAGGTCCGAACACACAAAGGCTTCTATTTAGTGACACTACGTGGGTGACTTGGATTGATTGGGGTGGTTCTATTAATCCATAAGTACGCTTAAATAGACCATATTTTTCCAATTTCCCAATGCTAACATTTCATGCACAAATGTTGGGGTACCCCCAAACATGCTAACATCAAAACACATGATAATTGTTTAGTACACGAGTATCGCAATTAAGTACCTAGCAAAAAAAAATACAAAGATAATAAAAGGTGAATAAAGCACATGCTTGATAAAAAACTAAAAAATACGCTGGCAGTTGTACTGTTAGTCCTCTTTATAGTATCATTGACAGTTTCGGCGGCAAGCGCAAGCAAAAGTGTTTCATTATCTTTGCTTCAACAGGCTGCAAAGGCTGATCCCGGAAGACCCCAAGGCGGAACAACTCCTGAAGCTATTGATTCTGTAAATACTGTTGAAGCCGCTTTGGTTCAAGCTGGATTCCTCGCTGATAACTCCTATGCAAAGGACGGAAGCTATGGAACCGCTACTATCAAAGCATATAAGAAATGGCAGAAGTCTATTGGTTCCGCGGAGATGTATAGTGACGGAATACCAGGAAAGATCGACTTGACCAAGCTTGGTACAAAGTATGGATTTACTGTGGACCTTACAGGGAGTCCGAACCCTAAATCCGAACCAATATTACATCTATCCGACGAGGGCTTACAATTCATCGTCAGACATGAAGGCGTGATTACTAAGATGTATAATGATCCTGCAGGGCATTGTACTATTGGGATTGGGCATCTTATTCATCTTGGTAACTGCGATGGTAGTCTATCGGAAAAACAATATAAAAATGGTCTTACTAAAACTCAGACTTATGATTTATTTAGACAAGATATAGCCAAATATGAAGAAGCTGTAAAATCCAACGTGAAAGTGCCACTCACCCAGTATCAGTATGATGCACTCGTGAGTTTTACATATAACATAGGTACTGGTGGATTCAAGAACTCAAGCGCGCTGAAGGAGTTAAATAAAGAAAATTACAACATAGTTCCCAGTAAGATGCTGCTATGGAATAAGCCGGCGATGCTAATCGGAAGGAGAACTGATGAAGCTAATCTCTTTAGAACGGGAAATTACGGAAATTAAGGTTCTGTTGCAAAAATGATTTTACTGCCTTTTTAGGCTATAACTAATTTTTTTGTGTTATTATTGACCTGATTATGACAGCTTTGTATCCTATTGGTGATGTTTTTTACTGATTTTGTAAAATAGCTAGATTTTTTGCAACAGAACCCTAGCATTTTCAGAAGACGAAATGAGAGATATCAAAAAACAGCTTACTTCAAATAATTTAATTAAATAAATTAGAAATCTTTTTTAACTGTTGCGTACATGTTAACAATATGCAGGAAGAGATAAATTCAAGTAAGGACTTACAGAATTGTGATATTGGATTAAAGAAGGAAGAACCTGCTTTCAGAACTGTTAAATCATGTCCAAACTGTCATAGTATAGCAGTGACATACCGTAAGTGGAAAGGAGCTTACTGGTGTGGGAACTGCCAAAATATTTTCAAAGATCCTGCGTTTAAGCAGATTAAAGATAGAAGAAATGAATTGCCTGTACCTCCAACTCTGAGAGGGAATGTTAAATCTTAATCTTTTCTTTTTTTGCGAATTGCAATTCGTTATACCTTCGATTTCCCCGAATTTTAATTCGTTATATCATATTTTCTTAACATCTATGCGCATTGGATCGTTCAACCAGATAACGCACTATGGTTCCGTTGCAAAAATAATTTTACTGCCTTTTTAGGCTATAACTATTGCTTTTTGTATCATTATTGATCTGTTTATGGCATATAAATATCCTATTTGTGATGTTTTTCACGGGTTTTGTAAAAAAGCCAGATTTT
>Ga0209585_10001057_pt1 | contig 10712 bp, 13 predicted proteins | sample NGEPerone_FD_185491 | JGI IMG/M metagenome (GOLD analysis project Ga0209585, IMG submission 185491) | Arctic peat soil microbial communities from the Barrow Environmental Observatory site, Barrow, Alaska, USA - NGEE Permafrost154B-one... | ecosystem: Environmental > Terrestrial > Soil >... | reverse complement strand
ACATGACTAGAACGCGCCACCCACCGGGGGGGTCAGCGATCCTTTGAGGCGCGCACCCGAGCAGCAGGCACACACGTCCTGGTGTCGACCAGTGGCTCGCGGTGGGGTGCGGAGAAGCGTGCTGAAGATGGCCGTTGTCGTCGTATTCAGAAGGTCATCTGAGTCGTCAACGGTGGAGGCCCATCCCCTTGTCATCACCTGCGGGAGCCTGCCGTCGACTACCGACAACGCCCCCGTGTCGACACGTTTGCGCTCAGTCTGACAGCGGCACCCCTTCACCCGCCTTGTATGCCGCACCCGCGGCCGCTACCCGGTCAGCGACCCGTCTGGTTGGTTGTCGCCCCTTGTCGTTCCTGCCCCGCTCAGGCGTTGAGCAGCTGGGACACACGCGCCCTGGGGTCAGGTCGAGCAATGTCGCCGCATCCCGAACCCAGTAGCCCTCGCGTGCCAGCCGGGCCACCGCAGCAGCCGTGTGGGCCATCAGGGCCTCCTCGAGCTCACGGGTCTCCCCGGCAAACACGTGTGGGACGCGGCGCGGACGAGCACCATCGACCTCGATGACGTGCAGGTGGGCGGGCAGTTCGCACGCAGAGAGGTTGACGAGGGCCTGTACCGGTCCCGATGGGAACGCGCCACCGCCGCGCAGCGGCAGCTCCTAAGGACGCTGGGTGAACTCGGGGGCGACAAGCCGGTGGCGATCTCCGACCTGGCCACTGCCATGGGCAAGCGACGAGTCTCTGACCTTTCGGTCGCCCGCAACGAAGTGATCAAGAAGGGCCTGCTGTATGCCCCGGAGCGGGTCCAGCTCGCGTTCACCGTCCCCGGCATGCACACCTTCATTGCTCAGAATGACGTTTGCACGTAGTCCCTTCGGCCGGTCTTCCGGCAATCCAGCGTGCCGTTTGCCCGACTGTGGCACGATTCCGATCGTCCCAGGGCAATCAGGGGCGTGCTGCCGGGGCAGTGCACCCACAAGCAAGGGTGGTAGCCATCAACGTCACAGCACTCGCTGCGGAGAGCTCTGAAGAGCTGAGCACGTCGCTGGGCCGAAAGCCTTTCACGCGCCCACACTTCGGCACATGGTTTCCGTTGTCCGTCTTCGCGCTCACCCGGCTCATCGACTTCGTGATGATCTCATTGTCGGCCCGAACCCAAGTCGCCCTGACTCATACGCTCCCCGGGTACTACGTCTACACGCCCACCCCGGCCTCACCCGGCTACCTCGACGCCATCACGAACTGGGACGGACAGTGGTACCAGCGCATCGTCGAGCAGGGTTACGCCGTAACGGCCGTCGGCAGCTTCGAGCAGTGGGCAAAGACCTTCGCGCTGAACCAGCCACCACTGTTCCCCCTGACGGTCCGGGCGCTCATGTGGGCGACCGGCCTTGGGTTCGGGGTCTCGGCGACAATTTTGAACCTCCTGGCCGGTTCGGTCACCGTGCTGCTGCTCTACCGGCTCCTCGAGCCCTACGCCGGTCGGTTCGTCGCCGGGTCTGCGGTGGCCCTGCTTTCCACGTTCGTCAGTGCCCCGGTGCTGCAGCTGGCCTATAAGGACGGGTTCGCGCTGATGCTCATCGTGCTGGCGATGCTGCTCATCGCCCGCCGGCGGTACTGGTACGCGGTCGTGGCAATCCTCGCGCTCTCGATGACGCGACAAGTGACTCCACCACTGGCGATCGTCATTGCGGCCCACGCGTGGACGCGATTCCGTGGTCGTCAGGACTCACCCATCCGCCGCAGTGAGGTCGCTGCGATGACCGCCGTCTTCGTCACCTCGATCGCGGGGCTGTTCATCTGGTCCACAGTCGTCCGGCTCTGGCTCGGACGCTCCGACGCGGACAGCGGGCGAGGGTCGCTCGCCTCGATCGGGCGGACGCGGTTCGGGTGGTTTGGCCAGGCCTACGCATCGGCCGGACTCCTCGGGGTGGGCCTGATCGTGACCTTTCTCCTGATTCTGGTCTGGTTCGCGTATGAGAGTCGCGCATGCAACTGGGGGCCTGAGGTGAGAGCGTGGCTGTGGGCCTATCCGGCCTTCCTGATGGTGGGGACGGTGATCATGACCGGCCAGCTGCGCTACTTCCTCGCTGCCTTCCCCCTGTTGTTGATCCTCGTGGGGAGTCCGCCGCCCCACTCGTTGCCCAGGATCCGCACGGGCATCGTCACCATCGCATGCCTGGTCGGCCTGGCTCTGCAGTGGTTCTGGATTGACCACGCGCTGATCATGCACAGTGAGAACATCACCATCTGGATGCCCTGACCAACCTGCAGGGTGCGCCCCATCCCGAGCCCTCAGCGACGAGCTATTGGTGCTCCGGTCACTGTCGTCAGGGTCACCGGCGCTGCCGCGGACGCGCCGGTGACCCTGACGATCACGAACGACCCGGCCTCAATCAGCAGCGACGCCATCCAGATCGCCGGCACCAAGTCGCTCACCAAGAGCGCGAACGCCAGCGGAGTGGCAACCTTCACGGTCACTCTCACAGCTGCCGGCTCCTATGCGCTGACGGCGACCAACGCCGCCGGTGCGGTCATCAGCACGCAGGCCCTCACTGTTGCCGCGGCAACCCCCGCGGCTGGTGGCGCGCTTCCCCGCACCGGCTTCGACGTCATGGGCTTCGCACTCTGGGGCGGTCTGTTCGTCCTCGTGGGCGCCGGCGCCCTCATTGTCGTGAAGCGACGTCGGCCCGCAGAGGTCCGCGCCTGATCAAACCGTATTAGATCGAAAAGACCAGGGTCCCTGCGCACAGGCGCGGGGACCCTGGTCTTTTCGCACAGCAAGGGTGGTCGCCATCAACGTCACAGCACTCGCTGCGGAGAGCTCTGAAGAGCTGAGCACGTCGCTGGGCCGAAAACTGTTCACGAGCCCACACTTCGACACCTGGTTTCCGTTGTCCGTCTTCACGCTCACCCGGCTCATCGACTTCGTGATGATCTCGTTGTCCTCCCGCACCCAGGTCGCCCTGACTCATACGCTTCCCGGGTACTACGTCTACACGCCCACCCTGCCTCACCCGGCTACCTCGACGCCATCACGAACTGGGACGGACAGTGGTATCAGCGCATCGTCGAGCAGGGTTACGCCGTAACGGCCGTCGACAGTTTCGAGCAGTGGGCAAAGACCTTCGCGCTGAACCAGCCACCACTGTTCCCCCTGGCGGTCCGGGCGCTCATGTGGGCGACCGGCCTTGCGTTCGGGGTCTCGGCGACGATCTTGAACCTCCTGGCCGGTTCGATCACGATATCTATGACTTTCCGGACAATTTGTTGCTCTACCGGCTCCTCGAGCCGTACGCCGGTCGGTTCGTCGCCGGGTCGGCGGTGGCCCTGCTTTCCACGTTCGTCAGTGCCCCGGTGCTGCAGCTGGCCTACAAGGACGGGTTCGCTCTGATGTTCATCATCAAGTTGATCGTGTAGTGGGTCCGGCACCGTTGCCAGGACGCGCCGGGCAGGTTCGCCCCGATCGCCTCGACCAGACCGGCGTGGGCGTCGGAGGTCACCAGTGCGACGCCGTTCAGTCCGCGGGCCGCCAGGTCCTTGAAGAAGGTGTTCCACCCGGTCCCGGACTCGCTCGTGGATGTGGCCACGCCCAGGACCTCGCGGTACCCGTCGGCGTTGACGCCGGTGGCGACCATGACCGCGATCTTGACCACCCGCCCACCTTCGCGGACCTTCATCGTCAGGGCGTCCGCAGCCAGGAAGGTATACGGGCCGGCGTCCAGCGGCCGCTCCCGAAAGTCGGCCACCAAAGCGTCAAGGTCCTTGGCCATCACCGAGACCTGGGACTTGGACAACCCGGTGATCCCCAGCGACTGCACCAGCCGGTCCATTCGCCGGGTGCTGACACCGAGCAGGTAGCAGGTCGCGACCACCGAGGTCAGTGCCGCCTCGGCCCGGCGACGTCGCTGCAGCAGCCAGTCGGGGAAGTAGGAGCCCTCCCGCAGCTTGGGCAGGGCCACGTCCATGGTGCCGACTCTGGTGTCCAGGTCGCGGTGTCGATACCCGTTGCGCCGATTGGTCCGCTCCGGATCGCGGGTGCCGTACGCGGCACCACACACGCTGTCAGCCTCCGCGGACAGCAGGGTGTTCAAGAAGCCGGCCATCAGCTGCCGCAGCAGATCCGGGCTGGCCTGGGCCAAGTGCTCGTGCAAGAACTCGGACGGGTCAATACTGGAGTTCGCGGTCGTCGCAGTGCCTTCCTTCGAGTGGGTTTTGGTAGATCTCTCGAAGAATCACGCGGTGACCGCGCCCACGTCTACACCGGGGCCGTCACCAGGTCGTACACCACTCTGCTGGACTCAACTCTTCCTCGACGTCCCACCACGACACCCTCTCCCAAATCGAGCAGTGTTGCGACAAGCACTAGAACCCAAGGAGCACTACTGGCCTAGTTTTCGAGGAGCGGTGACAACAGAGCCCATCACAACTTCCAACACCTTTCGGAGTTGCGTCATTCACTGGAATCCGCCATGTCAGAGCCAATTTGTGCGATACTGCCACGTTGAGGCTGGCTTGCGGTCAGATGTCACCGCTTCGCACCGCTTAGGTTCGCTCTTACGTCGAATCGGAGGGATATTCAGCCAACTCGACAGGGCGTTGAACCGCCAAGGGTCAACTCTTCGGAAAGGTCCCGTGCCAAGTGAGTGGGATAATCGTCCACGAGTGGATCACCAAGAATGGCGGCGCGGAGAAGGTTCTCGACGCGATGGTCGACACGTTCCCTGACGCGAAGGTCTGGTGCCTATGGAACGACGTTCCCGAATCCCGCTACCCCGGACGATCTGTCCACGAGTCTTGGCTCGCGAGTACACCGCTTAGGCACTCCAAGACAGCGGCGCTGCCGTTGATGCCCTTGACGTGGCGAATGCACAGGAGCCAGCCTGCGGATTGGATCCTTGCGAGCTCGCATCTCTTCGCCCATCACGTGAGCCTGGGAGGACATAACCCTGACGTGCGCAAGTTTGCTTACGTGTACACGCCCGCGCGGTATATCTGGTACCCCGAGCTCGACGGCAGGGGTGCAGGCTGGCTGCCACGCCTTGTGTCGCCGTCGCTGCGCAGACTCGATCGTCGGCGCGCCCAGGAGTCTTACCAGATCGCAGCCATCAGTCAGTACGTGCGGAAACGGATCCAGGCTGCGTGGGACCGCGACTCGGAGGTCATTTACCCCCCAGTCGATGTCACACGCATAAAGAGCATGACCAGCTGGCCCGACGAACTAGGTGAGTCGGAGCGAGTCATCTTCGACCGGCTTCCTCATCCGTTCGTGCTCGGTGCCTCCCGGTTCATTCCCTATAAGCGTCTCGATCTCGTGATCAAGGCGGGGGAAGCCGCTGATCTCCCCGTTGTGCTGGCGGGTTCGGGACCGGATGAGATGCGTTTGCGAGCACACGCGTCCGAGGCGTCGGTTCCGGTGCATTTCGTGAGCAGTCCGAGCGACACCCTGCTCTACGCGCTCTACGAGGCTGCATCGGTGTTCATATTCCCCGCAATTGAAGATTTCGGCATCATGCCGGTGGAAGCGATGGCGGCGGGAACGCCAGTCGTAACGCGGGCGATAGGCGGCGCTAGTGAGACCGTCGTGGACGGTCTCACTGGCGCCCAAATCGAGAATGTGGCATCACCCAATGACTACCGAGAAGCGATCGAGCGCGCTCTGCGTTGTCGTAGCCGCGACTGCAAGGATCGCGCCGAGGTCTTCGCAGCTGAGCCGTTCGGTGGCGCACTGGAAACGTGGCTTGCTACCGAATGAGGCCCCAGCCCCTCTGTGTGGCCTTCAAGGATCGCACCTTCTCGTCGCCCGCGGTGGCGAGGAGTACAGGCGACGGGTGCTGTCCCAATCAATGTGACGACGATCTATTCATGATTAGTGGACGTTTGGCAGCCCACTTTAGAAAGGCGTTGCTGACACGTCTCATTGACTGTTCACGACCAACTGGCTGTTGCCGTGATGGTGATTCAGATTTCCAAGGAATAGTGGAATTGGAGTCTTCAAGTGATGCCTGACAGACGGCTGGTAATAAACTGTCGTTGGATGGGCAAGGAGGTCACCGGAACGGAACGGTATGCATCTGAGGTAACTCGGCAGCTACTGCAAATGCCTGGATTGGACATCACCCTCCTGGTCCCTGCCGCGATTGAAGTGCCAGAATGGGCGAAGGGCGCAAAGATTTCACGGTCACGTCTGGACGGTGTTCTCTTCGAACAGTTTGCGATACCGTTTCGCACCATGTTTCGCCACGTGCTGAACATGGGTGGTCCCGCGCCAATTCTGAAACGTAACCAGAGTGTTGTTCTATACGACGCAAGTGTCTTCAGATTTCCCGAGAATTTTAGCACCGGTTTTGTGGCATGGTACAAGTTCCTCTATTGGACGCTGCCTCGAGTTGCACTTCGAATTGTTACCATTTCAGATTTCAGTGCCACGGAGATCTCGCAACTTGTGAAAATCCCATTGAAAGACATAACTGTCGCCACTTGTGGTTCAGACCACGCGGATCGCTTCGTTCCGAAGCATCCACATCTCGAGATTTCCGGCGACTTTGTCGTTTGCGTGGGAACACTGGCGAAAAGGAAGAATTTAGTCCCGATCATTGACAAACTCTCCGAATCGGGGATTCGGACCGTAGTAGTAGGTGCATCTGGTACGTCTAGGATATTCGGTGACGAGCCAGATACTCGGGTCCCTAACTCGAACATTACCTTCGCTGGTAGATTAACAGATGACGAGGTGGCCTGGCTCTTTGATCACGCCCTAGCCCTTATATTCCCCTCGTTGTACGAAGGGTTTGGTTTGCCTATTGTCGAAGCTCAAGCAAGAGGGTGCCCTGTGATTGCCGCACGAAGTTCATCCATTCCGGAGGTCATTGGGAGCGGAGGAACAATGTTTTGTCCATATGAGCCTGCGCAGGCGGTAGAGGCGGTTTTGGCACTAATTGAAAATCCCGCAATGAGGGAACGACTTGCGGTCGAGGGACGGCGAAACGCCTCCCGCTTCAAGTGGCGGCGGACAGCCGAAATTATTGTATCTCAGCTGCCATGATACAGGCAGCATCGCTAGTTTCGCAAGCAGTCGCGTTGGCGCGCAAATTCCTGCGAGGTTCGCACAAATTGCATGGAGCAGCCCGGGGGCTGAAATGAGAATCGCGCAATTCAACAGCACACTTCTCAATCCGTTGGGCGGCGCCGAGCAATACTGTATCGAATTGACGAAATGGCTCGCCTCGAACGGTCATGAGTGTGTCGTGTTTACCGGATGGATATCGTTAGAAGTCCGTGAGGATCTTGAGGCGAACGGAATTGAGGTGAGGGTAGTCAAGCAAAATCGACCATACGCACCTAACGAAAAGGGCCCCAACCTTCGTGCGAAACTTGAATTTCATGGGCGTGACTTGCTGTCAACGTGGTCGCCAAGCACAGTGCTTGGTGAGATGTGCAACGCTAACTTCGATGTAATTCACATTCACAGGTTCCAAGGATTCGGTTCAGGACTTCTAGCGGGGCGAGGACCGATCGTGCATACAGTGCATGATTACGCCCTCGTGGACACAACTAGTACCTCGGCCCGGCACGGGCGCATGTACGAGACGGACCCCCTTGTTCAACGGATACGGATAGCGGCATCGAACTTGAGTCTCCGAAATGCTCCGATGCTCATCTTCCCGAGCGAACGTACGATGCGACGCCATCTAGAGTTGGGCCTGCGAGTTCACGAGGGTTCAGCGCACGTGGTGCCTCATGGCTGGCGCCTCGGTGAGCCATCTCACAGGTTTGCACGATCCAAGAAGGCATTCGTGTTTCTATATCTCGGAAAGTTGTCGACGGAAAAAGGAGTGGACCTGATCCTAGATGCTTGGGCTGAAGGCGTTGAAGGGGCTCGCCTCCGGATTGCAGGTGCGGGTGAGCTTGCTCCGCGTTGTAAATCGCTTGATGGCAACTTTGGCATTGAGTACTTAGGTTGGCTTGAGCACGCGGATCGTGCGTCAGCACTGCTTACGTCGGATGTGCTGGTAATGCCGTCTCAATTGCCCGAGAACTTTCCGATCGTCATGATCGAAGCGTTCCTGGCGGGGATTCCTGTTTTAACTACAGTCGAGGCGTCTCCTCCACTCCTTCGGAATGGCCACACAGGCATGATTGTCGACAGCGATGCCGCTAGCTTGCGTTCCGCCTTCCAAGAATTTCGATCAAGCGACGGCCTTCTTAACAAGCTTAGGCACGGTGTCCGTGGCGTGGCAGTGGAGCTCGACTTTGACCTGCACGGAAGACGAATCACGTCGATGTATGAGAGGCTAGTCGCTGACTATCCAAGCCCGTCACGTCTCCAGGGTCGACCTCGCAGGCCACGCGGAAAGGTGGGCCCGTGAATAGGGCTGAGACCCCTCTCGATAGATGGTCGCTCACCGGATCACGGGCGTTCGTCAGCGGGCGAATGTCAAAGGGGGCGGTGTGGGTTGCATTGGGAGTCGGCACGGCACTGATCGGAGCCATTTCATCTTATAGACCGATGTATGCCGTCGGAGCGGTCGTCGCCATCTTTGTTGTGATTAAGCCTTGGTTTGGTCTGATGGGTGCCCTGGCCTTAGAAAGCACGAAGCTCATCCCGGTCATGACCGGAGTCCCATCGTCGACGGTGACGATGATGGCGGGTGCTCTGATCTACATCTCTTTGTACTCAGTTCTCATTCAGGGCAGATCGAGGTTTCTTCCGCTCTTTCAGATAATTGGCGCTCTGATCATTATCTTCGGAACCGGCATAGTTAGCGAAATAGTTACCACAAACCTCTTACACGTCTCGTCAACGCTAAACCTGTTGCTTGCGCCAGTCGCGGCGGCGCTGGTCAGTCGAGGCATGGGTAAAGGTGCTCACAGGCTGTTGCTGCGTTTCGTCGTGCTCATTCTGCTGGTTAACGCCCTGGCATGTATTTGGGAAATTCACGCTGGAACGCCGGAGCTTGTCGCATCGGGCCTGAAGTACGGCAGCGTCATCAGGGAGATCGGTGGCGTACTTAGGTCGCCGGGATTGATGCTCACGAACGCGGACGCAGGAGTCTTCGCGGGGGCCGGAATGCTGTGGCTGCTTGTTGGGTGGCGAATCAAGTCAATTCGCTTCTCATTGATTTGGCTTGTGGTGGGTCTCAGCGCAGGCGCAGTTGTACTGGTTCTGAGTACTTCTCGGTCCGGCGTTATATTGTTTGTCGTCGGCGCTGTCGTCAACGTTCTGGCTATTTGGAGAGGCCATGTGAAACATTCAAGGCACGGCAAATTCGTTTCGCTCATTGTAGTCGCGTTAGTCCTAGTCCTACCCGTCCTGTTTTTACAGAACGGTGCGACTTCAGCTGATAGTCTCTTCAAGCGATTTTCGGCCTGGTCTGGGCTGATCAAGGGTCAGATCTCCTTTTTTGGACTTGGTGGGGGAACGGTAGGGGGATCGTCCTTTTCTCAATGGAACTCAGGCAGCTCGATATTCGTCGACAACTCTTGGGTGAGTATCCTTCTGCAGTATGGTCTCCTGGGGCTAGTAAGCGTCCTGGTCATACTTCGAATATCTGTTCGGCGATTGTTCCTGTCGCTGCAACGGGGAACATCAACAGAGTCGAGACTACAAGTTGCTGGCATTCTTGCGGTCGTGATTGGAATGGCGGTAACGGGTTTCGTGACCGAGATCTTGGATTATTTTCTAGCCATGGTCATGCTTGGTGCAGCGATCGGAATGTGCATGACTGACGCTGCCGACTTCGGAAGTGACGGAGGAGAGTTGAAGCCTGCTGTGCCAACTTCGTCCGACATAATTGATGCTTTTCGAACTCGTCGATCTGAGAGGCTGGCGGGAGTCCAGTCGGTTGCCCAGCCCAGTCGTCACGACTCGGGCATCACAGAGTAGCCTAGACGTATCTTCTCCTCGTGAAGACGCAATATTCAACAAGAATAACAATTGAGAACGGAATCTCACTTTGTCTAGAGTTCGCCGGCGGCTTGAGATGATCTTCAGCTCAGCTGAAGTGTGCACCATATTCATTGCTTCTTACGTTCCCATTAACTGGTTTCGAATCGCGGTCTTGCGTGCTTGGGGGGGGGCAGTCGGTTCCGATGTGGCAATTCATCACGGATTCCAGGTACGATCGGCCCGCCGATTGAGATTAGGATCCCACATCTTCATCGCTGAAGGTGTCACGTTAGACGCGCGCGGTGGTCTCACAATAGGTGACAACGTGAGCCTAAATTCTGATGTACAGATATGGACCGCGCAGCATGATTGGCGTAGCCACGACTTCGCATATGTAGCGAGTCCAAGTAGCATTGGATCACGGTGCTGGGTCAGTACTCGAGTCACAATTCTTCCGGGAGTAGACGTGGGAGAGGGTGCCGTGATGGCGGCGGGAAGTGTCGTGACTAGCAACGTCGAAGCTTTCTGTCTGGTCGGAGGTATCCCCGCTAAGAAGATCGCCGATCGTCCACATGACATCGACTACACGATCGAGGCTTGCAAGTTCAAAGTATGGTGGTGGTAGACATCTGTATACTCTGCTTGCCTTCATAGGAGTGCTCGAGTCGAGTCAGGATAGAGGCATACGGAACGAGCGTGGTGTCCGTGGCCATGAGAAAGTCCCCGCAGGTGGCCATCAAGAAGTCCCCGCTGGTGGCCAAGTAAAAGTCCCCACCCCTTGCTCGTCGTGTCGAGCCGGAGCATGAGCCCTGGACGGTGACGGTGGC
>Ga0209585_10001055_pt1 | contig 10718 bp, 8 predicted proteins | sample NGEPerone_FD_185491 | JGI IMG/M metagenome (GOLD analysis project Ga0209585, IMG submission 185491) | Arctic peat soil microbial communities from the Barrow Environmental Observatory site, Barrow, Alaska, USA - NGEE Permafrost154B-one... | ecosystem: Environmental > Terrestrial > Soil > Wetlands... | reverse complement strand
GAAGCGCGTGGATAGCGGCGAAGGCGTCGCCATCCTGACCGACATGTTCGGCGGCACGCCCTCGAACCTCGCCATATCGGTGATGAGCCAGCCCAAGGTCGAGGTTCTGGCCGGGATCAATCTGCCGATGCTGATCAAGCTGGCCAAGGTGCGCGAGACCTGCCCGCTCGAAGACGCCGTTACCGCCGCCCAGGAAGCCGGCCGCAAGTACTGTACGATCGCCAGCCGGGTCCTGAACGGTAAATGAGCCCCGTTCGAACGGACGGTTCGCCGCCCGAAGAATACGGCGTCCCAGTCGCGCGCGACGTCGAGATCGTCAACAAAAAGGGCCTGCACGCCCGCGCCTCGGCCAAATTCGTGCAGACCGCCGAACAATTCAACGCCGCCGTCATCGTTACCCGCGGCCACGAAACCGTCGGCGGCACTTCGATCATGGGCCTGATGATGCTGGGCGCCGCCACCGGCACCAAGATCACCATCCAGGCCACGGGCAAGCAGGCGCAAGCCGCCGTGGACGCCCTTTGCGCGCTGGTGTCGGACCGGTTCGGCGAAGAGGAATAGGCGCGGACGAAGCGCCAACGCCGCTAAAAAACTCCGCCAAGTTATTGATAATTTTTCGATTTTGATCGGCGTCAACGGCAGTCCCGCGATTTCCGGTCATCCTGACGTGATGATGCGGCTTGGCGTCTTGACTGTCATTGCAGCCCTGATCGCGGCCTTTATCGGCGCCAATTTTGCGGCGGCGTGTTCGCGCGTTTTATGGGCCGATAACGGCCAAGCCGTTGTGGTTGGCCGCAATATGGATTGGTCCGAAGATATGCGCACCAATCTGTGGGCATTTCCGCGCGGAATCGCGCGTTCCGGCCTGGCCGGCGGCGATTCACTCACTTGGACGTCGAAATACGGCAGCCTTGGCGCCGCCGTCTACGACCTCGGCACCTCCGATGGCATCAACGAGAAAGGCTTGGTCGTGAACCTCCTTTGGCTCACAGAAGCAGACTACGGCACCCGCGATCAGAAGCTGCCCGGCCTGTCGATCTCGCTGTGGGCACAATACGTGCTCGACAACTTTGCCACGGTGGCGGAGGCGGTCGCCGCATCCGAGCAAGGACATTTCCAGATCGTGCCGGTCCAGGTTTCCGGCTCGAACAAGCCTGCCACTGTGCATCTGGCCTTGGCGGATGCCACCGGGGATTCAGCAATCATCGAGATCGTCGACGGCGGCAAAGTGCGCATCCATCACGACCGCTCCTATACGGTGATGACGAACTCGCCGCCATTCGAGCAACAGCTCGCGAATTTGAAACAGTACCAGGGCTTCGGCGGGGCCGCGCCGCTGCCCGGCACAAGCCAAGCGGCCGACCGCTTCGTCCGCGCCGCCTTTTACTTGCAGAACCTGCTCAAGCCGCAGGACCGCCGGCAAACGGTTGCTGAGATGCTATCGGTCATGCGCAACGTTTCGCAGCCATTCGTCAGGCCCAGCGCGACGCGGCCGGAGGCTTCGCACACGATCTGGCGTACGGTCGCCGACGCGACCGACCGCATGTATTTTTTCGAATCGACGCTAAGCCCGAATATTGTCTGGGTGCGGCTCGACGGCCTCGACTTCAGTCCAGGCGCCCCGGTGCGCAAACTGGACCTCGTGCATGGCGGCGACCTTGTCGGCGATGTCACCGCAGCCTTCAAGCCCAGCGAACCGCTGCCGTTCCAAGAAGGCGGTCTGTAGCTCCGGAACCGGATTCCCGCCGGAGCGCTCCCTACGACCGCCGGCCCCCGGTTGGTCTGTACATAAAGAAATCTTTATATATGCGTTGCGGCCTCGGCCGGGGCCTGTTATAGGCACCGCCAGCCAACCACCCCTTTTTTTGTCAGTTGCATAGGATTGTCATGACCGCATCCGCCCAGCCTAAACCCGCGTTCAGCGACTACATCGTCAAGGACATTTCGCTCGCCGAATTCGGCCGCAAGGAGCTCTCGCTGGCCGAGACCGAAATGCCCGGTCTGATGGCGACCCGCGAGGAATACGGCCCGAAGCAGCCGCTGAAGGGCGCGCGCATCGCCGGCTCGCTGCACATGACCATCCAGACCGGCGTGTTGATCGAGACGCTTACCGCGCTCGGCGCCGATGTGCGCTGGGTGTCGTGCAACATCTATTCGACGCAGGACCATGCCGCCGCGGCCATCGCCGCCGCCGGCGTTCCGGTGTTCGCGATCAAGGGCGAGAGCCTGAAGGACTACTGGGACTACACCGCCAAGATGTTCGACTGGCACGGCGGCGGCTTCCCGAACATGATCCTCGATGACGGCGGCGACGCCACCATGTACGTGCATCTCGGCCTGCGCGCCGAGAACGGCGACACCGCGTTCCTCGACAAGCCGGGCTCCGAGGAAGAGGAAGTGTTCTTCGCGCTGCTCAAGAAGCAGCTGAAGGAAAAGCCGAAGGGCTACTTCGCCGAGATGGCCAAGAGCATCAAGGGCGTCTCCGAAGAAACCACCACCGGCGTGCATCGTCTTTACGACATGCAGAAGACCGGCAAGCTGCTGTGGCCGGCCATCAACGTCAACGACTCGGTCACCAAGTCGAAGTTCGACAATCTCTACGGCTGCCGTGAATCGCTGGTCGACGGCATCCGCCGCGGCACCGACGTTATGATGTCCGGCAAAGTCGCGATGGTCGCCGGCTTCGGCGACGTCGGCAAAGGCTCGGCGGCCTCGCTGCGCCAGGCCGGCTGCCGCGTCATGGTGTCGGAAGTCGATCCGATCTGCGCGCTGCAGGCGGCGATGGAAGGCTACGAGGTCGTGACCATGGAAGACGCGGCGCCGCAGGCCGACATCTTCGTCACCGCGACCGGCAACAAAGACATCATCACCATCGAGCACATGCGCAAGATGAAGGACCGCGCCATCGTCTGCAACATCGGTCACTTCGACAACGAGATCCAGATCGCGCACCTCAAGAACCTGAAGTGGACCAACATCAAGCCGCAGGTCGACGAGATCACCTTCCCCGACAACCACCGCATCATTCTGTTGTCGGAAGGCCGGCTGGTGAACCTCGGCAACGCGATGGGTCACCCGTCATTCGTGATGTCGGCGTCCTTCACCAACCAGACGCTGGCGCAGATCGAGCTCTACGCCAACAACAAGGACGGCAAGTACAAGAAGGAAGTCTATGTGCTGCCGAAGTCGCTCGACGAGAAGGTCGCGCGGCTGCATCTGGCCAAGATCGGCGTCAAGCTCACCGAATTGAGCAAGACCCAGGCCGACTATATCGGCGTCAAGCAGGAAGGCCCGTTCAAGAGCGATCATTATCGCTACTAAGCCTTCAGCGCTTCGCTTTCGACGTCATGGCCGGGCCTTAAAGGTCCGGCCAATTCGTTTAGCGCGGCGGCGCAATAATGATCGTGTAGAGCTGCGGCTTGCCGGCCATGCCCCAATAATTGCGCACGATCCCGGTCTCGATGCGGCGGCCGTTGGGCGCGCGCTGCTCCGCCGCGTGCACGCAGCCGGAATCCTCGGCGAAACACACCAGCGCCATGCCGCTATGCGCCAGTTCATCGGCGCTCGGCTGCGCCATGTCGGGCAGCGCGCGCGGCTTGTCGGCCGCGGCGGCGATCACGTCATAAGCGATCTCGGCATCGCCGCCGACAAAGCGTAAGCGTTGCGGCGTCGCCTCATGCCAGACGCGTTCGATCTCGGCCGCCAGCAGCCGCGCCTGCGTCGCGGCAGGCTGCGGCCCGGCGCGATATGCGACGATCGCGATGGCCGGCGACACGATCAGCATGACGACCGGCACTGCGACCGCGGCCATCAGAATGCGCCGCGTCTCCGCCGCTGCCACCGTCACCGCCGGCGGCGACAGCAGCAGCACCGGCAGCAGCGTCCAGGCCGGCATCGACCACAGCGAGGTGATCTCGGTGCCGCCGGCGACCGCGCCGATGACCGGCAGCAGAAACGGCGCCCAGAACGCCGCCGCCGCCAGCCGCCGTTCGGCGTCGGCCGGCCAAATTATATCGGCGAGCGTGCGCAGCTTCGGCCGCGCCACGGCAACCACGATGACCACGGGTATCGCGACATAGCCGATCGAGCCGGCCAGATAGCCGAGCGCGGAATAGACCGTGCCGCCGAACGGCTTGTCGCCGTGAATGCCCATCGCATAACTGAACGGCGCGAAATCATGCTGCACCAGCCAGGCAAGATGCGGCGCCATCACGATGAGGCCGACGGCCACCGTGATCCAGGGCGCGGCGGAGCGGAAATATTTTTCGCGCCGCGCATCGATCAGCGCCGCGACGATCAATCCCGCCAGCAGGAACACCGACCAGTATTTGCCCAACATGCATAATGCGGCGCCGAGACCGGCGAGCGCGGCGTAAAAATGGCTGCGCGTCTGATACGAGCGCAAGAACCACAACGTGGTGATCGCCCAGACCGGCATCAGCACGGTGTTGACGTTGAACTTCAGCGCGTGAAAATTATAGAACGGGATCAGCGTCAGCAGCGCGAGACCCATGACGCGCTTTTCGAGGTCGAGGTAATCCGCCGACAGCCGCCAGGCGATCCACAGCGCGATCGCCGGCATCAGCATCGCCAGCAGATAATACGACCAGGCGGCGACCGGCAGCACGCCGAACCACGCCGCCACGATCCAGGCGGCGAGCGGCGGATGCTTGAGATAGCCGAAGCCGAGATCGCGCGACCAGGCGATCACCTCGGTCATATCGTAGTGCAGGCCCTGGCTGCCTTTGGCGATGGTGGCGTAGATCGTCCACAGCACCACGTAGATCGCGAGCGAAGCGAGCACGGCGCGCTCGGCGCTGGCCGGATTCGTCAGCACGGAGCGGTAACGGCCGGCAGCGGTCATGGGATTGGGCAAGCGCATGGCTCATGCCCTATGCCATGCCACGGCGGCATTCGTCCAACCTGTCCCCGTCATCCTGAGGTGCGCGGCCGATAGGTCGAGCCTCGAAGGATGAATGGCCGGAGCGAGCTTGTGGGAGCCGATTCTGAGTGTTATCTCGCCCCCATGACGGCAGTCCCGATCCAGAATATCCGCAATTTCTCCATCGTCGCCCACATCGACCACGGCAAATCGACGCTGGCCGACCGGCTGATTGGCCTCACCGGCGGGCTCGACGCGCGCGAGATGGCCGGCAAGGAGCAGATCCTCGACTCGATGGACATCGAGAAGGAGCGCGGCATCACGATCAAAGCGCAGACCGTGCGCCTGAAATACCATGCCAAGGACGGCAAGGATTACATCCTCAATCTGATCGATACCCCCGGCCACGTCGACTTCGCCTATGAGGTCAACCGCTCGCTCGCCGCCTGCGAGGGCTCGCTGCTGGTGGTCGACGCCTCGCAGGGCGTCGAGGCGCAGACGCTTGCCAACGTCTATCACGCGCTCGATGCCGGCCACGAGATCGTGCCGGTGCTCAACAAGGTCGACCTGCCGGCGGCCGAACCGGAAAAGATCAAGCAGCAGATCGAAGACGTGATCGGGCTCGACGCCTCGGACGCGATCATGATTTCGGCCAAGACCGGGCTGGGCGTGCCCGACGTGCTGGAAGCCATCGTCACGCGCCTGCCGCCGCCGAAAGGCGACCGCGATGCGCCGTTGAAGGCGTTGCTGGTCGATAGCTGGTACGACGCTTACCTCGGCGTCGTCGTCTTGGTGCGCATCGTCGACGGCGTCCTGAAAAAGGGCCAGCGCATCCGCATGATCGGCATCGACGGCTCCTACGAAGTCGACCGCACCGGCGTGTTCACGCCGAAGCTCACCATCGTCGACGAACTCGGCCCCGGCGAGATCGGCATGTTGACCGCCTCGATCAAGGAAGTCGCGGACACGCGCGTCGGCGACACCATCACCGACGAGCGCAATCCGGTCGACGCGCCGCTGCCCGGCTTCAAGCCGGCGATCCCGGTGGTGTTCTGCGGCCTGTTCCCGGTCGACGCCGCGCAGTTCGAGGATTTGCGCGCCGCCATGGGCAAGCTGCGGCTCAACGACGCCAGCTTCTCCTACGAAATGGAAACGAGCGCGGCGCTCGGCTTCGGCTTCCGCTGCGGCTTCCTCGGCCTGTTGCATCTGGAAATCATCCAGGAGCGGCTGGAGCGCGAATTCAATCTCGATTTGATCGCGACCGCGCCGTCGGTGATCTACAAGATGAGCTTGCGCGACGGCAGCGAGATCGAAATCCACAATCCGGTCGACATGCCGGACGTGATGCAGATTCTGGAAATTCAGGAGCCGTGGATCGAGGCGACGATTCTCACGCCCGACGAATATCTCGGCTCGGTGCTCAAGCTATGCCAGGACCGCCGCGGCACCCAGAAAGAGCTGACCTATGTCGGCTCGCGCGCCATGGTGAAGTACGATCTGCCGCTCAACGAGGTGGTGTTCGACTTCTACGACCGGCTGAAGTCGGTGTCGAAGGGCTATGCCTCGTTCGACTATCACCTCACCGACTACCGCCCGGCCGACCTGGTGAAGATGTCCATCCTGGTCAATGACGAGCCGGTCGACGCGCTGTCGATGCTGGTGCACCGTACGCGCGCCGAAACCCGCGGCCGCGGCATGGTGGAGAAGCTCAAGGAGCTGATCCCGCCGCACATGTTCCAGGTGCCGATTCAAGCGGCCATCGGCGGCAAGATCATCGCCCGCGAGACGGTGCGCGCGTTGCGAAAAGACGTAACGGCTAAGTGCTACGGCGGCGACGCCACCCGCAAGCGCAAGCTCTTGGACAAGCAGAAAAAGGGCAAGAAGAAGATGCGGCAGTTCGGCAAGGTCGACATCCCGCAAGAGGCGTTCATCGCCGCGCTGAAGGTGGATGTGTAGTCCACTACGGTGGTCCCCGCGCATCAGGCGCGAAGCGCCGTCTCGCGCATAAAGCGGGGACTTAAGCGCTTTGGCCAAAGATTGGATGCCCGCCTTCGCGGGCATGAGCGGCCAAACCTGTCATGCCCGGCCTTGTGCCGGGCATCCACGTCTTACTTAACCGCAGGGAAGCAAGTCGTGGATGGCCGGGACATAGGCGAGCGAAGCGACGCCGCTCTTCGAACGGCTATGCCCGGCCATGACGGAATCTGTTTCGCCACCGTGCCGTAACGACAAACTCCGCTACACCCCAAACAACTTCTCCGCATTGCCATGCGCGATGGCTTCGCGTTCGGCTGCACTCACCGGAATTTTCTCAAGGAACGCACGCGCTTCCGCCATCGAGCCGTAAGGGTAATCGATCGAGAACATGATGCGCTCAGGCCCGACTTCGGACAGCAGGATCTGGAAAGTCGATTCGAAGTTGAAGCCGCCGAAGGTGTAGTGGACGTTCTCGCGCAGATATTCGGCCGGCGAGCGCTTCATGGCGAGCCCCGGCGAACGGGTGGCAACCGCGTTCATGCGTGGCAGCATGAAGGGCAGCCCTTCGCCCATGTGCCCGATCACGAATTGCAGCTTCGGGAAACGGTCGAACACGCCGCGCACCATCAAGCGGATGATGTGCACGCTGGTTTCGATATGCCAGCCCCAGCCGGCGCCGGCGAGAAAAAACGTCTCGCCCGGCGAGAACCCGCCAAAGGAGCCTTGGACCACCGCCTGGGGCGGCACGGCCGGATGCAGATAGATCGGCGCGCCAAGCTTTTCGGCGCATTCGAGGATCGGCCAATAGAAGCTGTCGTCGAGATAGCGCCCGCGATTGTGTCCGTTGACGACGGCGCCGCGAAAACCGTCCTTGCCGAAACGCTTCTCCAGTTCCTGCGCCGCCTTGTCGGGCGCTCCGACCGGCAGTGCGGCTAGGCCGGCAAAGCGCGTCGGGTGCTTGCGCATGGCTTGTGCCAGCACGTCGTTGGCTTCGGTGGCGGCGGGAATTGCCTCAGTGGTCTCGGCCTGTTCGAGGCCGGGCGAGTTGATCATCAGGAGCTGCATGTCGATGCCGGCGGCATCCATCTCGGCGATCCGCTTGTCGCCGAGGTCGGCCAGTTGCGCAAACAGCCGGTCGCCGGCTGACCCACGCGCCTTGCGAAAGCTTTCGCTGAACGCGCGTCCGACGCCGTCGAGAAAGCCGGGTGTCGTGAAATGTTCTTCAACGGCTATTGTGCGCATGGGTGTCCTTGAGTTGACGGGTTGCTTCCGGGCCAGTTAACAGGTTTTGGCAGGACGAGCGACAGCCGGTCTCCGTGGCGCCCACCTCGTCACGCCAGCCCGCAGGGCGGATTAGCGCAGCGTAATCCGCCGATTCTAACTAAAAATAGCGGGTTACACCTTCGGCTAACCCGCCCTACACGCCGCACCGCAGCAATAGCGATCATAGTATCGAGCAACCCCGCTAGACCTCCGCTGAATTTCAGCGGACACTCCCACGCCATTTCATCGCCGGGGCCCACATCATGCAGCTGCGATCCGCTCTTCGCTTGTCCACACTTGGCCTGTTCGCTCTTCTTGCCTTCGTGCTTGCCGCTATCCCGGCCAAAGCCGCCGACGTCAAGGTCATGATCTCGTCCGGCTTCTTCCACGTTTATTCGGAGCTCGGGCCCGCCTTCGAAAAGGCGACCGGCCATCACCTCATCACCACGCGCGGCCCTTCGGTCGGCGACTCGCCGGAAGCGATCCCGGCGCGGCTCACGCGCGGCGAGGAAGCCGATGTCGCCATTATGGACGGCTCCGGCGTGAATTTTCTCGTCGCGCACAATCTGGCCCGTGCCGACAGCAAGATTGTGCTCGCGGAATCGTCTTTCGGGATGGTCGTGCGCTCGGGCCTGCCGAAACCCGACATCAGCACGGTCGATGCGCTGCGCAAGACGCTGCTCGCCGCGAAGTCCATCGCCTATTCCGACAGCGGCAGCGGCACGTATCTGTCGAACGTCGGCTTCAAGAAGCTCGGCGTCGCCGAGCAGGTTGCGGCTAAGTCGCACAAGGTGCGCGGGCCGCCGTCGGGCGAATCGGTGGCGTCGTTCGTTGCGCATGGCGGAGCCGATATCGGCTTTCAGCAGGTCGCCGAGCTGATCAACGTGCCGGGCGCCGACTTCGTCGGCACCGTGCCGGCCGAGATACAGCCGCCGGCCTTCTTCGTCGGCATGCTCCCCACCAAGTCCAAGCAGCCGGAAGCGGCGGTCGCGCTGCTGCGTTTCCTGTCGTCGGAAAAGGCCGCGCCCGTCATCGCCAAGGCAGGCCTCAAGCCGCTGGCGCCGCATTAGCTGGATTCCGGGTCCGCGCCACCCAAGTCGGCCTACACCAGCAAGCAAAAGCGCAAGGCGCGCCATATCGAGAAGGGCTACGAGAAACGTGGCGTGTCCGAGAGCGAGGCCGAGCGGCGCGCCTGGGCGACCGTGAATAAGGAATCCGGCGGCGGCAAGACGCCCCGCTACTGCCGATTCTCCCAGAGCTTGCGCGCCAAGTCGGCGTTCGGATCGCCGCTCGATCTGCCGCCGAAACTATCCTCGGCGCCCCGGCGCGAACGTCTGCCTTCGCCGCGCTCGCGCGCGGCCGGCGCCGGAGACTCGCCGGTGACCACGATTTCGGTGTCCGACATGTGCTCCTTGACCAGCGCGAACAGCACGGCGGCATTGTCCGGGTGCAGGCGGATGCAGCCGTGCGATGCCGGACGGCCGAGATGCGAGATCTCGTAAGAGCCGTGAATGGCGTAGCCGCCGTCGAAGAAGATCGAATAAGGCATCGGCGACCAATCGTATTCGCGCGAGAACCATTTGCGCGCCAGCCATTGCGGCCGGTAGGTGCCGTTCGGCGTGCGGTAGCCCCAGCGCGCGGTCGACACCGGCCATTGGTAGCGCGTGAAGCCATCGACCGCGACCGACAGCCGCTGCGCCGATTTATCGACGCTGATGACGACGCCGGCGTCGGCGAGCGACAAACCGGCAAGCATGGCGGCGGCGACGGCGATAATAAAAGCAGAACGCAACATCAGGTCGTCTCCTGGAGGCGACAGGCTACGTCACCGCAATTCAATTCGATTGATTCAGATCATCCTATGCGGCCGGCTGGGTCAGCGCCCGATGCCGTATTTGCGGTCGAGGCTGCGCAGCCAGGCCGCCCGCTCGCGCAGGATCTGCGCCTCGTCGCTGCTGACCGACTCTCGATAGGCCACCGTCTTGGCATAGTGCGCCGCGCGCCGCGTGCCCGCGTCATCGTCGTCATTATCCGCCGGCAAACCGGGGCGGCTCTTGGCGGTTAGTTCCTCATGGGCGCGCTCGGGATGGGCGCGCTCGGGCGCCATGGCGAAATGCTGTTTCGCGGCGGCGTCAATCGCAGGCTGGCCCGCGTCCGCCATCGGCCTTGCGCCCGGCGCCAGCGGCAGCGCACCGTTCATCCCGACGATCTGGGTGTGCTTGATGCCGTTGCGGCGCACCAGCGAAAACAGGGTCGCGGCATTGTCCGGCCGCAGCCGCACGCAGCCATGCGAGGCGGCGTGACCGAGATTGTAGGCTTCCATGGTGCCGTGCACGGCGTAGCCGCGGTGGAAGAACACCGACCACGGCATCGGCGTCATGTCGTATTGATGCGAATACCAATGCCGCTCGAGCCGGACCGGACGGAATTTTCCGGCCGGCGTATCGTGGCCGCGCCGCCCGGTGGAGACCGGCCAGCGGTAGGCTTCCGTGCCGTCAATAACGACGGACAGCCGCTGCTGCGATTTGCTGATGCTGACCAGGAGTTCCGCTTTGACCGGCGCCGACAGGAAAACCAGCGCACCAAGGGCCGAGAG
>Ga0209585_10001053_pt1 | contig 10729 bp, 10 predicted proteins | sample NGEPerone_FD_185491 | JGI IMG/M metagenome (GOLD analysis project Ga0209585, IMG submission 185491) | Arctic peat soil microbial communities from the Barrow Environmental Observatory site, Barrow, Alaska, USA - NGEE Permafrost154B-one... | ecosystem: Environmental > Terrestrial > Soil >... | reverse complement strand
GATGAAAGTGTTAACCGTATATAAGTGATTTGATTTGGGATAGAAAAGAAACGAAAAGTACAACATTCTATTATAAATTTAACAGTTCTGTACTTTTACGACGCTCTCATTTGAACACCATTCTTAGAATTGAACAAAATATATAAAGTGTAACTATTTTATGTACGGACTATAAATTTTACAGGCAACCCATTCCAATATGACCAGGATCCTGTTGGCGTAAATTAAAAAATAGAAGTAATAGAAAAGACTACATATCTTTTCTTCAAAAAAAAATATATTTTCAATATTAATGTGGTTGTAATTTCATATTTGGAAGAACTAGATTCTATTTTCAAATTATGCTGTTTTTACTTTTTCTGTGATTTATTCCTCCCCATTTCTTTTCTGTGTTTTATTCCTCCCCTATTTCTTTTCTGTGTTTTATTCCTCTCCCATTTCTTTTCTGAATTCTATATAATCCCTCTCGACTTCTTCGAGCTCGTATTCCATTTTATACCCCCATTTTAATTATGATAACAGTAATTTATTTTTTTCGTTGTTTATTCATAGGAAGTTTTTAATTTAATTTATCTTAATCCCCATTTTGGAAAATGATGTTAACTTATATAAATGTTGCTGTCAACCAGTATACCTTAAAACTCAGTACTGAAAGTTGACATTTCTTACTATTATTTATTATACTGTTTGAGAACGATAGGATATTTTTAAATGAAAGTTGTGACATTTTTTGTTTTCATGCGTGAAAGTTCAAAACCTGAACTCGTCCTGGGTGTCAGGAACCTTGCAGGGCTTGAAGCCTGTTACCGCTATGCTGACGCTGTCTATTTTTCAACCGACAGGCTCAACTTGAGGGCAAAAGCAAAAGAGATTACTCTGGAAGCACTAGATTATTTTGTGTCTGAAGTGAAGGCTAGAGAGCTCAAAGCTTATCTTGCTGTAAACTCTGCAGTAAGCGAGGACAGGCTTGGGGACGTATCAGATGTAGTAAGTGCAGCTGCAAAGGCTGGGGTAAACGCAGTTATTGCCTGGGATCCGGCTGTGATCCTGAAGGCGCGAAAGGCTGGTCTACGAGTTCATATTTCTACGCAGGCAAATGTTTCAAACCACGAAGCTGCGGAATTTTACAGAACTCAAGGGGCAGAGCGCATTGTACTTTCGAGAGAACTTTCCCTTGAAGAGATAAAGAAAATAAGTCAGAATACTGAAGTAGAGATCGAAACTTTTGTCCACGGGGCAATGTGCATGGCAGTTTCGGGAAGGTGCCATCTCTCGGCTTACACCCTTGGGAAATCCGGGAACTGTGGAGAGTGTACCCAGCCCTGCCGCTGGGAGTGGGAGCTTCATGGGGAAAATGGAATTGTTGCAAAAAGCCTGGGGAAATACCTCCTTAGTGCAAAAGACCTCTGCATGATAGAGCATATTCCAGAACTCATTGAAGCCGGAATAAATTCCTTTAAGGTGGAAGGGAGGTTGCGAGATCCCGGTTATCTTGAAATTGTTTCCCGCTGCTACAGGGAGGCGATCGATGCCTGCAAAGAAGGAAACTATACTCCAGAAAAAGTAGAAGCTTGGAAATGCCAACTTGCCTCTGTTTACAACAGGGGATTTTCCACTGGTTTTTACTTTGGGATTCCGGGTCTCGATGGATTTTCTCATGAAAAAGACATGAATGCGTCCAAAAATAAGCGCCGGGCCGTGGGAGTGATTGAAAACTATTACCCAAAACAGCAGGCTGCAGCAGTCAGGCTTCTCGAAGATGGGATAGCAATCGGAGACGAAATAATAATTGAAGGAAGCATAACCTATCTAAGGCAGCAGGTCAGCTCCCTAAAAAAACAAGGCAAAGACCTTGCAAGGGCTGAAAAGGGGGAAGAAGTGGGTCTTGCTGTTGATGGTATAGTCAGGAAAAATGACCTTATTTTCATACTATAATTAAAATAATACAACAGTAGCTATATATTGGATTCTTCCTATACGGATAACAAATTACAGGAAAAAATAAGTGTATCGAATTCCTGGAATAATCTCTATCGGCTGGACACCTTTTTATATAAATGACCTTGTCTGTCATCTCTTTATTGACTGGACAAAACTTCATTCTGGTAAACTTCTGCCGATTAATAGCAGATCCTCTGATAGATAAACAATTCTCGATTAAAATTCATTCTTACTGATAAGCAATTCTCTGACCGATAAACAGTCTTCCTGATAAAAGAGCCCGTGAAAGGATAATTTCCTGACTGAGCGAGAACGTTATTCCTGTTTATCCCAGAGCAAGCAAAGGTGATACTTTGATAAGCGTCAACGAAATGGGATCATACGTCATCGAAGAGATGCTAGACTGGAGCGAAGACCTGAAAACTGAAGTCATCAAGCTAGAAAATGGGGCTACAGTTATTGATTGTGGAGTTAAAGCAGAAGGCGGATATGAAGCAGGCATGTACCTTGCTAGGCTCTGTTTAGCTGATCTTGCGGACCTAAAATACACCACCTTTGACCTTAAAGGCCTCAACTGGCCTGCCATTCAGGTAACAACTGACAATCCGGTCATTGCATGTATGGCTTCTCAGTATGCAGGTTGGAGAATCTCTGTAGGAAGCTACTTTGGAATGGGATCAGGTCCTGCACGTGCACTCGGCTTAAAACCCAAAGAACTCTATGAAGAGATTGGGTATGAAGATGACTTTGAAGCTGCAGTTTTGGTCCTGGAATCCGATAAGCTCCCTGATGAGAAAGTTGTCGATTATATAGCAAAACAATGCAGCGTTGATCCTGAAAACGTGATGATTGCTGTTGCTCCTACTGCCTCTATTGCCGGTTCTGTGCAGATTTCAGCCCGTGTTGTAGAAACAGGAATCCACAAGTTTGAATCCATTGGTTTTGACATAAACTGCATCAAGAGCGGATACGGCGTTGCCCCCATTGCTCCTATTGTCGGAAACGACGTTCAGTGCATGGGTTCAACCAACGACTGCGTGATCTACTGCGGCGAAACCAACTACACAGTTCACTTCGACGGAGAACTGGCCGAACTTGAGGAATTTGTGAAGAAGGTGCCTTCCACGACATCCCGTGACTTCGGAAAACCCTTCTACCAAACATTCAAAGAGGCAGATTTTGACTTTTTCAAGGTTGATGCAGGCATGTTTGCACCTGCCAGGCTTACGGTAAACGACCTCAATAGCACAAAAACAATTTCCAGCGGTGGGCTTTATCCGGACATTCTACTTCAGTCCTTTGGAATAAGGCAGATATAAAGAGCACCAATTGGAAGACTCTATATCGGGGATAAAACAAGGAGTCGAGGGGATGGGCTTACACAGGCTGACAAAGTCATGGTGACTGGCCTGGTAAGATAACTTTTTTGAGTTAATTAATATTTAAAAACATATCGATTTTCTGGTATTTTGGTATAAACATATATGGTTAATTCCGGGTTAGTAGTTTTTCTCTTCTTTGCCTCCTTTTACAGCAGCTGGAAAACCGCCAAAGGTTAAAATTAATTTTAAAAATAAGTTCAGTAGTGGAAGAACTTATTTAAGGTAACGGCCCTAATCTTATTGTAGAAATATCTAATGCTGAAGAGAAAGTGCTCAAAAAGCAAGATTTTAATGAAGGATAGATAAGGAGAACAATTTTATGGCAATAATAAACACCTCACAGGGAGTAGGAGGCATTCTGAATAGTTTCAAGGTCCTTGTAGAAGGAGCAGAAAAGATCACTTTTATAGGAACTCCAGGTTTCTGCACTCCCTTTGCCGAACTTCTCGGTTTTGTGGCCCGGGACAGAAAGCTTGCTTTTATTCCCAACTTGGACTTTGAGAAAGCTAGATCAATCGCTATGACCCCTGAGGGCATGCAGCTTGGAGAGCTCACAGATGCGCACGCTGACGTTGTTGTCTTGTTAGGTGGGCTTTCTATGCCAAAGTCTGGGATTCTCCCTGAAAAAGCAAAAGAAATAGCCAGTAAGGTTCTCGAAAATTCTGGAAAAAGAAAAATTATCGGACTCTGTTTTCAGTCCATGTTCATGCAGCAGAAATGGGACGAGATAATCAACTTTGATTATATTATCAATGCTGACCTGGCTGTTGAAGTTCTGGATGTCTAAATTTCCGCGATTAACTCTCGAGCTTATCCATACTAAGGAATGGTTAAAAATAACTCCAAGTTTTCACTTTGGGGATGACTCTATAATTCCATTTCCCCAAATAAACATCAAAGACAATATCGGTAACAGAAATACTTGAAATTATAGTTTCATCATTCCTAATGACATATACTGGGCAATTAATTCAATAAACATTAGTTTCTGGATAATCTCACTATACACCTAAAAAACAAATGTGTGATGTATGTGACTATAAATGAATGAAGAATACTCTGGGAAGCATCTAGAATTCATTAAAAAGAGATTTTCGATTTTTCCCTGCAGCGAAAAATGACACGAGTAAGAAACAATTATTTATATTTCGAAATCCGAGTTATGCTCTATGCCCGCCTCCTGGTCTCGATCCTATACCCTTGGCATAAAACAGAAAGCCTTTTCCTGGCGGATAGACAGACGCGGAAACCTTTTCATAAAAAGGAAGCTCAGGAGACCTCTATTTCCCAGGATAGATAAAATCAGCTGCCAGCCATCTGGAGAGGCTTTGCATGTTCATGCAGGATATGGAATGGAAAGATCTTGCAAACGATGCCTCAAAACTATATATGGGAACTGAAAAGGACGGCATCGGAAAATTTCTGTATAGGCTCGGCCTGAAGTTCAGTATGCTCAACTCTCAAGCCATCTGGGAGCTATTTTTTACCACTCTGAGGTCTGGAAATGGAACGGGCAGAAAAGGGGAATGAAGTTTCTGCTACTTTCAGAGAACTGGCAGGAGAAGATTATGCAGTATTATGCAATTTCTCTGAGCTTGGAAAATGAAGGCATTTCCCTGGATATGTTTTCGGAATACCTGAAAATAGAAACACAAAAACAAGAAGAACAAGATGAAACGCCTCAAAATATTGAGCAAACGAAGCTTTCGGCTTTTTTCGATTATTAAACAATTAAAAATAGCTTATTGAAACGATATTAGCTTTTGAAAGAGCAATTTTTGAATCGATACCCTAGATTTCGAGGATTTTATTATCTGTCTCTTCTGCATTATTTTTTTCCCTTCAGTCTACCTGCAAGCTATAATAGATGTTTATACTTACCTTTTGATCAACATCTTAAAACAAAGCAAATAGAAAAAATTTTAATTTTGGATGCAGTTCACAGGTTTTTTATTGATGAACCCTAAAACGAACTTTGTAAATTTGGAAAGGTAAATATTATACAGGAAAAAATTATATGTATAAGTTGGAGATTAGTAAAGGGCAGGTAAAAAATGATAGCCGAAAGCCTTGGTTTTTTCATCTATACATTCACAACTATCTTTGTGGTTGTCAGCCCTATCAGCGGAGTGGTAACTTTCATCTCTCTGACCAGCAAGATGACACATGAGGAAAAAAACGAAATCGCAAAAAAATCAGTCACACTTGCATGTGTAATTGCCCTTTTTTTTGCAATCACAGGAAGCGTGATACTTAACCTGTTCAGTATTAGTGTTGATTCGCTGCGGGTTGCAGGGGGAATCCTGCTTTTCAGCATTGCTTTTGATATGATGCACGCTAAGGTTTCAGGGGAGAGTATTACAGAAGAAGAGATTTCTCAATCTCAGGAACGTGAAGATATCTGGGTCTTTCCGATAGGTCTTCCGCTTCTAACAGGTCCCGGTACTATCAGTACAGTAATTGTTCTGATGGGAGGGACACAAACTGTTGAGCAAAAAATAATAATTCTTGTATCAATAATACTGACATTCATTGTCTGCCTTTACATATTCCTATTCTCAAGAAGGATTCACAAGGTCATAGGATATAATGGAATGCTGGTCTTTACAAGACTTATGGGACTTTTGCTTGCAGCTCTTGCAGTGGACCTGACTGCCACAGGAATAATAGATATATTCAAATTAATAACTTGATACAGTCGCTTCTGGTAGTTAAAAAGAAAAAATATCCACCTTATAGGGATATCTTATATTTTTTCTGACCGGTTTTAGTTTTCATAGAATAAATTATTATATTTCGTAATCTTTCTCATTTTTCTGAATTATCTCATAAAATCGCTTTATTTCAGCGTACGCAGCATTTAGGGCACTATTGTATATTTACCTCCTCATGTGTATATTCGTTTTACAACTGAAAACACTTTTATTCCTTAAAGCCAAAACCTAAAATCGGAAACCGATTGGGGTATTAATTAGGGGATAAAATGAATAAAGGAAGAGATATATCAACCGAAGAGAGGGGCTCTATAACACCTAGAGACAGAAATACCACTTTTGAAAAAGGCACGGATTTTGTAGTTCCTTATGCGTCGGCAAACATTAATAAATGTAAATGTCCACAGTGTCCGGTTCAGGCTGACAGTCAGTGCGCGCAGGATAAAATTAAGAGTTCAAAACCAGCAATGGATAAGATGTCCGCAGGGGAGGTTCCGAATCCCGAGGACGTTCCCGGAATATACTGCTCGACAGGCAAAGCCAGATGCCAGGACCTTGACTTTGGCAGAAAATGCATTTGCGGTTCATGTGACGTCTGGAAAGAATATGATCTCAAAGATACAGATCCGAATAATCATTTCTGTCAGCACGCCAGAGCAACCTGATCTATTATTTGGAGGGTAGTAGCTCTTAATTTATACATTGCTACTACCTTTTTGTTTGTTATTAACATGTCTCATAAAACAATTTTTGCATTTTTAGTTAAGACCCATTTACTTTTCGACCAAGAACTCTGTTATAGTGCTTCGATTAGAATATATCTACGAATAAATATATTGATTATTATATATATTGGCTTGTGCCTCTTATTATCCGTCGTCCTAAAAAACCTTGGGGTAAGTAACCTGCATCTTAGAAAGGAAAGGCTTAAAAAAGGATTTCAGAAGAAAGCTCAGAAAAGGAATTTTCAAGAAAGGTATTCGTCGGCAGTCAAGACAATTGCAAACATGTCATCTAACGCCGCCATGAATGCTGCATGAACAGTGTGTGCAGGCAAAATTTCATTTACGAACTTAAGGTTGCGAGTAGCGCAGGCATCAGCAATCAGGGTACATGTAAAGCCAAGTTCCTTTGCAGCCCTGACAGTTGTATCTATACACATATGGCTCATTGCCCCGCAGATTACAAGGTCTGTTACATCAGTTTCTCTCAGTAGAGAAAGCAGTTCTGTCTGGAGAAAACTGTTAGGGAAATGCTTCTCAATGACAGCTTCATCTGGGAGAGGACTGATGCTCGCATGAATATCTGTTCCCTGGGTCCCGGCTATAAAGAAGGTAGCTTCTGGTCTTGTAGACAGGTGCCTGATGAAGAAAATCTGCTTGCCTGCGGCACGGAATTCCGTAAGAAGTTTTGCTGCCTTTTTTGCTGCTTCTTCCATGCCGACAAGTTCCATCTTGCCGCCTGGGAAATAGTCGTTCTGGATGTCGATAAGAAGAAGGGCTTCTTTCATAATGCTTATGGAGCATCCACAGTAATATTTTTGGCGGTTTATTGGTTTTTAAAGTTATGAAATTTCGAGTTAAATCCCTGTAGCTTTGTTTAAGGCCTGAAAAAAATAGAAAACAATTACTTTAATTAAAAATGTAAATGACAGAAATGGAAACATGCAGACTGAAGTTCGAAGAAGAGATATTAGGCTCTTCGTCATTCTCTATGGATAAGATGATTTTCAACTAAAGACAGTATTGGTTTTTATGAGGATATCCACACAAAACAACGAAGAGCCGATATTAATCAGGGAAATTAAAGAGTATAGTGATTGCGTTAAAAGAGTGACAGGTTAGTTCCGAAAATATGGTAAGCGAAAGTAATTCCGTCGAAAACAATAGCATAAAGTAGTAAATCAAAAACGCTGTAATTTTTGCATCAGGATGGACAAGACCTTCGAAGACTGGGAGTTATTTTCCAATACCTGCTTGAACCAAAAAATTCCCCTTGAAAACTCCAAAAGTACCCGCTTGAATATACTTCTTATGTTCTGATACTTTATTTTTCTTGATTGAACATCGCAGATCTGGCTCAGTCAGGCTTTTAACTTATTTTTACATTTTTAAACTTACATCTATTGTTTACTTTTCCCTTATTTTTTAATTGAATTAGTTATTTTTCATTTTAGTTTTCATTTAGTTATGAGCACAGTAAGCAAATTTATATAGCTCAAGCTCCTACAGAAAATACTATATCTCTCAGCAAATATTTTCCCACTTACAGTCAATTAATATGTATTGAGTGGATGAGCATAGGTGTTCAATTATGCTCAGATTTATCTCGAACTCTTTAAGATTTCAAAAAGCTTAAAAAATCTTTATTCCGACTCCGGAGGAGCAAAATAAATGGTAGACTCTTTACTGGCAAATGTTGACGTAATTCTCGGCTTTGCAATTTTCATTCTTACTATATTCTACAGATTTCAAGTCCCTCCTGTACTTGGCTTTCTTGTAACCGGAATTCTGATAGGACCATCTGGACTCGGAATTTTGAATGGAGGGGAGAGTGTACTGAATGCGGATCTCGGAATAATCTTTTTGCTTTTTACTATAGGAGTTGACCTTTCATTAAAAGAACTTTGGAAAATGAAGAAGGACTTAATATTAGGTGGAACTCTCCAGATTATCTTAACAACAGCAGTTGTTTTCATTATATGCTCAGCTATAGGTTTTAGTCCTGCTACTTCTACTTTTCTCGGTTTCTTGATTTCGCTTAGCAGTACCGCAATAGTACTTAAGGTCCTTCAGGAAAAAAACGAGGTTTACACTCCCCATGGGAAAACATCACTTGCAATCCTGATATTCCAAGACCTTGCTATAGTACCTCTTATCCTGATTACTCCCCTGCTTGCAGGAAGTTCCGTGAGTTTTGAGGGGTCATTATCAACCATTTTCATCAAAGGTTCACTAATCATCCTGGTTTTTATTTTAAGTGCTAAATTTCTGGTTCCCAGGATATTCTATTATGTAGGCCGGACTGGCAGCAAAGAATTGTTCCTCGTCAGTGTTGTTTTCATCTGCCTATCCGCAGCTATCTTTACTTCAAGTATTGGGTTGTCTCTGGCTCTCGGGGCCTTCTTAGCCGGGATTATTATATCCGGATCTCAGTATAGCCAGCAGGCGATGGGGAATATCATACCTTTGCGAGACATGTTCATGAGCTTTTTTTTCGTATCCGTAGGTATGCTTCTGAATATCGGATATTTGCGTGATAATCTTCTTGTTATTGTTATTGCAGCAATTGTTCTGATAACCCTAAAATCAATAGCATGTGCAGCTACAACTTTCCTTTTAGGGCGCCCACTTCGTACAACTATATTGGCAGGACTTGCACTCTCACAAGTAGGAGAATTCTCTTTTGTTCTTTCCAGACTGGGGTTGGAATATTCTCTTCTGACAGATGAGATTTATCAAACATTTCTGGCAGTCTCCATCATAACTATGGGAGTTACGCCTTTTGTGATTAATGCTTCTTATAAGCCTGCTGATTTTATTGTTAAAATGGCTTCAGGCACTGCTTTCGGTATGAAACTGGTAAAAGGCTTTTACTCGGAATCCCTTGATGAAGAAAACACCGAGCCTGAGATGAAAGATCATCTTATAGTCGTAGGATTTGGTTTTTCCGGAAAGACAATATCAACGGCTGCCAAAGCTGCAGGTATTCCCTATATTATCGTAGAAACGAACCCTGACATTGTTAAGGAGGAAAAAATGAAAGGGGAAAGGATCTACTATGGAGATGCAACATTTGGGGCTGTACTGGAACATGCAGGCATCAAGAATGCGAGAGTCCTCATAACAGGGATATCTGACGCTGCTGCTACAAGAAAAATAGTGCAGACTGCAAAGGAATTGAACCCAAACGTCTGCATCATTGCAAAGGTCCGGGATCTGCAGGAAATGAAACACCTCAATGCTCTAGGTGCGGATGAAATTATCCCTGAAGAATACGAAACATCAGTAGAGATCTTTGTACGGCTTCTGGAGAAATATCTTGTCCCTCAAGAGAGTATAGATAAACTGGTAAATGATGTGCGGGCTAACGGCTATAGGATGTTGCGAAAGCTATCCGTTGATACAGGTATTGACAGTGGATTCAGTATCAAGGACGGACTTCCAGGAATTGATATTCAAGTCGTTAAAGTAGGAAGAAGCTCGAATTTTGATGGAAAAACTCTTGCAGACCTGCAATTCAGGAAAAAACATGGCGTGACAGTACTTTCGGTTCGGAGGGGGTCGGATTTGATCTACACTCCCGAAGGGAACTTTCAACTTAAGGCAAAAGACGCCTGCATTCTTTTAGGAAAACCTGAGGATCTGTTCAATGTAAGACAATTCTTTGAAAGTGTTCACGCATAAGCGTCACTTTCTCTATAACTTTAGTTCGATTTCAGCTGTTTATCCAGCTCTGTGTAAAAAATGGTTTTGTGTAAAAACTCAAAATTCTGTGTAAAAAAATCAGGAAAAAAGAAGCCAAATACATTTAAATAGATAATTTACTTCAGAAAATAGTTTTAATCTATTATTTTATTCAGATTATAATATCTTTAAAACTTATGAATAATCTATAAAGTTTTCAGGTACCTTGAGATTTGTTTAGAAAATGATCTGAAATTTCCCCTTTAGAATAATTCGCGATTTCCTT
>Ga0209585_10001052_pt1 | contig 10733 bp, 25 predicted proteins | sample NGEPerone_FD_185491 | JGI IMG/M metagenome (GOLD analysis project Ga0209585, IMG submission 185491) | Arctic peat soil microbial communities from the Barrow Environmental Observatory site, Barrow, Alaska, USA - NGEE Permafrost154B-one... | ecosystem: Environmental > Terrestrial > Soil >... | reverse complement strand
CTACCACAGTTGGCTGACCGTCCCGCACGGGTGGCTCGGTGGGCAACCGAGGTGGTTCTTCCAGGCCGACTGCCTTGACGGCGGGTCGGCGTGGTGGGCGAACCTGACGGGCGACCAGTCTGAGCCGGCCCTGATGACGTTCACGATCGACGACGAGGGCCGGTGGCACAACCTCCGGCGCATCACCCAGGCCCGGTAGGCACCCGCACAATAGTCCGCGCCGCGACCCGCACAATAGTCCGCGCTACCGTTCGCGGCCTTCCTGCGCTACCATCCGCCGCCCTTGTACGGCCCGTAACAAGCCTGACCGACCAACCGGAGAAGCCCCGTGCCCGAACAGATGTACGCCATGAAGATCACCGCCGCGAAGGACGCCGAGCACACCTTCGAGATGGTGCTGTCCGGCACCAACTGCAAGCTCTACGTCGACGGCACGCTCGTGCTCGACGTCACCCACGCAGACTTCGTCGACACGAGTGAGTACCGGCAGCCGTTCTTCGAGCCGTACTACAACAACGACGCCTCCGCAGTCCGCGTCCGCCATGCCGAGGTCTGGGCGGCTGCTGGTGTCGCATACACCGGGACCGCGACCGCCGCCTCGACCGGCACAACCACGGGCACAGGTGTTGTCGGCAAGGTTGCGACCGCTGCCCTTGCGGCGACCGTTGCCCTGACCGCCGCCGGGGTCGTCGGCATGTCGAGCACCGCGACCCTCCCCGCGACCGCCACTATCACAGCGGCCGCGGCGGTCGTCGTCGGGCACACGGGCACCGCGGCGCTGTCGTCCACGGCGACCCTGACCGCTGTGGGCGTCCGTGCCCTCGCTACCGGGTCGAGCCTCGCCGTGCAGGACGCCCTCACGGCAGCCGGGATCGTCGCGACCTCGACCGCCGCGAGCCTTGGGTCCACAGGAACCCTGACCGCGTCCGGGACTGTCGCCCGATCGACAGCCGCAGCCCTCACCACAACTGGTGCACTCACCGCCACCGGTGTCGTCGCAAGGTCGACCGGTGTGGCATTCCCCGCCACGGTCACGGTCACCGCCGCCGGAGAAGTCTCCGCGGCAGGGCAGGGAACCGCGACACTCGCCGCCGGTGACACGATCACCGCCACGGGCGTGGTCGCACGGTCCACGGGGTCAACGCTCACCGCGACGGACACCATCACGGCCGTCGGTGTGGTGGCGGTCACCTCAAGCGCGACGCTCGCCACCACGGCCACGCTCAACGTGTCGGGCTCCGCCGTAGCCGGCACGTCCGGGACGGCAGCGCTGGGTGCCACCGGAGCGTTGACTGCGGCAGGTCTCGTCGCCGGTGCGGGCGCCGCAACGGTCCCAGCCACGGGCCAGATCCTCGCGGCCGGCACGATGGCGTCCGCCGGGACCGCCGCCCTCGACTCGACCGGGACGATCACTGCAGCGGGCACCGTGGCAGGCGCCTACGTCCCACTCGTCCCCGAGACCCGCACCCTCGCCGTCCCCGTCCCCGTCCGCGCCTTCACCATCTCCGCCCCTGACCGCGCCCTCACCGTCCCCGCTCGACCTCACGTCAGGAGCGCCCTGTGACCACACCAGACAACACCATCGACCCGGACGAGACCGACGACTTCCTGTTCGACTGGTCCACGCGGCTCGCGGACGGCGAGACCATCACAGCGCACAGTTTCGTCGCGGCGGGCGTGACGGTCGGTACATCGACCGCGACCGGCACGACCGTCACGGTCCGGCTCTCGGCCGCGACCGCCGCGATAGGCACGCTCACATCGGTCATCTGCCGGGTGACGACCTCGACGGGCCGCATCCTCGACTCCACATGGCAGCTGGTGGTCGTGCAGCACTAGACGCACCACGCACCACCCCCACCCGTGGTGGGAAAGACGGCCACCTCGCCCGCGGCCCCAGCAGCCAGAGGCGCACCGGAACCCGATCCCACCACGCAAGACGCCCCCACCCTGGCCACAAGCCGAGGTGGGGGCGTCTTCGTGCGTCCGGGGTCAGCCGAACCGGCGATCCAGCCAGTCGGCGAACTGGGGGATGTGGGTGGCCGCGAAGAACGCGGCAACGAGGGCGTGCCCTGCCTGGTGGGAGTCCCGGGACGCCTCCGGGTTGTAGAAGACCCCGGCTGGCAGGTACGGGCCGTGCTCGTTACAGCGCGAACAACCGTCCAGCGTGGTCCAGTCGATCTCGCTCACGTCTCCTCCTCCACGTACTCGGTCAACGCCCGGCGGACGTCCTTCCCGAGCGCCTTGCGGACCGTCATGCGGGCGATCCCGGCGCGCTTGGCGATCTGCCGCTCAGGCTCACCCGCAGCAGCAGCCGCACGGATCGCAGCGACCAGGGCCACGCGGGCAACCTCGGCGTCATGGCGGGCCTGAGCGTAGTCACGGGCCGCGGCCACCAGGGCGTTGGTCATGGTCGTCAACCTTCTGTTGGGTGCGGAGCTGGCGGCCTGTCTGCTAGGTGTCGGAATCCCATCTCTGCCGAGCGTGCGAGGCGCGGCAGCGGGGCAACGTCTTCGCCTGAGGTGGTCCCTGCTGATGCCTCAAGTGTATGCGGGTAGACCGGCCTTGTCTATGGGTAGACCGAGGTTCACCCGAACGGAGCAGTCACCCCTCGATCTGCGGGAACGCCCCGGCGAGGGTCGAGCCAGCGAACGCCGGCGATCCGTGCGTGTGCGCGTGTGGACTAATACGGATTGTTCTACAACGTGCTAGGATTGACGCATGGCTACCCTTGATCCGCTCGCCGCGCACCTCGCGGAACTTCACACGGCCCGCCGATCCCCCGCGCTCCTCCGCGAGCGTGAGCGCACCCTTAGAACCATCCCTGGCGACCCCCTGGCGCTCACCAGGGCCACGACGCGCGCATGGTGGGACACTCGCCAGCTCCGCTCCGACGGGGACCCCAGGGCCGCCTCTAGCCTCTCCCAGGAGGCATCCCACCTGAGGCGCTTCTACCGTTGGGCCATGCGCGAAGGGCTCACCGAACACAACGCCGCCGACTGGCTCCCCGACATCCGCGTGGGCAAGCACTCCGCCCGACCTGTCCCCGAAGGCGACCTCTACCGCGCCATGCTCGAAGCCCCCGACGACACGCGCCGCATGATCGCGCTCGGGGCTATGGCCGGCCTTCGATCCGCCGAAATCGCCAAGATCACCTGGGGCGACGTGGACAATGGGAACGGCGTCCTGTGGGTCCGCGGCGGCAAGGGCGACAAGGACCGCTCCGTGCCACTCTCGTCCGGCCTGCTCGCCGAACTCGGCACCCCTGGCGAAGGCCCCATCGTTGGCCGCGACATGACCGCCAAGAACCTCTCCCAGGCCATCGGCCGCTACCTGCGCTCCAAGGGGGTCAACTACACGGCACACAAGTTGCGCGCCCGATACGCCACGAGGTTCCTCGCCGCGACCGGGGACCTCGCCGCCGCCGCCGAAGCGCTCGGCCACTCCGACCTGTCCAGCATCAGCCGCTACGTCATCGCGTCCAGTGACACGATGCGCCGAGGCGCCGAAGCGGCAGGGAGGATCGGCTGATGAGACTCGCCCAGCCCGACCTATTGACACCGACGCCACCGGGTGACATGGTAGGACACATGAGCACGCAGACCCTCACCTACGCCGAGGCTGCCGACCGCCTGTCGGTGTCGAAGCGCACCATCCTCCGCATGATCGCAGACGGACTCCTGACCCCCGTCGAGGTGCCCCGCCCGTCGCGTCGTGGCACCGTCCCCCGGCTCCGTGTCGTCGACGTCGATGCCCTGCGGCGTGCCTCATGATCCGCGACCCGAACGCCACCCTGTCCCTGGCCAAGTTCTTCGCCCCGGCCCTGTACCGGCCGGTCGACGTCACCGGGTGGACCCCTGAGGAGCTGGAGGACCTCGCAGACAACGACGCCTGGGCGGAGGCTGCCCGCGCCGATGACCTGGCGCGCTGGGAAGCCCGTCGCCTGGCCGTGTTCTTCGGCCAGTCCCGCGACTGGCGCCCGTCGTCGGTCGAGGCCGCATCCCGCGCGCTGAGCCGTGAGGGCCAGGACGTCGCGGCGACGCTGAACGACGACCCGTTGCGGGGCGATCCTGACTGCCCGACGGTCCGCCGCCTGGTCGCCCTGCTGCACCGTCCCCGCGACCACGCGGCCGCGTTCTTCGCCGGGGCTGACCGGGGCCGGGCTGAGGGCGAGCGCCACGACGTGGACGAGCGACAGAGCGTGATCGCGGCAGCAATCCGGGCCGGAGACCGCCCTGGACGGGACGACAGCCGCGACTACCGCACCCCGACCGCGCTGGGCGGCTCCCGATGACCACCCCTGAGACCGTCGCCGTCCTGGATAGGGCCTTCCGCCCGCCTGACCCACCTAGGAGCCCACCGTGAACCGCCCGCACTTCCGCCGCCACCCACGCCCCGTCGACCCCGAGCCGGAGTACAGCCGCCTCGACCGCCTCGACGGGCTCGGCACCCGCATCGACCGACTGGACCACCTCGACGGGCCGCACACCCGCTACGACTCCCAGTGGCCGGACGTGCGCGCGGCTGAGACACCGGGTGGTGACTCCGACCCGACCGGGCCCGCATGGTTTGGTGACCTCAGCCCGCTGCAGGCGAAGGTCAACGAGACATGGGCACACCTGTCCGTCGCTGCCGCCGCTACCGGTGGTGACCTCGCGGCGATGGCCGCACCCGCCGACTGGCCCGTGTGGGACTACGGCGAGGGCTACGACATCGAGCCTGAGGAGCGGGCCACCTATGTCCACCCGGCCGACATTGGGTTGGCCGCCACCCTCGCGGCCGACGCCTATGGGCGCATCAAGGCCGACTGTGCCGAACCCCACGGACGTCACCGGCAGACCGACCCGGCCGACCTGCTCCTCGCCGACCTGCGCGACATCGAGGACAGGCTCTCATGAGCACCAAGATCCAGAGCGTCTACGCCAACCCCGGAGAGGACAGGGGCCTGCGGATCGAGAGGCAGGGGTGCCACGTTTCCGTGATGGCCGAGCGGGGCGCTGGCCGAACGGTCACGATCCCCGACTTCCTGGCCGCTGTCGAGGCCGAGTGCGGGGTCCGCATCGTCCCCGCCGACGCCATCGTGATCGACCGGGCCGAGTGCCCCGTGATGACCTCGGCGGACGGCGCTGCGGCGCTACTCCGGGCGCACAGGGGCATCTACCGCCCGCACACGACAGAGGAGATGCAGGCGACACGCGACTATGCTCTCGCGCTGCTCTCGGCGGTTGATTACCTGGACGCCCACCCGCCGACACCACCCGTGGACGAGGCCGACGTCGAGGCGCTGGCCGGGCTGATCCGGCACGATCCGCAGTGGTTCCTGCGTAGGGATCAAGGGGTCGCCCGCCGCCTGCTCGCCACCGGCCGAGTGAGCGTGACCCGGTGACCGCCGTCGAGGACCGGCTCGCGGAGATCGAGGCGCGGGCACGCGAGAACTGGCCGACCAGCGAAGACGTAGCGACGGTTGCCGCCGCGCTGCGGGCCGTGCTGGCGCTGCACAAGCCGCGCACGGTCGACGATCTGGCGTGCATGGACTGCGGCGACGGATGCACCGATGACCACAGCGCACAGCCAGTCTGCGCAGAGTGCCGACCCACCGTGTTCGAGGGCGAAACCGGCTGGTGGGCGTGGCCTTGCCCGACCTACGCGCGCGTCGCCACCGCCTTGGTCGTGACCCCGTGACCCGCTACCTGGAGGCCCACCCGCGCGTGGCCGACGTCCTCGGCGCCCTCATGTTCGCCGCCGTGCTCGCCGTGAGCGGGATGCCCGGAGCCGGGTCATGAGCGGGCCGGCGCCGGGGTCGGCCGAGTGGTCGAAGCTCGTCACCGCGTCCAAGGTCGCCGCGATCATCGGCGTCAGCCCGTGGGACTCGCCTCGCTCCATGTGGCACAAGATGCGCGGCGACGTCGTGGTCGACGTGAGCAACGACGCGACCCGGCGCGGCCTCTACCTCGAGGCGGGCATCCTCGCGTGGTGGCGTGACCGGCACCCCGAGTATTCCGAGACCATCGAGCAGTTCTACGCCACCCGGCCCGACATGCCCTGGGCTGCCGCGACGCCCGACCTGCGGGCCGACGGTGCCGACGTCGTGCTCGTCGATGCCAAGTCGTCGTCTGAGGTCGACGAGTGGGGCGAGCCCGGCACCGACGAGATCCCGACGCACATCCTCACGCAGGCGTACTGGCAGCTGACCATGAGCCCCGAGGCTGAGCGGGTCTACATCGCCCTCCTGGGGCCGTACCTGCGGTTCGCCGAGTATGTCGTCGAGCGCGACGAGGCGATCCAGGCCGACCTCATCGAGCGCTGCCACCGGTTCTACCTGTCGCTGTCCGCCGACGTCCCGCCGCCCCTGGACGACTCTGTGGCGACGTTCGAGGTGCTCCGCGTCCAGCGCGGCGACATCGCCAAGGGCGTCGCGGCCGACGTCGACCCGGACTTCGCCGCCGAGTGGTGGACTGCACGGGCTGCCGAGGATGCGGCCGTGGATGCGGCGCGCCTGGCCGACTCCCGGCTCATGGAGGCCGTCGGCAACGCCCAGTACGTCACCGCCGGGGGCGTGCGCGTCGCCCGGCAGCAGAACAACCGGAAGCGGCCCATCCCGGTCGCCACCCCCGCAGCCATCGAAGGAGCCGCAGCGTGACCAGCACCGACGTCGCCGTCCGCCAGACCGCCGACCTCACCGAGAAGATGGAGTGGTCCCGGGCGATGGCCCCTGCGACTCTGCTCCCGGCCCAGTACAGGGGCAACCCCGGCAACCTCCTGTTCGCCGTCGAGTACGCCGACGCTCTCGGCATCGAGCGCATCAACGCCATCACGAGCATCCACGTCATCGAGGGCAAGCCGTCCGCGTCCGCCGAACTGATCGCGGGTCTTGTCCGCAGGGCCGGGCATCGTCTCCGCATCACCGGGGACGACACGATCGCAACCGCGCAGATCATCCGGGCCGACGACCCCGAGTTCACCTACGAGGCGACGTGGACCCTGGACCGGGCCCGGACCGCCGGGCTCGCAACCAAGGGCGTGTGGAAGAACTACCCGGCGGCGATGCTCCGGGCGCGGGCCATCACCGAGGTTGCCCGCATGGGGGCGTCAGACGCTCTCCTCGGTGTCGTCTACACCCCCGAGGAGTTGGGCGCCGAGGTCGGCGTCGACGGGCTGCCGGTCAAGCCGGTCGCGATCAGCGCCCCGCCGTCCGGCCCTGACCGGATGCGCGCGGCGCTACACCCGGACGCCCCGGCCGAGGACGTGCAGGACGCCGAAGTCGTCCCCGAGACCAAGGTCGACGCCTGGGAGCCGGACCCTGACGCCACGCCTGAGCCGCTGACCGCCAAGACGCGGGGCCAGATGTTCGCCGAGCTGACCAAGCACGGCATCACCGACGCGGCCACTCAGCGCGCGGGCATGTCGAAGATCCTCGGCCGGGAGATCAAGTCCCGCGCGGATCTGACCGAGGACGACGGACGCACTGTGGTCCTCGACCTGATGGGCCGGCCGCTGCCTGAGGGCGCCGACGCCGCTGAGGGTGGCGCGTCATGACCGCCGCCGCCAACCCCGACTGCGCCCAAGGCAAACACCGTGCGTGCTCAGGGTCTGCGTGGGACTGGGACATCGACGACCTCGTGCCATGCCCGTGCGACTGCCACGCCCAGCCGCCCACCCCACCCGAGGAGCCCTCATGAGCGCCGCGTTCCCGGCCCGCTTCCCCGGCCGCTGCGGCGCGTGTGACGAGGCGATCCGGCCGGGACAGTTGGTCCGCTTCGAAGACACCGACCTGATCCACGCCGACTGCGAGGCGTCCGCCCCCGTCGAGCGCCCAGCCGTCATCTGCACGACCTGCCGCCTGACCGTGCCCTGTGGATGCGAGGACCCCTCATGACCGACTTCGCCGCCACCTCCTACTACGCCCGCCACGACGGGACCGAGGCCACTGAGCCCGAGCGTGACCTGAGCACCGTGCGCGGGGCTGCAGCGTGGGGGTTGGAGGGTGCACGGATAGCCCGGGCGTGGTACACGCCCCGGTCGGCGTCGTGGGCGTTGCCTGAGTCCGCGTCGATGACGTTCACCCGGGCCGCGATGGACTGCGCGGGGATCGCGGCGGGGATGCTGGCCGACGACGACGGGCACGGCGCCTACGCGATCAAGTGGGCCCGCGCGTACCGGCTGCTCATGGACCGCGCCGACCGTGCACGGGTGCGCCGGGCAGGGGGCGCGACGTGAGCGACGCCGGCCAGGCCGAGATCAGGATGCACCTCACCGGGTCACCGTCAGTCGAAGCGATCGGCGCCGCGACAGCGGCGCTGCACGGGCTCATCGACGCCCTCGCCAAGAGGGCGATCCCCGTACAGATCGAGGCGCGCTGCGTGTGTGACCAGTGCGGCGCCGAATCCGAACCCGTTGACCTGACACGGCCCGACGATGCCGAGGCGGCGTTGCGCGCGGCCGGATGGGTGCGCGACACAGAGGCCGCTATCGACACATGCCCGGTGTGCATCGCCGGGGGTGAGCGGCCATGAGCGACAACGACCGGACCCCGTCCGTCCTCACCCCGGCGTCCCGCGCCGCCCTCGCTCACTACCGGAAGCGCGCCGAGGAATGCCGCGCCGATGGCTGCATCGCTGCCCTCATGGCGGCCTTGACGTGGGACGCCCTCGCCGACGAACTCGAAGCGTTCGGGGAGACCAGCGAACACCACGAAGGACAGGGAGAACTGCTGTGACCCCCACTGGACCGCGCCCGACGTACCGGACCGAGTGGGCCGTGCGCTACCCGGACGGGCGGATACACATCATCGACCCGCCATCCGGCCCCATCGCCGAAGGGCAGGCGCGCGACCTCGCCGGATGGCACCCGGACCGCCGGGTTCTGCGCCGCGAGGTCACCGACTGGACCGAGGTGCCGCGATGACCGCCGCCGTGTGGTTCGTCCTCGTCTACGGCGCCGTCGCGCTCGGGTCATCCGTCTGGCTCGGACGGGACAGGAGCCGGCGATGAGCGGGCCGCGATTGCTCGACCTGTTCGCCGGAGCTGGCGGAGCGGGCGTCGGCTACCACCGGGCCGGGTTCGACGTGACCGGTGTGGACATCGCGCCACACCCCGACTACCCGTTCCAGCTGATCGTCGACGACGCGATGGCCATCCTCGAAGACACCGCGTTCCTGCGCAGCTTTGACGTCGTCCACGCTTCGCCGCCGTGCCCCCGCTACTCGACGATCACACCCGAGGAGACCCGGGACAGCCACCCCGACTACTTGCCCGTCGTGATCGACCGGCTCAAGGCAGCAGGCGGCGTCTGGGTTGTCGAAAACGTGCCCGGCGCGCCCATGCCGGCCGACCTCACGGTGATGATCTGTGGCCGAGCGATGGGCCTGCGCTGGTTCAAGCGCCACCGCCTGTTCGCCTCGAACGTGCCGCTGCTCTCGCCTGGGTGCGCGTGCGGCACGGAGCGGCCCTGGATGGTCACCGGCGATCACCCGGACTCCCATGAGTACCGGCGCCCCAACGGCGGCACGCGTGGCCGGAAGCCCGCGTCCGTGCAGCACGCCGGCGAGGTCATGGGCATCGACTGGATGACGACCTGGGACGACCTGGCAGACGCGATCCCACCGTCTTACGCCGAGTTCGTCGGCACCCAGCTCATCGACCACCTGGAGGCCGCCTCGTGACTCTCGCCGTCGCACCCCCGCCGTGGGTCGAGGCCGCCCTGTGCGCGCAGACCGACCCGGACCTGTTTAGCCCCGGCCAGGGCGAGTCGCCCCGGGCGGCGAAGGCCGTGTGCGCTTGTTGCGACGTCCGCGCCGACTGCCTGGCGCACGCGCTCGCCGACTCCGGCCTCGCCGGCGTCTGGGGCGGGACGACTGAGCATCAGCGCCGCCTACTGCGGCGAGGGGGTGCCACATGAGCCCCGCAGACCTCCCCGTCGCCCTCGGCGTCTGCCGTCTCGCCGCGCGCATCCCCGCCCCCGAGCAGGTACCAGCCGCCGGCATCGTCCTGGCCGTCCTGGGCCTCATCCCCTACGCCGGGCGCCTCGACCCCATCCCCACCGCGTGCGGGCACCCGTCGTCGCGGCTACGGCGCGACCCGATGCACCGGGGCACGTACTGCCTGGACTGCCACAACGAATGGAAGGCCGCACGATGACCACCCGACGACCACCCGCCACACTCACCGCCGACGAGCTGATCGAAGACCTCGAGTTCCTCGCCGACACCGGCGTCGGCACGATCGAGGCCGGACGCCGCACCGGGTACACCGTCGACGCCATCGACCGCCGACTGCGTCGCCACGGCCGCCATGACCTCGTCAACCGGCTCCACGCCCAGGACCCGATCACCCTCGACACCGCCGAGATCCGCGCCGACCGGTACGCGGCATGGGCCCGATCCGCGCAGGGCCGCGCCGTCGTGACCCGCGCCGCCCGGTTCCTCGACCACGCACGCGCCACCGACCCCGTCCCCGATGACGTCGCCGCCCAACGCCGCGCCGACCTCTACGAGTCCGCCGCACCACGGAAGGTCGCCCGATGACGCCCGCCGAGGAAGCCCGCTACCTGCGTCGACTGGCCGACGAGATCGGCGACGACGGCCACCTCAACCTACTCGCCCGACTCGTCGCCAGCGCCGTCCTCATCGGCCGCGCATCACGAATCGAACGCGAAGAGGCCACCTGATGATCCTCCACACGTCCGCGCATTGCATCACGGACCCGCCCTGCGAATGGGTCGGGACCACCGACAAG
>Ga0209585_10001051_pt1 | contig 10737 bp, 9 predicted proteins | sample NGEPerone_FD_185491 | JGI IMG/M metagenome (GOLD analysis project Ga0209585, IMG submission 185491) | Arctic peat soil microbial communities from the Barrow Environmental Observatory site, Barrow, Alaska, USA - NGEE Permafrost154B-one... | ecosystem: Environmental > Terrestrial > Soil > Wetlands... | reverse complement strand
AGATCTGGACGATGAACCAGCAGGCAACGCCGATCGCGACAAGTCGACTGAACGCATCTCGAGCCCGGACCGCGACCATCAATGTTCGCAATACCAGGAAACCCAGAATCAGCAGCAAGCCCGCGCCGCCCAAGAACCCGAGCTCCTCCCCAGCCACCGAGAACACGAAGTCGGTCTCCTGGTACGGGATGAAGCCGCCCTGGGTCTGACGCCCCTGGAAGAGCCCCTGACCCTGCCACCCACCAGAACCGATCGCAATGCTGACCTGGCGGGTCTGGTAGCCAATGCCCTGCGGGTCCGCTGATGAGTTGGCGAAGGTGACGAGTCGGTCTCGCTGGTAGGGACTCAGGACCGGGGTCGTCAGGGCCACCGTGATGCCGATGACCACGACTGCCAGGACCCCGACCACCCACCGTTTCGGGGCTCCCGACACGGCGATCACCCCGAGAGCCAGCGCTCCCAGGACGAGTGCCGAGCCGAGGTCGGGCTGCAGCATGACCAGGCCGATCGGTATGCCGGCCACCACCCAAGCGAGCGCCACGTCGCGATGGGCGGGCGGCTCCCCCCGTTCTCCTCGCTCCGCGAGGATGACCGCCAGGCCGACGCAGAGGGCTACCTTGGCGAACTCGCAGGGTTGCACGGAGAACCCTCCGGGCAGCTGGATCCACGAGTGTGATCCATTGAGGGTTGAGCCGACCGGGGTCAGGACAAGGACAAGGCCGGCGACCGACGCGAGATAAAGCCACGGAGCGTAGGCACGCAACCCACGAAAATCCACCCTGGTGACCGCTGCCGCCAGGACGATGCCGATGCCGGTGTTGAGCAGGTGGCGGGCGAGGTACTCCGAACCCGACTGGTGCCGCGTGGCCGACCAGACCAACAGCGCTCCGATGAGCGAAAGACCGAGACCACCGATGAACAGACCCCAGTCCGTGCGGGACCAGGTCACCTGACGATGGAGGAGAGCACCGTCCGGGCGCGCTCGACGTCGTCGGCAATCTGCAGGAGCAGGTCCTCGATGGAGTCGAACTTCTCTGTCGGCCTCAGCCGTTCGATGAACTCGACGATCACGGTCTCACCGTAGAGGTCGAGGTCTGTGCGATCCAGGACGTAAGCCTCGACCCGGCGCTGCATGCCCTCAAAGGTCGGGTTGGTACCGATCGAGATCGCGGCCGGCAACGTGCGGTCGGGATCACGCTCGGGCAGCGTCGGTCGGATCAGCCAGCCCACGTAGACGCCGTCCGCAGGGATCAGCCCCTCGGACTCCTGGCTCAGGTTAGCTGTGGGATAGCCCAGCGCGCGTCCCCGGTGATCGCCGTGCACGACCTCACCACTGACCCGATGAGGACGTCCGAGGATCTCGGCCGCCCATGCCACGTCGCCCGAGGTCACCATGCCTCGAACGCGGCTGGAGGACCAACGACCCCCTTCGCCAATATCCGTCAGGGCGAGCACTTCGAAGCCGTGCTCGGCGCCGAGCCGGCGCATCGTGTCGACGTTGCCGGAGTTGCGGACACCGAATCGGGTGTCCTCCCCGACGACGACCACGCGCGCACCAAGCGCCTTGACGAACACCTCAACCACGAAGTGCTCCGGGGTCCACAGGGCGAGATCGCGGGTGAACTCCATGACCAGCACGGCGTCCAGCCCGGTGGCCGCGAGCAGGTCGAGGCGCTGCTCAGACGAGGTGATGATCTGTGGCGCCCGCTCGGGATGGAGGACTGCGACCGGGTGCGGGTCGAACGTGACTGCGACCGCGTGGGCGCCATCTGAGCCCTCTGAACCATAGTGGCGAGCCCGCTCCATGACTGTAGCCAGCACCGCTCGATGGCCCTTGTGCACGCCGTCGAAGTTGCCCATCGTCACCACGCTCGGACCGTAGCCCTGTGGGATCTGGGAGAGATCGGTCCATCGCAGCATTAGGGACACTCTACGAACCCGACGGAGCAAATACGACGTGGGCCTTGGCCAGCGTGCCGCTCTCGTCAAGCATTGCCACCAGATGTCCCTCGGGTGCGAAGGCAGCGATGGGCTGGCTGCGGCCTGCCGGCTTGGATGGGATGCGCTGGCCATACCCGACCGCGGTCGCCTCAGATACGGTCAGCTCGCGCACGACAAAGGACTCCCGAGCGGCATCCGACAGGGTGATCATCGGTATGTTGTCGGCCTCGCTGGCTATCTCGAGATCGACGAGCGAGTGTGCGCTGTCGAGCCCGAACCTCCCCACGCGGGTACGCCGCAGTGCCGTGAGGTGCCCGCCCACGCCCAATGCTGTGCCCAGGTCACGGGCCAGCGCCCGGATGTATGTTCCTGACGACACGTCCACGATGACGTCACAGTCCCACACCCGATGACCCCCCGCAGTTAGGGTCCGTTGGCCAAGGATGTCGAACCTGCTGACAGTGACCGGACGAGCGGGCAGGACCACGTCCTGGCCCGCACGCACCCGCGCATACGATCTCCGCCCGTCCACCTTGATCGCGCTGACCGCACTGGGCACCTGGGCGATCTCACCGGTGAGACCGGCGACGGCATGCTCAACGGCCTCGACGCTCAGACCGGCGACATCATGGGACGTGGTGATCTCGCCGTCCGCGTCGTCGGTGATCGTGGACTGACCAAGACGGATCGTCGCGGTGTACGTCTTGTCACACCCCACGAGGAAGGTCAGAAGCCTGGTGGCGCGATTGATGCCCAGAACAAGGACACCGGTCGCCATAGGATCCAGCGTCCCTGCGTGGCCGACCCGGCGGGTGCCACACAGGCGTCGACAGCGTGCAACGACGTCGTGGCTGGTCCAACCAGCCGGCTTGTCGACGATGAGCAGCCCGTCAGGAGTGGTCATCGTCTGTCGTGTCATCTCCGTCGCCATGGACGAGCGTGACATCGGTGGAGGTGTGCGTGTCATCCTCAGCCAGGTCTTCATCGACCGGCTTCTTGTACGGGTCTGGGTCACCGGCATAGGTAGCGTCAGCCGCGGCGGCCGCCATTTCCGCGTCACGCTGTTTGGCCGTCAGGAGTAGGCCCTCGAGATGGGCCGCGCCCTCCGGCAGAGCATCGGGGATGAACTCCAGCGTTGGAGTGAGCCGAATGCCGATGCCCTTGCCCACCGCCGAACGGAGCTTTCCCTTGGCAGACTCAAGAGCCGCCGCCGTCTGGGCGCATTCGGCCTCGCCGCCGAACACGGTGTAGAACACCGACGCATTCTGCAGATCGCCGGTCACTCTGACATCGGTGATCGTGATGAAGCCCAGTCGCTCGTCCTTGACGCGGTACTCCAGCGTCTCGGCCACGAGAACCTTGATGCGGTCTGCAATCTTCCTCGCACGGGCCGGATCAGCCATGGTCCTTACTCTCCTCGAAAAAACAGCTACAAAATGACTGGATGCGAGATGACGTGCGTCGGGGCGAGGGCAAGAATCCGCTGTCGACTCAAGGCCCCCTGTGGTGAGCAGTCCCGTGGTGAGCGGGCGAGCTGACGACAACCAGCCCGCTCACCAGCGTGAACGGCGATCAGGTACGCGGGATCTCGCGCATCTCGTGGGTCTCGATGATGTCGTCAACCCTGATGTCGTTGAAGCTACCGAGGTTGATGCCGCACTCGAAGCCCTCGCGAACCTCGACCACGTCGTCCTTGAAACGACGCAGACCGGTGATCTCGATGCCCTCGCCGACGACGACACCGCCACGGATGATCCGCGCTTTGGTGCCGCGCTTGATCTCGCCGGAGCGGATCAACGAACCGGCGACGTTGCCGAACTTGGAGGACTTGAAGACCTCGCGCACCTCGGCGGTACCCAGCTGGACCTCTTCGTACTCCGGCTTGAGCATGCCCTTGAGCGCTGCCTCGATGTCCTCGATCGCCGAGTAGATGACCGAGTAGAAGCGCATGTCCACGCCCTCGCGATCGGCCAGCTCGGCGACCCGCTCTGCCGGCTTGACGTTGAAACCGATGATGACGGCGCTGTCCACCGTCGCCAGGTTGACATCGTTCTGGGTGATCGCGCCCACCCCGCGGTGGATGATCCGCAGGTCGACCTCGTCGCCGACATCGATCTTGAGCAGGGCGTCCTCGAGCGCTTCAACAGAACCCGACACGTCACCCTTGATGATGAGGTTGAGGTTGTCGACCTTGCCCGCGGCCAGGGCCTCGTTGAGGTCCTCGAGGCTGATCCGCTTGCGGCGCTTGGCCAGGCTGGCCGCACGCTGGGCGGCCTCACGACGCTCTGCGATCTGACGGGCGGTGCGGTCGTCGGGTGCCACGAGGAACGTGTCACCGGCGCCGGGCACCGAGGTCAGACCGAGCACCATGACCGGACGCGCAGGCGTGGCCTCGTCGAGGTTGTCACCGTGCTCGTCGAGCATTGCCCGGACGCGGCCGTAGCCACCGCCGGCCACGATCGAGTCACCGATGCGCAGCGTTCCGGACTGGACCAGCACCGTGGCGACGGGGCCACGACCCTTGTCGAGGTGGGCCTCGATGGCAACTCCGCGAGCATCCTTGTCCGGGTTGGCTCGAAGGTCCAGGGCCGCATCGGCTGTCAGCAGCACTGCCTCCAGCAGGGTGTCGATATTCGTGAGCTCCTTGGCCGAGACGTTGACGAACATCGTCTCGCCGCCGTACTCCTCCGCCACGAGGTTGTACTCGGTCAGCTGCTGGCGAACCTTGTCGGGGTTGGCCCCTTCCTTGTCCACCTTGTTGACCGCGACCACAATCGGCACACCTGCGGCCTGGGCATGGTTGAGTGCCTCAATCGTCTGCGGCATCACGCCGTCATCTGCTGCGACCACGAGAATCGCGATGTCCGTGACCGCGGCACCACGGGCACGCATGGCCGTGAAGGCCTCGTGACCGGGGGTGTCAATGAACGTGATGGGGCGTTCGATGCCCTCGTGATGTGCGAGAACCTGATAGGCACCGATGTGCTGGGTGATACCACCGGCTTCATGCTGTGCGACCTTCACGGAGCGGATCGCGTCCAGCAGGCGGGTCTTTCCATGGTCGACGTGACCCATGACGGTCACGACCGGCGGACGAGGCTTGAGGTCCTCGTCGCCCTCTTCTGCCAGCTCGGCGTCAAGGTCGATGTTGAACTGACCGAGCAGCTCACGCTCCTCGTCCTCCGGAGAGACGACCTCGATCTTGTAGCCCAGCTCAGTTCCGAGCGCACGGAACGTCTCTTCGTCCAGGGACTGAGTGGCCGTGGCCATCTCACCCAAGTGGATGAGCACCGTGACCAGGCTCGCCGGGTTGGCGTTGATCTTGTCGGCGAAGTCAGTCAGCGAGGCACCACGACGTACCCGGATGACGGTCTTGCCGTCGCCGCGGGGAACCGTGACGCCGCCGAGCGACGGGGCCTGCATCTGCTCGAACTCCTGACGCTTCGCCCGCTTGGACTTGCGTCCGCGAACCGGGCGTCCACCACCACGGCCGAAGGCGCCCTGGGTGCCACCACGGCCACCAGGCCCACCCGGACGACCGCCACCACCGGGACGACCGGCGAAGCCGCCACCACCACCGGGACGACCGGCGAAGCCGCCGCCCGCAGCAGCACCCGGACGACCGGGAGCGCCACCACGAGCCGGACGCGCACCGGGGCGACCGACAGCTGCGCGATCGGGCATCATGCCCGGGTTCGGGCGCGGTGCGCCAGGACGGGGACCGCCGGCACCCGCAGGAGCCGGACGGCCACCCTGTGGGCGGGGCATGCCCTGGCTGGGAGCGAAGGGGTTGTTGCCCGGACGAGCAGCCGAAGGTGCGTCGCGGCCCTCGCGCGGCTCGTGGCCGGCCTCGCGGCCACCTCGAGGCATGCCCTGGCTCGGCGCGAAGGGGTTGTTTCCTGGACGAGGAGCTCCGGGACGAGGCGCAGGGCGGGGCGTATCGGCGCCACCTTCACGTGCCGCAGGCGCCGCGGGGGCAGGTGCCTTGGGAGCAACCGCTCTAGCCGCAGGCGCCTTGGCAGCAGGCGCCTTGGGGGCAGGTACCACCGGACGAGCGGGAGTCCGAAGCGCATCCGCGGTTGCCGCCGTTGCCGCAAAGGGACTCTCGACCGAAGGAGCAATGGGGGCCGCAGGGGCCGCGGCTGCAAGACCAATGGGGGCCGCAGGGGCCGCGGCTGCAGGAGCCACTACAGGGGCCGGCGCAGCGGGGGTAACAGTGGGGGCAGCAGGCGCCGCAGCACCGGGCTTGACTGTCGACTTCTTGGCCGCGGGCGTTGCCGCGCCGTGCTTCGCATCCGTTGCCGGAGCGCTGGCGGCAGCAAGCTGCGCGGGGAACGACTCGCGAACCTTGCGGACCACGGGAGGCTCGATGGTCGAGGATGCCGACCGGACGAACTCGCCCTGTTCCTTCAAATGACTGAGCAAAACCTTGCTCTCGACTCCGAGCTCCTTTGCGAGCTCGTAGACCCGGACCTTAGCCACGTTTCTCCTCGTCTGTGGCCCGGATTTCGAGATGAAGCACGGGCCATCGTTAGTGCTGGGTGTTACTCATCGCTGAGTACTCATCGGTTGCTCATCGGGCGCTCATCAGCGTCAAACCCGCTTTCGATTTCAGGAACCTGCTGAGCTGCCTGCTCCGGGGTGGAGCTGACAGCGTTGACCACGAACTGCTCATGGGCGTCGATGTATGCGCCCACGGCCGCCACCTCGAGAAAAGCCTTGACTCGCAAAGCCCGCCCGAACGCTTTTCGCCGCACTGCGAGATCGAAACACTCCGGTGTCGGGTGCAACCAAGCGCCACGCCCTGGCAACCGGAGCCGCGGATCCGCAACGACGCTGGCGACGTGCTCACCGGTGTCGCTCCACTCCGCAACAACTCGCAGCAGTGCTGATCGAACATCACGACGACGACAACCCACACACGTACGTGTCATGCGTTGGGTTGGCCGCTGACGGATCCGTCGCAACCGATCGATCATCACTACTCTAGCGCCTAGCGCCCACGGTCTGTGCCAGCGTCGGCCTTGCGGGCCCCATCACCGTTGGCAGGCGCGGTGTCAGAATGGATGTCGATGCGCCACCCGGTCAGCTTGGCGGCAAGTCGAGCGTTCTGACCTTCCTTGCCGATTGCCAACGACAGCTGGTAGTCGGGGACGGTCACCCGGGCCGAACGCGCTTCCGAGTCGACGATCTCGACGGAGTTGACCCGCGATGGCGAGAGCGCCGCCGCCACAAAGGTCCGAGGGTCCTCCGAGAAGTCCACAACGTCGATCTTCTCGCCGTGCAGCTCTGCCATGATTGCCCGGATCCGTGACCCCATCGGACCGATACAGGCGCCCTTCGCATTGACGCCGGGGGTCCTGGAATACACCGCGACCTTGGTCCGGTGCCCCGCCTCGCGGGCCAGTGCCCCGATCTCGACAGTGCCGTCTGCCACCTCGGGAATCTCGAGGGCGAAGAGCTTGCGCACCAGATTGGGGTGGGTGCGCGACAGGCTGATCTGGGGTCCTCGCTGACCACGCTTGACGCTGACCACGTAGCAGCGCAACCGCTGACCGTGGATGTACTTCTCCCCCGGCACCTGCTCGGCCAAGGGCAGCGACCCCTCGATCTGCCCGAAGTCGACCATGACGTATCGCGGATCACTGCTCTGCTGGACGACGCCCGTAATGATGTCACCCTCGCGGCCATGGAAGTCGCCCATGATCGCCTCATCCTCGATGTCGCGCAGTCGCTGCACGATGACCTGGCGGGCAGTTGAGGCCGCGACCCGCCCGAAGCCTGCTGGAGTGTCGTCGAACTCGGGGCCGGGCTCAGGGCGCTCCCCGGTCTCCGGGTCGAGATCGCCCTCCGCACGGGCCCAAACGGTCACGTGACCGGTCTTGCGCTCGAGCTCCACGCGAGCGATGCGGTGGGCACCACCGGTGCGGTGATAGGCCACGAGCATTGCCTGCTCGATCGCCGGGACAATGACGTCCAGAGAGATGTCCCGCTCACGCTCAAGGGCACGTAGTGCGGTCAGATCGATATCCATCAGCTGTCCTCCTCTGTGATGACACGGGCAAACTCGACCTGCACCTGGGCGCGAACGATGTCGGCATACGGAATGCGTAGCTTGGTCTCTGGCTCGTTCTTCGTCGCCGCCACCAGCACAGTCGCCTCGGTGGGCCCGGCTGCGACCAGGCGGCCGGTGAGCCCCTCGCCAGCTGAGTCCTCGATGCGCCGGATCTCCACGAGCCGGGACACGTTTCGGCGAAAGTGACGGGGCTCCGTAAGTGGGCGGTCGACACCGGCCGATCCGACCTCAAGGACGTAGGGCGCTTCACCCAGCGCGTCGGAGGCGTCCAGTCCGGCGGCGATGACGCGGGTGGCGTCCGCGACCTCGTCGAGTGAAAGGGGATCGATCACGCTGGTCTCATCGTCAAGCTCGAGACCCGCCAGATCCCGATCGAGCCAGATCCGAACCAGCCGGCGCTTGCCCGCGGGCGTCACCGCCACGTCCTCAATCATGAGACCGAGCTCACCGATGGGACCCGGGACCTCAACGGTGCCCTGGAGGTCGCGCAGGACGTGGCCAACTCGTTCGTGAATACTCAACTGACGCCTCCGCTCCCTTTTCTCGAATGACGCCACGCCGCGCACTTGCTCCCGCAGTCGTCGTCGGCGGAAGTCTACCGGCGCAACACCGGCCTTGTAGCCAAAGTACGAGGTCATGTCATCATCGATTCTGTGCCGCCAACAACCGACTCCCGTGCTGCCGGCCCAGCAGGTCGCTGTCTGACCAACGGATGCGCTCTTGTCCCGGACTCGTTTTCGGCACTGCTGACCGGCCGCGAACCCGAGCCGTACATCAGTGGTGATGTATGGCTGACGCACCTTCCCGGGCTCGTGGAGGAGTCACTGGCGCAGTGGGATCTCACCCTCGACGGCGACTCGATGCACGGTGTGTGCGCATTGGTGCTGCCGGTCCGACGTCACGACGACTCTCCCGCCGTCCTGAAGGTGACCTGGCCCCATGCGGAGGCCGAGCATGAGCATCTGGCCCTGCAACGCTGGGGTGGCCGTGGTGCCGTACGGCTGCTGGCGGCCAACCCAGCTCGCTGGACCATGCTCCTGGAGCGCCTCAACTGGCGCCGTGATCTGCATGACGTCCCGATCGATGAGGCTTGCACGGTGATCGGGACTCTGCTCCATCAGCTGAACAGTGAGGCCCTTCCTCAGTTCTCACGTCTATCGGCGCAAGCCGCGGAGATGGCGGAGAAGCTGCGGTCCGCGCCACCTGCCATTCCACGCCGGTTCGTCGAGCAGGCCCGCTCGCTGCTGTCAGAGCTGATAACCGACAGTGCCATCGACTCGCACATGGTCCACACCGACCTGCACTACGGGAACATCCTGTCGGCCGATCGTCAGCCATGGCTGGCGATCGACCCCAAACCACTGGCAGCTGATCCGGCCTTCGCCGTCACCCCCGCACTATGGAACCGATGGGCGGAAGCGATCGCCAGCGGCGACCTGCGTGCACACCTACGCCGCCGCCTGTCGATCATCTGTGCCGGCGCCGGCCTGGACGAGGAACGAGCCCGGGCCTGGTCGATCGTGCGAGAGGTTCAGAACGGCCTGTGGGCGATCGAGGGCGATGACGCCGACGAGCTCACAAAGGCGATCACAATCGTCAAGGCGATGCAGAGCGGCTGACGCCCGTGCCAACCACGAGGAGTGGTGCACCAGCCGAGTGGCGTTTCATCGATGGGAGGATGGACTCATGATGCCCATGGCTGTGCCCCTCGACGATGTCCGGCTGTGGCTCTCGGGCAGTGGTCTGGAGATCCTGCTGATCCTCCTCGGCGCGATGTTGCTGACCAGATTCGCAGCATGGCTCAAGACGATGATCACCCAACGCATCGACGCGAACGACGCCGAGTCGGACGATCTGGTTCGTTCGGAGGCTACCAAGCATCGACACTCACTGGCCCAGGTGCTCACCTGGACGGTTCTTGTCATCGTCTACTGCGTCGCCGGGGTGCAGATCGCCGCACGGCTGGGGGTGCCGACGTCCAGTCTGGTCGCGCCGGCAGCCGTTGTGGGTGTGGCGCTCGGCTTCGGGGCCCAGCGCCTGGTCCAGGACCTGCTCGCGGGCTTCTTCATCATCGCCGAGCGCCAGTACGGCTTCGGTGACCTCATCAGCATGGCCGGCCCTTGGGTCCCCGAGGGCGTGATCGGCACCGTCGAGGACGTGACCCTGCGGGTCACCAAGATCCGCACCGCCAACGGCGAGGTCATCTTCACGCCCAACGGTCAGATCACCCAGCTCACCAACCTCTCACGGGACTGGGCCCGGGTCGTGGTCGACGTGCCCGTTCCGGTCAGCGTGGACGTCGGCCAGGTCAGCGAGATCCTGCGCCAGGTTGGCCGCGAAGCCTACGCCGACGACGAGCTCCACCCCCAGCTCCTAGACGCCCCCGCGGTGATGGGCGTCCAGAGCATCGAGGTCGACCAGGTCCAGGTACGTATCGTGGCCCGCACCCTGCCGGGCAGACAGTTCCTCGTCGGCCTGGCCCTGCGCGGGCGAATCGCGGCCGCGTTGCGCCGGGAGGGTATCCATGTGCCCGTCGAGCTGGACACGGTAGAGCCGACGGGAACGACCCCGTGAAGCTGCATATCCGACGGTCAACCGTGGTGCTCATGACACTGTTCATGCTGACTCTGGTGACCTACTTCTTGGTACGCCCGCCCCCGGCAACAACCTTTCCCTCCCAACCGACCCCAGTCATCACCAGCCCGACGAAACCTCAACCC